>Ga0075436_100003507_pt1 | contig 10754 bp, 9 predicted proteins | sample RhiMethybrSRZTD5_FD_75303 | JGI IMG/M metagenome (GOLD analysis project Ga0075436, IMG submission 75303) | Populus rhizosphere microbial communities from Tennessee, USA - Rhizosphere MetaG P. TD hybrid SRZTD5 | ecosystem: Host-associated > Plants > Roots > Rhizosphere > Soil | place: USA... | reverse complement strand
CCGGCCCGCGCGCCGAACGCCGACTGGCTGCTGCCGCCGCCAAATGCCGCCGCCATATCGCCCTTACCCTGCTGCAGCAGTACGACGAGCAGCAGGAGGAGGCACACGATGACGTAAACCGCCGAGAGCAGATAGTAAAAGACCATAGAATCTTGTCCGCGCTCTTACAGGAAACTCCAATTATACAGCAGCCTGCCGGCTCCTGACGACGATGTCCCGAAAACTGCTGACGTCGAGGCTCGCGCCGCCGACGAGCGCCCCGTCGACGTCCGGCTCCATGACGATCTCACGGATATTGTCAGGTTTGACGCTGCCGCCGTAGATCACGTGACACCGCTCGGCGGCGTCGCCGCCGAACCACTGCTTCAGCCGCGTGCGGATGTGTGCGTGCGCTTCCTGGGCCTGCGACGCGGTGGCGGTCCGTCCCGTTCCGATCGCCCACACCGGTTCGTACGCGATGACGAGGTCCGCGACCTGCTCGGCGCTGACGAGATCCAATCCGTCCTTGATCTGCCGATCCAGCACTGACAGCGTCTCATTGCGCTCGCGTTCCTCGAGCGTCTCGCCGATGCAGACGATGGGCGTCAACGCTCCGGCAATGGCCGCGATCACCTTGCGATTGACGATCGCGTCCGTCTCGCCGAACAGCCGCCGGCGCTCGGAGTGTCCGACGATCACGAACTCCGCGCCCGCTTCCTTGATCATCCCTGGCGAGATTTCGCCGGTGAACGCGCCCTCGCGCTCCCAGTAGACGTCCTGCGCAGCGACGCCGATGTTCGTGTTGCGCGCCGCTTCAGCCACCGCATGGATCGCGGTGAACGGCGGCGCGACGACGATCTCGACGTCGATGACGTCCTTGACGACGTTCTTCAACTCTTTGACGAAGAGGACGGCGTCGTGCACCGTCTTGTACATCTTCCAGTTGCCGGCGATGAATGGGAGTCTCATTTGTCGGTAAGCGCCGCCACGCCGGGCAGCGTGCGGCCGGCCAGAAATTCGAGCGACGCGCCGCCGCCGGTCGAAATGTGCGTGATCCTGTCGGCGACGCCGGCCTTCTTCACGGCGGCAATCGAATCGCCGCCGCCGACGATCGTCGTGCCGTTCACGTTCGCGACGGCGCGCGCGACGGCGGTCGTTCCGGCTGCAAACGCGTCGATCTCGAACACACCCATCGGCCCGTTCCACACGACGGTCTTCGCACCGGCGATCGCCGCCTCGCATCTTTTAATAGACGCGGGGCCGATGTCCACTCCCATTCGATTGCCGATCCTCGCGTCGCCTATCTCCAGTACTTCGTGCGCGGTGCCCGGCTCGATGCGATCCGTGACGACGTGATCGACCGGCAGATCGAGCGCGACGCCGCGCGTCGCGGCGTTCGCTTCGATCTGTCGTGCCTCTTCGAGCTTGTCGTCCTCGACGAGCGATCGGCCGACTGGAATGCCGCGCGCCTTGAAAAACGTATACGCCATCGCGCCGCCGATGATCAGGCGGTCCACTTTGCCGAGCAGGTTCTGGATGACGTCGATCTTGTCCGACACCTTCGCGCCGCCGAGGATGGCGACGAACGGCCGCTCGGGCGAGTGGAGCGCGTGACCGAGATAGCGCAGCTCCTTCTCCATCAGCAGTCCGGCCGCCGCGCGCTTGACGTAGTGCGTGATCCCTTCGACCGAGGCGTGCGCCCGGTGCGCGGCGCCGAACGCGTCATTTACATATTCGTCGGCAAGCGACGCGAGCTTTTTCGAGAACTCCCGATCGTTCTTCTCTTCCTCGGCGTGAAACCGCAGGTTCTCCAGCAGGACAATGCCTTTGCCGGACTTGTGGACGTCGCTGACGGTCTGCTGAACCTCGTCGCCGACGCAGTCTTCCGTGAACGTGACCGGCGTGTCGAGCAGATCCGCGAGGCGATCCGCAACGGGGCGGAGACTCATCTCGCGATTCGGTTTGCCTTTCGGCCGTCCCAGATGGCTGGCGACGACGGCGGTCCCGCCGTGCTCCATGACGTATCTGATGCTCGGCAGTGACGCGCGGATGCGTGTGTCGTCGCCGATGCGGCCGTCCTTCAGCGGCACGTTGAAGTCGACGCGAATGAACACGCGCCGCCCCATCACGTCGAGATCGGTGATTGAGAGTTTCATTATCCCGTCCGCCGTCGCTCGCACGTCCGCGCGAGCGTCGGCGTGACAAGCGCTACACGCCTTTCTTCACGAGCAACCGGACCAGATCGACGCAGCGGCTCGAGTAGCCCCACTCGTTGTCGTACCACGAGAGGACCTTCACGAAATCGCCGTCCATCACTTTCGTGTACGGCGCGTCGACGATCGAGGAATTTGCGTTCCCCCTGAAGTCGACCGACACGAGCTCCTCGGCGGAGTAGGCCAGGATCCCTTTGAGCGCGCCCTGCGACGCCTCGCACAGGACCGCGTTCACTTCCTCTCCGCTGGTCTTCTTGTCGACGAGCGCGTTGAGGTCCACGACCGACACGTTCGGCGTCGGCACGCGCATGGCGAAGCCGTCGAGCTTGCCTTTCAGCTCGGGCAGCACTTCGCCGACGGCGACAGCGGCGCCGGTCGTCGTCGGAATCATCGACAGCGCCGCGGCGCGCGCGCGCCGGAGATCCTTGTGCGGCAGGTCGAGGAGATTCTGATCGTTCGTGTACGAATGGATGGTCGTCATCCATCCTTTTTTGATCCCGAATTTCTGATGGATGACCTTCGCGAGCGGCGCGAGGCAGTTCGTCGTGCACGACGCGTTCGAGATGATGCGATGCTTCGACGGGTCGTACTTGTCGTCGTTCACGCCGATGACGACGGTGATGTCGGGTCCCTTCGCCGGGGCCGTGATCACCACTCGCTTGGCGCCCGCCGCGAGATGCTTCGCCGCCGCGTCGCGATTGGTGAACAGCCCGGTCGACTCGAACACGACGTCGACGCCGAGATCCTTCCACGGCAGCTGTGCAGGATCGCGCACCGAGAGCACTTTGAACTCCTCGCCGTCGACCGAGATGCTGTCCTGGCCGGCTTCGACCTTCGCCTGCAGGTTGCCGAGCACCGAGTCGTACTTGAGAAGATGCGCGAGCGTGTGCGCGCTCGTGAGATCGTTGACGGCGACGAAGTCGATGTCCTTGTCGTCCAGCGCGGCGCGCATGATATTCCGGCCGATGCGGCCGAACCCGTTAATGCCAACCTTCACAGGCATCGATAACTCCTTCAGACAAACGGTTCATTATAATAGCCGCCTGCAATGTATCTGGCCTACAGCCTTCTGACGCTCGTCGTCTTCGTCGTCGTGTCGCCGTACTTCCTGTATCAGGCGATCCGCTACAAGAAGTACATCAGCAGCCTGCGGCAGCGGCTCGGGTTCCTGCCGATCTCGTTCAACTTCGACGGCGAGGAATCGATCTGGATCCACGCGGTGTCGGTCGGCGAAGTGCTGACCGCGCGCGCGCTCGCCGCCGATCTCAAATCGCGATACCCGCAGCTGCGGCTCTTCGTGTCGACGACGACGATTGCCGGTCAGCAGGTCGCGAAACGCAATCTTCAGCACGTCGACGGCGTGTTCTATTTCCCGTTCGACTGGGCCTTCATCGTGCGGCGCACGCTGAATCTGGTGAAGCCGAAGATCTTCCTGATGATGGAAACGGAGATCTGGCCGAACCTGCTCCGCGAATGCCGCGCGCGCGGCGTGAAGACCGTGATCATCAACGGCCGCATCTCGCAGCGATCGTTCCCGCGCTACCGGCTGGTGCGGCCGTTCTTCCGCCGCGTGCTCGCCGACGTCGACCGCTGCTGCATGCAGAGCGAGGAGTCCGCCCGGCGCCTGGTGGCGCTCGGCGCCGAACCGGCGCGCGTCACCGTGACCGGCAGCCTGAAATTCGATTCGCTCGAGATGCCGTCGCCTACGGTGCACGGAAAGCCGCGCGATCGCGTGCTGCGGTTCTTCCGCCTGGCCCCGCATCGAAGCGTCGTCGTCGCCGGCAGCACGCTGCGCGGCGAAGAGCCGGCGGTGCTCCGCGCGTTCGCGCGCGTGAAGGCGCTGCAGTCGAGCGCACTGTGCGTGCTTGCGCCGCGGCAGCCCGAACGCTTCGGCGAGGTGGAGCGTCTCGCCCGCGAGGCAGGGTTCGCGACGATGCGGCGCACCGAGCTGCCGATCGACGCTGAACCGCGCGCCGATGTCGTAGTCCTCGATACCATCGGCGAGCTCGCGCAGCTGTATCAGCTCGCCACGGTCGTGTTCGTCGGCGGCAGCCTCGCCGATCATGGCGGCCACAACATCCTCGAGCCGGCCATCTTCGGCAAGCCGGTCCTCTTCGGACCGCACATGCACAACTTCAAGGAAATCGCCGACGCATTCCTGACCAACGACGCGGCGGTACAAGTGCAGTCGGAGAGCGAGCTCGAGGAGATGCTGCTCACGCTCGTCACCGATCCCGTGCGGCGCGCGAGTCTGGGCGCCGCGGCGCGCGCGCTCGTCGAAGCCAATCGCGGCGCGAAGGACAAGACGCTCGCGTGCATCGCCGAAGTGCTGCCGGTGCCGCGCGCCGGCACGGTCCGTCCCTTCCGTCTGGTTCATTGATCGATCCTTTGAGCGCGGTCTACGGCGCGGCGGCTGCGTGGCGTCGCCGATGGTACGCGCGCGATCCGTCGCGGCGCCGGCGGCTGTCGCAGCCGGTCGTCAGCGTCGGCAACCTGCGCGTCGGCGGAAGCGGCAAGACGCCGATCGTCGAACACGTGGCGCGGCTGCTCGTCGACGCCGGCGAGCGGCCGTCGGTGCTGACGCGTGGATATGCGAGACGGGTTGCGGATCCCGGAGTGACGGTCGTGTCGGACGGGACCCGTGTGCTCGCGGGGATTGATACCGCCGGGGACGAACCGCTGATGCTCGCGCAGTCGCTGCCGCGCGTACCCGTGCTCGTCTGCGCCGACCGGTATCTTTCGGGCTTGCTTGCCGAGCGGCGTCTCGGCTCGAACGTGCACATCCTCGACGACGGGTTTCAGCACCACGCGCTCGATCGTGATGTCGATCTGCTGCTCGTTGCCGAAGACGATCTGAGCGATCGGCCGTTGCCGATCGGGCGCTTGCGCGAGCGGCTCGACGCCGCGAGGGTCGCCGATGCCGCGCTCGTGACAGCCGGATACGACACGGCCGCCGATCGAATCGCGCGCACGCTCGGGCTGTCCACCGTGTTCCGCGTGACGCGGGCGATTGGCGCGCCGCGCATGCTGACCGGCGCGCGTGAACCGGTGGTGATTCCCGAAGCGTCGCGTGTGTTTGCGGTCGCGGGGATCGCGAGGCCGGATCGGTTCATCGCCGACCTCGCCGCGGCCGGCTGGCAGATCGTCGGGACGATGACGTTTCGCGATCACCATCCGTTCACGCAGGCCGACGTGACGCGAATCGAGGCGGCTGCAAAAACCGCGGCGGCGTCGATCGTGCTGACGACGGCGAAGGACGCCGTGCGGCTGGAGGCGTGCGATCTCGGCGATCTGCCGATCGCCTCGGTTCCACTGAACGTCGGCGTCGAGCCCGCTGACGCGTTTCGCGAGTGGCTGGTGCGGCGAGTACGTGAAGCGCGAGCCTCGCATCCGTGAGACATCTGCTCGAATACCTGATCGTCAGGCTGATCATCGGCGTCGTACGGTTCATGCCGCATCGCCTGGTGCGCGCGTGCGGCACGTTCATCGGCCTGGCGTTCTACGCGTCCGATCGCGCGCACAGGCGCGTGGCACACCGCAATCTGGCCACCGCATTTCCCCTGCGGTCCAAAGCCGAACGCCGCACGATCGCCCGCGCGGCGTTCGTGCACTTCGGCCGGTTGCTCATGGAGCTGCTGAAATTCAGCACGCTCGCGCCGGCGGACATGCTCGCGCGCGTCGAATTCGACGGCGAGGAACACGCGCGAGCCGCGTACGCCAAGGGCAAGGGCGTTCTGTTCGTCACCGGCCACTTCGGGTACTGGGAACTGCAGGCGCTCGTGCACGCGCTGCGCGTCGAACCGGTCGCCGTGCTCGGCCGCGCGCTCGACAACGCGCGGTTGAACGCGCTGCTGGAAACCATCCGTCAGCGGACGGGCAACACGGTGATTTATCGCAAGGGGACGATCCGCCGCGTGATGCGGGCGCTCGAGGGCGGCCACGGCGTCGCCGTGCTGATCGATCAGCACATCATGGGAAGCGACGCAATCTACGTCGACTTCTTCGAGCAGCCGGCGGCGACGACCTCGGCAGTCGCCGCGCTGGCGCTGCGCACCGGCGCCGTGGTGATTCCCGTGTTCGCCCTGCCGGTGCGCGCCGGCCACTACCGGATGATTTACGAACATCCGGTTCAACCGCCCGACAGCGAGTCGGAGAGCGCGATTCGAGACTTCACACAGCGCTGCACCGATGTGCTCGAGATGTACGTGCGGCGCAACCCCGAGCTGTGGCTCTGGATGCATCGCCGCTGGAGGACGACGGACTCGAGCGGGGCGGCGGCGACGGGCATGTTCCCGTCGGCGGATCACGACGCCGAAACGGTCGAAGAAGGGTAGCGCGACGCGATCGGCATCCGCCAGCCGGTGCCGAAGGCGCGATCGGTGACTTTCAAACCCGGCGCCGCCTGCTTGCGTTTGAATTCCGCCGTGCGAACGAGCTGCAGCACGCGCGTCACGGTCGCCGCGTCGAATCCTGCGCGGATAATCTCGTCGGCGGGCTGATGGCGTTCGATGTGGCGCTGCAGGATGTCGTCGAGCACTTCGTACGGCGGCAGCGAATCCTGATCGGTCTGGTTCGGCCGCAGCTCCGCAGACGGCGGCTTGGTGAGCGTCGACTCCGGGATGATCGCGCGTCCTGCTGATTCGTTCCGCCACCTCGCCACGCGATAGACCATCGTCTTCGGCACGTCGGCGATGACCGCGAGGCCGCCGTTCATGTCGCCGTAGAGCGTGCAGTAGCCGACGGCGAGCTCCGACTTGTTCCCCGTGGTCAGCAGCAGCGACCCGCGATCGTTCGACAACGCCATCAGCAGCGTCCCGCGGATGCGCGCCTGGATGTTTTCAGCCGTGACGTTGCACGGGTCGGCGCCGAGCCCTTCGCGAAGCGTCTGACCGAACGCGCGCATCGCCGCCTCGATCGGCAGCATGAGCGTCGCCATGCCGAGATTGCGCGCGAGCTCGCGCGCGTCCTCGACGCTGCCGCGGCTCGAATACGGCGACGGCATCACCACGCCGAGGACGTGATCGGTTCCGAGGGCTTCAGCGGCGATGGCCGCGGTCAACGCCGAATCGATGCCGCCGGAGAGTCCGAGCACCGCGGTCTTGAATCCGCACTTGCGCGCGTAATCGCGCGTGCCCAGCACGAGCGCCCGCCAGATCTCCGATTCCACGCCGGTGTCGGTGGCTGGCGCAATCGGCGCGCTGGAAAAGACGTCGCAGACCACAACGTCGCGATCGAACGAGCGGCCGCGTGCGATCGGAACGCCCCCGGCGTCGAATGCGCAGCTGCGGCCGTCGAAGACGAGATCGTCGTTGCCGCCGTACTGATTGACATAGGTGACCGGCACGCGATGTTTGCGCGCCATGCTGCTCAGCATCTCTTCGCGGCGGGCATGCTTGCCCGCTGTGAACGGCGACGCGGAAAGGTTGACGATCGATTTCGCGCCGGCGCGAATCAATTCTTCAATCGGATCGTGGTGATATCGCCGCCGCTTCCAGAAATCGCGATCGTTCCAGATGTCCTCGCAGATGCTGATGCCGAGCCGCACGCCGCCGACGTCGAGCACCTGTGGTCCGTGAAACGGTTCGAAGTACCGGTCCTCGTCGAAGACGTCGTAGGTCGGCAGCAGCGACTTGCGGAACCGCTGATCCGGTCTGCCGCCGCGCAGGAGCACGGCGGAGTTGAAGAGCGGCCTGCCGGTGTCCGATTCGTTCGATTCCGGAATGCCGACCAGAACCGGCGGCAGGTGCGCCGCCGAGCGCGCGAGATCCGCGAGGATCTCCCAACTCTGGCGGACGAAGCCGGCGCTGAGCAGCAGATCGCGCGGCAGATAGCCGACGAGTGCGAGCTCCGGCGTAACGGCGAGATCCGCGCCGCGCGCGTGGGCCTCCTCGAGCGCTTCCAGTATCAATTGTGCGTTGCCGGTGAGATCGCCAACGGTCGGGTCGATCTGCAGGAGGGCAATCTTCATCTCGTGGTACGCTCGGACGTCACTAGTGGACCGTATACGCAGGCGCCGTACTAGTTACCGGAGACGTCGACTCAGATTTTCCGGCCGCGACAACGGAGCGTCCGGTCGTAAACGCGAAGAGACACGCCACTAGTCTGGTCCGACCGTACCACACGATGAACCGTCTCGTCATTCTCGCGCCAAACTGGCTCGGAGACGCCGTCATGGCGCTGCCGGCCGTTGCCGACGTGTGCCGCCACGCGCCGTCCGCGTCGATTACCGTGGCCGCGCGCCCGTCGATTGCGCCGCTCTTCACGATGGTCGCCGAAGTCGACGAGGTCGTCGACGTCGAGCGCTTGCAAGGCGAGTTCGATACGGCGCTGCTGCTGCCGAACTCGTTCCGATCGGCGCTGCTCGTCGCCCGTGCCGGAATACCAAATCGTTGGGGCTATCGCACTCAGTGGCGCGCGCCGCTTCTGACGAAGTCCGCCGAGCCGCCGCAGGAGGTGCATCAGTCGGAGTACTACCAGCGCCTTGTTCGTGCGCTCGGGTTCGCGAACGGACCCGCCGAGCCGACGATCAAAGTGCCGGCTGCGGTTCGTGACAACGGTGCGCGGCTTCTCGCGGAGTGCGGCTGCGACCTCGGGCCGCCAATCGTCGCGCTCGCGCCGGGCGCGGCGTACGGCGGCGCGAAGCGCTGGCCGCCGGAATATTTCGCCGAGCTCGCGGGCACATTCGCAGCGGATGGAATACAGACGGTGATGATCGGCTCGCCGGCGGATGCCCAGACGGCAACACTCGTCGCGCGAGCCTTTCAGGCGAGCGGCGGCGACGATGTAGCGCGAGCCTTTCAGGCGAGCCCCGCCGATGATGTGGCGCCGGCCTTTCAGGCCCGCGGCCCTGAAAGGGCCGCCCTGCGATCGCTCGTCGGAAAAACCGATCTGCCGACGCTCGCCGGCGTGCTCGCGAATTGCAGGGCGCTGGTCACGAACGATTCGGGCGCCATGCATCTGGCGGCGGCCGTGGGCACACCGGTCACGGCGGTCTTCGGTCCAACGAACGAGCGTGCGACGTTTCCGCGCGGCGAGGTGCATCGTGTGCTGACCAATCCGGTGTGGTGCCGGCCGTGCATGCTGCGCGAGTGTCCGCTCGACCATCGCTGCATGCGCGGCGTCGCGCCGCAGCGCGTCCTAGCGGAGGCGCGCCGATCGCTGTGAACGCCCGCAGACCCGCCGTGTTCCTCGATCGCGATGGCACGCTCATCGAGGACGTCGGCTATCTGGACGCGATCAACCGCATTGCCGTCTTCCCGTGGAGCATCGACGCCGTCCGCGCGCTCAATCGTGCCGGGCTTGCGGTTGTCGTCGTCACGAATCAGTCGGGCATCGCGCGCGGGTTGTTCTCATGTGAAATGGTCGAGGCCGTGCACGACGACATCAGCCGGCGGCTCGGCGAAGGGCGCGCGCGCGTTGATGCGTACTACTATTGTCCGCACCATCCGCGCGGGACGGTTGCCGAGTTCGCGCGCGAGTGCGGCTGCCGCAAGCCGGGCCACGGCATGATCGAGCGCGCGGCGCGCGAGCTGAACCTGGACGTCGCGCGTTCGTTCGTCGTCGGCGATCAGTGGACCGACGTGGCGCTGGCGCATGCCGTGAACGCCCGCGGCATTTTCGTGCGGACCGGACGCGGCGCCTCCGGTCCGCGTCCCGGCGATGTCGCGCCGCCTGCCGCGCTGGTGGACAATCTCGCAGCCGCCGCGAGCTGGATTCTGGTTCATGCTGATCGCACGTAGCGTTCACCCGTTGCCCGGCGAGTCCGAGCGGAAGGAGCGGCTGCTCGCGCTCGTCGACGGATTCTCGAGCCGGCGCGTCCTCGTCGTCGGCGACCTCATCGCCGACGAGTTCATCTACGGCGAGGTCGCGCGCGTCTCGCGCGAGGCGCCGGTCCTCATCCTCAAATACGACGCGACCGAAATGGTGGCGGGGGGCGCCGGCAACGCGGCGAACAACGTGGCGGCGCTCGGCGGCCGCGCCGGCCTCGTGGCGCTCGTCGGCAGCGATCACGAAGGGCGCCGCGTCCTCTCCAGCTTTCAGCGCGGCGTCGATCGCGCGCACATCGTCCGCGCCCGCGGCTACCGGACGCCGGTGAAAACGCGCATTCTCGCCGGCGGCATTCATGCCGCGCGCCAGCAGGTCGTCCGCATCGATCGCGATGCGGTGTGGCCGCTCGACGAGACCGTCAGCCGCGCGCTTGCAAAGAAGATCGTTCCGGCGCTCGACTCGTGCGACGCGGTGCTGCTGTCGGATTACGGATCGGGTCTCGTCACGCCGGCGCTCGCCGAAACCGTACGGCGGACGGTCTCACGACGAGGGCGGCGGCGTCCGGTGCCAGTGCTGATCGACTCGCGTTATCGTCTGCTCGATTACCGCGGCCTGACGACATGTACGCCGAACGAGTCGGAGGTGGAGCAGGTGCTCGGCGTGCGGATCAACGAGGACGTCGACGCGCTCGAGCGGGCGGGACGGCTGCTGCTTCGCCGGACCGGCATGCAGGCGGTGCTCATCACGCGCGGCAGCCGCGGCATGGCGCTGTTCCAGCCGAAGCAGGAGACGATT
>Ga0075436_100003506_pt1 | contig 10755 bp, 14 predicted proteins | sample RhiMethybrSRZTD5_FD_75303 | JGI IMG/M metagenome (GOLD analysis project Ga0075436, IMG submission 75303) | Populus rhizosphere microbial communities from Tennessee, USA - Rhizosphere MetaG P. TD hybrid SRZTD5 | ecosystem: Host-associated > Plants > Roots > Rhizosphere > Soil | place: USA... | reverse complement strand
TCGGCGCGGTTCATCTCCGCCAGCACCAGCACCAGCGTCCCGAAACGGATGGCCAGCATGCCCAGCGCCAGCAGCATGTGCGGCGGGCTCAGGATTTTCACGTCCAGCCCGTAGGCCTCGTGCCACCAGTTATCGAAGGGCGCCGAAGTGATCATGGCCACGCCGCCCCAGGCGCAGATGAACGCGCCAAGCGGCCCGCGGAATCCCCACATCGTCACCGACACGTCCCACAGCGGCGAGTTTTTCCTGAAAGTCGTCGAGAGAATCAGATACCCGCAGGCAATGCCCGCCAGCACGCCGCACAATTGGATCAGCAGGTGCGCCGGCGTCCAGAACGTATCGCGCCCGATGCTCTTGTGCCACGAGATGTCCCAGACTCCACCGATGGCGCTCGATGTGATAGCCGCAACGCAGCACCACACGTACCAGGGGATCGCCGCCGTCCGCGCTGCGGTCCGCTCCTGAGCTCCGGCCGCCGCCAGCGGATAAGAAGCCGTATGCGCCATGCGAGGCCCTCCTCAGAACTGAGGATACATCACTCGCCGGTTGGCGCGCCCCCGCCCCTTTATGTCATAATCCCCCCATGCTCGCCGAAGTCGTGAAGATGGAGCCGAAGTCCGAGGGGATCGCTACGCCGCGCAAAAAGCGCCCCAAGGAACTGGCCATCATCACCGAGTGCTGCACCGGCTGCGCGGGGTCACCCGCCTGCGTTCCCTACTGTCCGGTGGCCGACTGTATGTACTGGGTCCCCGACCCGGAGCACCCGCCGTTCGGCCGCATCGAAGTGGATCCGATCCTGTGCATCGGTTGCAAAAAGTGCACCAGCAAGGGCCCCGATGGCGCCTTCCTGGACGGTTGCCCGTGGGATGCCATCGAGATGGTTCCGATCGAGAACGTGGAAGCGCAGCTCGGCATCAAGATGACGGTTTAGCGGCAAACGACGCCGGAAGCTCATGAGCCTCGAGATCCAGCAAAGAGACCGGGAGGGAGTCCTGATCCTCGACCTGAACGGACGCCTTACCGTCGGCCCGGAAGTTTCCATCTTCCGCGACCGGATGCAGAAGCTGATCGATACCGGAAGCCGCCAGATCGTCCTGGATCTTCAGCAGGTGGACTACATCGACAGCACCGGCCTGGGCGCCCTCGTGATGTGCTACACCAGCCTCCAAAGGGCCGGTGGGGCCGTGAAGTTGCTGAACCTGAGCCGCCGCGGTATCCAGTTGCTGGTCATGACCAAGCTCACCACCATCTTCGAAGTCTTTGATGACGAGCAGAACGCCATCAACAGCTTCTTCCCGGACCGCGAGCTCAAACGTTTCGACATCCTGAGCTTCGTCCAGCAGCACAAGGACGAGTAAGCTTGAACCCGGCGCGCCTTTTGCGGGACGCCGCCGCTTCTATTTACACTAGGGTTATGGCTTCCGCGAGAGAGAACGAGACGCTCACCACCGGGCAGCGCGCTCCCGACTTCCGGCTTCGAGACCTTTCAGGCGGCGAGAAACTACTCGGCGAGCTGCTGAAATCCGGACCGGTCTTCCTCGCTTTCTTCAAGGTTTCCTGCCCCACGTGCCAGTTTACGCTTCCGTTTCTCGAGCGCGTCTATCAAGGCGTGAATGGGCGCGCCCAAATGTTCGCCGTCTCGCAGGACGACGACGAAGCCACGATCGAATTTCACCGCGAGTTCGGCATCACCATGCCCACTCTGCTCGATAGCCCGCGCCACGGGTATCCCGCCAGCAACGCCTACGGACTGGCGCATGTCCCGTCGATGTTTCTGGTGGAGCAGGACGGCACCATTTCGTGGTCGCTCGTGGGTTTCCACCGGAAGGACCTGGAGGCGCTGGGCCAAAAACTCGGCGTGAATCCGTTCAAGCCGGGCGAGCGCGTGCCGGAAATGAAGTCCGGTTGAAGCTCCAGGAATTAGGCTCCGGTCCGGAGCCACGATAAAATAACAACAGATGGCTAATCCTCTCGAGGAACTGGTGGCGGCTGCCTCCGCCATTGCCAAGGGCATGGGTGTGACCTTCAAGGAGATGATGTCTCCCACGGTCACCGAGAACTATCCCGATGAGCCGCCCAAGCTGGAACAACGCTTCCGCGGCGTGCACGTGCTCCAGCGCGACCAGAACGGCATGGAAAAGTGCGTGGCCTGTTTTCTCTGCGCGGCGGCGTGTCCCTCCAACTGCATCTATATCGAAGCCGCGGAGAACACCGAAAAAGTTCGCATCTCCGGCGGCGAGCGCTACGCTAAGGTTTACAACATCGATTACAACCGCTGCATCTTCTGCGGATACTGCGTGGAAGCCTGCCCCACCGATGCCATCACCCACGGCCACGGCTTCGAGGTGTCGAGCTACAACACCTCAACTCTAATCAAGCGCAAAGAGGATATGCTGGCCCCGCTCCCCGCCCACGTTAACCCCGCCGATATTGCCCAGGAGGCCGAGGAAGTGTCGGCGCATTGAGTCGGTAGTGCGTTAAATCTGTGCTTCATCGACCGCGCCACGGCCACATGCCCTCGCCCCGGTGCAGCCGGCGCCCAAGCCGCACGGCTCGTACCCAAAGCATTCCATACCACAGGGCGAGCGTTCCCACGATCAAGAGTGCCCATCGTCCGCGGCGCAAACCCAGCACGATCGCGGTCAGACCTGCTCCGATCCAAACGACAGCGAGTCCCACCGCCACAGCCCGATCGGCCGTCGTAAACCATGACTCAGGCTTCCACCAAGGTTTTCGCGGCGCCACCCGGAGATTGTCCCATAGTCCAGCGCCTCAACTGCCACTTGATCGGGCATGCACGGTTGCTGTCGAATGAAATCACATGCGGACCGAACGCCTGCTCTTCGCTCCCTGGACCGAAGCCGATTGGCTCGCGCTCAAGCCTATCGCCACCGACCCAGAGGTGATGCACTATATCAGCGACGGGCATCCGTGGCCCGACGACCGCATCCAGGAATTCGTCCGGCGCCAGATCGATGGTCTCCGCCTGCACGGCTACTGCATGTGGCAATTGCTCGAGGCATCGGGCGGCGGCATGATCGGATTCTGCGGTCTGCAACCGCTCGCGGGAACAGGTGATGTCGAGATCGGCTGGTGGCTGGCGCACTCGCATTGGGGCCGCGGTCTGGCGACCGAAGCCGCGCGCGCAGTCTTGCGGGACGGCTTCGAGCGCGCAGGTCTCGCCCGCATCGTAGCCATCGCCCAGCCGCAGAACCGGGCGTCGATACGGGTGATGGAAAAGCTGGGCATGCAGTACGAAAAGCCAATAAAACACAAGGGCTTTGACGTGGTCCTCTACGCGGCCAGCGCGGTCCGGAAAAACCCTTCCCGCGCCCCGGATTAGCGCCATTACGGATCCGCTTGGTAACCTAAAGACTTACCGGTGCGCCTTATGTTGCGAGGCTTTGGAAGGGGCCTCCATGCCGGCTTCGTGATATCGGCATGTTGGTAGATTATGAGCTGATACAGCGCGCGCGGGCAGGCGACGGAGCGGCCTTTAACCAGGTCGTGCTGGCGTACCGGAAGCGGATTCTGGGCACCATCGCGCGGTTGATTTCGCGTCCGGAGGACGTGGAGGATGTCGGCCAGGAAGTTTTCCTCCGGTTGTATTTCTCGCTCGACCAGCTCCGGTCAGCGGAGGTTTTTGAGCCATGGCTCTATCGGTTGACGGCCAACGCGGCGTATGATTATCTGCGGAAGCGGCGGCGCCGGATGGAGTCGCGCATGGCCGACCTTTCCGAGCAGCAGGTGCTGGCGGCGGATGCGCTGGCGGGCGGAAAAGCCGACCGGGATGAAGGGCAGCGCAAGAGTGTCCGGGAAACAGTGGACGCATTGCTCGGCCGGGTTTCCGAAGAGGACCGGGTGCTGCTGATGCTGAAGGAAGTCGAGGGCCTTTCCCTGAAAGAACTGGGGAAGATCTATCATGTGAAGGAGAACGCGCTGAAGGTGAGGCTTTTTCGCGCCAGGCAGCGGGTTCTGAAGGCGTTCGCCGCGTCCCGGAAGCAGTCGGCCGGAGTGACCGGCTCGCGGTAGAGCGGTGAGAGATAATATGGACGACCAAAATCCTCAGGTGGGAAGTGACGAAGCGCGCCTTGATGCGCTCTTCATGGCTTACCGGGAAGCTTGTCCGGATCGGGAGCCGGGCGCTGACTTCATGCCGCAACTGTGGCAGAAGATCGAAGCGCGAGATCGTGTTTCAACGGTGTTCGGACGGCTGGCGCGAAACCTGGTGACTGCCGCGCTGGCGCTCTCCGTTCTGTTGGGACTCGCGGTTTCGCTATCCTCGCACGTGGCCCCGCTGCCCAGTCAAAGCTACGTGGAAGTGCTGGCGGAAGATCACGCGCGCCAGAGCCTGGACTATTTCGAGCCAGCCGAAATCGTGCCTGCCGCGGATCAACGCTGATGCGGCGCACGAGCCTCACCACCCTGTACCTGGTGCTCCTTTTTCTGAGCGGGGTGGCGGTCGGTGCGTTCGGACTGCGGCTCTATACGCTTAAAACTGTCAGCGCCAATATCAATCCCAGAAATCCCGAGGAGTTCCGTCGCCGGTATGTCGCGGAATTACGGGACAAGCTGGGACTCACAGAAGACCAGGTGAAACTCCTGGGACCGATTCTTGACGAGACACGCCAGCGCCACCGCGAACTCATGGAAACGCACAGGCCAGAATTCAAGGCCATTCAGGACGAGCAGGTGCGGAAGATCCGGGCCATCCTCACCGACGCCCAGCAGCCGGAATACACAAAGTTACTCGAACTGCGCGAAAAGCGGCGCCAGGAGCAAGGCCGCTAAGCCGGCTGCTTCTTTTTTGCGCTTCTCGATTTCTGGTATTTCTTCTCGAACTTCTCCACCCTGCCGGCGGTGTCCATCAACTTCTGTTTCCCGGTAAAAAACGGGTGGCAGCTGGAGCAGATTTCCACGCGGATATCGCCCTTGTGCGTGGAGCGCGTTTTGAACGTGTGCCCGCAGGCGCAAATAACGTTAATTTCTTCGTAAGCGGGGTGAATGGCGGCTTTCATGTTGCGGGGAATCCTTTCGGATGAATTTTAAGTATAACAAAACACGAACCCCCGTGACCCGATCAGGCGAATCACGGGGGCTGGTAGCCTTAGATGAAACCTGAGGCAGTGGAGATTCGCGTCGAAGTGGCCGGTCAGCATGAACTTGGCCCCGGCACTGAAACGGAACCGACTACGTTAGAAGGGTCGACTCAACAGTCGGCCACCTCGCGCGGTCTACTACTATCAATCATGTTCTGGACCACCTCCTTCTTCAGTGATATTCCGATGGTATTCCCAAGCTGAATTTGTGTCAAGAATCGACATCGCGATTCTTCCCGGGCGTTACTACATTTAGGGTTTACAGGACGGTTGGATACCGCAGGTGGTGGGAGCACGGGCCCCGTTTTCAGAAGCCCGTCGCTTGACTGCCGGGAGGCAACCTCCACCAAAGCGACTCCCAGATCCCCGTAAACGCAGACCCCTTTGGGCCGTCAGAATGCACGGGAATTGCCATCCGCTAAATTACGGCAAACACTCGCCGTGAATGGCCCACTATTCTGATTCCCGTAGGCCCGCGTTACAGGATTCAGGAGCTACAATCATCAGGTGAGTTCCGTGGCGGCCGATCCTGGCGACGTCTTTCGAGCCCGCTCCGCAGCTCTGGCGCTGAGCGGTCTGGCGATTTCGGGACTGCTATTTGGATTCCTGGGCGCGGTGCTGCCTGCGTGGGGCTACCATCTCAGCTCGGAATTCTCCACCATCGGTTACTACTTCCTGAGCATGAGCGTGGGGGTGATCGTCTCGACGGGAACCGCCGGGTGGCTGCTTCTCCGGCGCGGCATCGGATTCCTGATGATTACGGCGTGTGCGCTGGCGTGCGCGGCGCTGCTGTATCTGGCGTTTCTGCCGGCCACGGCGCTCGCTTTGTGGCGCATGGGCGGGTTGTTTTTGATGGGCTTTGCCAGCGGCCTGCTGAACACCGGTGTATTCCATGCGATTTCTCCAGCGTATGACCGCGATCCCGCCGCCACCGCCAATGTTGGCGGCATCTCGTTCGGCATCGGATGCCTGGCGGTCACAGTGCTCGTAGCCGGAACCTTTTACGCCTACACGGTCACCAGCATCCTGGTATTCATCGCGGTGATCCCGGGGCTGTTCGCCATCTGGTTTGCAAAAACCACATTCGCAGCGCCGCCGGTGTTCGAGCAGCCCACCCACGCGCGGCTGCTCCGCGACCTGCGGAACCCCGGAGCGGTGCTGCTGGCGCTGCTGCTGTTTTTTCAATTCGGCAACGAATGGTCGATCGCCGGATGGCTGCCCATCTTTCTGATTCACCGGCTGGGCACGAGCCCCAAACTCTCGCTCGTCGTGCTTGCCGTTTACTGGCTGGCGCTGCTGGTGGGGCGGCTGGCGGCGGTGTCGCTGCTGCCCCGAATGCGGCATAGCCGGTTTCTGCTGGCGAGCGCCGGCGCGGCGGTGTTCGGCTGCCTGGTTCTGCTGGGAACCGACAACCTGTTCGGCGCGGTGACCGGCACGCTGCTGGTGGGCTGCGGCTTCGCCCCCATCTATCCCCTGATCGCGGAGCGCATTGGCCGCGAGTTTCCCCTCTTCCACCCAGGCTTTTTCAACGGGATATTCTCTATCGCGCTCACCGGCGCCACGCTGGCGCCGTGGACCCTGGGCTATCTGGCGGATATTTGGGGCGTGGGTGCGGTAATGGCGCTACCGCTGGTGGGCACGTGCATGGTGTTCGTGCTGGTGCCGCTCATCTGGCTGGACGCCAAGATCCGGCTGGGGTAGGTCGCGCCTTGGGAACCTGCCCGCTCCTTCCGGTGTCCAATCTAACGGGCAATAGACGCCGCCGGCGGTGCTAAAATCAGGTTGAGCCCATGGCCAGCTCAGTTCTGGGGTTGAATTCGAATGGGATTCCGGCGGAAGGGGTTTCCTGTGCGCGCCACGGCGCCGCTGAACGCCGCGCGGACGACGAGCTGATTTGCAGACTCCGCGCTTGCGAAGAAGCCGCCTACGAGGAGCTCATAGCCCGCTTCCACCAGCCGGTCTACAATCTGGCCTTCCGGCTGCTGAACGATTCCGCCGACGCCGCAGACGTCGTCCAGGAGGTTTTCCTTAAGGTCTTCCGGAACGTGGGTCACTTCCGTAATCAGAGCAGCCTCAAGACCTGGGTCTACCGCATCACGGTGAACGAAGCCCACAATCAGAGGCGCTGGTTTTTCCGCCATCGCAGCCGCGAAGTTGGTTTGGACGACGAAGCCGAAAATGGCCGCGGCCGTGCCGTTGCGGATTCCGCACAGTCACCTTTTGACTATGCTTTTGACCGCGAAAAACAGGTCTTGATCGAAAATGCGCTGGCCCGCATCAATCCGTTGTTCCGCGAAGTTGTGGTGCTGCGCGATATCGAGGATCTAAGCTACGAAGAAATCGCCGATGTGCTGCAGATTTCGCTCGGCACCGTAAAATCGCGCATCCTGCGGGGGCGAGAAGCCTTGAAGGAGGAGCTTACCGCGCGGCTCGAACCCGAGCCGGCCTGGCGATGGGCTCCCGAGTAACTTGATATGAAGTGCGATACAGTGCGCAAAACATTGTCGGCTCTCCTGGCCCGGGGCGCCGTTGATAACGTCGCCCAGCACCTGGGGCAATGCCGGCAGTGCTCGGCCTATGCGCGCGATCTGTCAGAACTGCGTTCTGCGCTACGGAGCTTGCCGGTAGAGCCTCCCCCCGCGCGGCTTCTCACGCAGCTTCAGGTGCTGGCCTCGCGCGAGCGCATGCGGCAACTCTCCCGCGGTACCCTGACTGCCCTGGTTCACTTCTGGAGTGGTGAACTGCGCCTGTTCTTCGATAACCTCATGCGGCCCCTGGCGATTCCCTTCGCCGGCGGCCTCATTTCGGCGCTGTTCCTCTTCGCCATGCTGGCGCCGGCTCTGCAATCTCCGCGTCGCTCGGCTCCGGACGTGCTCCTGAGCGGGCTTTTCGGCCAGACGCAAGCCACGTTTGATGAGATTCCCCCGTTCGGCTTCAGTGAAGACGATGTGGTGGTACAGGTCACGCTTGACCGCTATGGATCGGTGATCGATTACTCGATCCCCAATAACCTGAATTCCAAACTGCGGAACGACATCGCCAACATGATCCTGTTCACACGGTTCGCACCCGCCACGGAGCTCGGGATGCCCATCGCCGGCAAGATACTGGTGTCCTTCCGCCGGGACAGAATCGTCGTCAAAGGCTGAGCGCCGGGCGTGTCCCGCCAGCGGCTCGGCCAGCATTTCCTGAATAAAACATCCGTTCTCGAGCGCATTGCGAGCGCTGCGTGTCCCGAGCGTGAACCCCTGGTCATCGAAATCGGCCCCGGCCGGGGCGCGCTCACCGATGCCATCATGGCCCGGGCGGACCGCGTGATCGCCATCGAGATCGACGCCGGCCTGGTGGAACTACTGCGCCAGAAGTTCACCGCCGAAGCGCGCGTCACGTTGGTCCACGCCGACGCGCTCCATACCGACCTCAGCCAATGGGGCCCCGCGGTCATTGCCGGCAACCTGCCGTACTACGCCGCCACTCCCATCATCGAGAAAACGCTGGAAACGCCGTTCTGCCGCGCCGTGTTTCTGGTTCAGAAGGAAGTGGCGGCCCGCCTCACGGCCCGTCCGGGCACGCGCGATCATGGCTATCTCAGCGTGCGGACGCAGCTCTTCGCCGATGTGGAAACGCTATTCGACGTTGCGCCTTCAGCCTTCCACCCGCCTCCGAAGGTGTACTCCACCTTAGTGCGCCTGCTGCCTCATCATCGCGCCGCAGAGCTCGGCATCGCCGACGCCGGACGCTTTCTGGCCTTCGTCGCCCAGTGCTTCCGCCACAAGCGCAAGACCATCCGCAACAATCTCGCCGGAACCTTTGGAAAGGATGCCGTGGCCACTTATCCCGAGGCGGGCCGGCGCGCCGAACAATTAACAATTGAACAGTTTGCGGACCTCTACCGGCGTCTTGTACCATCATGAACCTGGAGGCGAACATCATGACACCACAAGAAGGGCAGGCACTGGCCGGTTATCTGTGCCAGAACCTCGACCAGGAACACGCAACAACCCGGAAGCTGCTGGCGGCCGTGCCGCAGGAGCAGCTCAACTTCAAGTTGGGAGAAAAAGGCCGCACCGCCGCCCAGTTGATGTGGCACCTGGTGCGCAGCGAAGTCTGGTTCGGCCAGGGAATCGCCGCCCTCAATTTCGAGGGGTGGGACGCGGAAGGTGCGCCGCCCGCGACAGCCGCTGAGATCGTGGCCGCCTTCGACCGCGATGTTCCGCGCCTGATTGCGCAGGTGAAGGCTATGACCGGCGAGCAGCTTGCCACGCCCGTCAACTTCATGAACATGGCGACCGTGCCGGCGGTGATCCTCATCGGCTGGTGGAATCATCACACCATCCACCACCGCGGCCAGTTAAGCACCTATCTCCGGGCCATGAACGCGCACGTGCCCGCCACTTACGGCGACAGCGCCGATGAACCGATGGCCGCCGCGGCCACAGCGTAATCGAATCACCTGTGCGGGCCGGACACGTCCCTCCGGCCCTATCCCCACACCGCCTGAGCGGCCAGCACGAGCGCAAACCCGAACAGCGACATGATGACTTTCATCGTCGTCCAGCTCTTGAGCGTCTGCGGTACGGCCATGCCGAAATATTCGTTCACCAGCCAGAACCCGGCGTCGTTCACGTGGGAAAGAATGGTGCCGCCGCAGCACACCGCCAGCACGATCATCTCGGGCCGGTAACCGGGCACCTGTTTGACCAGCGGCGCGATGATGCCCGCTGCCGTGATGATCGCCACCGTCGCCGAGCCTTGCGCTACGCGCATCGACGCCGCCACCAGGTACGCCACCACCAGCGGCGATACGCTCGAGGCCGCCAGTAGCTTGCCCGCGTACAGCCCCGCGCCGGAATCCACGATCACTTGTTTGAACGCCCCACCGCCGCCCATGATCAGCAGCAGCGTCCCAATGGGCGCGCATGCATCCACCGTGAGGCGTGAAATCTGGTTGCGATCGAGGCCGCGCGTGGCGCCGAACGCGATCATGGCCGCGAGAGTGGCGACGATCAGCGCCGTGAACGGGTGGCCGAAGAAGCTAGCCGCCCCTTTTCCGGGAAGATTCCACGCGCCGGCAATTGATGCCCCCAGAATCAGCAGCACCGGCAGCACCAGGATCAGGGCCACCAGCCCCACGGACGGCGCGGATTTCGTCCGGGCGGGCTCCACCGTCCCTGCCATCGTGGGCACCGGTATGAAGATGCGCTTCGCGATCCATGGGCCGTAGACCAGGCCGCCCAGGATCGCCATGGGGATCGAGAGTGCGATGCCGTAAAGAATGATTTTGCCGAGGTCCGCGCCCAGCAGTTGTGCCGCCGCCGCCGGCGCCGGGTGTGGCGGGACGAGCGAATGTGTGGCGCTCAACGCCGCGATCACCGGCATCCCGTAGAACAGCAGCGAGCGCTTCGATTCGCGCCCCAGGCTCCAGATGACCGGCGCCAGGATGATGAAGCCGACCTCAAAGAAGATCGGCAGTCCCACCAGAAACGCCGCCACCAATAGCGCCCATGCCGCCCGGTCGCGCCCGAATTTATCCAGCAGCCAGTCCGCCAGCGCTCTGCCGCCGCCTGAATGCTCGATGAACCGGCCAATCATCGCGCCCAGCCCCACCACCACCGCGATAAATCCGAGTGCCTCTCCGAAGCCGGATTGGAGGGAT
>Ga0075436_100003505_pt1 | contig 10756 bp, 6 predicted proteins | sample RhiMethybrSRZTD5_FD_75303 | JGI IMG/M metagenome (GOLD analysis project Ga0075436, IMG submission 75303) | Populus rhizosphere microbial communities from Tennessee, USA - Rhizosphere MetaG P. TD hybrid SRZTD5 | ecosystem: Host-associated > Plants > Roots > Rhizosphere > Soil | place: USA... | reverse complement strand
CTTCGGGTATTTGGAGACAAGCGCGTTGAAATCAGCTTCCGCTACCTCAGGTTCCTGAGTGGCCAGATCCCAGAAGGCCTTGCCTGCCATGGTCACGACCTCGCGCTGGTTTGCCGGCACATCCGAAGGAAGGATTGGCATGCGAAGCGATGGCAAGCCGGCGGCAAACATCATTTCAGGGTTATTGCGAACCTTGCGCGCGATGCGCATCAGAAATTCCTGCGCCACCTCGAAGGCGCCTTGCTGAGTGAGCAGCAAGGATATGTGATAGTCAGCCATGTCCAGCAGCGGTCCACCAGGCTGCGTGACCGGCACTAACATGTGGGCCTTTTTCAAATGCTGGAAGGCAGCGTCGTATTGTTTGGTGCGAAACTCGCAAAGCCCGAGCAGAGCCCAACCCGGAGCGGCCGAGGCCTCAAGTTGGACCATGCGAGTCAATGCGTCGCGGCATTCCGTATACCGATCGCGCTCGTATTCGATCATTCCGATCGCCCACCAGCCCTGGGCCCAGTCGGGACGCAGCTTGACCGCGCGGCCGTAGAGCTCGGCGGCCTCTTCGGGATGATTGGCCTCGTAGGCTTGTTGCGCTCTGGCGGAAAGGTCCTCAAATGTCTGAGGCGGGCTCTGCGCGGTTGATGCCGCTGCAAGCAAAAGAAGAAGGCTTATTGGTCGCATTTCTGCAGTTTCCTTCCACGCTCCTGCTCGCGCGCTTGAATCGCGGCGTCCATCTCTTCCGCGATCTTCCTTTCTTGCCGGCCCTCGACCGTGCGCCCCAGACGAAAATAAATTGTCGAAAGGCTGCGATGCGCTTCGGTATATTCCGGAGCATCGTGGGTTAGTGCTTTCAGAAGCTCCGCAGCGCGCTTATCGTCTCCTTCGTCCGAGCACAAGAGAGCAAACTGATAGCGGACGCGGATTTCTTTTGGCCGCAACTGAATGGCCTGCTCCAAGCGCGACCGCGCTTCCGGAAGCTTACTTTCCTCCCGCAGCAGCGTTCCGAGCCAAAGAAGCGGGTCAAACGCCCTCGGATCCAGTTCCAAAGCTTTGCGGAACGCCGCTTCCGCGCCATCCAAATCGGCGGCGACATAAGCCAGTCTCCCGCGCAGGCTGTAGGCCTCCGGCAAATTGGGATTCAGCGTGATGGTGCGGTCCACTTCCTCCTTCGCGCCTTTCTTGTCGTTCGCTTTCATGCGCGTGAAAGCCATCAGCATGTGCGCTTCGGCAGTGTCGCCATTTCGCAGGATGCGTTCGATCATAAGGGCACCGCGCTGGTCTTGGCCCTGATGTAGCAGCGCAGTACCGAGCAAGTAAGCCAGAGCGAGATCGTTCGGGTCGGCGTCGGCCAGCGGATCGAGCAGGGCAATCACTTTTGTATCTTCGCCACGGCGAAGGTAGCATTCCGACAGCAGCAATAAGAGCCGCCGATGCTCGGGGTCGCTTGCCGGCTGGATGGAGTAAACCGCTTCGAATTCTTTGATGGCCTGTTCGACTTCGCTCATCTTGTAGTAAGCGAGAGCCAGGTTAAAGCGGATACCATAATTGGTTGGCTCTGTAGCCAGGGCCTGCTTGTATTCCTGAATCGCTTCGGTGTAGCGGCCTTCGTGAGCCAACGCCGCTCCCAGATTGGAGCGAACCGCCACCGCTTGGGGATGGGCTTTCAGATAGGCCTGATACTCGGTGATCGCTTCCGCGTAGTGACCCGACTGATGTAACTCAATTGCCCGCTTGAGCGCCTGCTGCCCGGATTCATCCTGCGCCCGCGCCAGACACACCCAAAGAAGGCAAACCAAGACTGCCCCATAGGTTTTTCTTGTAGACACTGAGCCAGTATAACCCCGGCGGGAGCCCCTACGCGCCACATGACCTTAATCGCTCGTCCAGAATCTTACGTTTGTCCGGTAGGAATTTTCCTGGTGAATCTCGCTGCATTTTGTAAGTGGGCCGGCGCGGATTAAGGCTTCTTCTTTTTTTCAGGAGCTTCAACCTTAGAACGGAACTCCTGCACCAACTGCATCTCGGGAGCTTTCAGCCCACCGGGCATGCGGCCTCTCCACAGTGGCGGGCCGTTAATTCCTTGCGAGGCCATATAGACTTCAAGTGTGTCCTGTGGGTCGCCGACTTCTCCGCCGATAGACTTTCCCGAACCGTGCGTGCCCACCTGCACTCCGCCCTTCACCTCCGCCAGCCGGCCTGTGCGCACCACCAGGATAAGATCAGCCTCTCCGCGGTTATAGACAAGTTTGTAGCGGCCCCACTTCTGAATCTTGTCCTGGACGTTCTGGACAGCATGCCGGTCGTCAGGCGTCACATCGGGGCTGAAGACGTCGCCGGAATACGTTGTGACCATGACATACGTCGCGTTCCTGACGACAGCCGATATCGCGTTTTTGTCTTCAGCTTTCAACGCCAGCGCGAAAACAAACAACAACCCTATGGAGGCATTACGCTTCAGCATGGCAGCTCTCCCTTGCGCAACAGTCGAGGCTCCGGGTATCTACAGGGATGCGTGGAATCCCCGCTCGGGATGTCAGCGGGACCAACCGCGATTCGGCACTACGCCCACTCCTTCACGAATTGTGACCAGCCGATTGGCCGGCATTCGCTTGAAACTCTCGTGCAGGCCGCTCGGCCAAAATATTTCAAGATCAACGGAAACCGAGGGCCCCAGCCCGAGGTGCAACCGGGGATCGTTACTTGAGAAAAAGCTGGACTGACTCAGCAGGGCTTGGGCTTGTGTCTTTCCTCCGTAGTGCGCCAAAACTCGAGCCCCGATCGCGCTGCGATTGGATTTTACGCCCTCGAGCTTGATTTTGATCCAGTTTGCCTTGCCGGTGAGGTCGTTTCGCAACAGGGATGGAGGTTCGTTGAGGTTGATGATGACAATGTCGACGTCGCCATCATTGTCAAAGTCTCCGAAGGCGCAACCGCGGCTGCAATGCAAGGCTGCAACGCCGGGACCCGCCTCTGCAATCAGCTCTTCAAATGCGCCTTGCCCTAAGTTTCGGAAAACCGCGCGCGGAGTTTTGTTCGGGTATTGAGGGAGCCTCTTCTCGACCTTCGGGTCAACATGACCGGTCGTCATAAACAAGTCCGGATAGCCATCGTTATCCAGATCCACAATCCCGGCGCCCCAGCAAACGTAGCGAGTCTCGACTCCCAACCGCGAGGATGCCGTGGCGTCGAGAAAGTACCCCTTTCCGTCGTTGTGATAAAGGATGTTCCTGTCATCGGCGAAATGGGTCTTGAAGATATCGAGGTGCCCGTCCAAATTATAATCACCTACGCCGACGCCCATGCCGGCCTGCGCCATGCCGTCGTCGTTCAAGGCAACGCCACGCAGGACGCCCTCTTCGCGAAAGGTTCCATCGTGGTTGTTCATGAAAAGAAGGCTCGGAGTGGCGTCGCAGGCGACGTAAATATCAGGCCAGCCATCTTCATCAAAATCCGCGGTTACAACCGTCAGTCCGTAACTCGAAGTCGCTCGCGCAATGCCCGCGGACTCGCTTACATCGGTAAACGTGCCGTCGCCGTTGTTTCGATAAAGCCAGTGCCTGCCGGTGGGCAAGCCGCGCGGCCCACACGCCACGGGAATCCCCAGCCAGATACAGCTGCTGTTTTGGCCGGGAGCCGGAGCTTGCTCAAAGGAAAACCGCACGTAGTTGGAGACGAAGAGGTCGAGATGACCGTCGCGATCGTAGTCCACGAAACTGCAACCGGCACCCCAATGCTGCTCCTCGCTCCATAGCCCTGCGGCCTTGGTCACGTCCGTGAAAGAGCCGTCGCCGTTATTGCGATAGAGAATGTTTTGTCCGTGGCGGGCAATGAAAATGTCGTCAAAGCCATCGTTGTTGTAATCACCGATGCAAACGCCGCAAGCCCAACCAACCGAGTGAAGTCCGGCTTTTTCTGTAACATCGCTGAAAGTGCCATCGCGATTGTTCTTGTAAAGGCGATTGGTCGCGCCCTCGGGAGCGCCCTGCAAGCGCGTTCCCGACAAAACAAAAATGTCCATCCACCCGTCGTTGTCGTAGTCAATGAAGGCGCAGCCGCAACCGGTCGTCTCGACAATGTACTTCGTTTCCTCGCCATCGCCGTAAATGACCGGCGCGCGCAATCCTGCATTCTTTGCGACATCCACGAAACGTGCATGGAAGGGACGGCCGGAGGGAGCCGATCTTGGCAATGGCTTAGCGCTGTGTGTGGATAGGCCTTGCGCCAGGAGCGACTCGGGACTGAGGAGCCACGCAGCCCCGATTCCCAGCTGTGCAAATCCTCGGCGTGTGATGATCATTCGGCACACGATCCCCTAAAACTCATTCTTTCGCCGGCGGCTTTCATCTGTGTTATTTTGCCGGACCAATCTACACAATCACTGTCATTTCTTCTTTGCGCAAGGCTCCAGAAAATGTAGCAGCCAACCAGCGCGGCTTAGTTCACTTGAATCGCCACCTTTTCTTCCGCCTTCAAGCTGCCTTGAGTGACTCCTATACGAATCTCATAGGCCCCCGGAGTGAAATTATCAGCAGGCAAGTTCGCGATGTAAGGAATATGCCCATCTGGTTGCGGCGCCGGCAGAGGCGCCTCCGCCGTAGCGAGAAATTGTCCCTCCTTGTAGAACGACATAGTGAGCTTGGGAGCATCCTTGACGGAGCGGTCCGGATACACGGAGAAGTAGAAGGGCAAAATATTACCTGGGCCGCCCTTGAGTGTGTGCATGAGGGTGGGCACGACCTTGCCTCCCGGAAGATAAAAAGCATCCAGCATCTGGTTGTCTTTTAACGCTTCGGTGCGACGCACCACGACCACATCACTCATGGAAAGCTTGCCGGAGGGGGCAGGGACCGTAAGCGGGGTTTTCATAACGCAGGTCTTATTGTCATTGCGATCCATGACCACTGCTTCCAAGGTGTAAGCGCCGGGGAGCAACTCTATTCGGAAGGTTTGAACCAGGTTGCCTTCTTTGTATGCGCTCACTTTATCGAGAGCCACTTGCACGGCAAAGTCTTTACTAAACTTCTCAACGATATCACCGCTGGAATTCTTCACGATGGCGAGCAGCGCTGCGTCGACGGCACTGGACTTTTGATCGGGCTGCGGTGTAAAGGTCAATCCTTTGAGGGGAGCTTCGAGAGTCACCATATACTCGACTTTTGGTCCACGATCACTGAACCGCTCTGCCCCAACCTGAAAATCCACATCATGAGGAGCCGCGGGGGCGCTCAAGGCATTCAGCAGCGGCATCTCGTACGCGAATAACTGTTGCCCGCCCCTGATCTGCGGCAAAGCAAAGTAGCCGCTGCGCGAGTGAACAACGACATCCGGGCGGTCCACGCGGATGGAGATTTTGCGAAACTTTCCGTCATATACCGTAATATGCGGAGCATAAGAAGCTTCGTAATAAGTCCGCACTTCTTCCATAGCGGTCCTGAGCGGCGCTCGATAGTCGTTGGTTTCCGCAATGGTTACACCTCCGGTTTGCGCCGCCAAGTCGCGAAGCCAGAGCAACGGATTGGCGCGCAATGCGCTTTCCGCCGTTTCCGCTGCACGGGCTTGGCTTGTGGAAACTTCCCCGACCCCTCCCCTCATCTGCTGCGATCGGGATTCGCCGGCGGCTCCACTCAGCCACTGGCGACCGTTGTCGCCCTGGCTCCAAGTCACCAACCCCTTGGGGTCCACCGTGTAAAAGCTGACGTTGGCGCGATTCGCGCCGCTGATCAAATTGTTGTATTGCTCCTTGACTGCTTCCGGTATGAACAACCAGGGGTTGAAATACAAAACCACCTTGCGGCCCGGCAGTTGAGACTGTGCCCGTACCAATGCCATCAACGCGTCTATGGTCGCACGAGCGTTGTAGGCGCGGTCAGCAGCTTCCGCTTGCTGCAGCATGTCGTACTGCATTTTTGCCATCTGATAGTTGACTGCGCTCTGAACTTGAGCCTGACTTGGGCCGCCTCCTGCGCTGGCCTGCAACTGGGGCTCGCCCCCGGACAGAGTCTGCTGGAGTTCCTGTTTCACCTCCGTGGACTGCGTTTCGTACTGGACAAACGACCACGTCATCGACCGGTCCATACTCTTCAGGAGCGCGGCATGGTCGGAGGTCAGAGGCTGGAGCATCTGCAATCCGTGGTCTACTGTGACGATGGAGAAATACAGGTTTTGCTCTGGCGCCATGTCGAGAATGTCCTTCAGTGACTGCCGAAAGAATCGCTTCCCCTCCTGGTCCAGCCCCTCGAAGACGAGTGTAACCAGCCGCACTTCGCGCATCGGATCCAATGCGAGTGACCCGTTTTCGTTTGCTGTTTTGGGCGCGCTGGTTAACTCACCAGGCTTGCCCTCCACCAGATGGAACGATGTCACTTTCTGCTCAACACCGTCTTCAAGAACATGGATTTCCTCTGGTCGAATGTCGTGGATCGCTCGCCCCTTCTTATCGCGGAAGACCATGTCGAGCACAACCTCATTGGCGGTCGAACGCACGGTAGGAGAGGCTTGATTCGAGGTGGTTTGCGCGGATGGCTGCTGGGCGGCCAAGCTAAGCGCACTCAGTAGAAGCGCGGCGAGAAGAATGGACAGTCGATTCATGGCGGACCTCCAACGGAAACGTTTACGGTGCAAGTGTAGCGCTACTTGTGAATCCAGCAAGAACGTTTTTTCCAGCCTCTCCGGTGGTTTCAGGTCGAGCAGCACTCGCCCCTTATGCGAGCCCTTGTCAATCCTTGCCCGCGCCCTGGCAGGTCTGCTGACAACCTTGCAGTAACTCGCCGAATGTTGGATGTTAGATGGGTCCTGTACGCGTGGCTTGGAAATAGAGGCCCACAGTTTAGGAAATGAACGTCGCGAGTCAACTAATAAGCTATGTTCTCCTTCTTGCTTTTTGCAGGTTCTTGCCGTGTGTGTCGCCGCTCTTGGCAGCTGAGGCATATCCGTACCTGAGGGCGGAGCGCGGTGAGGTCTGCACCGCTCTGGCCGTCCAGAATGAAGAACAGGCAAACCAGAAGGCACAAAGTAATGCGAATCCGCAGGCGTTCGAGAAGTTAGTGGAGCAAGCCCAGGCAGCAATGGACGCCGATCACGGCCCTGAAGCGATTCGGCTCTACACGCGTGCCACGACTCTCAGGCCCAACTGGTCGGAAGGGTGGTGGCATCTCGGAACGCTGTTCTTTGATGCGGGGCGCTTCACGGAAGCGCGCGACGCCTTCGCGCATTTCGTCACGACCGAGCGGAAACAGCCGGGCCCTGGGTTCGCCATGCTCGGCCTAAGTGAGTTTCAATTAAAAGATTACCCCAAAGCACTCGCGGCTTTGGAACACGGCAAAAAGCTGGGCTTAGGGACCGACCAAGCCTTCAACCACACGGTGCTGTTTCACGATGGCATCCTGTACAATCTGTTGGGCGAGCCGGAAATCGCGCTCCAGCGCTTGACCTTGGCCGCGAACCAGATCGCTGCCGCCAACCCCGAGGCTCCCAAAGATGCCGTCTTCGCGAATCTTGAACTGCTGGACGCTTTCGGAATGGCCGCGCTACGCATTCCGAAGCTGCCTGCCGACCTTGCGGAAGCGCAGGTTCCTCTGGTTCGCCAGGCAGGACGTGCGCAGGCTTTGATCGCCTTACTGGACAATGTGTCCGCCGAGACCGAATTCAAACAATTATTGGCCCTATACCCGTCCGAACCCGGTGTGCACTACATGTATGCTGTGTTTCTGTTAAAAGAGCGTCCCTCCCTCGCCGTTGACGAATTCCGCCGTGAAATCGAAATTTCTCCCTCTCACGCCGTGGCGCGGATCCAACTCGCCCTGGAGTTCCTCCGCACGGCCGATTACGAACAGAGCCAGAAGTACGCCAGGGAGGCGGTCGCGCTGGCGCCACAGAATTTTGCCGCGCACGTAGCCTACGGCAGGATTTGGCTCGCGCTTGGAAAGACAGATAGCGCGTTGCAAGAGTTGCGAACGGCAGTTAAGTTGGCTCCCCACAGTCCCCACGCCCACCTTGCGCTTTCCCGCGCTTTGTATAAGGCCGGCCAAAAAGCCGAGGCCGCGCGCGAACAAGCAGAGTTCGAGCGCCTCAAAGCGCTGTCTGATGCGGCGGATCAATAGGCGAAGGTGTATGGACTCGACAGCAGTGTCGCTATGCTAGACTGAATTTCAGCAATGTTTCGGCTCATCCTCACCATTGGGGCGATTGTTTCCTGCGCAGTTGCGGTCGAGGTTGCGGTTCAAACGGACCGCAGCACCAGCATCCGTTTCGAAGACGTCACCGCCGGGTCGGGAATCGATTTTGTGACCGACAGCAGTCCCACTCCGAACAAGAACCAGCCGGAAACGATGATTTCAGGCGTTGGTCTCATCGATTACGACAACGACGGATACCCGGACATCTTCTTCATTAATGGTGCGGCGATTCCATCCCTCAAGAAAGAGTCTCCCAAATACTACAACCGCCTGTTTCACAACAATCATGACGGAACCTTCACGGATGTTACAGAGAAGGCCGGACTGGCGGGAGACGGCTACGACATGGGTGTCGCCATCGGCGATTTCGATAACGATGGCTGGCAGGATATTTATGTCGCCAGCGTGACGAAGAATCATTTGTATCGCAATAATGGCGACGGCACCTTCACCGATGTTACAGATAAAGCTGGTGTGGGCGCACCGATGTTTAAGGGACGGAAAATGTGGAGCGCGGCGGCCGGCTGGTTCGATTACAACTACGACGGCAAGTTGGATTTGTTTGTCTCGAACTATTGCAAGTGGGAAGTCAACAAGGACCCCGTGTGTCTGAGCGGGGGACGTTTGCGGGCCTATTGCCACCCTAAGTTTTACGAACCACTCCCGTCCACGCTGTACAAAAATAACGGTGACGGCACTTTCACCGACGTTTCCGACCAGACTGGCATCTCCAAAAAATTCGGCAAGGGCATGGGCGTGGGTTTCAATGACTACGATGGCGACGGCTTCATTGATATCTTCGTTGCCAACGACAATATGCCGAATTCTCTCTTTCACAACCTAAAGGGCAAAGCCTTTGAAGAGGTGGCCATGGACGCGGGCGTGGCTTATTCCGAAAACGGGAAAGCCGTTTCAGGGATGGGCGCAGAGTTTCGTGATCTCGACAATGACGGCCTTCCCGACATCTGGCACACGGCTACTGAACTGGAGACTTTCCCCCTGTTCCAGAATCGCGGCAACGGTATTTTTATTGATGTCACAGGCAGGAGTGGTCTGGCGCGCCCTACTTTGGAGATGTCAGGCTGGTCCAACGGAGTGGCTGACTTTGATAACGATGGTTTGAAAGACTTGTTCGTCGCTCGAGGCAACGTTCTTGACAACGTTGCGGAGTTCACTAACCGGACTTACGCCGAGCCTAACTCGATTTTTCGCAACCTGGGCAAAATGAAGTTTGAGGATGTAACGGCGCAAACGGGTCCTGACATGCAGGTTGCCGAGCCATATCGAGGTGCGGTCATCGGCGACCTGTTCAACGACGGTCATATGGACATTGTTGTGACCGCCCTGAATGGAAAAGCCAGGATTCTCCGCAATGTCACATCGAACGGCAATCATTCGGTGACTTTTCAATTGGTGGGAAACAAAAGCAACCGCATGGCAATTGGAGCTCAGGTCAAGGTGACAACCGAGGACGGCAACAGCCAGTATGACATTGTCTCCACAAGCGCGGGCTACGGAGCTTCACGAGATCCGCGCGCGCACTTCGGTCTCGGCTCATTCAAGACTGTGAAACAGCTCGAAATACGCTGGCCCAACGCCGTTCGCCAGGTGTTGAAGGATCTACCAGCCGATCAAATCCATCGCATTGTGGAACCATAAACTCCTGCGCAATCGCCAGACTTCTGACAATAACAATTCATTGTGAAACCGCGGTCTCGAACCGGAGATGCGGGGAGCGCTTAGTCGTAGTTGTTGTACGTAAAGTCGGAAGGCAAATCGCTTGCTGCGGCCCTCACGTTTGAGCCATCTGAAGCTTGCTTCTCCAGAAAAAAATCAAGATTGCCGGCCATCACCAGGTGCGGAGCAAGGGTGACAGGAGAAGCGGGGTACCGCCCATGAATCAAGAACTCTTGCAGAATACGAAACGCCAGCCTGCCTTGCATGTAGGGGCGCTGATGAATCGTAGCGCTTACTTTGCCAGCCCGAATTTGTTCAATCAGAGCAGGAAACAGGTCTGTAGTTATGATGGTAAGACGGTCCAGTAAGTCTGCGTCCTTGGCAGCCTGAATGACGGGCATAGAGGCCTCGGTGGTCACGTAGATTCCAGCCAAATCCGGATGTGCGGCAAACAACTTCCCGCACTTGTCGTAGGCTTCGGATTCGACGTCATGATCTTCGATGGGATCAAGAAGAGATATTTCCGGATGCAAGGCGCGGAGAGTCTTCTCGAAAGCAGTCAACTTTTCGGCGTGTTCGGTGATCGCCAATGCGCTTAAAGTGACAGCGACTTTGCCCTTGTGATTCAGGAATCTTCCCATCAGGTCGGCAGCTAGAGAGCCGCTCGCCATGGTGTCCACGGAAACAACGGCGAGCCTATTCGAGTGTGGCGCGTCAGTCGAGACGCAGACGATTGGAGTTTTTGATCGTGAAGCCCGCCGCATCCACGTACGTACGCTGCTCGGACGACTGGGAAACAGGATGACGCCATCCGACTTGGCAGCTATGGCTGCCTCAAAAGCCTCCTCCTCGCCCTCGCCCAAACTTGGAAATGTGCGGAATTCAATGTCCGCACTATGCGTGCCGAGGGC
>Ga0075436_100003504_pt1 | contig 10757 bp, 11 predicted proteins | sample RhiMethybrSRZTD5_FD_75303 | JGI IMG/M metagenome (GOLD analysis project Ga0075436, IMG submission 75303) | Populus rhizosphere microbial communities from Tennessee, USA - Rhizosphere MetaG P. TD hybrid SRZTD5 | ecosystem: Host-associated > Plants > Roots > Rhizosphere > Soil | place: USA... | reverse complement strand
GTGTGGCCGAAGAAGGCGAGCGCGGTTTCGAGATACGGAAAGGTCTGGCCGGCGTCGTCGGCATGCACCATGTATTCGTCCTCGTCGAGGAGCGAGCCGTGCATGACTTGAAAAGAGTCGACGGCGATGGGGCCTTTGGGCAGGGCGGCGATGTACTCCAGATTCTCAGGCGTGAGCTGGGTGTGGGTCCATTCGGCGGCAACGCGAGCTACGGGGTTGAACCACTGGAGGTCATCGAGTCCGGCGCAGCCACGGTCATGATTGCCGCGCACGACGACACTGGCGTTGGCGCGCACCCAGCCGGCGACGGCGTTGGGATCGGCGCCATAGCCGACCAGGTCACCGAGGCAGAGGATACGGTCGTAGCCGCCCGCGGCGGATTCGAGAACGGCCGTGAGCGCTTCGAGGTTGGCGTGAAGATCGCTAAGAATGAGATAGCGCAAGAGCGGCTTCAGGCCTTTCGCAGGCGCAGCGCGGCGATCTCGGGCGGCGCACCGAGGCGCGCGGGCATTCCGATGGTGCCGATGCCGCGTGTTACATAGATGGACGACCGCCCGGAGCGGTAGAGACCGTAGACGTACGGCGTATAGAAGCGGGCCACGTTCAGATTCTGGCCCAGGATCTCGATGTTGACCTGGCCGCCGTGGGTGTGGCCGGCGAGCGTGATATCCCAGCCTTGTTGCGCGGCGGTGGGAAAGACATCGGGATTGTGCTGGAGCAGGATATTCAACGCGCCTGGAACGATGAGGCGACCGGCGCCTTGCAGGTAGTGCGGGCTCCAGTTCATTTTCTGGTAATCGACGCCGGCGACGTTGACGAGCGCCTGGCCGAAGCGGAGCGGGCGGGCCTGTTCGCGAAGGAACGGGACGCCGAGGCGCGCTCCCTGCTCGGCGGTGTATCGCTGGGAGCCGGCGTAGATTTCGTGATTCCCGAGACAGCCGAGCACGCCGGCATCGGCGCGCAGGCGCGAGAGCTGGCGGAGGCAGGCATCCAGTGGATCGCCGCGCACGGAGATCAGGTCGCCGGTGACCAGCATGAGATGCGGGCGGAGCTCATTGGCGGCGTCCACAACGCGCACGAACTCCTGCTCGCTGAGAAATGGGCTGAGATGAATGTCGCTGAGCTGAACCAGGCGCAGACCTTCCAGATCGGGATGGAGATCGGGAACGGGAATATCGATTTCACGGATGCGGAAATCGGTGCGCTCGACGAGCACGCCGAATCCGGTGAGCGCAAACGGAGCCACAACGGCCGCGCTGGCGGCAGTCCGCAGCAGCGCCCGGCGTGCGGGATCGGCGGAAGCAGACCGCCGAAGGGAGGGCCGCAGAAGCCAGTAGATGATCCAGGCGGGTGCGGAGGTGAACGCCCACAGCAACGATGCACCGCGGATCCATCCGACCAGGTGGGCGTAGAGCCGCAGACCGTGCACACTGGGGATGCTGAAGATCAAGCCGAACAACAGGACGGCGCCTGTGCAGAAGAGCAGAACGCGGACCGCGCGCGCCCAACGCGGCGGTAAGCGGCTCTCCGCGAATGAGATAGCAGCGCGGAAGATCCACCATTGGATGGCGCCGAGCGCCACCAGCAGCACCAGCTCCACCGCGTAGCCAATCAAAAATCCCATGGATCCGCCTCCTTCATTGTAATCGGCGGGCGCGAACCCTTTCAGGAGCGGGCTTGCCAGGCCTGGGCGAGGACGCTGAGTGCGGCCAGGGCGGCGGTCTCGGCGCGCAGGATATTCCCGCCGAGCGAGACGGATTGCCAGCCGGCTGCGGTGGCGAGACCGCGTTCCCGGCTGGTCCAGCCGCCTTCGGGGCCGGTGAGGATGGCGATGGCGTCTTTGGGGGCGCGAGCGGGCGGGAGAGCGTCGAGCAGGAGCGGGGCGCCAGGGCTTTCGTCGAGGAAGTAGCGGAAGCCGGAGGGATCGTCAGCAGGGAATGGAGCGGCGGGCGCGATTTCGGGAATCCGCAGGCGGCGGGATTGCTGGCTGCTTTCGCGCGCGATTTTCCTCCATCGCTCGATGCGTTTGGCGGCGGCGGAGGCCAGGCCTTTTTCGGTGCGCTCGGCGTCGACGGGAACGATGCGGGCAACGCCGAGCTCGGTGGCTTTTTCGATGAGCCACTCGAAGCGGTCGAACTTGATGAGAGCGGCGTAGAGCGTGATGTGCGGGAAGGGCGGGACGGCGGGGATGGGCTCGAGAATGCGAAAAGTTACGCGCGCGGCGGTGACGGCGGTGATTTCAGCGAGATAGGCCTGCTGGTTGTCGGAAAGCTCGAAGCGCTGGCCGGGCTCGGCACGAAGGACGCGGGCGAGATGGCGGGCGTCATCACCGGTAAGCTCGGCGTGATCGTCCGAAATGTGATCGACGAAGAAGCGGCGGCGGGCCAAAAGACATAGTAGGCCGCGAATGCACGCGAATCAACGCGAAGAGGATGCAATACTAAGGCTCTATGATCGCGGTGCTGCGGGGCGTGCTGGTGGAGAAGGGTCCGAACCATGCGATTGTGGACGCGGGCGGCGTGGGGTACGAGCTGCACATTCCGATCACGACGTTCACGCACCTTCCGAATGCGGGTGCGGAGGTGCGGCTGCGAGTGTACACGCATGTGCGCGAGGACACACTGGCGCTGTATGGGTTTCTGTCGGCGGACGAGAAGACCCTGTTCGAGAAGCTGATCGGGGTGAGCGGCATCGGGCCGTCGCTGGCGATCAAGGTGCTGTCGGGGCTCGAGGCGGCGGAGTTGATTGCGGCGATTCGCAAAGGGGAAGTGGAGCGGCTGGTGCGGATTCCGGGCGTCGGGAAGAAGACGGCGGAGCGCATGGTGCTGGAGCTGCGCGATAAGCTCGCGGCGCCGGCGGGCGAGAGTGCGGCGGTGCCGGCTCCGAGTCTGAGCGAAGTGGAGCAGGATGTGCTTTCGGCGCTGCTGAATCTAGGCTGCGCGCGTCCGGCGGCGGAGCAGGCAGTGCGGAAGGCGAAGGCGGGCGGGGTGAAAGCGGAGTTTGAGGCGATGTTTAGGAGGGCGTTGGAGCTGGTGAGATGAGGGGATGTACACCTCCTCTGCACCGGGCGTGACGTAATGGCTGCTCAATAGGAGTGAGCATTTTGGAATGCCTGCGGATCGTTCTGTCCTAACATTCCGTGGCTCGGTAGAGTGTAGAATTGAGTCAGATGCTGACCCGGCTATACATCGATAATTTTCGGTGTTTCGTCAACTTTGAGCACAAGCCCGCCCGTAGGGAACTGATCCTCGGGGCCAACGGATCTGGTAAGTCGTCGTTCCTGGATGCATTGCTATTGTTACGCCAGTTTGTCACCAAGGGTGAGATCTTTAATGACTTCTACATATTGAGTCAGCGAACACGCTGGCTGAATCAACCACAACAGACACACGAGCTCGAAGCGACGCTAGACGGCAGTAGATATATCTACCGCTTGGTGGTCGAACCGTGGGGAGAACCAGCGCGACCGCGGGTGGTTTGTGAAACTGTACACTTCGACGGAAAGCCGATCTTTGAGTTCATGACCGGTGAGGTCCATTTATACAACGATGGATTCGAGCACCAGGTCACCTACCCATTTGATTGGCATCGGTCGGCACTGGCTACGATCGTGCCAAGAAGCGACAACGAGAAGTTGAGCCGATTTAAGCGGTGGATCAGCGGCCTATACTGTTTCAGGATTAACCCGTTTGCGATGGGGTCTCGATCAGATGGTGAGAACCTTTTTGCAAACGTCGATCTCTCAAACATCGCCTCTTGGTACCGACACCTCGTCCAGGCCGATCCCAAACAGAATGCCGCAATGCTCGAAAATCTGCGAGCGTCTTTGGACGGTTTCAGCTTCCTTCAACTAGATCCCGCGGGAGAGAATGTCCGTCTGCTAGGTGCCGAATTCGCGCACAGCGGCGAAAAGACTACTAAGTTTTACTTGAACGAGTTGTCCGAGGGCCAGCGCTGCCTGATCTGCTTGTACACGATCCTCCATTTCGTTTTAGCCAAGGGAAGCACGGTGGTTATCGATGAGCCCGAGAACTTCATATCGCTCCGCGAGATCCAACCTTGGTTGATGGCAGTTGCCGACACTGTTGAGGAAGGGCAGGGACAAATTCTACTGATTTCTCACCATCCGGAGGCCATCAACCAGTGGGCGGCGAGAAATGGTGTGCAGTTCGTTCGAGAGCGTGGGGGTCCAGTACGCGTCGTGGAGTTTCGCGCAGATCCTGAGGGTAGCCTGCCTCCGTCGGAGTTGGTCGCCCGCGGATGGGAGCGTGAGTAGTCCTGCGAGGGTCGTAGTCCTTGCTGAGGACGAGCGGCATCAAAGGTTTGTCCGCCGATACCTGTACCGACTCGGATATGAGTCCCACGATATTCGATTCCGACCTCTACCAAGTGGCAGGGCAGCGGGGAACAATGGGTGCGCTCAGCGTACGCACCGGAGGTCAAAGAATATCGCAGACGGTCCGCAAGCGTAAGAATTGCTCTCGTTGTCGCGATCGATTCCGACACAGGCGAAGTGGACCGACGCCTTCGCCAATTACGGGAGGCTCTTGCGCAAGCTCGACTGACCGTGCGGGCGGAGGGCGAGGCTATCGTACACTTGATCCCAAAGCGCCATATTGAGACCTGGGTTCTGTGTCTCAATGATAGGCAGGTAGACGAGATTACGGATTACAGCCACGAAGGCGATGTCGATAGCCTAATCGCGACCGCGGCCCTCACTTTCTTTGGATGGAGTCGCCCACATGCCACGCCACCCGCACACTGTGTTCCGTCATTGTCGGCAGCGATCCCAGAAGTACGGCGACTCGAATAGACAATTCGTGGCTCTGCGAAATGACGAATTCAACGGAAGGGCCTCCACGTCCAAGCTGAGCTAATGACAGATGGCTGAGATGATGGCCGATCGCTGGATTCTCTCCGCGGCTCCGTTGGGGCTGAACGGCGGTTTGAGGCCGGGCTGCGACAACCGCGTCTGGAAGACTTCACGGAAGCGGAAACCTGGGAAGAGCTCCGAGCCAACGTTCTTGAGGCAACAGCGGTTCACTTCGAAGACGGGCCGGTGCATCCATTTTCGCTACGCATAAGGACGGATTGATCCCGGCCGCCGGTCATGCCGCTCTCTAACGTTCGCGGCTCGGAAAGCGATACGACTGATGATGAGCCGCGCACGTCAGTAAGCGGTTTTGGCACGTGCTGACGAATTCACCACGACCGCCACGCCAAGGCTAAGCTATAACAGATAGCTGAGATCATGCCCGATCACCGGATTGTTTCCGCGGCACCGCTCGAGGAGGAGGCGCAGTTTGAGGCTGGGCTGCGGCCGCGGCGGCTGGATGACTTCACGGGGCAGGCGAAGCTGAAGGAGAACCTGGCTATCGCCATCGCGGCGGCGCGCAAGCGGGGCGAGGCCATGGACCACGTGCTGCTCTACGGGCCGCCGGGGCTGGGCAAAACTACACTCGCGGCGATTATCGCCGAGGAGCTGGAGGTTGAGTTCCAGCAGACGTCCGGGCCGATCCTGCAGAAGAAGCTCGATCTCACGGGCATTCTCACGAGTATCAAGGCCCGGCAGGTTTTTTTCATCGACGAGATTCACCGGCTGCTGCCGGATGTGGAAGAAATCCTGTACGCGGCGATCGAGGATTTCCGCGTGGACATTCTGATCGGGGCGGGGCCGGGGGCGCGCACGCACTCGATCGAGATTCCGAGGTTCACGGCCATCGGGGCGACCACGCGGCAGGGTCTGGTGAGCGGGCCGCTGCGCGGGCGGTTCGGGCTGGTCCTGCGGCTCAATCATTACAACGTCGAGGAGCTGGAGCATATCGTGAGGCGCTCGGCGCGGCTGCTGCATGTCGAGATTGATGACCCCGGCGCGGCCGAGATTTCGCGGCGCAGCCGGGGCACGCCACGCATTGCCAACCGGCTGCTGCGGCGCGTACGCGATTATGCGCAGGTGCGGGCCGACGGGAAAGTCACGCGGGCGGTGGCGGAGACGGCGCTCGATCTGCTCGAAGTGGACCGGTATGGGCTCGACGAGATCGACCAGAAGATCATGCTCACGCTGCTGAAGAATTACGGCGGCGGGCCGGTGGGGGTGAACACCATCGGGGCGTCGATCGGGGAGGAGCCGGACACGATCGAGGAAGTGTACGAGCCATACCTGATCCAGCTGGGCTTTCTGAACCGCACGCCGCGCGGGCGGGTGGCGACGGACAGCGCTTTCGATTATTTCAAGGTGCAGCGGAAGTTGCGCACGGGGGAGCAGCCGGCGCTGTTCTAGAATCCGTGAAGACCGTTTACCTGGGGCTGGGATCCAATGTCGGCGAGCGGGAGGAGATGCTGCAGGCGGCGATTGACCGGCTGCAATCCGCGGACCTGCGGATCACGCGTGTTTCATCGGTTTATGAAACGGAGCCGCAGGGGCTGCGCAAACAGCGGTGGTTTTTGAACCTGGTGGTGGAGGCGGAGACCGGACTGTTCCCGCGGCAGCTGCTGGGGCGCATCACTAAGATTGAGCGGGAGCTGGGAAGGCGGCGCGGGATCGAAAACGGGCCGCGGACGATCGATATCGACATTCTGTTTTTCGGCAACTCGATTATGCGGACGAGGGAGCTGACGATTCCACACCCGCGCTTGGCCGAGCGGCGCTTCGTGCTGGAGCCGATGGTGGAACTGACGCCCGAGCTACACGATCCGGTGACGCGGCGCACGATGCGCGAGCTGTTGGCGGCGACGGCGGGCCAGGAGGTGCGGAAGGTGGAGTTTCAGGCGGTGGCGCGGGGCTAGGAAGCGTGTTAATCGTATGCCGAATCGTGGTCCGGGTGAAGCGAGAGGAAGCGGAGAATGGCGTCCTCGCGGTAGGCGACGGCTCGAACGCGGCGGGTTACTCGCAAGCTGTAGAGCCGCTGCCCGCCGGGACCTAAGCGCGACAGAATCGCTTCCCAATGGAGGCCTCGGTCGCGATAGAGTTGGTTCCATTAGAGCTGCATGATCTTGCGCAGTGTGGCAAGCACAGCCAGGGCCTCGTCCCGCGGCAAAGCAAACCAGTCTTTTTGGAATTCAGGATTGTTGAGATCCAGCGCAATGCCAGCCACGTCGGCGTGAAGTCAGCGTCGCTTGGCAAGCTTGCGAGCCAGCGCACCCAGGCTGGAGGCTCGCGGCGGGGTCTTCCGCGCCCACGCGATGGCGCGGTCCAGTTTTTCTTGTTCCGGCGGGCGATGCAGCCACATCTCGTTTTCCGGGATCACGCGCGCGGCTTTGATAAGCCAAACGCCCTGGTCCACTTCCTCGACCGTTACCGTGCGGCCGGCATGCTGTTTGCCGATGGAGATCTGGCCGCTGGAACCGATGGTTTTCACTTCAACCGCCATTCATGCTACCTCTTGGCATGATAGCATGATTGCAGGATCGGGCAGAGGTTCAGCCTTTCCGTTCCGCCAGGCCCTCGCAGTACTCGCAGTAGCGGGTGAATCCGAGGCGCTCATAGACGCGGATGGCGGGTATGTTGTGCTGGTTCACGTTCAGCGCGACGCAGGCGACGCCCGACCGCAGCAACTCGGCAGCGACGGCACTGGTGACGCGCGAGGCGAGACCGCGGCTGCGGCGGTCGCCGCGAGTATAGACGCAACCGATGGCCGCGACCCATTCCTGCGGAGCGACGAGGTGTGTGCCGGCGGCAGCCACGAGTTCGTCACGTTCGCGGATCGCGTAGAAGACGCCAGTCTCCAGCATTGACGCAGTGAAGGAGTCCGGGGCTTCGCCGACCGCGTGGCCGTCCGCGTAAAGGCGCTGCAGGCGATCCAGATCCCCGGCACGAAGGCGAATGGCGGCGGGATCGGTTACAGGGAAGCGGGCGGGATCCAGCACCATCCGCCACATTGGCTTCAGAGTCGTGATGCGGTAGCGTGGCGCGAGAGCCGGCACGATTTCGGGGCGCACGTGCAGGTAAAATGCCGGCTCGTCCGAGAACTCGTCCAGCATAGTCGAGAAAGACGAGGCCGGGCCTAAAGCGAAGAGCACGGGGGGCGTAAAGCCGCGGTAGACGAGGGCCAGGGCCACGGGATCGCCTGACGGACGGTACCAAGAGCAATGCTCGAACTGGTCCGGCGCGAGATCGCCCAGCGCGTACACCGACCAGGACGTGTCGGTTTGCAGAATCGCGCGAATAAAGTGTGGTTCGCGTAGCGCCGGCATGTCGTCAGGTTATTTCACCGCGGCGAAAACTGAGGATGTTATAATTTTTGTCAGCGTACAAGAGGGCCGCTTCCATGAAGATTTTTCTCGACACCGCCAATCTCGACGAGCTCAAGAAAGGCGGGGCGTGGGGAGTGGTTGACGGCGTTACCACTAACCCGTCTCTGATCGCCAAAGAGGGCCGTCCCATGGCCGACCAGGTTCGCATGATTTGCGACATCGTGGACGGCGATATCAGCGCCGAGGTGGTGGCGACCGAAACCAAAGAAATGCTGCGCGAGGGCCGGGAACTGGCACGCATCCACAAAAACATCGTGGTGAAGTGCCCGCTCACGCGCGACGGCATCCGCGCCACGAAGGCGCTCAGCCAGGAGGGTATCCGCGTTAACGTGACGCTGTGCTTCTCGGCGGGGCAGGCGCTGCTGGCGGCGAAGGCCGGCGCGTACATCATCAGCCCGTTCGTGGGGCGGCTGGACGACATCGGCTGGACGGGAATGGAGCTGATCCGCAGCATCACCACGATCTACAAGAACTACGGTTATAAGACGCAGGTCCTGGCTGCCTCGCTGCGCTCGCCTACGCACGTGATCGACTCGGCCACAGCAGGTGCGCATATCGGCACCATGCCGTTCAAAGTTCTGGACATGCTGTTCAATCATCCGCTGACCGATAAAGGCCTGGAACAGTTTCTCAAGGACTACCACAAAGCATTTCAGGAGACACCTGTCGCCGGCTAGCGCCGCGCACTCAAAGGTATGAAGCTGGCGCTGGCGAATCTGGCTTCGTCGTCCGGCGGGACGATGGTTGCAGTGCTGGGCGGCGCAACCGTCGTGGCACTGGGTTCATGGGGTGCGTACCGGTATATCAAGGGCCGGCCTAGCGCGGCGGAATTGGAACGCCGGCGGCGCATCGCGCTGCATTCGCGCGGCAAGATGGGCGATGCGAATCTGCTGGAGTTCCGCGAGCAGGTGGTTTTCTACACCTATGACATTGCCGGCGTTGAATATTCGGCGTGCCAGGATCTGGCGGGCCTGGAGCCACTGCTGCCGGCGGATCGCTGGAGCACCATCGGTCCCGCCTGCATCAAGTACGATCCGCGCAATCCGGCGAACTCGATCGTGCTGTGCGAGGAATGGAGCGGGTTGCGCACGGCGAATCGGGTAAAATAGGCAATCAATTTCACTCGGGAGATCATCGATGAACAGAAGCAGAGTTTTCAAGACGGGGCTGGCGCTGACGGTGGCCATCGGACTGTTCGGCGCGGGCGTATTGACGGGCAAGAACGCGTTCCATCAGCCGAGCTCCATCATGCACGTGGTGAGCGTCAAGTGGAAAGCGGATTCGACGCCGGAGCAGCAGCAGGCCGCCATCGACGGCGTGAAGAGCATGGCCGCCGAGATTCCGGGCATCAAGAACATCTGGATCAAATCGACGCGCGTCCAGCCGCAGGATTTCAATGCCGCGTTCGCCATCGAGTTTGAGAACAAGGCCGCGGCCGAGGCTTACGCCGACCATCCGGTGCACAAGGCCTGGGGGAAAATCTACCAGCCGGTGCATGAAGAGAGCCGCTCGCTGCAGATCACGAACTGAGGCGCGATTGCCGGCTTGCCGAGCGCTGCTATCATGAAGAGATCACCCTATGATTGACGGCAGCCTAACCGAGGGCCTTACTTTCGACGACGTCCTGCTGCAGCCGGCGCGCAGCGAAGTCGTCCCCGCCGACGCCGATACCAAGACGCGGCTCACACGCGCGATCCCGCTGAACATCCCCATTGTGAGCGCGGCCATGGACACGGTGACGGAATCGCACCTGGCCATTGCGCTGGCGCAGCAGGGCGGCATCGGAATGATTCACCGCAACATGACCATCGACCGCCAGGCGGAAGAAGTGGACCGCGTGAAACGCAGCGAGAGCGGCATGATCGTGGACCCCATCACCATCTCGCCGGAAAAGAAAATCGCCGATGCGCTCGAAATGATGAAGCGGTACCGCATCTCCGGCATTCCGGTGACGCAGGGGCGCAGGCTGGTGGGCATTCTGACCAACCGCGATCTGCGCTTCGAATCGCGCTCCGATCTGCCCATTTCGGAGGTCATGACCAAGGAGAACCTGATCACGGTTCCCGTTGGGACCACGCTCGAGGAGGCGGAGCAGATCCTGCACCGGCACCGCGTCGAAAAGCTGCTGGTGGTTGACGAGAATTACAATCTCAAGGGCCTCATCACCGTCAAAGACATTCAGAAAAAGCTGAAATATCCCAACGCGGCTAAAGATCCGCAGGGCCGGCTGCGCGTGGGAGCAGCGATCGGCGCAACGGGCGATTATCTGGAGCGCGCCCAGGAGCTGACGTCCAGAAAAGTGGACGTACTGGTGATCGATACCGCACACGGGCACACGGCGCGCGTGATGGAAGCGGTGCGCACCGTGAAGAAGAAACTGCCCGATGTCCAGCTCATCACGGGCAACGTGGCAACCCACGAGGGCGCCTGCGAGCTGATCTCGCTGGGGGTGGACGGCATCAAAGTGGGGATCGGGCCGGGCTCCATCTGCACCACGCGCGTGG
>Ga0075436_100003502_pt1 | contig 10759 bp, 9 predicted proteins | sample RhiMethybrSRZTD5_FD_75303 | JGI IMG/M metagenome (GOLD analysis project Ga0075436, IMG submission 75303) | Populus rhizosphere microbial communities from Tennessee, USA - Rhizosphere MetaG P. TD hybrid SRZTD5 | ecosystem: Host-associated > Plants > Roots > Rhizosphere > Soil | place: USA... | reverse complement strand
AAGGCTCATAGGGAATTAGCCACGGACGGACACGGACGGACACAGATAAAACAGACAGCAGAGGTTAACCGCAGCAACAAGCAGCAACATTAACTGCGGTAACAAGCAGCAAACGGGCCTTTCTGTAGAAATCCGTGTTGTCCGTGGCTGGATTTCTGCCTACTTGACAAACGGTTGATTTAGAATTAGTCTAAGTATATTGTGAAGGAAACAAAGAAGGCCAGCGAACACAAACTGACCCCGCAACGGGAGGCAGTTTTTCAGGTGATCCGCGAACGCGAAGATCACCCCACCGCCAGCGATATCTTCGAGGCGGCCCGGCGCCGCTTGCCCGGCATCAGCTACGCAACCGTCTATAACTCGTTGCGCTACCTGAAAGAGGCCGGCCTCGTTCACGAAATCAATTTTGGCGACAACGCCAGCCGCTACGATCGCGAGACCGAACGTCACGATCACGCGATCTGCAACGACTGCGGCAAGCTGGTGGACTTCGAACTGCCGGAAGCGGCCAAACTCTTGCAAGCCGCCGCGCGCAAGTCTCGCTTCAAAGCGGAATCAGTTCATTTAACGTTACGCGGGCTTTGTCCCGATTGTCGCGAGTCTTCGTAAAGCTCATTTAGTTTTGACGGAATAATTTAAACTTTTTGGAGGATACATGACAGCAGGAACAGCAGTAGCAGCAGAAAGGGCGATGGTGGGCCAGCCCGCGCCGGATTTTGAAATGGCCTCAACCAGGAACATCGAGAAACTCAACGAGCCGGTGAAGCTCGCGGATTACCGCGGCAGGTGGCTCGTGATGGTTTTTTATCCGCTCGACTTCACGTTCGTTTGCCCGACTGAATTGACCGCTTTCAGCGATCGTTATCAGGACTTCGTCGACATCGGCGCCGACATCATCGGCATCTCGACCGACTCCGTTTACTCGCATCGCGCCTGGCTGAACACGCCGCGCGACAAGGGTGGCGTTGCAGAGTTGAAGTACCCGCTCGCTGCGGATGCGACGAAGCAAGTCTCCGCCGATTACGGCGTGCTGATTCAGGATCGCGGCATCGCGTTGCGTGGTCTCTTCGTGATCGATCCGGAGGGCATTCTTCGTTACAAAGTCGTGCACGATTTGAACGTTGGCCGCTCGGCTGAAGAAACGCTGCGCGTGATTCAGGCGTTGCAGACCGGCGGACTTTGCCAGGCTGAATGGAAGCCCGGCCAGAAAACGCTCAATGGTTAAGTTTTGGGTTGGGAGCGCGAACGGCGCGCTCCCAGCTTTCACAGGTAAACAACAATGGCAATGAAGATTGGAACAGAAATGCCGCGGCTGGAAGGCGCGACGGAGTGGTTTGGTGGCACGCAAGCGCATGTCGAGTCAGATATAGCCGGCCATCCGACACTCGTCCACTTCTGGTCCGCGAGCTGTGGAATTTGTAAAGACAACCTGCCGCGCGTCGCCGAGTGGCGTGATGAGAAGCGCAAGCACGGACTGCGTGTCGTCGGCATTCACATGCCGCGTTATGAGACCGATACGGACGTGGACCAGGTGCGCGAGCTGATCAGCAAGTACAACATCACCGAGCCGGTTGCGGTCGACAACGAGCACAAACTAAAAGACGCGTTTCACAATACCCAGGGATTTGTGCCCGCGTATTACTTATTTGACGCCGAGGGTAAATTGAAAAGTTTTGCCGCGGGTGAGCGCGGTCTCGATATGTTGAAATCGGCGCTGGAACGTTTACTGCCGGTTGAAGAAGCGGTGGTCTCGGGTTGATTAACTGCCGGCGAGAAGTTGGCCCAGACGATACAAGAGATACAAGCTCACGAATGCGCTCCCGACTGCCAGTGCGATTAAGCCGAGAATAATTCCTCCCACAAACAACCAGTCGCTAACTCTTCCCGACCGTGCTTCTTCAACAGACACGGTCGCTCTTTTTTTCAGCAAGTCGATGTTCATGTGGTTCGACTTCCACCATGCATCAGCGACGTCGCCGACTACGGGAAGTGAACCAACGAGGTAGTCGATACCGATGTTCATGCCCATTCTTAGCAAGGTGATCTTCGGCACGCGATAGCGAACGGCGGCGGCGAGGATATAGAACGAGACGAGTGACGTAGCGGTATCGCCAAAACCCGGAATCAGCCCGACGAGTGCATCGAGTCCGAAACGCCAACCGAGCACCGGCACGCGAAAGAGATCGTCCATCAACCAGCTCAGCCGCTCGAGACTCGTCTCGACCGTACCTGCGCGCCGGTTCTGGGACAGGATTACAGAATTAACAGGATGGGGAAAAACCTGACTGCCTTGTTGCATCATGTTGATTCTGTAATCCTGTCAACTTCCTCAACGGATTCGTGTCATCTGCTGCCAAAAGAATTTACCGACTTTAGCCAACGCGCCAAACGCGTTCTTGTTGTCGTTTGAGCGTGGCGGCTGTTGTTTCGCCTGAATACCCAACGACAGCGCCAGTTCCTGATCCGGAGGCGCAATGTCTTCGTCGCCGCGTTTGGCCGTTAGCCAGCGGGTGAATGTACGACCGATCATCCGCCTTTGTTCGACCGGCGCTTCGGCGACGAGCGCGATGCGCAGATCTTCGAGTTGCGCAATCTCAAAAAGGTTCGCTTGGTAATACTTGCGCAGGGCCGCGAAGACCTTCTCCTCGCCGAGCGAGTTTTGCAGATCGACGAACATCAACGCGCCCTTCGCTGTGACGATCGCCGCGTATTGAAAGGTGTTGCGGTAGTCGCGCGAAGGGCGGTTCGCATCCATGTCGTCGCCGCCAAACGTGCGATACAAGCGATAAACTCCGCGCACTTGATCGTCCAACACTGCCGCGGCCTTCTCTGGCCCGTACATCGTTTTGTAGTAGAGCAGCGACGACCAGCACGACAGCGCTTCGTCGAGTATCGGCTCACGCGCCGGATCGTTTCCAACGGCCGCGCCCCACCACTGATGTGCGACCAGATGCGCGACGGTCCACTCGAGACTCTCTTCCACCGACGGGCGTTGCTCGCGAATGATCTCGGGCAGGTTGCGTACAGCGGGCGAGTCGAAATCGACGAAGAACGCGCTCGCGATGATGTTCATGCCGGAGAATTCGCAACTCCCTAGACCGGCAACCAGCGGCGCTTCAGCGATGCTGACCTGTTTGAACGGCAGCGGTCCAAAAAGCGTGGTGAACGTTCGCAGCGCGTTGGCCGCGACCACGAGCGCACGCTTACCGACGCGTTCGTGTTCAGCGAAGTAGATCGATCTGACGTTGGTGCCGTTTACTTCGGTATGTTCGCTGTGTAATCCGCGGCCGGCGAGGATGGCAAAGTCGCGCATCGCCGTCGCGGTGAATGTTTGCGTGTTTTTGTCGGAGGGCTGCCCGGCTTCGATGCCGGAAGTGAAGACTTCAACGCCTGAGTTCACGGTGACAGTTACTTCGAAGTCCGCTGCTTCGTTGAAGACGAAGTCGCCAACTGACGGTTCCACTTTGCGGCGCCAGTCATCGCCGTCATGGACCGCAAGCGCCGGATACGCGGCGCCGAGCAGCATAACGCCGCGACAGAGAAAGTTGATATCACGCGCGCGACGCGTTTCGCGATCGCTGCCGAGCGCGGCGCTGACTTGCTTGACGACGTGTGTCGTCAGACTCGTTTCGTCGCGATCGATCTCCGGGACGCGGCCTTTGAAACCAATCATGATCTCAGCAGCGTCACCAGGAGCAACCGGCTCACGAAGATTGACGCGCAACGTCGTGCCCTGATCGTCGAGTGACGAAAAGAGCGCGCTCTTATCACTGGCCATGCGCACTTCGAGGATGTCGAGCCGCGGCTCATCAGACTCGGCAGTGTCTGCATTTGCGTTAACTTGCTGATCGTTGTTGCGGAGATTGGGATAGAGATGAAAGTAAATGACGTTTGAGGGTTTCTCGCCGCGATTGATCCAACGAACCGTTTCGGTCCCGGTGTAGGAAAGACGCTCAAAATCGATCTTCAGATCGATCTTGTAGCGGTGCCGCTCGACCGGTTCGGCCGCGGTCTGCGCCAGAGTTGAGCCACAGAAAAGGCACAAGAAGCAGAACGCGAATACTGTGGTCTGTGTCTTTCTCACCTGACTTCCTATCTAATCGCGATCGAGTTCACCACGTCACCGCGCACGATCCGGTCAACGACGTCCATACCGGCGATCACGCGTCCGAACACTGTGTAGCCACCATCGAGGTGCGGTTGCGGTGCGTGGGTCACGAACCACTGCGAGCCGCCCGTATCTTTGCCCGACAGCGCCATGCCGAGCGTCGCGCGGTCGTAAGGCGCCTCGTTTATTTCGCAGCGAATTTGATAGCCGGGTCCGCCGTTTCCGTCACCGCGCGGGTCGCCGTCCTGAATCACAAAGTTCGGCACTACCCGATGAATGGTGACGCCGCGAAAATAATTCCGTTGGGCAAGCTTAACGAAGTTATCTACAGTCAGTGGGGCTTCGCTGGGGAGCAGTTCAATAGTAAACGAACCCTTGCTGGTAGTCACGACGGCCCGCACCTTACGTCCGATTCGCGCGAGTGCCCGGCGGTAGTCGGCAGCGGTGTTTCGCGTCTTCACGGTGCCGATGCGCGCCGAGAAGTCGCCTTGACCGTTTGTTTTCAGGAGCGCCGCAGCCCGACGGCGGATGAGATAGTCTGGGGAGTCGAGAGCATTCTTGATGGCGTCGTTCGCGGCCGGCAATTTTTGTTTAGCGAGCGAATCGAGAATCGAGAGTGCGGCGTCGTTGAGTGAGTCTTTCGTTGTCTGCGGCCATGCTGCGATCAACGCGTGGGTGATGTCTTCAGACGGTGGCAACTCTCCCAGCAAATCGGCCGCGGTACCGCGGACGATCACATCAGGGTGCTGCAAATGCATAACTAAAACTTCTTTGAGGTCCGTTGGTTTGAACGCCGCCAGCGCGCGCAGCACGTCCGGCGTCGCTTTCTCGGAGTCGCGGTATGCAAGCATCTTTCGGAGGCGTGCTTCGGCAGAAGCCATCAACGCAGGTTTAGTTTTGAAAGAGTCGGGTAAAGCGGCAACTTCTGCCAGCCCGTTTGCGATCGCCGCCGTAGCGTGCCAATCCGTGGAAATCTGTGTTTCTGCCAGCTCCGATAAATACGCCGTCGGGGAAACGCGAACCAACGCAACTTCACCCTCGGGCGCCGTGTGGTTCAACCTTTTATTGACCTCACGCAGCCACGCAGTCGCGCCCACATCATCAGTCTGCGGCAATACACGACCGAACATCGTCGCGATCTCGAGCAGTTCGTTTCGATCGACAAGGGCGCGCTTCAACGGCTCAGCCGCACGCGAATCCTTCAGGGCGGCCAACCCCCGAATGGCGCTGACGCGAACACGCGAATCGGGATCGTCGACTGCGCGCCTGAGTAGCGCCTCAAACGACGCCTTGTCTAACGTTGCGCCGAGCACGCGCGCCGCATTCGCCCGGACGTTCGGGTCGGGATCGCTGACCAACAACTGGCGAAGTTCTTCGTTGCCATCTTTCAAACGCATCCGCGCGAGCGCATTTGCCGCGTCGGAGCGGATCCGCCCATCGGTCGAACTGAGAAACTTCGCGATCGTCGGCCCGGCATCAACTGCCTGGGAGCGCAGTGCGGCTGTAATTCCCAAAAGTACGGTTAAGCGATCTGACGCGGGAAGTGACGCAGCCTGTGCCTTGAGTGAATCACGGATGACGGCGCCGATCTCGCTCTGTCGCGCCTTTTGTTCGGCCGGCAACGCTCCCGCAATTTTGCCAAGCGCTTCCAAAGCGCGCGCCCTGAGTTCACCTCGTTCGTCGTCGTTCTTAACGATCTCCACCAGCGCCGGGGCGCCGTCAATCGACTCCACCTCACCCAACGCAAACGCCGCCATCGCCCTCACGTCCGCGTTCGGATCTTTCAATAAACTCGTCAACGCTGGAACCGAATGCTCATCGCCAATACGTCCCACCGCGAGCGCCGCTCGTTTGCGCACGGCCGCATCACGATGCGCCAACAAACCGCCCAGATCATCGTCCCAACGACGCTCATCTTCCGCCTGCGTGATGCGAAGGAGAATCGGAAGGGGAACCTGCGCCTGAACGAGCGCGGCGGAAACCACCATTACGGCCAGGCCGCAAAGCAGAATAAGAGGGGCTCTTTTCATTTTGCTCCCGAAAAACAAGAATCCACAGATTAGCCCAGATTAAATCTGGGTAATCTGTGGATCGTCAATGTCTGATGGAGTTGTTTAGCTGACGACGTTTGAAACTGCAGGCATCGTCGCTGGCTTTGCCGCTGCTGGCGTTGACGCTGGCCCTGGCGTTGGCACTGGCCCTGGCGTTGGCGCTGGCCCTGGCGCATCAGAATGAACCGTCTGCATCTTCGTGGTGTCGAGCGGCTCGTCTTTCCTGTCCTTCTTCGCTTTCTCGGCTGCGGTTTGCATTTGGAGCATCTTGCAGCTTCCTTCGAAGATGGCGCCTTGTTCGATCACGAGTGACGGCGTTTGGATGTTGCCGTGAACTTTCGCCGCGCGGCCAAGTTCGAGACGCTGCGTGGCAATGATGTCGCCGTTGATGTTGCCGTGAATTACCGCAACCGCGACTTCGATATTCGCGTCGACTTTACCGTTGGCGCCGACGATAAGTGTTCCGCTGGTGGAACTGATGCGGCCGGAGAAATGGCCGTCAACTCTCATCATCGCCTTGAAATTGGCTTCGCCAGTGACGTCAGTGCCGCCGCCGACGAATCCGCTGAGCGTGCCTTCTTTGATATCGCGAGCGAGCGTTTCGCTTTCGGTCATGGCACCTCGAGCAAGCGGGGTGGCTTCAGTGGCCGGTTTTGCTTCAACACTTGATCCTTGATAGGAGTACGGTTTGGCAGTGGCGTAATCAGGAACTTCCGGCTTGTGGGTGGTGTGGTCCGTATCTTCCTGATCCTTGGAATTCTTTCCGATCCTAAGCATTAGTTACCTCCGTAAATATGGGGGCGCGGAAGTTTAGTCACCGGCCGTCGGAACCTTGAAGCAACTTAACGACGCGCTTTCCTTTTGTTTGTGGAATTCCCGGCGATGATCGCCAGGTTTCGAAAAAGACTCGCCGCCCGAAAGCGGGCCAATCATCATAGACAAACTCTGGCGCCGGTGTCTAGCTTTGCAACAAAATTGTAACGGCGAAACGTTTCGTGACTCATTTGCCGTGACGCCGTCTGACATGGCATCCTGACGAGAAGCTCAACCATGCGTGGTAACGACAAAATAAAAACGAGACTGCTGCGCCGCATGGGCGAAGCGATCGCTGATTTCGCGATGATCGACGACGGCGACTGCGTGATGGTCTGCGTTTCGGGCGGTAAAGACAGCCACACGTTGTTGGATCTGTTGATTGACGTTCGCCCTCGTTCGCCGGTGCATTTCGATCTGCTCGCGGTGAATCTCGATCAAAAGCAGCCAGGATTTCCCGCGGAAGTTTTGCCGGAATATCTGAGCCGGCTCGACGTTCCGTTCCGCATTGTCGAGCGCGACACCTATTCGATCGTCAAGCGCCTCGTTCCCGAAGGCAAGACTTACTGTTCGGTCTGTTCACGGCTGCGCCGCGGAATTCTTTACAATATCGCAGTCGAGGAAGGCTGCAACAAGATCGCGCTCGGACATCATGCCGACGACATCATCACAACTCTGTTACTAAATCTGTTTTATGTTGGTTCGCTGAAAGCGATGCCGCCGAAGCTGCGCTCGAACGACGGTCGCAACACCGTCATTCGCCCGTTGGCTTACTGTTCCGAACGCGACATTGCGGAGTATGCGTCGAGTTCTGATTTCCCGATCATTCCCTGTGATTTGTGTGGCTCGCAATCGAACCTAAAGCGTGCCCGCATCAAGAAATTGATTACCGATCTCGAACAGGAGATTCCTCACGTTCGGGCCTCAATGCTCAACGCCCTCGGCAACGTTGCGCCATCGCACTTGTTGGATCACGGGCTTTTTAATTTCAAGACACTCGGCACGGCAACCGGAGATATCGAGTCGGAACTGGATCTCGCGGTGGGCCATACTGACGAAGATCTTCGTCCGGCGCTCGTAATGCTCAGCGGCTTGCAATGAAGAAGTCAACGGAACTCGATCTCAATGAGTTTCCTCCCGGCACTCTCACCGAATACACCACGCTCGTTTGTCTCGCTTGTATCTTCGACATCTTCACGAAGCAGATCGGACTGGCGCCGCGTTCGGCCTATTCGGAAATCAAACGGTACACTCCGACGGTTGAAGAGTTAACTTCGCGGAAAGCGGTGCGGCCGTTTTTCGATAGTGAAGAGAAGCATCCACGCTGTCCTTATTGTGACGCCGCCAAACGCTGGCACGCGCGTTTCGATACTTATTGCATTGAAGGCGGAAAGACCACCGACACGCCGCGCCGGAAACTGTTCAAGACGCTGCAAAAGAAGTCGGAGAGGTTCGCGATCATCGAGCAGAAGTCTGACCGCCGCACGGCGTTCTTCAACTGGCTCGACACGCTGCGTATTTCGCTCGACCTCGACGAAACGGGCTGGCTTCTCGCCGCCACGAGGGCTTTTCTGGAAAGAAAGGCACCGAAGCAGGATTGGGCGGAAGTGTTTGACGGATTGTATACAGTGCGTCCGTCATCGCGGATGAGCGAGGGCTGGGAACGTGACGGCGCCCGGCTTTTCCTGGCGCCGTCGCTCTACAACGAGAGCTTGCTCGTGCAGTATCTGGTGAGCAGGTCGCACGTCCACGGTGGGCGCACGCTCGAGGGCCGGCTTACGCTGCCGGAATTGCTGCGCCGCATGCGCAAAGGCGGTTACCTCAGCGCACGCGGCATTGAAGCAGCGGATCAGTTTGAGCTGTTTGAGAAGCTGATCGACGAAGTCGCGGGTTCGGGTGCGTTGAAGCTGTATTACATCGTCGACCGCCGCGAGTTCATCGAGAAAGTTAAGTCAGTCTACGCAGCCTACGCCTAAGGTTCTCTCTGTGCCTTCGTGTCTCTGTGGTTATTCATGCGCACGAACAATTGACCACAGAGACACAGAGAAGAAGGAGTCGCTACCTGGAGTTCTCAATGCTCGTCGCGAGCACGTCGTTCATCGCACAGACAGCCATGCGCTTCGGTACGACCGGCAGTTTTATGTTCTTGATCTCGATCGTCGAGCTGCCGATGATCGTCGCCGAACCAAGCTTCACCCAACCCTTGCCCATGTCGGCGTAGAGCGGCACGAGCATCACGAAGTTGTCCGACACGCCCGACTGCGTGAGCTTGCCATTCAAGATCCCATCCTGGCCAACATTGTATTCAAACCTGTAAGCCGGAACTTCCGTGCCGTAGACCCATTCGTTGAAGAACCAATCCATCTTGCCGTCCTTCGTAACGTCCATGTCCTTGGTCATGTGCTTCTCGACCATGGCTTTGAAATCTTCAGTCGAGACGTCCTGATTGAAGTGTGTCTGGACGAAGTCTTTCATCATCGCCTGGAAGTTGGCGTCGCCCTGGGCCTGCTTGAACATCATCATGCGCAGCATGTGCAGGATGTAAGCGCCTTTCGGATAGATGAGAAACTGTGCGATCGCGCCTGTCTTGCCGCTGTTGAGACGATAGCCCTGCGTGACTGGTCCAACTGTGTACGGCTTGCGATCTTTCGTTGCCGGACGTGAGGTGATGATGCGTTGCCGCTGGTCTTCCCAGAAATCGATGAACTTGTCGTTGCCGCGAATCGCCTGCACGTAAAGCGAGGCTGAGAACTCAGCGAAGCCTTCGCTCATCCACTGGTCGTGATAACTGTCCCAGCCAATGATGTGACCCCACCACTGATGCGCGATCTCGTGCGGCGCAACGTAGCGCCAGAAATTATTAGTGCCGCCTTGTGTACCGAGAAGTTGTGCGCGTTGAGTCGTGTCGATGAAAGCGAGATACGGCATGTAGACCAACGTGGGCCACGCTTGGCCAAAGAATCCCGCCGGCTGTTGCGTCATCGCTATGCGCGAGTAGGGAAGTTTGCCGAAGTACGCATTGTAGAGGCGCACGGAGTTTTGTGCGTCGGCGAGAGCGGAAGTAGCCATACCGGTAGTCGAGATTGAGCCGAGTGTAGTATCGGTTTTTATACCCTGACTTTCCGCACGTTCGATGTCGAGTTGGATTCGCCGCAACTCGTCCGGTATCTCGACATTGCCATAAAACTCGACGTTGTATCCGGACTCTTTATCAGCGATCTCCTTGCGTTTGAAACGGCCGTAGTTGAAACCGGCGACAGCCAGTTCTGTCTTACCGCTGGACCATTTCGCGATTGACTGATCGCCGTCGCGCGAATCGGGCTCAACCGGCGCACCGGTTCCGACAAAGATGTACTTGCTCGGGTAGCGGAAGGTCATATCGAAGATGGCGCGGTCTTCGGCGAAGAGCGCGTTGGCATTTCCGGGATACCAGGTCGAGCGCGGAATGAGAATGAAATTGCCGCCGCCTGAATCGCGCAGTGCGTCGTCGCCGTCATACTGGACCGTAAGTTGAAATGTCTGGCCCGCGTCGAGTGGCTTATTTAAGATGACGCCAAAATCGGCATCGTCGTCTTTGCCTTCCTGGACGAAACTCAGATCGTTTCCTTCGGCATCCTGCACCTTCGTCACACGCAGCGTGCGATAGAGATCAAAAGGTACGACGCGGGTGCCGGGCAGCAGATTTTTGAACGTGATGCGATCGGTGGCGGTCAGGTGCGAACCCTTGATGGCCGCGTCGATCTCATGATGCGTGATGTCGATGATGCGACGATCTTCCGCGCTCGAG
>Ga0075436_100003501_pt1 | contig 10759 bp, 13 predicted proteins | sample RhiMethybrSRZTD5_FD_75303 | JGI IMG/M metagenome (GOLD analysis project Ga0075436, IMG submission 75303) | Populus rhizosphere microbial communities from Tennessee, USA - Rhizosphere MetaG P. TD hybrid SRZTD5 | ecosystem: Host-associated > Plants > Roots > Rhizosphere > Soil | place: USA... | reverse complement strand
GGTGGCCATCACGCGCCAGCGCGCCGATGCCGGCGTGCGATCGTCGAATCCGGCCAGCAGGGCTCGCACATCAGCGAGGGTAAATCCCGCGTCTTGCGCCAACTTGATGAGCGCAATCGCCTCGAACACGGTCGAATCGTACGCGCGCTTGCCGCCCACGCGGCTGGGCGGTGGGATCAAACCCGCCGCCTCGTAATAGCGTATCGCCGAAGGCGCGAGCCGGGTGCGCCGCGCAATGGCTCCGATCGACAGAAGCGCGCCCGGCTCATCGTTAGTCGGCACGCGAGATCGCAAACGCCGCATTGCGCTATTTTACTGCGGTCGCGGTCGCGGTCAAGGCTTGCTGCCCGGCGGCACAATGTGATTCATGCGCAGGTACTCGACCAGTTGTCCGTAATGATCGTCCGTGTGCGCGAGGTCCGTGATCGCCAGGCGTAAGCGCGCCTGCGCCGGAGGTCCGTAGGGTAGCCAGGATGGTCGATCGACCAGCGTGTTCGCATCATCGATCGTCGCGGCCGCGCGTCGCATGTACGCAAACGCGCCCCTCAAATAGACGATGATTTCGGCTTTGCTCTTCACCGTCGAATCGCCATCCTCGCCGACGACGTTGCCCCGCAAACTGTCGCCGAGGATCGCACCGCCGTCGAGATAGAGATCCGCGGCAATGTGCTTGAGTTGCGACGAAAACGATCGGACGCTGGTAAACGTCCCATTGCTGGGCACGAATGCGTACCGGTCCTCGGGCATCGCTTCGGCCACCGCAAGCACACGCGGCGCTTGCATGTCGAGAACGGACAGGACGATCGCGGCATTCGTGCGCGGCGCTGTTAGGCGGTCGGTTTGGGCGCGCGTCAGCTGTGCGCCGCCAAGCAAACCAACCGAGGCGACAAAGGCGGCAATACGATTCACGGACAGCCTCCGAAGGAAGGGATGTCCGGATGGGTACAACCTCAAGCTGACTACAGGTCAAGAGTTTCTGCGCACGAGGCCGGGAGGTCGATTCCGCCGCGTGTGCTTTGTAACGGCAATCGCTTTTGATTGCCCCCGCAGCAATTGAATTCCCCTGCAGCCGAGCGGTCCGTGCCGTGTCCAGTGTGTCCGCGCTGTGTCCGTGTCTCCATACGTAGAGACCGGCCACGCATGGCAGCCGCTGCGATCAACTACTCTGACGCATCCACCAGCGTCGGTCAGTCCGCGCGCAGCGCCTCTGCCGGACTCGTCCGTCCTGCGCGCGCAGCGGGCACGAGCGCCGCTGCCATGCCGGCCGCCAGCAGCACACCCGCGGCGGCGCCGAGGCTGGCCGGATCGGCCGCGCCTAACCCATACAGGAATCGGCCGAGCAGACTGCTCACCGCAAGTGCGGCGATGATACCGGCCGCGACGCCCGCGATGACGGGCACGAGTCCACGTTCGACGACCTCGCGCAGCACACGCCTGGGACTTGCGCCGAGCGCCATGCGGATGGCGAACTCCGCGCGGCGCTGCGACACGGCGTACGAGACCACACCGTACACGCCGATGGTGCCTAACACGAGCGCGATGCCGGCGAAGAGCGTGAGGAAGAAACGGAGCCGCAGTGGTTCGACCAACGCACCGGCAACGACGTCGTCCATCGTCTCGATGCGTGCGACCGCGACGCGCGGATCGATCTCCGCGATCGCGCGCCGAACGGCGGGCATCAGCGCGGCCGGAGGTGTCAACGATCGCACCACGAGCACGCCGCCGGAGATCGAGGTTTGCTGCGCGAGCGGCACGAACATCGCGAACGGCTCCTGGCCCGTCACCGTCGTCAAACGCGCCTCGTGCGTGACGCCGACAACCTCGAGCGACTCCATCTGTCCTGACCAACCCGAGTAAATGTGCTTGCCGAGCGCGCTCTGACCCGGCCACATGTGCCGCGCGAACGATTCGCTGATAACCGTCACCGGCAGGCCGCCCATCACATCGGTCGAGTCGATGCCGCGCCCGTCTCGCACGCGTAGCCCCATCGCCGCGAAGTACGCGGGCGTCACGGTGCGGTACAGGCTGTTAGGCCGGTTCGTACCATCCAGGTCGGGACGGCCCTCGATGCCCATCGGACCCTGGTAGCCACCATCCCGCAGCGGCAGCCGGTTCGTGATCCCGGCCGCACGCACGCCGGGAAGCGCGGACACGCGCGCAAGCACCTGACCGAAGAACTGACGCTGATCGTCGGTCGACATGTTGTCGCTGGTAACGAGCGTGTATGTGGATACGCCGTGCGGGTCGAAGCCCATATCCACCGCGCGCAGGTTGTCGACCGACCGGATGAGGAGCCTCGCGCCTAACACGAGCAATACCGCGAAGGCCACCTGCGACACGATGATCACACCGTGGACGCGTCGCGTGCCGCGGTGCAGTCCTTGCTCGCTGCGCTCCCGGTTCACGGCCCCGCCTCCGTTCCGCAGGAGGTTCCGCATCGGGGCCGCCGATGCTGCAAGCGCAATGGCAAGCGTGAGCGCGAAGGCGGCCGCGAACGTCGCCCATCCGATGCCCACCGTCTCGCCGAAGCCGTTGCCGAGCGGCAGCACGGCCACGAGCGCCCGGAATCCCGCGGTGGCGATCGCTACGCCTAACGCAGCCGCGGCCATCGCCAGCACGAGCGATTCGGCCAGAACCTGGCGCGCCAGCCTCCACTGCCCGGCGCCGAGCGCGCTGCGCACCGCCATCTCCGACGTCCGGTCGCTCGTCCGCGCCAGAATGAGCGACGCGGCATTCGCGCACGCGATGCCGAGCAGCAGCACCGCGGCCGCGAGCAACAGCAGGAGCGGATCGCGGACGTCGCCCGTCAGGTACGTGCGGATCGGCAGCGCGTACGGGTTCCTGGTCTTGTCCCACGCCGCGGGATACGTGAAGCGACTGCCTAACGCTCGCGCGATGCGACGGATGTCGCTCGAGACGAGCTCGGGTCGAACGCCGGCCGCGGTGCGTCCCAGCAGCGTGAGATAGCCGTTGAAGTAGGACGGGCTCTTCGGGTCGAGCGCCAGCGGGCGCCAGGCGCGAATGTCGGGGGTCGGAAAATAGAAGCCCTTCGGCATCACACCGACCACCGTGACCGGCACATCGCCCACGATGATGCGCCGCCCGATCACGTGCGGATCACCGCCCAGATCCTCCCGCCACATGCCGTAGCTGATCACGATCACCGGCGCCGCGCCCGGCCGGTCCTCGGTGGAATCGAATGGACGGCCGAGGAGCGGACGGGTACCCAGCACGTCGAACAGCGTCGAGGTGGCCACGACGAACGGCAGCAACCGGGCGCCATCCGCGCTCGCTGCGTTAGGCCGATACGGCTCCCCGTTCGTCGAGAACGCCGCGAGGTGCTGGAACACGCCGGCGCGGTCGCGGAGGAAATCATACTCTTCGCCGCGCCAGTCGTAGTCGCTCCAGAACACGTGGATCCGGTCCGCGTGCGCATACGGCAGCGGCCGGAGCAGCAAATCGCTGACGACGCTGAACAGCGCCACCGTCGCGCCGATGCCGAGTCCTAACGTAAGGACGACGATGGCGGTGTATCCCAGGCGGCGGCGCATCTGGCGCACCGCGTGACGGACATCGGCGACGAACTCATCGGCGAGCGCGATGCCCCACGCATCGCGCACGCGCTCGGCTTCTCGGCGCATGCTGCCGAATTGTCGTCGCGCGACGCGCTCCGCCTCGGCCGGCGCAAGTCCCCGCGACCGGAGTGCGGCCGCGTCCATGTCGAGGTGAAACCGCAGCTCTTCGTCGAGCTCGCGTTGGGCGCGGCGGTCAAAGAGCGCGCGAATGCGAAACAGGGTGTCTGAGAGTAGCTGCCGCATGATGCCCCCTATCGCGTCGCGAGGATGAGGGCGACGCCGCCCGCGAGGCGGTGCCACGTTTCGGTTTCGATCTCGAGACGGCGTTTCCCGGATCGGGTGAGCGCGTAGTAGCGCGCTCGACGGCCGTTTTCGGTGGTTTGCCAGTAGGAGCGCACCCATCCTTCGCGCACGAGGCGATGGAGCGCGCCGTACAACGCGCCCGGCTGAATGCGCAGCGCGTCACGCGACCGCTGCTGCAGCTCCTGCCCTATGCCCCACCCGTGCATGGGCGCGACGTCGAGGAGCTTGAGGATGAGCATGTCCGCGGTACCGCGGATGATGTCGGCGGAACTGGTCGGCACAGGCGTGACCTCCGGCGTCGGCAGCGCTCCAGTCACTAAGTGAGAGTAAAGCAAAGATGGCACCGCCACCGCCGCCGCGCCAGATCTCAGTCAGCTGAGCCGCGATACCCGGGACCGTACAGGATCCGCCCCGGCTTGGCACCGGTCATCCGTCCATCCGCGATCACCGGCACGCCGTTCACGAGCACCCAGCGCATCCCCACTGACAGCTGGTTGGGCTTCTCGTACGTCGCGACATCCCGCACGGAATCTGGGTCAAACACCACCAGATCGGCCCACATCCCGCGTTTGATCACGCCGCGATCCACGAGATGCTCCCGCTGCGCCGCCAATGCCGTGAACTTCCGGATCGCATCCGGCAGCGTCAACAAGTGCTCGTTGTGCACGTACTTCCGGAGTATGCGCGGGAACGTCGCGTACGCGCGCGGGTGGGGATGTTCCTGGCCAAGAATGCCTTCCGGCGATGTGCCGGACGCGTCGTTGTCGACCGACACCCACGGCTGCTTGAGCGCGAGCCTAACGTCCGGCTCCGACATGCCGAATACGGCGACGGACGTCTGTGCACTGTCCTTTACCAGGATGTCGAACAACGCGTTGATCGCATCCTCGTGCCACATTGCGGCGATTTCGTCCAGCCGCTTACCCTGAATCGGGAGCAGCGATGGATTGTTCACTGCGGTGATGAGCACGTCGTGCGGGCCGCCGATCTCCTGCCACTCGTTGTCCCACGACGTCGTCGGCGTCAGCATGTCCTTGCGGATGCGCGCGCGCATCGTGCGATCCTGGAGCCGCTCGAGGAGCTTCGCGTTGCCGCCGTCGTGTGCCCACGGCGGCACGAACGCCGAGAAGGTGTTTTCCCACGCCGTATAGGCGTACGTGTCGGCGCTCACGTCCAGTCCTGCGCGACGGGCGGAGTCGATCCGCGCCACGACGCGAGGCATCCGTCCCCAGTTGGCCTTCCCGGCGGTCTTGAGATGAAAGATTTCCACCGGGACGCGCGCCTCGCGCGCGATGCGGAACGTCTCGTCGAGCGAGGCCGATTCGGCTTCTCCTTCACTCCGCATGTGCGTCGCATAGATCCCGCCGAATCGCGCGGCCGTGGCGGCGAGTGCGATCAGCTCATCGGTCTTGGCATAGGGCGCCGGCGCGTATTCGAGCGCGGACGATACGCCTAACGCTCCGTCCTCCATGGCGCTTGCCACCAGGTCCTGCATCTGGCGGAGCTGGTCGGCCGTCGGTGTGCGATCGCCGTACCCGAGGACCATCTCGCGCACCGACGTCGCACCGACGTACGTGCCGATGTTGATGCCGGCGCCCTGCTTTTCGAGGCGGGCGAAATACTGGGCCAGCGTATGCCAGTCGGCCGTGATGCCGTAGTGCCGGTAGGTCGCAGCATTTTCCGCGAGCATCGCGCTGTCTAACGGAGCAACGGATTCGCCTTCGCCGGTGATCTCGGTCGTGACCCCCTGGTAGATCTTGGATGGCAGCCGCCGATCCACGAGAATCGTCAGCTCGGATTGGCCGAGCATGTCGATGAAGCCCGGCGCGATGACCATTCCGTGCGCGTCGACGATTTGTTTTGCGGTATCGCGGGACAGATCTCCGATTGCGGCGATGTGTCCGTCGCGCACGCCCACATCGCCAGCGTACCAGGGAGAACCCGTTCCGTCGATGATGTGCCCGTTGCGGATGATGAGGTCGAAGGGTGCAGCGCTCTGACTCGGCGCCGCGCTCGAGAACACGAGGGAAAGAATGCCCAGAATGATTGCGCGATTCATGCAAAGGCTCGGCAGATGATGAGGACTCGACGGTTGGCGAATGATCCGGCTACGACGCAAACGAGCACGACGGCCGCACCGGACACGTGTGACACGATGGTGCGTTCGTTTTGCAGAGGACCTGACCGTGCTGGCGCAGCAGCTGATGCGCCTCGACCAGCGTATTGTTGCTCCTGGGCAGCGATGGCGCGAGTACCACCTGTGCGTTGCGGTACGTCTTGCGATAGTCCTTTTCTTCTACGATGAGGCCGATCCGACCCAGCACGCGAAGGCCGTTGGAGTCGAGCGGAAGGGCGCGCGCCCTCTTGTTGAACACGAGTATTTTGTCCGCACCCGGCTCGCCGATGCCGACGAACTCCATCAGCGCCTTGCGCGCCTGCGGCAGCGGCAGGCGCAGCGCGTTGCCGAGATCGCCGTTCCAACGCCGCAGCACGAGCTCGGCCGACTGGCGCATGCGATTGGCGCGCGAGTCGGCAGCCATGTGGCCGCCTAACCGAGCGATCCGATACAGCGTGCCATCCGGCGCCGCAGCGATCTCCTCGGGCGAGAGGCCGACCTCCGCGCGTAGGGCATCGAACGCAAGCCTGCGTTGGGCATCGGCGACAAGGTACCCGATCTGCTCCCAGAGAATCATCTGGAACGGATCGCGAGTCGGCGGATTCAGCGGCTTCCCGTAGCAGCGTCGCAGGATCGCAAGGACGCGACCGAGCGTCGGCGTCGTCATGCCTCGTACGCCTCGCCACCGATCGAGCCCGCGACCGGCCTCCGCGTCCACACGAGGATGCAGAACGCCAACGCGACGAGGTTGACGCCGAGTGTCGGCCTCACCGCCGCTTCGCGCAGCGTCAGGTGCAGCTCGCTGCCCCAAAATGGAAACCACGACACCCCGCGAGCGGAGAACAGCATTCGCAAACCAATGCCGACGTTGAACGAGTATCCGAACGTCGACGTGCGAATGCTCGGCACTTGAACCGCTAACGCGACGAGCGTTAGGAGGCAGCCCGCCGGCCGGTCGAGCCACAGCAGCACGCCGGCCACGGCGCAGAAGCCGAACGCCGCCAGTGGAAGCGGCACCGCGCGCCACACGTCCGGCTCCGCGTGCATCACGCGGAGCGCGTGCCGCAGGAACAGGAGGGCCCCCATAGCGCCGCCGACAATCTCGATGGCGGCGATGGCTTTGCGTAACACGAGTATTGGTGATCAGTTCGAGGTGCCTTACGCCGGCCGGGTTCGCGGGGCTGTCGCGGCGATTCGAAATTCGACGCATCCATCGTGGGGCGCAATGTGCCGCCCCACAAGCCCCTCACCGCATCAGGACCACGTCACTCGAACGGAACCGGTTTTTCGACCCGCTTGTTATAGATGCCGTCGAATTTCTCATCAATGTAGTACTCCAATGCATCCCCAGCCTTTGCATGCAACGGCGGAATCACACATTGAACCGTGAGGACACCTTCCGATTCCGCGATCGGACTCATGGGAACGGTTGCATACCCGTCGCTTCCCACAATTCTGTAATGACATTGAATCTCGGTGTAGCGCTTGGACAATTTGCCGAACCCGGCTCCCCAGGCCCGCAGCTCCATCGTCAGTGGCGTTGCTTGCCCAATGTGGATCGACGTGGGAGGAATGTGTACACTCCCTCCCCCACCGGCGCATGCAGTCAGAGCGGCCACCGTGATCGAGGCAATGATTTTATGCATGATGCCGATAGGTTGTGGAACGCCCGCACGACACGAATGAACATGATCGGAGCGATGAGGTCGGTCGGGCGTAACATGTTAGGCAATCAGGTGTTACACCTTCGCCTACATCCGTTCCACTCATTGTATATGTACGGAAGCGCCGTGGAGGCGTCGGGGGCCGCTGGTTCCCGCCTAACGACTAACGGAACGCAGGCACGAGGCGGCGTGTGCGTCGTCGCATCGCATTTCGATCATGGGAGATGCGGGGGCAGCAACTGAATGAGGTTCCACCGAACTACTGGGTCCGACGTGCGAGCGACGGCATGAATCAACTGCCGGCGATAAACACCCAACGCCTTCGCGTCGCGGCGCGAAATCTTCTCCAACGCATCGGCGGCGCGGAGCCGCACCAGCGGTCGCTTCGAGCGCAAGGCGGCGACCAACGCCGGCACAACGGCGGCATCGCGTGTCGCACGCCTAACGACACGGCTCACCTGGCCGACGGAGACGGTCGCCCGTGCCGGCATGGCCAGACTGTCGAGCAAGCTCCGCGGAATGTTGGGCGCCGGATTCCCAGGCTCAATTTGCGCCGTGAACTCGAGGTGCGGTAGATGAGCGTACGGATTGGTATCGGCGACGGCGCGCGCGCTCGAGTCCTGAGACTGTGCGCGCGGCGGCCGTCCGACCGCCATGAGCGACGCGCCTAGCACGAACATGATGAGACGCCGCATTGCTCTCCAGGGAAATGAGCTGAACAGTGGACTTCAGTGGCCCGATGCTGCCGCCTTGACGCAACGCCCAACCGTCTCCCACGTGCGCGTCGTCACGTTAGGCCCGAAGTGTTTTTCGATCAACGTCATGAACATCGGCGTGCTCGCCCCCGGCACGTACGCCGTGAACACCTCGCGCCCGACAACGGCCAGAATGCGCGCCCCGTTCACTTCGATCGGCAGCGTGAGACCTCCGCCGTGTGCCGTGCGCGAGAACGTGACCACGCGCTTGGCGTTAGGCGCCACGCGGAACGCCGCGTAGGGATCGGCGTCGATGAGCCGCTGGAGCACGTCCACCGGGCGCACGATCGTATAGAACGCGCGGTTCATCGTCTTCGCCATGGCGGATTCCGCCTTCCGCTCGAGGGCGGACTCGGATGCCGCCCGCGCGCTGAACACCACGTTGCCACTCCCGAGAACCGTCGCGACATCGGTGAATCCGGCAGATTCGAACGCCGTGCGAAGCACGGGCATCTTCGCGTTCGTCGGCATGACGCCACGAAGAAATGCAACGTAGCGAGCCACCGCTCCCTCCTTAGAACGAAGTGCTCGTTTGCGTTGGGCACCGCGTTGCGTCACGCCATACGACGCCCTGCCCCATTTTCTTCGCTTCGACGATCCAATACTGTTCGAACACCGAGGCATAGCACACACTGACCCCGACGCGCCCAATCGAATTCCAGAAGTCATGCGGCATGTCGGGAATGGGCATGTCGATGAGCGAAAGGCGATCGCCCGGCCGCAAACCATGGCCGACGGTAGAGAAGTTGCCGAAGGGCGCCGGATCAGCGCCGTTCAAGGACCGCAGCACCTCGCTCCAGCTCGACATCGGCTTGCCATCGACCGTCACCGTCACGGACTGCACGAGGGCCGGACCGATCCCACTGTTCGAGAGGTCGATCTGAGCGCCGGTTTGTTTCGTGAAGACCTGAATCTCGAGGTGCGGCCAGACCTCCGCACGATCGTGGTGCCGTTGCAGTGAGGCCTCGTAGATACCCACGACCACGGCCGAGACGCTGACGATGAGCGCCGCGACGGCGATGAAGGTTTCTGGTTCGGCGTACCACCGCCGTGTCGGCATCTCATTTCTCCGCTGAAGCGACTAGCACCATCGCGTTCGGACTCGACGTAATCAATCGTGCGACTCGAGAGCGCGTGAAACGGTGGTGGCCGGTTCGCGTTGCGCTCGGTTCGAAACCCCAGTCCGCCTAACGGTTAGTCGACGTGGTCGCGCCGAAGTCGTACGCCAACACGAACGGATGGTCCCCGCCGTGCCCAACGGAAGACGTGCCTTCGCCTTCCAGGCCATGGAGCTCGCCGGTCGCCGACCCGGCCACTACGGTGTACGACTCCTTCGCCTGCCCGCCTTCGAAGACGCCCGTGCGCTCCAGCACGAACGAGCCGGTGCGGGTGCCGATGCGCCCCGTGATCCGTTCCAGCCCGACGAATGCCGCAGTGCCGTCGGTCCGATACATCATGACGTACTCGACCTGGCTGTCGCCCGTAATGTCGCCGGTGAACGACTTGGTCACCGTCGCACGCGTCATCTTCGGTAAACCCTCGCCTTCGCTGTACGGCTTCTCCTCCCAACTCTTGATCGCGAATCGCGCATTCGCCGTGTGTCTCATCAGCGGATTCCGGTTCGGGTTGCGCCACGAGCTCAGCGCCGGACGGCGTCTGCCTAAAATGTCAGATTCCGGGTGATTCGCCAGTGGCCATCGGCTCCGCGATTCCAGACGGTGAGGTACGCCCCGCCAGTGCGGACCGGCGGGCCTGTGCCGGTGGCCGGATCCTGCTCGAGCCAGGCGTGTCCCCATTCCATGACGCAGCTCGGGCTGATCACCGTTAGGCCGTCCTCCACCACGCCGCCGTCGCGGATGGTCCTGAGACGCGGGAACCGCGCGGCATACAGTTGCGCCACCGCCGCCCGGCCGCGCGTCACGGACCCGTCGGCTGCAATGAACAGTCCGCTGTCGGCGTAGGCCGCCGCAATCAGCGCAGCGTCGTGCGTGCGGAGGCCCGGCAGCCACGCGGCGTTGGCGGCCTCGATGTCGGGACGCGCGCTCGCGAGAATCGCCGCCGTGTCCAGACGCGCTCGTGCGCCATCGGGCGTCGCCGACTGGGCGCACATCGGGGACGCGAGTGCGTGTATGCTCACTGTGAGAACGCACAGGGACGGGCAGCGAAGCGAACGAAGACTGGTCATGGCCTCAGGACGCGCTGTGGTTGTCTAACGTTGGGCATCGCCGCGCTGCCGCAGCACCTCGTAGAGAGCCAGCGCGACGCTCGTCGACAAATTGAGCGAGCGCACGAGCGACGATGCAATCGGCATGCGCACGAAGCGATCACGATACCGCTCGTGGAGCT
>Ga0075436_100003496_pt1 | contig 10768 bp, 9 predicted proteins | sample RhiMethybrSRZTD5_FD_75303 | JGI IMG/M metagenome (GOLD analysis project Ga0075436, IMG submission 75303) | Populus rhizosphere microbial communities from Tennessee, USA - Rhizosphere MetaG P. TD hybrid SRZTD5 | ecosystem: Host-associated > Plants > Roots > Rhizosphere > Soil | place: USA... | reverse complement strand
TTGAGACAATCTACCTCGGCGGCGGCACGCCGTCGCTTCTTCCACCGGATGCGCTCGCGACGCTGTTGCATGAACTATCGCGGACATTTCGCATTCCACATTCCACATTTCGCATTGAGACTACCCTCGAAGCCAACCCCGAGGACGTGACCCCCGAGAATGCCAGGGCTTGGCGCGCGGCCGGAGTGAACCGCGTCTCCCTCGGCGCGCAGTCGTTCGACGACGCCGTGCTCAAATGGATGCACCGCTCCCACGACGCCGCACGCATCGGTGCCGCGGTGCACGCCCTGCGCGGTGCCGGCATTGAGAACATTTCGCTCGATCTGATCTTTGCGCTGCCCGACGAGTTGGAACGCGATTGGGAGCGCGACCTCGACTTGGCTCTGGCGCTCAGACCGACGCATCTGTCGCTGTACGGCCTGACGGTGGAACCGCGCACGCCGCTCGACCGTTGGATTTCGCGCGGTGCCACTCAGGCACCCGGCGACGAGCGCTACGCGGACGAGTATCTGAATGCTCACAGCCGGCTGACGGCAGGCGGCTTTTCCTTTTATGAGGTATCCAACGCCGCCCGGGATGGTTACCGCTCGCGCCACAATTCGGCCTACTGGTCCGGCAAGCCGTACGTCGGCCTCGGCCCCGCGGCGCACTCGTTCGACGGTCGTACGCGACGCTGGAACCTGCGCGCCTGGGAAGCCTATCGGCGCGCGATCGCAGAGGGACGCTCGGCGATCGAGTCCGAAGAGAGCCTGACCCAGGAGCAGCGGGAATTGGAGGCGATCTATTTGGGGCTCCGTACCACGGAGGGGATACCGATCAGCGCCCCGCGGCGTCTTCCGGCGTCGTTCGGCGCCTGGGTGGTCGAGGAGTCCGGAACGCTTAAATGCACACCGGAGGGCTGGTTGCGATTAGATTCATTAGTGAACGACTTGGCCATGCAAACCGGAATCCAGCAATGACAGCCCCGCTCACCGAGCGAGAACGGGCCGTACTCGAGGCCGTGATCGAGACGTACGTGCAAACCGCCGAGCCGGCGGGGAGCCGGACGATCGCGAAGCGCCACCAGCTGGGACTGTCGCCCGCCACGATCCGCAACACGATGAGCGACCTCGAGGAGAAGGGATACCTCTACCATCCCCACACCTCGGCGGGGCGGATTCCGACCGACCTCGCCTATCGGGTCTACGTGGACTACCTGATGCGGCCGCCGATCGTCGCAGTGGCCCAGGCGCAGCACATCCGCGGCGAGCTGGAAGGGCAGCGCGACGCGATCGAGGCGATTCTATCGCGCGCGGCGCAGGTGCTGGGAGTCCTGACCAACGAGCTGGGCGTCGCGGTGACGCCGACGATCGACGAAGCGGTGCTCGAACGCCTCGATCTGCTGCAGGTCTCAACGGAACGGCTACTGCTGGTCCTGGCCCTCCGGAGCGGCGCTGTCCGTACCATCTTCGTGGAAGTGCCGGCGCAACTCGCGCCCGACGCCGTCAATAAAGTCACGATCGTGTTGAACGAGCGGCTCGCAGGGCTGACGCTGAAAGAGATCCGCGCCAGCCTGGCGGACCGGCTACGCGACGCGAGCCCGACCGAGCCGGGGTCGTCCGAGCTGCTCAACATCTTCGTCCAGGAAGCCGAAGAGCTGTTCGACGTCCCGATGGCGCAGACCGGTGGCGGCCCGGTTCATCTGGGCAGCACGCAGCCGCTGACCGGTCAGCCCGAGTTCGCGACCCGTGCCCAGCTCCAGGGCCTGCTCGAGGTGACGGAGCGCCGCGATCTGCTGCGCGACGCGCTGGCGGCGCGCGGCGGCGAAGGGCTGACGATCACGATCGGCCAGGAGCACGCCGACGCGCGGCTCTCGACGTTCACGCTCGTCACGTCGACCTATCGCTTCGGGCCGCTGACCGGCGTCATCGGTGTGATGGGCCCAACGCGCATGGCGTACGACAAGATCGCCGCGCTCGTCAATCACACGTCACGGCTCGTCGGGGAGTTGCTCGAATAGCATGAAGCAGGATTTCTACGTCATCCTCGGTGTGTCACACGACGCGAGCGAAGCCGAGATCAAGAAGGCCTACCGCAAGCTCGCCATGGAGTGCCACCCCGACCGCAACAACGGCGACAAGGCGGCCGAGGAAAAGTTCAAGCTCGTCACCGAAGCGTACGAGGTGCTGCGCGATCCCGACAAACGCGCGGCCTACGATCGCTACGGCTTGGCGGGCGTCAGGGGGCAAGGTGCTGGTAGCGGGTTTAGCTCCATGCACTTCGACCTTTCCGAAGCGCTCATGGTATTCATGCGGGACTTCGGTCTTGGCGGGAGTGGCGGGAGCGCATTCGAAAACTTGTTTGGCGGCGGACAGCGGCGTGACCGGCGGCGCGGACACGACATCAAGGTCGGCCTGAAGCTCACCCTCGCCGAAGTCGCCAGTGGCACCACCAAGACGGTACGGATCAAGAGTCTGGAGCCGTGCCCCGAATGCAGCGGGACCGGCGCCAAGCCGGGCACGCAGCCCGTGAAATGCGGCACCTGCGGCGGCAGCGGCGAAGTGCGCCATCATGCGCAGTCGCTCTTCGGACAATTCCTGACCGTTTCCCCGTGTCCGACCTGCGCGGGAGAGGGCACCGTCCTGCCAAGCCCCTGCCACCGCTGCGGCGGCGATGGGCGTGTCAAAGGCGAAAAGACGATTCAGATCGACGTCCCGGCCGGTGTCGCGGATCATCATTACCTGACGCTGCGGGGGCAGGGGGTGCCCGGCCCGCGCAACGGCCCGCGCGGCGATCTCATCGCCGTGCTCGACATCAAGGAAGACCCGCGCTTCGAGCGCCACGGGGACGATCTCGTCTACGACCTCGGGATCACGTTCACCCAGGCCGCGCTGGGGGCTGAAGTGCCTATCCCCACGCCATTCGGTCAGACGACGCTGCGGATCGAGCCCGGCACGCAGACGGGCATGGCGTATCGGCTCCGCGCCAAAGGCCTGCCGCGGCTCGGCGAAGGCGGCCACGGCGACCTGCACGTGCGGATCCACGTCTGGACGCCGTCCAAGCTCAGCGCCGAACAGCGCAAGCTGCTCGAGGAGTTGCGCGAGGTCGAGGATGCGCCGCCGGAGAAGGAAAGCGGCAAGTTCTGGGACACGATTCGCCGCGCCCTCGGGCACCTGTGAGCGGGTGCATCTTCTGTAAGATCGCGGCAGGCGAGATCCCCGCGACCGTCGTGAAGCGGGGTGACGGCATGCTGGCGTTCAAGGACCTGAATGCTCAAGCCCCTACACACATCTTGGTTATTCCCACCACTCACGTCGCCACGTTAAACGATGCGAAGGACCCCGGAGCGCTCGGCAAGCTCCTGGCGTTCGCGCGGGATGTCGCGCAGGAGGCGGGGATCGCGACGAAGGGCTATCGAGTAGTGGTCAACACAAACCCGGACGGAGGCCAGACGGTCTTTCACCTCCATTTGCATGTTTTGGGTGGCAGGCCGATGCATTGGCCGCCGGGCTAGCCTTGCCCCGGCAGGACCCCGAAGCTAAGTTCGTGTGTCTCTAACCACTTAGGAAAACCGAGTCTATGCCGGAAGTCATCATCCACGATGACGAGAGCTTTGAGCGCGCGCTGAAGCGCTTCAAAAAGAAATGTGAAAAAGCGGGGATTCTCGCCGACCTGCGCAAGCACCGTCACTACGAAAAACCGAGTGAGCGTAAGAAGCGCAAAATGAACGCGGCGCGCCGCAAGAATCGCAGGCCGCGCTACGCGTAAATGGCTGCTCAGAGCTTAGCGGAGCGGCTGCGTGCCGCGATGAACGAAGCGAGAAAACGACGCGATCAGGCGCGCACCCTCCTCCTCTCTACGATCCTCGCAGACATCAAGAACCGAGAAATCGAGCTGGCCCACACTCCCACCGACGACGAAACGGCGGAGGTGCTCCGGCGCGGCGTCAAGAAACGCCGCGAGTCGGTCGAGGCGTACGAAAAGGCCGGCCGCACGGAGATGGCCGCGACCGAAGCAACCGAAATCAGGGCGCTCGAGGAGTTTCTCCCCGCCGCCGTGCCCCCCGCGGAGATCCGTGCCGCCGTGCGTGAGGCGATCGCCGGCGGCGCGACGGATATGGGGAAAGTGATGGGTGCCGTCATGCCGCAGTTCAAGGGCCGCGCCGATGGCAAACTCGTGAATCAGATCGTGCGTGAGGAGTTGGCCGGATCGACCAAGTCTTAGAGACTCTCGAATTCCCCCAGGCCCTGGCGCGTGTTGCGCAGCACGCCGCCGGGCCCCTGGGTGCGGCACGCATCGCCGCCCGTCTCCCCGACACCGACGCCGCCTCGATCCGCGCCAGTCTCGCGCAGGTCGCCGAGCTCGCCGCGCTGCTGATCACCGACGAGTCGATCCGTGCCGAGCCCGTTCCCGATATCGCGCGCTCGCTCGAGTTGCTTGCGGTCGAAGGCAGCGCGCTCGACGCGTTGCCGCTGGCGGATCTGACGGTTGCGCTTGCGGCGATGCGAGTAGTAGCGGCGGATCTCAAACGGCTGAACGCACCACGTACGGCAGTTTTGCGCGTCGATCCTCCCCCCAAAGAGCTCGAAACGAGGCTGGCACAGTCGATCTCGCCCAGTGGAGAAGTGCTCGACAGTGCGTCGAAGGATCTCGCCCGCGCGCGCCAGCGCGTCCGCGAGGCGCGCAAACAAGTCATGGACAAGCTGAGCGCGATCTTGGGATCGCTCGATCAAGTCGAGCGCGCGCCTGATGCCGCGGTAACGGTGCGCGGCGGCCGCTACGTCATCCCGATCCGCTCGACCGCGCGTGCGCGCGTGGGCGGCATCGTGCACGACGAGTCGGCGACCCGCAACACCGTCTTTGTCGAGCCGCCCGAGATCATCGAGCTCGGCAACGAGTTGCGCGCGGCGGAGTCCGCCGAGCTGCGGGAAGTGCTGCGCGTGCTCCGTGATCTGACCGATCTGCTGCGCCCGCAGCGCGAAACCATCGCTGCGGCCTGGGAGATGTGCATTGCGTTCGACGACTTGTGTGCGCGCGCGCGCTATGCGGTCGAAGTAAATGGATTCGTACCGGAAATCGGCGGTGCGCTGAAGATCCGCGGTGGGAGGCATCCGCTGCTCATATCAATAACTATTGATATGTCCAGTGGGGGGGGGCGCGTGATACCCTTCGACCTCGAGCTCTACCCCGACGAATTCACGATCCTCGTTTCCGGGCCTAACACGGGCGGCAAGACGGTGTTGATAAAAGCCGTGGGCCTCCTGGCTCTGTTAACGCAGAGCGGGATCATTCCACCCATCGGTCCACATTCATCGCTACCCGTCTTCACGAAGGTCTTTGCCGACATCGGCGATCGCCAATCGATCGCGGCCAGCCTCTCGACCTTCTCGGCGCACGTCGCCGTGCTGCGCGAGATTCTGGACGTGGCCGGCGCGGGGTCGCTCGTGTTGCTCGACGAAATCGGCAGCGGCACCGACCCGGCCGAGGGCGGGGCATTGGCCGCGGCGACGCTCAAGACGCTGACGCGGCGGCGTGCGATCACGCTCGCGACCACTCACTTGGGAGCGCTGAAGCAGCTCGCCGCCGAGACGGTTGGCATCGTGAACGCATCGCTGCAGTTCGACGCCGAGACGCTCACGCCGACCTATCGGTTACTCAAGGGCGTGCCGGGCAGGTCATATGGGCTGGCGATCGCGCGGCGCCTGGGCGTGGCGGAAGATGTGCTGGCGGAGGCGGAGCGGGGCGTACCGGACGCCGAGCGAACGCTGGACCGCTTGCTGGCCTCGGTGGAGGCGCGCGGGCGGGAGATGGACACCCGGGCGGCTGAGCTCGAAGCCCGCGGCGCGCAGCTCGAGCTCGAGCGACAGAACCTCGCCGATCTCGAGAACCTGGAGAAAGAATTGCGGGCTCGCGAAAAGGCGCTCGACAAGGACGCGCGCGAACGGGCACGAGCATACCTGCTCGAGGCGCGCAAAACTGTCGAAGCCGCGCTCGGCCAGGCGCGAGCGGCGGTAACCGAAGCAACGGCGAAAGAAGCGCGCAGGATGGTGGAGGAAGCGATCGAGAAGACCGCGGGAAAGCTGGAACGTGGGAATGTTGGAAGGAAGAACCTGAAAGTCGGAGATCGAGTGCGCACCGGGCAGGGAAAGGTGGGCGTTGTGACGGAAGTGCGCGATAAGGGGCGCGTCATGGTAGAAGTCGGTGCGGTGCGGTTGGTGATTGCATCAGATCTTCTCGAGATCGTGGAGTCACCTTCCAACATTCCAACCGTCCCACCTTCCAACGAATGATTCCCGACGATGTAATCGAGCAAGTCCGCGAAGCCGCCGACCTCGTGGGAATCATCGGTGAGACTGTTGAGCTCAAGCGCACCGGGACTGATTACAGAGGCCGCTGCCCGTTTCACGGCGGCACGCATCGCAACTTCGCCGTCATTCCGAAGAAGGGCATGTTCTACTGCTTCGTCTGCCACGAAGCCGGCGACGTCTACACGTTCTTCATGAAGAAGCTCGGCATGGACTACCCGACGGCGGTGCGCGAGGTCGCGCGGCGCGTCGGGATCACGATCCCCGAGCGGTCGGGGCCAACGGGGCCGGACCCCCGCGAGCCGCTCTTCGCCGCCGTCGCCACCGCGGCCGACTGGTTCGCCCGCCAATTGCGCGAGAGTCCGGAAGGCGAGATCGCGCGCAAATACCTCGAGTCGCGGCACGTGACGATGGAGCAGGCGCAGGTTGGGGGCCTGGGATTCGGGCCCAGGGGCACGGGGTTTCTCGACGCGATGAAAGGATTGGGGCTGCGCGAAGAAGTGTTGTTGGAAGCGGGGCTCGTCGTTAAACGGGAAGATGGTTCGAAGTCTGCGCGTTTCAGAGGCCGCGTGTTGTTTCCAATTCATGACATGCGTTCGAGAGTGGTAGCGTTCAGTGGAAGGGTTTTGGGTGAAGGTGAGCCCAAGTACTTGAACTCCCCCGACACGCCGATCTTTCACAAGGGCCAGCTGTTGTACAACCTGCACCTTGCCAAGCACGCCATGCGCAAGGCGGAACGGGCGGTGCTGGTCGAAGGGCAGTTCGACGTCCTGCGCCTCACGCTGGCGGGGTTCGAGGAAGTTGTCGCGCCGCTGGGTACGGGTCTCACCGACGAGCAGGCGGCGCTGCTCCAGCGCCACGCGCCGCACGTCATTCTGCTCTACGACTCGGACGACCCCGGGCTGCGGGCGACGTTCCGCGCTGGCGACGTCCTGCTGCGCCACAAGCTGCGCGTCAGCGTCGCGACCTTACCCGAGGGCGAAGACCCTGACACGCTCGTGCAGAACAAGGGCGCGCAGGCGTTGGAGCAGGCGATCAAGGACTCGGTCGATGTACTCGAGCGCAAGATCCAGATCCTCGAACGCAAGGGTTTCTTCGGCAGCTTACCGGGGAGAAGAAGAGCATTGGATAGGCTGCTGCCGACGATCAGAGCCGCGGCAGACCCAATCACGCGTGATCTCTACATCTCTCGAGTCGCCGAGGTCGCGGGAATCCGAAAGGACGTGCTGCAGCGGGAAGTCGATCCGAAGCAAGAGCCTGCACCCCCTTACCGCCCATTGCCGCCCGTTGCCGCCCTTCCTTCAAATGCAGAGAAATCTCTCATCCTGCTGATGATGGCCGGCGAACCGTGGACCTCGCGCGTCAAGGATGCGGTGGACAGTGAGGAATTCGAATTTGAGCCGTATCGGTTGATCTTCGACTCGCTAGCGGATGACGCTCCCGACCGGCTCGATGAAACCGCGGCTCGCGCCTACGAGTCGCTGCAGGCGCAGGGAATTGGAAGCGAGCAGCCCGATGTGATTTTCGAGCGCGCGGTCAACCGCCTCGAGGCGCGCCGCCTCGATCGGGAAATCGAGCGCATCAACCGCGCACTCCCCTTCGCCAGCGATGACGAGAAAGCGAACCTCGCGCATGAGAAGCAGCGACTCGCCGCCGAGCGCAATGCCAAGCGGCCGACCTATGGAATCATTCAGTCTGCAAGGAGGAAGGGTGCACCCGGATCTTGAAGCGTTGTTGGGTCTGCAAGACGCGGACGTCGCCGTCACCAGCTGCGATGTCCGGCTGAAGGCGCTGGAGCCGGAAGTACGGACGCTGGACGAGCAGGTGACTGCGGCCGAGCGCATCGTCGCGCAGGCGCGGGCCGGTATCCAGGCGGCGCTGGACCGGCGCGGCGGGCTGGAAGGGAAGATCCAGAATTATCGCACCATGCAGGAGCAGCGCCGCCAGCGGCTCGAATGGGTCCGGGGCGCGAAGGAAGCGTCGACGCTGATGGCGGAGCTCGACCTCGCGCGGAGCGTGCTGGCCAAAGAAGAAGCGGAGTTCATGCGCTCGGGGGACGCCGTCGGCGAAGCGGAGCGCAAGACGGCGGAAGCCGAGAACGCGCTCCAGAACCTCCGCGAGGCGCAGGCGGCGCAGCGCGAGGCGCTCGCGGGAAAACGCGAGGAGATCGTGGCCGAGCGCGAGAGCGCGATACTCGCGCGCGAGCGCGCGGCCAAAGCGGTGAATCCGTCACTCCTGGCGCGTTACGATCGCATTCGCCGCGGCAAAGCGCCCCTCGCGATTTATCCGCTCCACGGCAGCTCGTGCGGCAACTGTTTCACCGCGGTCCCGACGCAGCGCAAGGCGTTGATTCAGCGCGGCGCGACGATCGAGGGCTGCGAGGCCTGCGGCGTGTTATTGTACGCCAAGGAATGATTCCTCCCCGCTGGATCGTTACCGCGAACGCTGATCCCGACGCGACGCGCCTGCTGGCGGCGGAGCTTCGCATCCCCGAAGCCCTCGCCGCCATTCTCGTGCAGCGCGGGCTGGGATCGCCCGATTCCGCGAAAGCCTTCCTGCGGCCCGACCTGGAGAGTTTGAGCGATCCACATCAGTTGGCCGACATGCCGGCGGCGGTGGCGCTGTTGGTGCGCGCGGTCCGCGAGCCGCGGCCCATCCTCGTGCACGGCGACTACGACGTGGACGGCCAGTGCGCCTCGGCGATGCTGACCCGGATCCTGCGGAGCGCGGGCGCGACCGTCTATCCGTTCGTCCCGCACCGCATTCGCGACGGGTACGATTTTGGGCCGGCTGGCCTGGCCGAAGCGCGGCGCGTCGGCGCGAAGCTGATCGTCACATGCGATTGTGGAATTACGGCGGTGGATGCGGTGCAGGCAGCGAGGAATGAGGGAATCGATGTCATCGTCACCGATCACCACCTGCCCGGCGACGAGCTGCCGCCCGCGAACGCGGTGCTCGATCCGCGCCGCCCCGACTGCCAGTCGGAGGAGAAGAACCTCTGCGGCACCGGAGTCGCCTTCAAGCTCGCGCAGGCACTGGTGCAGGTACTGGGACTCTCCCCGAACCTGCCGCTGCATTTCCTCGACTACGTGGCGCTCGCGACCATCGCCGACGTCGTGCCGTTGACGGGCGAGAACCGCATCCTGGTGCGGTACGGGCTCAAGAAACTGGCCGACTCGCGCTGGGTCGGGCTCCGCGCGTTGATCGAGACCGCGGGCCTCGGCGGCAAGCCGCTCCGCGGCGCCCACGTCGGCTTTATCCTCGCGCCCCGTCTCAATGCCGTGGGCCGGATCGGCGACGCGAACGACGGCCTGCGGCTCCTGCTCACGGAAGACCCGCAGGAGGCGGCCGCCCTCGCGCGCGAGCTCGAGACGATCAACGCCCGGCGCCAGGCGATGGACCAGCTGATTCTCGACGAGGCCATCGAGATCGTGGAGCAGACGCTCCAGCCAACCGACGCCGCCATCGTCCTCGGCGCCGACACGTGGCATCCCGGCGTCATCGGCATCGTGGCCTCGCGGCTCGTGGAGCGCTACGGGCGTCCCACGTTCCTCATCGGCTGGGATGAGGCGGGCGAATTCGGCCGCGGGTCGGGCCGCAGTATCTCCGGCTTCGACCTGCACGGTGCGCTCCACAAGGTGGGCGGGCATCTCGAGAAGTACGGCGGCCACACGATGGCGGCCGGCTTCACCATCCGCCGGGACAAGTTCGACGACTTCCGCGTTGCGTTCCTCGGCGTGGCGGGCGACCTTCTCACCCCCGACGACCTGGCGCCGAGCCAGCGCGTGGACATCGAGCTGCCGCTCGCGTCGGTGAGCGCGGAGCTGGAGCGGCTGATGCGGCACTTGGAGCCGTGCGGGGCGGGGAATCCGGCGCCGGTGTTCGGCGTCCGGAATGCGCGGGCCGTCGGCGCCCGCCGCGTCGGCACGAATCACTTGCGCTTCACGCTGGATGACGGCTCGGCAGTGCTGCCGGCGATCGGATTCCGTTGGGCGGATGCCGTCCCGGAGGACTGGCTCACCAACCCGTTGGATGTCGCCTTCAGACTGGAGCGGGACGATTGGCAGGGCAGGACCACGATTCAGGCGCGAGTGGCGAGTCTTGCTCCGCATAATCGCGGGTGAGTTCAAGGGCCGACGCCTGAAGGCACCCGCGGGACGCAGCGTCCGACCGACGGGTGATCGTGTGAAAGAGGCCTGGTTCAGCATCCTCCAGCAGTCGCTCCCCGACGCGCGAGTGCTGGATCTCTTTGCGGGCTCGGGCGCGCTGGGGTTCGAAGCGCTGTCGCGCGGTGCGGCGGGGGTTGATTTCGTCGAGACTCACAGGGCATCGCTGGCGGCAATTCGCGACAACGCGGCCACGTTGGGAGCAGAAGCTCGCGTCACCATCCATCGGAGTGATGCCATGCGCTTCGCTGAACGGTTGCAGCCGGATGCGTACGATGTGGCATTCGCCGACCCGCCGTACGCGAGCGACGAGGCTCA
>Ga0075436_100003495_pt1 | contig 10771 bp, 6 predicted proteins | sample RhiMethybrSRZTD5_FD_75303 | JGI IMG/M metagenome (GOLD analysis project Ga0075436, IMG submission 75303) | Populus rhizosphere microbial communities from Tennessee, USA - Rhizosphere MetaG P. TD hybrid SRZTD5 | ecosystem: Host-associated > Plants > Roots > Rhizosphere > Soil | place: USA... | reverse complement strand
GTGCTGCGCCACTACGTCGGCCCCGATCACTTTCGCACCCTGGGTGTTCCGATCGTCCGTGGGCGCGCATTCACGTCTTCCGATCGCGCGGGACGCCCGCGCGTCGCGATCATCAATGAAACGGCCGCGCGCCGATTCTGGCCCGGCCAGGATCCGATCGGACAGCGCGTGTGGTTCGGCGGCGGCAGCAGCTTCGACCGGCCGGACTCGAGCGCCGAGATCGTCGGCATTGTAGGCGACGTGCCGTACGGTTCCGTCGCCGGGCTCTCGATGCTGCCCAGCTTCTACACGCCGTATCTGCAGTTCACGTACGCCGAGCGAATGGTGATGGTGAGAACGCGCGGCGATCCGATTCGGGTGGCATCGGCCATGCGTGCGGCGGTTGCTTCGGTCGACCCGGGCGTGGCCGCGTTCGATGTGCGGACGCTGACCGACCGCATGGGCGACGCGTGGGCGCGGCCCAGGTTCACCGGCCGCGTGCTCACCGCCTTCGCCGTGCTCGCGATGGCGCTCGCCGCGGCGGGGATCTACGGCATCGCCGCGCAGCGCGTGCGCGAGCGCGAGCGAGAGTTGGGCATCCGCGTTGCGTTAGGCGCGAGCGCCGGCCGGATCGCGCGGCTCGTGCTCGGCGAAGCCACGGTGCTCGCCGGCGCCGGCGTCGGCGTCGGACTCGCCGCGGCAGCCGCGCTCTCCCGGGTGATGCGAGCCACGCTCGCCGACATGGGCGCACCCGACAAGACGAGTGTGGCAGCGCTTGCGTTCATCATGGCCGCGATGGCGCTACTGGCCAGCTGGGTGCCGGCGCGACGCGCCGCGCGGTCGGACCCCGCCATCACGATGCGCGCCGAGTGATCTCCCGCGTGGCGCTGGGCCGATCGACCGCGTGCGACACCACAGCCGAAGCCGCGGCCGCTCACGCGCTCCGCTATCGGAGCGTCGTCATGGCGTCCACCCGCCCTTCGCCACCTGCGGCACAAACGCGTCCAATCCGCGGGGCGGAAAATCGACCGTTTTGCCACGTTCCGCGCTCATGTATGCCGCCATCAAAATCCGCACAACGTCCAACCCATCATCGAATGTGAGCAGCGGCTCCTCTTTCCCGAGGAACGCACGCACGAAATGGCGGTCTTCCGCTTCGTAGCCGTACACCGCCGCTTCACCCGCCACGACCGGCATGAGACCCATCTCCGCGTTCTGCTTCTCGACGAGGTCCTCGCCGGCGCGTCCCTGCACCTCACGGCTGAAAAACACCGTCAGTCCCGTGTCCAAGGAGTTCCAGGCCATCGAGTACTCGGGACCCAGGAGCTCGGCCGAGAGTCGCAAGCCGGCGCCGACGAAGCTCCACGACGTCGTGGCTTCGCCTAACACGGTACGCCCATCGGCATCCTCGAACTCGAGCGTGACGCTGGCGAAATCCTCCGAGGGATGCTTGGTATAGTCGACGTCCTTCCCCATTGTGCGCGCCAACCGTTTGGCATACTCGGGCCTCGACCATTTGAGACTCGCGATGTGGCCGGTCACCCGCCTAACGGCGAGCGACGACGCTGGCCGGCCCGGCTCCGTGAGCAGATGCCGCACGACGAGCGCCGAGTGGCACATCATGTCGTTGAGCACACCGCCGCCTTGCAGTCGGCCCTGCCAGAACCACGGCGCATGCGGCCCGCCGTGCTCTTCGGCGGCGCGCGCCAGATACGGCCGGCCGGTGAGGCGGGCGCCGCGCGTCCAGATCAGATCGCGTCCATGGACCACCGGCGGCGCGAACGCTTGGTTCTCGAGATACCCGTGCGTGATCCCGGCTCGCTTCACCATCCGCGTCAATCGCGATGCTTCCGCCACGGTTCGACCCAGGGGCTTCTCGCACGCGATGCCGCGCAAAGGCGCCGTCCGTCCATCCGCCGCGTCGACGATGGCTTCGATGTTCTCGACACGCGCGTCGTTGCGCCCGCATACCCAGATCGCGTCGATTGTCGGATCGGTCACCATGTCGGCGATCGAAGTAAACGCGCGCGCTGGACCGAGATCGAGCGACCGAGCCAGGGCGGCGGCCTCCGCGGCGTGCTGCGCGTGCGGACTGTACACGCCGCGGATCTCCGCATCGCGCACCGCACGGAACGCGTGGAGGTGAAAGCGCGCATTGAAGCCGCTGCCGATGACGCCGATGCCGAGTGGACGGTTGCTCATGTCTGGACTCTCGTGTCGATGCGGGCTCGGCCGCGCGGCCGATTGAGAGAGGCAGGCCGTGAGGCACCCGGCTGATCCCGCCTGGCGCTGCGGCCGCCGGATTCCGTTAGGACGCGGGGCCGCTCTTGCGCGCCTACTCCGGCTACGTTAGTCATAGGCCAAGAGGCGGGCCGTGTCTGAAACCGCGGCCGCCCTCGGGCGCCGTACCCGCGCCGCCGCGGTCGTCGGCCACCTTCGCCGCCGACCGTCCCAGGTCGTCCCGATTCGAGAAACTCCATGCCTTTCTGGCGGAGCATCCGATCCATGGGGCGTCAGCGCGAGTCGGCCACCGACTCGGCTGCGATGGCCGATGTAATGGGGGCGCTCGTCACGGTCCAGCCATCCGGCGACATCCTGTCGTGGCCTCCGAGCGCCGAACATCTGTTCGGCTATGCGCCTAACGAAGCGCTCGGCCGGTCGTTTCTCGACCTCGTCGTTTCGGAAGGCGACCGGGGCGACATGGCGCGCCTGCTCCGTACCGCGGCCCCCCAGGTCACGCGGCTGGCCGCGTCGTCGCGCACGCATAAGAACGGTCATCGGATCGTCGTCGATGTTGCCATACGGTCCGACTCGAGCGATGCGCGTGACGTCATCCTCATCAATGAACGCCAAGCGGCCGACGGTGATGGGAACGCCTATACCGGAACACTTCAGGGGAGCTTCCGAACGGTATTCGAGTCGATTCCCGAAGCGATCCTCCTCGTCGATCAAAACGGGATCATCATCGAGGCCAACGCCCAGGCGTGTCGGCTGTTCGACTACACCCGCGATGCGCTGCTCGGCGCCGGCGTCGACAGCTTGGTGCCAGATCGCGATCGTCGCATCCACGCGTCCCATCGCGCCGCCTTTGCGCGCGATCCACGGCAGCGGCCGATGGGCATCGGCCTCGAGCTCTCCGGCCGCCGACGTGACGGTACCGTATTCCCAGTCGAGATCAACCTCAGCCCGCTCGATCCCTCCGGCTCCCAGCTCGTCCTCACCACAATCCGCGACCTCACCGCGCGAAAGAAAACGGAAGCTAAGTTCCGCAGCCTGCTCGAAGCGGCACCCGATGCGATGATCATCGTCGATCGAACGGGACGCATTGCGCTCGTCAATTCGCAGGCTGAGCGATTGTTCGGCTACGCGCGCCGCGAGCTCGTCGACGCGAGCATCGACGTGCTCGTCCCGGAGCGCTTCCGGCACGGTCACCGCTCGCACCGCGTCGGCTACTTCGGCGATCCGCACGTGCGGCCCATGGGATCTGGACTCGAGTTGTGGGGACGTCGCAAAGATGGGTCGGAGTTTCCGGTCGAGATCAGTCTCGGCCCCGTGGAAACCGAAGACGGCACGTTAGTCACGGCTGCGGTCCGCGATGTCACTGAGCGCAAGCGATTGGAAGCCGCGCGCCGGCGTGCCGAGGAGCTCGAGGTGAGAACCGCGCACGAGGCGAGCCGGCTCAAAAGCGAATTCCTGGCCAACATGTCGCACGAATTGCGGACGCCGCTCAACGCCGTGATCGGATTTGCCGAGATGATGCACGACGGCAAGGCCGGACCCGTGTCGGCCATGCAAGTCGAGTTTCTGGATGACATTCTCACGAGCTCGCGACATCTGCTCCAATTGATCAACGATGTCCTCGATCTCTCGAAGGTCGAAGCAGGGAAGATCGATGTCCGGCCGGAACGAGTGGACCTCTCGGCGCTGATTCTGGAAGTGAACGGCATTCTGCGGTCGATGTCAGCCCAAAAGCAAATCGAGGTGACGATGTACGTCGATCCCGATGTCGGCACCGTCGTGGTGGATCCGGGCAAGCTCAAGCAGGTGCTGTACAACTTCCTCTCGAATGCACTCAAGTTCACGCCGGACACGGGTCGTGTCCATGTGCGCGCGCTCGCCTCGGGGGCGACCGACTTCCAGGTGCAGGTGGAGGACACCGGCGTCGGCATCAGCGCAGACGACATGGCGCGACTGTTCGTGGAATTTCAACAACTCGATTCGAGCGTGGCCAAGAAATATCCGGGCACCGGCCTCGGACTCGCGCTCACGCGCCGACTCGTCGAGGCACAAGGCGGGCGGGTGAGCGCGCGCAGCGAGGTGGGTCGCGGCAGCATGTTCGTCGTCATCCTACCCCGCGCTCCGTTAGGCGGCTCGGGCGCCGCCGCGGCGACCTCCGCCGCAACCGACGCATGAGTGCCGAACCGATCCTCATCGTGGACGACAACGCCGCGAATCTCAAGCTTGCGCGCATCTTGTTGTCCTCCGCGGGCTACACCGTGCGCACCGCCACCAGCGCCGAGGAGGCCCTCGCGACACTGCGCGACTTTGCGCCGCGACTCATACTGATGGACGTCCAGATGCCGGGCGTCGACGGTCTGGCGCTCACTCGACGCCTCAAGGCCGATCCGTCCATGCAGTTCGTCAGGATCATCGCACTCACCGCGTACGCCATGAAAGGCGACGAGGAACGCGCCCTCGCGGCGGGCTGCGACGGCTACATCTCGAAGCCGATCGACACGCGCACCCTGCCGGACGTCGTCGCCATGCACCTCCGACAAACATGAGCGCGACCGTCCTCGTCGTCGAAGACAATCCCATCACGCGCAAAATGGTTCGGATCGCGCTCGAGGCCGAAGGCTACCGTGTGCTCGAGGCGGATACCGGCGCCATCGCCGTGGAACGCGCCACCGCGGAAACGCCCGATCTCATCTTGCAGGACATCGTTCTCCCAGACACGAGCGGATTCGAGCTTGTCGCGCGGTTCCGGACTCTTCCGAACACAGCGCGTGTGCCGATCATCGCGTTGACCGGCTTTCTTTCCGCCGTCGAAGAAGGCAACATCGCCGCCGCTGGTTTTGACGACATGTTGGTCAAACCGGCCGAGCCATCGCGCATTCTGCAAGTGGTCCGGAGCCACCTCGGTCGATCGCTCGGCGGGCAAGGGCCGGGCGGTGCGTCGCTGCGCGTTCTGTTAGTCAACGACGACGACGTGCAATTGCGCGTCGAAGGCCAGCGGTTGGAACGCCGCGGTTTCGTTGTGAGGACGAGCCGCGACGCCGGTTCGGCACTCGTTGCTGCCCGCGCGAAGCCGCCGGATGTGATTGTCGGCGACGTCCTCATGCCGACGATCGAGGGATTTGGCCTCTGCGAGATGGTGCGGCGGGATCCGCGCCTGGCCGGCGTACCCATCGTGCTCGTTTCCTCCATCGCAGTCGACGATGAGGCGCGCCAGTTTGCTCGCCAAGCCGGCGCATTCGATCTCGTGAGCCGTTCGCCGGAGATGTCGAACGTAGCCGACGTCATTAGCGCGGCGGTCCGCGCGCCGCGCGCGAATCAGGCGCTCGCGTCGCAGCAGCCAGTCGAACGCGTCGAGTATGATCCGCGACTCATTCATCAGTTGCAGCGGCAGGTAGCGCTGCGATCCGACATCGCCCGCCGAGTGTCGCTGCAGGCAGCGGCTCTGTCCGTGCTCGGCACGATCGCCGACACACTGGCTCAACGCGGCGATGCGGAGGGCTCCCTTCAGGATGTGCTGACGCAGTGCGTCGATGCGGCCGGCCTGTCGCGTGCGGCGATCCTCGTGCGCAGCGCTGGCGGTTGGCGCTGCCTGGCACGGGTCGGTTACGCCGACGACATCTCGGCCGGATTGCCGACGTTGTTTGGGCACCCCGATCTCCTCGATCTGGTGCTCGATGAGGGGAAGCCAATCGCGATACCGTCTTCCCGAGTCTCCGACGCCGCAGCCAGCGATCTCTTGCACCGGGCGAACACGTTGGGGGCAATGCTGGCGCCGATCAGTGCACGCGGCGATGGGCACGGGGTGCTGTTATTCGACTCGGCGAGTAAGCCGTTAGGCGGCGAAGAGTGGTTCGCGTTCGCGCACACGGTAGCGTTCCAGGTCGGACAAGCGATCGCGCTGAGTCGCACCTTCGAGCGGCTGGCGAACTCGGAACAGCGCTACCGGCTCCTGTTCGACAACACACCGTTGCCCTCCTGGGTCTTCGATCGCGAGACGCACCGCATCCTCGCGGTCAACGTCGCGGCCACACAGGCCTACGGCTACACGAGGGACGAGTTCCTGTCCCTTACGATCGATGCGCTTCGCCCGACCGAAGACGTGCAGCGCCTGCAGCACGAGCTCGACCAGCCGCCGCGCGCGCTGCATTCCGCGGGCACGTGGCGTCACCGAACCAAGCTCGGTGCGATCATGGACGTCGAGATCAGCGCTTGCGGCCTAACGTGGGAAGGCCGTCCGGCCGAGCTCGTGGTGATCAACGACATCACTGCACGCGAGCGCGCCGAGCGCCAGCTCCGGGAAGTGCAGAGCCGGTTGGCGCAGGCGCTCACGTCGAGCAACGCGGTGCTCTACGTGACGCGATTGCGCGGCGCGGGCTTCCATGGCGTGTGGGTGAGCGACAACATCACGCGGTTCATCGGCTACAGCGTCGAGGAAGCCCTCGCTGACGGATGGTGGATCGCGGGCGTCCACCCCGACGACATGGAACGCACGCTCGAGGCGCAGAACGAGCTGGCGCGAACGGGTCGTATGGTCTCCGAGTATCGTTTTCGGGATCGATCCGGCAAGTATCGCTGGATGCGGGACGAGTCACGCGTTGTGGGCGACATCTTCGGCGAGGGCGCCGAGGTCGTGGGCGTCTGGGTGGACGTCACCGAACGCCGCCAACTCGAGGAGCAGTTCCGACAGGCGCAGAAAATGGAGGCCGTCGGACGTTTGGCGGGCGGCGTCGCACACGACTTCAACAACCTCCTCACTGCGATCACCGGATACTCGGACTTACTGCTCCTCGACCTCGACCCCGACGATGTCCGGCGCCAGGACGTGGCCGAGATCAAGCGTGCGGCGGTCGCCGCAGCAGACCTCACGCGGCAGCTTCTGGCGTTCAGCAGACGGCAGGTGCTGGCGCCGCGTATCATCGATCTCAACGCGGTCGTGTCCGGTGCACACAAGTTGTTGGGGCGGCTCATCGGCGAAGACGTCAAGATCGAAACGGTGCTGGATCCGGCACTGGCGGCGGTCCGGGCCGACCCCGGCCAGATGGAGCAGGTGCTCATGAACCTCGCCGTCAACGCGCGCGACGCCATGCCTAACGGAGGCCGCCTGACGATCGAGACCGCCAACGTGATGGTCGCCGCCGAATTCGCGCCCGAGCGACCGGGACCGGCGGCCGGACCGCACGTCGTGATGGCGGTGAGCGATACCGGCATGGGGATGGACGAGGCGACCAAGGCGCGCATCTTCGAGCCTTTCTTCACGACCAAGGAGATCGGGAAGGGAACGGGCCTTGGCCTCGCAACCGTCTACGGCATCGTCAAACAAAGCGATGGATTCATCTGGGTGTACAGCGAGCCGGGGAAGGGGTCGACCTTCAAGATCTATCTGCCGCAGGTCAATGAGCCGCCCGAATCGCTGGAGTCAGCCGAGCGCCCCATACGGTCGCTCCGCGGGACGGAAACCATCATGGTGGCCGAAGATACCGCGGCCGTGCGCGCGGTGGTGCGCGACGTGCTCGAGCGACATGGGTATACGGTCGTCGAAGCGGCCACGGGACGCGAAGCCGCGCAGCTCGCCGGCCGCCGCCCGGGCGGCATCGATCTGTTAGTCACCGACGTCGTGATGCCGGAACTCAGCGGGGGTGACCTGGTGCGCGAGCTGCGCGCGGTGATGCCGGACCTCAAGGTCCTCTACATGTCGGGATACACCGACGACGCCGTGCTGCGGCAAGGCATGTTGGAGCCAGGGGCGGACTTCATCCAGAAGCCGTTTCGCCCCGACGACCTGGCACGGAGAATCCGCGATCTGCTCGACGCGCCGGCCACGCCGCCGCCGGCAGCCTGACCGGCGCCTGACTGCCTAACCGACGCCCAGTTTGTGAAGGGCGGCCGGCGGGCATCCGGTCCACTGCGGAACGTAGGTATTGCCCTCGTATTGCAGGTCGGCCACGCCCATCTTGCTCGAAAAGAATCCGGTCGCCGTGAAGTCCCGGAATCGATTGAAGAAGGCCACCCCCTGGCTGAACTCCGGTTTGGCGCGACTCGGCCACGCGATGTCGTCGAGGACCGCGTTCCGCTCGTTGGTCGTGCACTGCACGAAAGGTCTGCCGAAGCGGTCCGCGCACTCGTGATCCAGCCACGCCAGTCCGCCGCGAATGGGCAGACTGTCCTCGGGGTAGAGGACCAGGATGCGGTCCATGAACTCCGGTACGCCCGCGTCCGTCGCGCTCCCCGAGCGTTCGTCGCGCGGAATGATGATGTCGACCAGCACGTTGACGGTTTCCCATTCGTGCGGCGTGAACACGGTGGGCTGGTACGCCCCCGCCACGGTGTGCGCCGAGTCCGCGGCCTTGCCGCCGACCGCGGTCGCCGTGCGCTCGGCGCCGTTGCACGCGGTGGCGAGCGTGCCGAGCACCATCAGCTCCAGCATCGACCGCCGGGAGATCCCGCTTCCGTTAGGCGCGGTGGGTTCGGCCGCCTCGCGCTCGTCGTCGTGAACCGTCATATCGCGCCTGCCTTCCGCTGCTCGGTGATGTAGTCGGCGGTCCGCCACGCCAGGGCAAGGATCGTCCACGTGGGATTCTTGTCGGCCTGCGACACGAACGGCCCGCCGTCGGCCACGAACAGGTTGGGCACGTCGTGCGCCTGGCAGTGCGCGTTGAGCACCGAATTGCCCGGGTCGCGCCCCATGCGCGTGGTGCCTAACTCGTGAATGATCTGCCCGCCGTTCGCGATACCGTAGCCGTGTTCCTTGGTGGGCATCGGCGAGAACACCTCGCCGCCCATCTCGTGCACGATGGCGCGGAACGTCTGCTGCATGTGCCGCACCTGGTTGAGCTCGTGGTCCGTCCACTTCCAATGGAAACGCAACACCGGAATGCCCCAGCGATCCACCGTCATCGGATCGAGCTCGCAGTAACAGTCGGCGTTCGGAATCATCTCGCCGCGGCCGGAGAATCCGACGCTCGCACCGTAGTAATGGCGATAGTCGTCCTTGAGCGATTTCCCGTAACCGCCCGCGTTCGGATACTTGTGAATGCCGCCCATGATCCCGTAGGCCGGCGTGTCCAGTCCGCCCCACAACTCGATGTGATAGCCGCGCGGGAAATCCAGATGCTTGTTGTCGAGCCACCACGGCATGTAGAGATGATTCCCGCCCACCCCGTCTTCGTTGTGCGGCACGTGATCGACCATCTTCGGGATGTAGCCCGCGACGTCGGTGCCCGTCGTGTCGGTGAGATACCGCCCAACGACACCGCTCGAATTCGCGAGGCCCTGCGGGAAGCGCGACGATTTGGAGTTGAGCAACAGGCGCGCGGACTCGCACGCGCTCGCGGCGAGCACCACGACGCGCGCCTGCACGTGCTCGACGGCCCCGGTCTTCTTGTCGACGTACGACACGCCCGTCGCCATGCCGCGGCCGTCCGTCGTCACCTCGTACGCCATCGCGCTCGTGACGAGCGTCAGCTTGCCCGTCTGCTTGGCCGGCGGAATCAACACACCCGAGCTCGAGAAGTTCGAGTTGGTCTTGCAGCCACGGTTGCACTGCCCGCAGTGATGACAGGCCGGTCGCCCGTTGAGCGGCTGCGTCAGCACCGACAGCCGCGCCGGAATGCACGTGATGCGCAACTTGTCCGCGGCCTGCTTGATGAGCAGCTCGTAGCAGCGCGGCGCCGGCGGCGGCTGGAAGATGCCGTCGGGATGGTTGTGCAACCCCTCGACGCTGCCGAACAAACCGATCAGGCGGTCGACGCGGTCGTAATACGGTTTGAGGTCATCGTAGGTGATCGGCCAGTCGTCGCCTAACCCGTCGATGCTCCGCCGGTGAAAATCGTCGGGACCGAAGCGCAGCGAGATGCGGCCCCAGTGGTTCGTGCGTCCGCCCACCATGCGCGCGCGCCACCAGTCGAATTTCGTCCCGGTCGCCGTGGTATACGGCTCGCCGTCGATGTCCCACCCGCCGATGCAACCGTCGAATTCGCCGAACGGGCGCTCCTTGGATCCGCGTCCACGTCGCGGCGACTCGTACGGCCATTCCAACATCTTCGAGTCGGTGGCGTTGTCCCACGGCCCACCCGCCTCGAGCATCACCACGTCGGCGCCGGCCTGCGTTAGGACGTAGGCCGACATGCCGCCGCCCGCGCCCGAGCCCACGATGCACGCGTCGTATGTCTTGCGTCGTGCTGCAGCTTGCATGGATCTCCTCTGGTCAGCCGATCGGGCGAATCCAGATGTCGCGATACCGCACCCGATTGTTGTGGTCCTGGAGCGCGACGGGCAGGCTGTCGGGCGTCACGTGATACGGCGGCCGCTCCTTGTTGGCCGTCGGGCCGCTCAGCGCCACGTTGTCCTGCACCAACACGCCGTTGTGAAACACCGTTAGGCGAGCAGGCGACGTCACCGCGCCGCTCGCGTCGAACCGCGGCCGATGGAAGATGATGTCGTACGACTGCCACTGGCCCGGGGGTCGGCTCGCGTTGACTAACGGAGGGAACTGGCCGTACACCGATGCCGCCTGCCCATCCGGGTACGTGTCGTTGTGGTACGAGTCGAGCACCTG
>Ga0075436_100003494_pt1 | contig 10772 bp, 13 predicted proteins | sample RhiMethybrSRZTD5_FD_75303 | JGI IMG/M metagenome (GOLD analysis project Ga0075436, IMG submission 75303) | Populus rhizosphere microbial communities from Tennessee, USA - Rhizosphere MetaG P. TD hybrid SRZTD5 | ecosystem: Host-associated > Plants > Roots > Rhizosphere > Soil | place: USA... | reverse complement strand
CGATCGTGAGATCGACGCCGCGCGCCGCCCAGACATCGCCGTAGCGCTTGCCGATTCGTTCGAGTCGAAGCTCCGCCGCCTGCATACGGTCAAACCCTAAACGCGCCGCCCGCGCGCGCGCCGAACGCGCGGTGCGTAAGATAGGTGCCTGCCGCGACGAGCAGGATGGCGACGACGCCGAGCGCGGCGCCGGCGCCGCGGCCGAGGGGGCTCTGCATATAGACATAAATGCCGTAGGAGATCGGCCCCAGCTCGACGCGCGGAACGAGCATGATCGTCGAGGACAGCTCGACGCAGGAGGTGACGAAGGCGAGGAGCCCCCCGGCCACGAGCCCGCCGCCGATCAGCGGCAGCGTCACGCGCCAAAACGTCCGCAATCGGCTCGCGCCCAGGTTTTGCGCCGATTCTTCAAGGCTCACGTGCACCTGCTGCAGCGCGGCGTGGCAGGCGCGCACGGTGTAAGGCAGCCGGCGCATCGTGTAGACGATTACCAGAATGATCCAGGTGGAGCTGAGCGGCGCACCGAGTCCGGGAAAGTCCCAGCCGTGGAAAACGCGGATGTAGCCGACCGCGAGCACGACGCCGGGAATCGCCAGCGGCAGCGTCGCGAGCGCGTCGAGCAGGTTGACGCCCCAGAGGCGGCTGCGGGCCAGGAGAAAAGCGATGGCCGCGCCCAGGACCACATCCAAGCCGGCCGCGAGCCCGGTATAGACGAGCGTGTTCTTAATGAAATGCGGCACGCGGAAGAGAATCTCCGCGTAATTGTCCAGCGTCCAACGCGTCGGCAGCATCGAATAACTCCATACCTTAGCGAGCGAGAGGAGAAAAATCCCCAGGTGCGGCAGCAATGCGACAGCGAGGGCGAGCGCGCTCGCGAGCAGGACGAAGAAGAGCTTCTTGCCGTGAATCGGCATACGCGCGGACCTGCCCACCTGGACTGTCGCGTATTCCGCCAGGCCGACATATTTTCGCGCGGCGAACAGCGAGGCGAGCGAGAGCACGACGAGCACGACGCAGATCACATAACCGTCCACGTCGTCGATGCCGATCGTCGTTATGCGCAAATACGCCTGCGGCGCGAGCAGGTTTTTGTAATTCAGCATCAGCGGCGTGCCGAGATCGTCGATCGCCCGGATGAACGCCAGCAGCGAGCCCGCGACGAATCCGGGTAGCATCAGCGGCAGCGTGACGCGGCGAAAGAGCCGAAAGCCGTGGCAGCCCAGGCTCCGGGCCATCTCCTCAAGCGTCGCATCGATGTTGGCGAGCGAGACCCCGGTGTTGAGCATGATAAGAGGAAAAAAGTGAAGCGTCTGCACCAGCACGACGCCGGTCATCCCTTCCATGAAAGGGATCGAGAAGTCGAACCACTGCATCAGCAACAAATTCACTGCGCCGCTGCGGCCGAGGATCTGCTGGAACGCGACCGCGCCGACGAACGGCGGGACGACGAGCGGCAGCGTCGCCAGCGTTTGCAGCAGGATTTTCCCGCGAAATTCGTAGCGGGCGAACACGTAAGCAAGCGGCACGGCGATGAGCGCGCCGAACGCGACGACGAGAAAACCGCTCCAGAGGCTGTTCCACAGCGCCTCGCGGAACAGCGGTCGGAGAAAGAAGTTTTGAAAATGGACGAGCGTTAAGCGGTTGTTTTCGTCGGCGAGCGCGACCCACAGAACGCGGGCAACCGGATAAAGGACTAGAAAAAAGCACAGCGCCAGGAGCGCCGCCAGCAGCGCGCCCTGCAGCCAGTCGACCCTGGCGCGAATGATAACGGCCGGCGCTGCCGCGGTCTTGGCCATCAAACCGAACCGCCGGGCCGCCGGTTATTTTGCCAGCGCCGCCGCTTTATCGGCCGTCTCTTTGGCCTTGGCGTAGTTTGCCCGGGCGGCGTTTTCCCACTCGGTCTCCATCTGCGCTTTGATGCCGGATTTTCCCTGAAAAGCTTTCACCAACTCCTTGTCGCTCGCCTTCTTTTCGTCCATCGGCACTTGCGACGCGAGCTTGCGCGCGTCTGCGGCGAGGCTCTTCGCCTCCGCCGCCTTCGGTCCCTTACTCTTTGCCGCGGCGTCTTCCGCCTTGTAAATTGCGGCCCAGGCGTCCTTTAGTTCCTTGTGCCGGAAGGTGATGACGTGATCGTAAAGCGAGTTGACGATATCGCGGCGCCCGGAGGAGAGCTGATCGTTGAACTCGACGCCGCCCATCTTCGTCTTGAACGGATTGGGATAGTTCGCGGGTCCTTTGCCATAGAGGTCGGGCACCACGGGCAGGCGCGCGATGTCGGGCGAGAACAGCAGCATCTGCCCGGGCTCGCTCAATAGGTAATTGACGAACGCCTTGGCACCGTCCATGTTCGGCGCTCCCTTCACGATCGCCACGCTGGCGGGCACGACGGAGGTGAGCGACGGGTAGACGAAGTCGACCGGCTGTCCGCTGGCGATCGCGGAGAGGCCGAAGAAATCGATCACGACGCCGATGCCGTACTGACCGCTCACGACAGCCTCCGGCACGCCGAAGCTCCGCTCGGTGATCGCGCCCATGTTGCCTCCGGCGTTGAGCAGCAAGGCCCAGCCTTTGTCCCACCCGTACGCCTGGAGGATCGTCTCGATCGTCAAGTGCGTCGTGCCGCTGCGCGACGGCGCGCTGATGACGAGGTGGCCGAAGTATCTCGGATTGCCGAGGTCGGTCCATTCTTTCGGCGCCGGAAGCTTATTTGCCGCGAGATAATTTTTGTTCCACATCAGTCCGTAGCCGCTGATCGCGAAGCCGAAATAGGTGCCGTCGGTATCATGCACAGGGAAGTTGCCGATCTTGGCCGGAATCCTTGCCATGATCTCCTTCGGCGGCGCGTATTTTTCCAGCAGGCCGTCGTTTTTGAGCGTCTGGAAGGCGTCGGGCGCGCTGACCCAGAAGATATCGGCCTCCGGCTTCGCTTTCGTCTCACGCAGATACGTCACGCCGGCGTTGGTCTGCTTGCTGTTGATGACGACGGTGGCGCCGGGATTTTTCGCCTCGAAGGCCTTTTTGTAATTTTCGAAAAGCTCCTTGGGAAAAGAAGTGACGATGACGATGTCCTTCGCGTAAAGCGGGGCGCTGGCGAGCGATATCGCCAAGAGAAACAGCGCGGCCAATTGCTTCATAAATCCTCCGTAGCGGCGGCTTTAACCGGCGCGGGCGGGTCGTAGCTCATCACGAAGCGGGAGAGAGTGTCAAGCAGGGAGCGCACGAAAAAAATTAAATTGTGGTAAAATAAGCCATGGCAACCCCTGACATCACCGATGAGCGTGCGACGACGGCCCGACGGATGCGGTTTGTGATCGGCGTGTCGCTGATCGCCGTGAGCTTCACCGTCTATATCGCCTACATCATTATTGTGCTGTTTCTGCCCTATTCGCACGAGACCAAAGCGGCGGCTGTCGTCGCCGCTTCGCTCATCAGCTGGGGCGGCTTCGTGCTCGGTATTTTCCTCGCGGGGCACGAGGGCTACCATCTTATCAAGCGCGTCTGCCTTAGAAGACCCGCGCAAAAGAAAGTAACTGGCGACCGTCAGTCCGAGCGGGCGCGATAGCGGTAAGCGCGGCTCCGGCGCGTCGTGCCGTTTAGCTCCGAGAAGACGAGCCCGCGGAAAATCATCAGGAAGGTAAGCAGCAACAGGAAAACCGAATACAAGAAAAAGCTGTACAAAAAACTCGGCAGATAAGACGCGGGAATATCGAGCCACACCAGCAGCCAATAACCCACAATGAGGATTGCCACGTTCGGCACGAACCACTCGACCCAGTTCTCCACGATAAATTCGTAGCTGGCCGAAAGCAGCGCGATGCCGGAAGTGCGTGTCTGGTAGATGAGTTCCGGCACCGGATTTAAGATCACATAAAGCAGTAATTGAACGCACAGAACAATGGTGGGCCCCTGCGGCGTTGAGGCTGCTACCTCGCGGAGCAATAGCATGGGAACCCACAAAATAAAGAAGATCGTGAGAATCTCTCCAAAGTAAACGGAAAAGCCTCTGATGAAATCGCCGACGCTGGCTTTCCCCATTCGCACGATATTCTCGATCACAAAAAGCGCAGAGCTGGCGCATGCGGCCTGAAGTGCCGTTACGATAATACCGCCGATAAATCCGAGCGGCGCGAGGATCCAAGTCGCCAGTGAGAGAATCACGCTGTAGGCGAGCGGCGCGAAAATGACCGGCAGGTTCGCGCTCAAAAGCTCCAGCGTGCGCCGGAACGCGACGCGATAAATCCATAGTGTTGCGAGAACGATTTCCATAAAATGACCCACCTTATAGCAACCCGGAGGCGAAAAAAAAAGCAAAACAGCGGGTCGTCCGCCCTTCCCCGCGCTGTTTTGCTTTTGCGCGAGATGGGCTATAAAAAGTTCCAGCCGGGCAAACCGGCCAAAGGAGGCTGCCGATGGATTTTGTCAACCTGAAGCACAAAATCGACGAGACCGAAGAGCGCAAGCGCCGCAAGATCAATCTCTTCGAAGCCAGCAACTTTCGCTCGTGGATGCTCTGGTTCAAGCCCGGCGACGGAACCGACATGCATTACCATGCCTCGCCCGAGACGTTTCTCGTGATCGAAGGCAGCGGCGTCGTCAAGGGCATCGACGGCAGCGAGCGGCCGATCGCGAAACACGACGTCGTGTTCTTCCACGCTAAAGACTACTACCAGATCACCAATACCGGCAGCGAGCCGCTGGTGCTCTTCGGCAACCGCTCGGAAGCATTCGGCGGGCCGCATGTGACTTTGCAGGCCGAGCAGGCAAGCGAATGAAGATCGTGAGGCTTTACGCCGGAGCGGACGGCAAATCGCATTTCGAGGAGATCGAAGCGCGGTTTACCGGCGCGGGGATCGCGACGACGGAGATTCAAAACGCGTCGAGCGTCGCCTTCCGCAGCGCGCCGGCAGGCCATGTGATCGACTGGCATCCCGCGCCGCGCCGCCAGTACGTCGTCTCTCTCGCGGGCAAGTGGGAGATCGAATGCGCCGACGGCGTGCGGCTGTTCAAAGCCGGCGACGTCATGGTCGCCGAAGATTTGACGGGTAGGGGGCACATCTCGCGCGTCGTCGGCAACGAGCCGCACGTCTTCATGACGGTGCCATTAAAATAAAGTTTCGGGTTTCGAGTTTAGAGTTTCGCGTTGAAAACCTGAAATGGAAATTGTCGGTCGGACATTCTTTTTCTCTCTTACTCAAAACGCGCAACCCGAAACTCGAAACTAGAATTTCATGTCCCCCGACGAATTCATCCGCGAGCTCTGGGGCTACGCCGACGAGGCGCCCATGGGGCAGCATCCTTGGTTTCAGGGCATCCTACAACACCGCTGGACGCGCGAGCAGATCATTCTGGGCGAGGTCCAGCATTATCTGCGCGTGCGCACCAATCCCATCTTCTTCGGGTACATCGCAGTCAACGCGGTCGCGGCGAAAGACTACGGACTCATGGGCACGGTGCTGGAGAATTTTATGGAGGAGCTTTCCGGCCCGCGCACGCACGTCGACATCATGCTGCAATTCCTGGAGGAGGGCGGCATCTCGCGCGAGGAGGCTGACCGCGCCGAGCCGGCGCCCGGCACGGCGGCGGCCATCGAGGCGATCATCGGCTGCTGCCAGCGCCGCTCCGCCCTCGAAGGCGTGGCGCTGCTGAGCTTCGTCGAGAGCCAGCTCGGCGGACCCGACAAGACGTCCGCCGAGGTTTACCGCCAGCTCACGCAGCATTATAAGTTTTCACCGCGCGCCGCCGAAACTTACCGGCTGCACGCGGAGCAGGATGTCGGCCACGGCGCGCGCCAGATCGAGGCGCTCGCGCGCTTCGCGACCGATGAAGAAACACAGGAAAAAGTCCGACGCGCGGTCAAGCTCGGCGTCACGGCTTTCTGCCTGGAATGGGACGGCCACGTCCAGGCGATGACGGGCAAGCGGGAATTCTGGAGCGGCGCGAAGCCGCTTGCCTTAAAGCAGCCGAAAGTAAAGCTTCGAACATGATTTTAGATTTTCGATTTTAAATTTTCGATCGATTAATCGGAAATCGGCAACCAAAAATCTAAAATTGTCAGAGCGGCCAGTCCGACGGCAGCTCGGCTCGGACCTTCTGATACTCCGTGTTGTAAGCATAGTCCTTCGCCATCCGCTTCAGTATCCGGAGCAGCTCGTCGAGCTCTATGTGGAGAGAATTCGAGACCATACCCGTGGTCTCCTCGAAGCCGAGGCCTCAATTGTTGTGTCAGCCGCGGAGCTTTCTTAAGATCAATTTCTCTTTATCCGTCATGATTATCTCTCGCCTCCTCCGGTCTCGAAAAAACCTACGCGCTGGACCGTGATCAGCTCCGTCGCCGCCGCCGGGAGTCCTCGCGCATCGATTTTGACTTTTACTCGCGCCAAAACCAGCCAGGGTTTGCCGCCGTGAGCGACGCGCAGAATGAGAAAGCCGTTTTCGACTTCCGCGCCGGGCGGCTCGCCGCAGCGTGCCTCGATTTCGAGCCGACCATTCCCGCGCGGCGTGATGACGACCGGCGGCGCAAAGACTTTCTCCTCCGAGCGAAATTTCCCGTGCGGCAGCCGCGCCGTAAAAATTTCCAGCGCGGAATCGCCGGTATTCTCAATGCTCCATACGGTCCGCCACCGGTCCGGCGCCCCGGCGCTGCTCGCTTCAAGCATTTTCACTTCCGCTCGCGGCTCCACGACGCCTAGAATAAACCGTGCCACACGCGGACGGCCAAGTAAATGGCGCTGCCGATCAGCAGCACACCGGAGATATGATGCAGGTAAGGCTCCCAGCGCGGCGGCAGCAGCCGCTTGCCGTGCGCAACGAGATAGATCAACAAAAACGTGAACGCCGTCGTGCCGCTCCAGAAGCCGGCAGGGAAGAGCGCCGCGCCGGCGATTCCGCCGCGCGCGTACCCTTTCAATACTAACGCGGCGCCGGCAGTGGCCCAGAAAACGTATGGATACGGGCTCGTCGCGTGCGTGATGAAGCCTTTCATGAACGGCGCCAGATCTCTCTTTGCTATTGGCGGCGCGCCGGTCGTCCGGATCGTCTGCACGTGCTCGATCCCGGCGCGGATCGACTGCACGCCGAGCCAGAAAAGAAATGCCGCGCCGATCATGCCGAGCGCGACGGAGCCGACGCCGGAGAGCGACGCCTGCAAGAATAATCCGAGCGGCAGCATCACGAACATATCGAGAAGCAGCGGCGCGGCCATGGTGAGAAGGCCCGCTTTCGCGCCGTGCCGCAGCGTCTCGGTGGCGATCAGGATGCCGGTCGGTCCGGGAATCGAGGCGACGAGCAGGCCGAGAAGGAACGCGCCGGAAAAATTCACGCGGTGAACGTAAAGTCTTTTTCCGCGCGCGTCAATCGCGATTTACTTTCCCAGATCTTATTGCTATGCAGGTAGGCGCACGGAATATCTCGCATGGCTTACTTTAAAGACGTTAGAGAACATCTCGCCGCGCTCGAAAAGGCCGGGCTGCTCGTCAAGATCGACGAGGCGATCAACAAAGACACCGAGCTGATGCCGCTCGTGCGCTGGCAGTTCCGCGGCCTGCCGGAAGAGGAGCGCCGCGCGTTTCTCTTCACGCACGTGACCGACGTCAAAGGCCGCAAGTACGACATCCCGGTGCTCGTCGGCGCGCTCGCCGCGTCGCGCCAGATCTACGGCTTCGGCCTGCAATGCAAGCCCGAAGAGATCGTCGACCGGTGGACGAAAGCCGAAGCTGCTCCGATCGCGCCCAACATTGTCGACAATGCGCCGGTGCACGAAGAAGTGCATTTCGGCGAGGGCCTCCTAGAAAAAGGCGGCCTGGGAGAATTTCCGATTCCGATCTCGACGCCCGGCTTCGACTGCGCGCCGTACACGACGGCGTCGCACTGGTTCACCAAAGATCCCGACACCGGCAAGATCAACATCGGCAACTACCGCGGCCAGATCAAGAGCCCGACGCGCACCGGAGTGTTTTTGAACTCCAGCAACCACGGAGGCTATCACTGGCGCAAATGCCGCGAGCGCGGCGTGCCGCTGCAGGCGGCGCTCGTGATCGGCGCGCCGCCGCCCGTCGCTTACACCGCGCCGGCGCGCGTGCCGCTCTCCGTGAGCGAGCTCGATATCGCCGGCGGCCTCGCCGGCGCGCCAATCGATGTTGTGCGCTGCAAGACCGTCGACATCCTCGTGCCAGCGCGCGCCGAAATTGTGATCGAGGGGGAAATCTCGACCGAATGGATCGAGCCCGAGGCCGCCTTCGGCGAATCGACCGGCTACATCGGCGAGAAGATGCTCAATCCGTATTTCGAAGTGAAGTGCATCACGCACCGGAAAAATCCGTTGTTCGCCTGCATCGTGAGCCAGCTCCCGCCGAGCGAGTCCAGCGTGATGCGCCAGGTCGCCGCAGAAGGGAATTATCTCCGCTTTCTCCGCGACCAATGCAATATTCCCGGCATCGTCGAGGTCGTTTTTCATTCCATCGCCGTGCGCCAGATCTGCGTCATCCGCATGAAAAAGATGAACCAGGCGCATGTCTGGCAGGCGCTGCACAGCATGGTCGGCTACCATCCGGGGACCGGTAAGATCGTCGTCGCCGTGGACGAGGACATAAATCCGCGCAACCTCGACTCGCTTTTCTGGTGCCTCGCGTTCCGCATGCAGCCGCACCGCGACACGCTCGTGATCCGCAACCGCACGCCGTCGATGGATCCCTCCGCCGCGCCGCCGGGCAAGCTCGAGAGCGGCATGGACGAGATGTACGGCTGCTCCGCGATCTTGATCGACGCGACGCGAAAGTGGGATTACCCGCCGGTGTCGCTGCCGAAAAAAGAATTCATGGAGCGCGCACGCACGCTGTGGGAGCGGCTCGAGCTGCCCAAGCTCAAGCCGCAGGACCCCTGGTACGGTTACAACTTGGGCGCGTGGACCGCAGAGGACGAAGAGGAAGCTGAACTGGCGCTCAAAGGCGAGCATTACAAGACCGGCGAGAAAGCCGTTAAAAAACGCGCGCCTGCTAAATAACCCGGAGTCGAACATGCTCGAAGGCAGGCCAATGTCGCATGAAGAGGCGAAGAAGATCGTCGACGACCTTTACGAAAAAATGCACGCGCGCTGGCAGGAGAAGGTCACCGACAGCCTCTTCATGCGGAAGCTGAAAGACGGCAGCCTGCCGATGGAGGCGCTGCGCCTCTACTACCGCAACTGGGCGAGCTTCGTGCTCACGATCAACACGCTCGGCCTCGCGGTCTATTACAAGCAGGTCGATTTTCTCAAAAAAGATTTGCAGCTCATGCGCATGTTCGCCTCGAAGCTGGTCGACGAGTTCGGCAAGCCCGAGCCGCCGGGGCATATTCTCATCCTCGTCCGCACCGGCCAGGCGCTGGGTCTTACCGAGCGCGAGGTGCTCGACACGCATCAGCTACCCGCAGCGCGCGCGCTCGGGGACTTCCACAAAGTCGTCGTGTGGGACGGCGCGCTGTCGGATTACTGGGCGTCGGTCGTGTGGGAAGAGGCGATGGGCTATTTCTCGCAGGACTGGCGCGACGCGCTGATGAAAAAATACAATCTCGACTTGAAGCAGGTCGTCTACTACACCACGCATTACGAGGCCGACCTGAAAGAGCACGAGGGCACGGCGTCGCACGCCTCGATCGTCCGCGGCGTGCTCGAATACATGCTGGAGAAGGGCTTCGTCGACGAGCGCGTCGGCTACGGCCTCGAATATTGCGCCGTGACGCCCTGCGACCTCAACGGCGTCATGCTCCAGGGCGTGCTCGACGAATTAGGCATCAAATAGCCCGCAGTGTTATCGCCCGATTCCGCGTCGCCCCACGCCGATTGACAAGCTGGCGGGCTATGGTTATCTTTATGTAAGCAGCCGAATTCGGGTGCCTTTTTTATGCCTATCTACGAATACCATTGCGATAAATGCGGCGATTTCGAGGCGACCCAGCGGATCACCGACAAGCCGATGAGCCGCTGTCCGACCTGCAAAAGCAAGGTCAAAAAGCTCATTTCCAATACGTCGTTTCAGCTCAAAGGGACCGGCTGGTACGTCACGGACTACGCCCGCAAGGGAAAGTCTGAGAATGGATCTTCCTCGAAGTCCGAGAGCAAATCGTCTTCCGAAACCAAATCGGAGACGAAGGAAAAGCCCGCCGAAAAGAAAGAATCGAAAAGCAAATCCTCCGGCTCCGAATCGAACGCCGCTTAGCTTGACGCCTTTCTCTTTCGTTTGTTAGATTCCTTCCGGCCCGTGGAAGGAATCGATGCAGTTTCTCACCCAACGTTACACCATCTCTAATTTTTCCCACCTCATTTTCACGATATTTATCCTAACCACCGCCTCGGTTGCTGCCGGCGCTGCGGAAAAACTCCGCGTGAGCAACTGCTACATCGGCGGCGCCATCATGCCGCTCTGGGTGACGCAGGAATCCGGCCTGTTCCAGCGCGAAGGGCTGGATGTCGAGCTTATCACGATACAAGGCCAGCCGGCCGTCGCCGCGCTCATCGCCGGCGACGTCGACCTGCTCTATTGCATCCCGCATGCGGTCATCAGCGCCGCGGCGGGCGGCGCCGATCTCATGTTCGTCGGCAGCATCTACAACCGCATGCAGTACCGCATCGTCGCCGCGCCGGGCATCGAGAAGGTCGCGGACCTGAAAGGCAAAGTCGTCGGCGTGGCGCGCGTCCACGACGTGTCCCATTTTTATATGCGACTCGCGCTCCAGCGCTTCGGCATGAACCCCGAGCAGGACATCCGCGTCGTCGCCGTCGGCGGGCAGAACGACCGCGT
>Ga0075436_100003492_pt1 | contig 10781 bp, 12 predicted proteins | sample RhiMethybrSRZTD5_FD_75303 | JGI IMG/M metagenome (GOLD analysis project Ga0075436, IMG submission 75303) | Populus rhizosphere microbial communities from Tennessee, USA - Rhizosphere MetaG P. TD hybrid SRZTD5 | ecosystem: Host-associated > Plants > Roots > Rhizosphere > Soil | place: USA... | reverse complement strand
CTTGTAGACGTCCCACAGGTCCATCGGGCTCGCGCGCAGCACGCGGTTGTCGGTGAAGTCGCTGGCTGGGATGTGGACGATCGGGCCGGCCGGCGTCTCGACGACGCTCGGAAGATCGCTGTCGCGCGCGTCGCCGTGCCATAGAAGCCCGGCCTCGGCGAGGAAGCCGCGGGTATGCTCGGTGAACGCCATGACCGGGCTCAGCCAGCCCAGCGGCCTCTGGCCCGAGACCCTCTCGAGAATATCGAGACATTTTACGATCGTCGCGCGCTCCTCCTCGGGGGGCAGATAGGCGAGCAGCTGATCCTGCAGGTAGCCATGGCCCGCGACGTCGTGGCCGGACTTGACGATCTGGGCGACGGCCTCGGGAAAAAGCTCGGCGCAGCGTGCGTTGACGCAGAACGTGCCCCGCATTCCGTTGCGCCGCATCAGCTCGATGATCCGCCACACACCGACCTTGCCGCCATAGCTGCCCCAGGCGATGCCGCCGTGATCGATCGTCCCGGGCTTGAGCGGCGTCGCCTGCACACCATACGGCGGGGCTTTGCCCTCGGACCACGTCTCCAGCATCGCGGTCATCGTCACCGCGATGCGCTTGCCGTTCGGCCAGGCGAAGGGACGCTTGCTCATGCGGGCCGCCCTCAAGCCTTGGGATTGGCGTTGAGAAAATCCTGGCTCCAGGCCGCATAGGCTGCCTGGCGCGTCGCCTGTCTCATCAGGTCGGACGGCGGCGAAATGTTCTGCAGCTCCCATGACGGCTTGCCATCGCGCAGCGCCTTGAGCGTCGCATGGACCGCGTTGACTGCCGCCATGAAAGGCGCGTGGCCTTGCAGGCAGACGCGCACATTGCGCGCCGACAGGTAGTCGCGATCGTAAAGCTCCTTGGCGGCGCTGCCGAGAAACAGCGGCTTCTTCACCGCGGACGCGACCTCGTCGAGCTCGGCGCGACTTTTCACGCCGGCCATGAACAGCATGTCGACGCCGGCCTCCTCGTAGGCCTTGAGCCGCGCGATGGTGTCGGCCACGCCGGTGATGGTGAGCGCGCTGGTGCGTCCGACGATGACGAGCCGCGGGTCCTCGCGGCCGGCGAGCGCCGCGCGCATCTTGCCCACGCCCTCCGCGATCGGGATGAGCTTCGTCTCGGTCGCCCCGTAGGGCGTCGGCAGGAGCGTGTCCTCAATGGTGATGCCGGCAACGCCGGCCGTCTCCAGCTCCTCGACCGTGCGCTTGACGTTGAGCGCGTTGCCGTAGCCGTGGTCGGCATCGACGAGCAGCGGAAGCTTGCCGGCGCGATTGATACGATAGGCCTGGTCGGCGAACTCGGTCAGGGTCAAGAGGACGATGTCCGGTGCGCCCAGCACCGCGAGCGAGGCCACGGAACCGGCGAACATGCCGGCTTCGAAGCCGAGGTCCTCGGCGATACGCGCCGAGATCGGATCATGCACCGAGCCCGGATGAATGCAGCGCCCGCCCGCAATGATGGCGCGCAGGCGCTCGCGCCGGTCAGTCCAGTCCATGCTTCAAGAAGTCCCCTTGCCGCCGCGATGGCGGTACCACGTCATCCCCACGGGCGGCATCTTACATGGCCAAGCGGGCGGCGTCGCGCGCCAGCGATGCCACGGGGGCCGGAACTCGTCCGGCGGGGTGTCCGGTTCCGGCCGCCGCGCAGGCGCTTGCCGCCTTGAATACCAACGGTTTACGGTCTGTTGTCCACACTGGCGCGATTCGCGCGGCCGAAGCCGCGCCGGAGCGGACAGCCGCCTTCATCCTGCCCCAAGTTCGGACCATAAACCCGCAGGGGATAGTGGGATTTCACATGACAGCTGCGCGCGCTGCTTCCTGGGTCGCCCTCGCGACCGGCCTCACTCTCGTGGTGAGCGAGGCGAACGCTCAATATTATCCGCCCGGACCCAGCTACCCGGCAGCGCGCGGGGCGGTCCGCATGGGACCGCCGGTCCCGGTGGAGCAGGCCGACGATCCGGACATTTATGCGCCGCCGCCTCCCCCCAATTACGTGCCGCGGCCGCCCGAGGCGATCTATCCGGGGCAGCCGCAACCGGCCTACCCGCAGGACTCGTACCAGCGCCAAGCCGCGCCGGCGCCAGCGCCCGGCACCAATTTCCCGCCCCCGGCCGATTATCCCTGGACGCGCCAGCGCGGAAATCAGGCCGCGCCCGTCGCCACCGCTCCCGGAGCCGACCCGTATGACGACCAGGGACGGTCCGGCCGCATGCTCAGCGACAATCCCGATACGCCGCGTCCGCCGGGCGCCATCAGCAACGGCGCTTACGGCAATGCTGGTTACGGCAATGGTGGGTACGGCAACGGCGGTTACACCGCGCCGGCCGCCTCTAATTCTCCCACTGGCGCTGTCGCCGCGCTGCCGCCGGATATCCGGCCCGAGGAAGGCGAGACGTCGCTGCCGCCGCAGTTCAAGCGCCAGGTCGTTTCCTTCCCGACGACCGAGCCCTCCGGCACGATCGTGATCGATACGCCGAACACCTATCTCTATCTCGTGCTCGGCAACGGGAAGGCCATGCGCTACGGCATCGGCGTCGGCCGCGAAGGCTTCACCTGGTCGGGCACCGAACGCATCAGCAGGATGTCGGAGTGGCCTGACTGGCATCCGCCGAAGGAAATGATCGAGCGCCAGCCCTATCTGCCGCGCTTCATGGCGGGCGGCGCGTCAAACCCGCTCGGCGCGCGCGCGCTCTACCTCGGCAAGACGCTCTACCGCATCCACGGCACCAACCAGCCCTCGACGATCGGGTCCTTCGTGTCCTCCGGCTGTATCCGGCTGGTGAACGAGGACGTCGAGGATCTCTACAGCCGCGTGCAGGTCGGCACCCGGGTCGTGGTGCTGCCGGGAGCGAACCAGTCACCGGTGAGCACGGCGGGCGCCGCCACCACGGTCCGCTAAGCTGGTCCGGTGCGCCGCCCGCAAGGCGCGTGATCGGCGCACGGGTTGACGCTGCGGTTCCTTTGCCCGCACCATCGCGGGCGGAGGCGGGCTGATTCATCATGATGAAGAGCGTGGTCGCGCTGACCTGTGCGGGCTGGCTGACGGTGCCGGGCGCCGATCCGCCGAGCACCTTACCGCTCGCGTTTGGAATGACACCGCAGGATGCGGCCGTCGCACTCGGTGCGCCACTCGTCTACCACCATGGGCGGCGAGGCTCCGAAGTGTTCTATGCGACGCGTCCGGCGCATATTCCGGGATTTTATCCCGTTGACCGCCGGGTCTACCTGCAATTCCGCAAAGGCTGCCTCACCGGCTGGAAGAGCGACTGGAGCGAGCCGCATCTTCTGTTCGGGCTGTTCTGATGCACGCGGCGCGCCGCGCCTGCATGTTTGCGGCCGGCCTTGCGCTCGCGCTTGTGGGGCCAACGGCCGTATCGGCGCCCGCCGAAAGCCGGCTCGTGGCCCATTACCGGATCTCGGCCGCCGGCATTGCGATCGGCACCAGCGCGATCGAGGCGGTGATCGGCGACAGCGCCTACACGATGGGGGCGAGCGGCCGGACGAGCGGCGTCCTGCGCATCCTGGTGAGCGGCGAAGGCACGGTGACCTCGCGCGGCACGGTGGTTGACGGCGCGCTCGTGCCTGCGCGCTTCACCTCGCGCACCACCGACGAGGACGAGCGGGCCGCCGTCACGATGACGCTCGAGGGCGGCAACGTGAAGGATCTCACGGCCGAGACCACTGCGCCGGGCGAAGCGCGAGTCCCGCTCACCGCCGAGCATCGCCGCGGCGTCGTCGATCCGCTGACCGCGCTGTTCCTGACCGCGGCCGAGCACGACAGCGTCGATGCCGAAGCCTGCCGGCGCACGCTGCCGGTCTTCGACGGCCGTCGACGCTATGATCTGGCGCTCGCCTTCAAGCGCCTCGAGACCGTGCGGGCTGCTGGCTACGCCGGTCCGGCCGTGGTCTGCGCCGTCGCCTTCCGGGCGATCGCGGGCCATCGTGCCGACAGCCGGCTGGTGAACTATCTCGCGGACGGACGGGATATCGAGCTCACCCTTGCGCCGGTCGCCGGCACCCGGCTGCTGGCGCCCTTCCGCCTGTCGATCACCAGCATGCTGGGCGACATGGTGATCGTCGCGACCACCTTCGAGACGCGCGGCGAGAGCGATGCGAACAAAGGCAGCAGCGCGCTGAGACCCTGACCTCCGCCGCTGGCAAACCCCGCACGCGCGGCGTATCTCTGTCCGATGCCGCCGCTTTCCGTTCTCGACCTTTCGCCCATCACCACCGGCCATTCGGGCGCGATCGCGCTCAAGAACAGCCTCGACCTCGCCCAGCTCGCGGAGCGGCTCGGCTACGCGCGCTACTGGGTCGCCGAGCATCACAACCTGCCGTCGGTCGCAAGCTCGGCCCCCGACATCATGATCGGGCAGATCGCCGCCTGCACGCAGCGCATCCGCGTCGGCTCGGGCGGCGTGATGCTGCCGAACCATGCCCCGCTCACCGTCGCCGAGCGCTTCAAGGTGCTGGAGGCGCTGTTTCCCGGCCGCATCGATCTCGGTCTCGGTCGCGCGCCAGGCACCGATCCGATCACCTCGATCGCGCTCCGCCGGCGACAGGAGGTGAGCGAGGACGACGACTTCCTCGAGCGCTTCCAGGAGCTGATGCTGCTCGAGTCGCGCGGATTTCCCGACGGCCATCCGTTCGGCAAGGTCCGGGCGATGCCGGCCGACGTGCCGCTGCCGCCGATCTATCTTCTCGGCTCGAGCGGCTACAGCGCGCAGCTCGCCGGCCTGGTGGGCGCGGGCTTCGCCTTCGCGCATCATTTCGCCACGCATGACGCGGTCGCCGCGATGACGAGCTACCGCGCGCATTTCAAGCCGTCGGCGGCGCTCGAGCGCCCGCACGCGATCCTTGCGATCGCCGCGGTCGCGGCCGATAGCGACAGCGAAGCCGAGCGCCTCGCCGCAACGGTCGATCTCAATTTCGTGCGCCGCTCGAAAGGCGAGTACCTGCCGCTCGCGAGTCCCGAGGAAGCGGCGGCTTATGACTACTCTCCGATCGACCGCGAGCGCATCCGGCAGAACCGCGCCCGCCTGTTCGTCGGCACGCCGGCGACGATCCTCGCGCGTCTCGTCCCCTTCATCGCGGAGACCCAGGCCGACGAGGTGATGATCACGACCATGATCTACGATCACGCGGCGCGGCGGCGCTCCTACGAGCTGATGGCGGAAGCGTTCGGGCTCGCCGTGCCGCAGGCACGCCGCGCATGATCGAGAGCGGCAACCTGTTCGCAGATATCCCGGCGCGCCTCGCACGCGAGGACGTCGCGACGCTCCTGTCGGCGCCCGGATTGCGGATCGAGCGCATCGTCTCGCACGGCCATGCGAGCGCGCCGGATGACTGGTACGACCAGGCGCAGGCCGAGTGGGTGATCGTGCTCGCGGGCGCCGCCTCGCTCGTCTTCGAGGGCGACGCCACCACGCTGCGCATGCAGGCGGGCGACTACGTGCACATTCCGGCCCATCGCCGCCATCGGGTCGAATGGACCGATCCGGCACAGCCGACCGTCTGGCTCGCCGTGCACTACGGCTGACGCATCACACGACGAAGAGCCCCGGCACCGGCCGGGGCTCTCGTCGTCAGTCACGTTCACCGCATCTGGCTCGGCGGCTGCGCGTAGCTCTGCTGCTGCGGCGCGGGGCCGCTCGTGTCCGGCGGATTCATCGCCATCTCGTTCGTGCAGGTGTCCTTGAACAGGACCGCACCTTCCGGCGTGTACTCCTTGGTCAGGCAGGTGCACCGGCTGTAGGTCGGGGTCGCCGCATAGGTCGCGACAGCGCCAGTCGCCACGACGGGAGCGACCCAGTACGGACGCGGGTAGTGCCACCAGCCGAAGTGATGATGGTGATGCGGCCACCACCAGCGCGGCGGGACATGCACGATGCGACGGATTGGCAGGTGGCCGTAACGCAGGCCGCCGCCGACGTGCATGCCACTGCCGCCGACATGCAGGCCGCTGCCGCCGAGGCGCATGGCGCCGCCGCCCATGGCGCCATGGAAGGCGAACGCATTCGTGGAGGTGAGCGCGATTGCACCGAGTGAAGCGATGGCCGCGAGGGCCGGAAGGGAGACGATGCGGGACATCTGACTGCTCCTGAGGGGTTTGGGTATCGCGGGATACGCCGTTTCATCCAGCGATTGGTCGAAGCCCGCACAGAGCAGGTTCACGACAAGCTGCCGGCTGTTCGCCTGAATGCCCGTTCACCTTGCCGGAGACGGCGTGATATAACCCCCGCGCCGCCAACGGCCGGCCGCTCGGCCGCTGATCCATGATCTCCCAACCCGCATGGAGTTGTACCTTGGGCACGCACATCACACTCACGGCTTCGGATGGATTCAAGCTCGGCGCCTATCGCGCGGAGCCGCAAGGCAAGGCCAAGGGGGGCGTCGTGGTGATCCAGGAGATCTTCGGCGTCAACCATCACGTCCGCGCGGTGTGCGACCGCTTCGCGGCGCTCGGCTATCTCGCGGTCGCGCCGGCAGTCTTCGACCGCATCCAGCCCAATTTCGAATCCGGCTATTCGCCGGACGAGATCGCGCATGCGCGCACGTTGATTCCGAAGGTCGACTGGGCCGCGATGCTGCGCGATGTGGCGGCGGCGATCGACAACGTGAAGTCTGCCGGCAAGGTCGGCATCGTCGGATTCTGCATGGGCGGGACGGTCGCGTTCCTCGCCGCCGGCAAGCTCGACGGACTCTCCGCGGCGGTCGGCTATTACGGCGGTCAGATCGCCAAGAACGTGGACCTGAAGCCGAAAGTGCCGACGCTGCTGCACTTCGGCGACCAGGATCAGTCGATCCCCATGTCGGATGTCGACCTGATCAAGCAGAAGCGGTCGGATTGCGAGATCCACGTCTACCAGGGCGCGGGGCACGGCTTCTCCTGCGACGAGCGCGGCAGCTACAACGAGGCCGCCCACAAGACAGCGTGGGAGCGCACGCTCGCGTGGTTCGCCAAATACGTCGGATAGGAAAAGCTAGAACCAGCGCTCGGCGACGGTGACGGTGTCGCCGGGCTGCACTGGCGTGCCGATCGGCACGGTGCGGCGGACGGCCTGCCCGCCGCCCGCCGGATGACTGATCTCGACCTCGCTGCGTCGCGCGCGCGGGCTGAAGCCGCCCGCGATCGCGACCGCGGTCTCCACCGTCATGTTGGCGACGTAGGGATACTGGCCCGGAAAGCTCACTTCGCCGAGGATGAAGAACGGCCGATAGGTCTCGACCTCGACGGCAACGTGCGGCTCACGGATGAAGCCCTGGCGCAGGCGCGCCGCGATCGCGCCCGAGAGTTGGGCGGCGGTCAGACCCCGCGCGCGCACCGCGCCGATCAGCGGCATGGTGATGCTGCCGGACGTGTCGACGCCGTAGCTGTTGGTGAGGCCGTCCTGACCGAAGACGACGACGCGCAGCTTGTCGCCTGAATCGAGCGTGTAGGCGGGGCTCGCCGCGCCGTCGGTCGCTGCGACCGGCCCGGCCGCCGCGTAGGCGCCCGCCGCCCGTGCCGGAGCCGGGGCGCTACGCTGCGCGCCCCCATAGGCGAGCGCATCGAGGTCGGAGGCGGGCTGCATGGCGACGGGCGTTGGCGCGCGCCGCACGCAGCCGGCAGCCAGCAGCGCGGTCGCGACCATGATGGCGAGCCAGGCAGACCGCATGCGCCGAATCCGGACCGGTTGAAAACACCCCAGTCCGATTAGCGCCTTGGGTGGTTAACAAATCCTAACAGCGAGCACGGCCGGGCGCCTGACGGCGCCCAGTCACCGACAATTCGAAGAGGCAGGCCGGTTCAGTGCGCCGAAACGCCGACGCCGACCGGGCAGCTCACGCCGGTGCCGCCCAGCCCGCAATATCCCGCCGGGTTCTTGGCGAGATACTGCTGATGATAGTCCTCGGCGAAGTAGAATTCGGGCGCGTCGAGGATCTCGGTCGTGACCGGCCCGTAGCCCTTGGCGCGCAGCTCCCGCTCGTACATCGCCTTCGAGGCCTCCGCGGCCGCGCGCTGCGCGGGCGAAGACGCGTAGATGCCCGAACGATACTGGGTGCCGACATCGTTGCCCTGGCGCATGCCCTGGGTCGGATCGTGGCTCTCCCAGAAGGTCTTCAACAGCTGCTCATAGGAAATCTTGGTCGGGTCATAGACGACGCGCACGACCTCGTTGTGCCCGGTGCGGCCGGTGCACACCTCCTCGTAGGTCGGGTTGGGCGTCTGGCCCCCCGCATAGCCGACGGCGGTCACGTAGACGCCGTCGCCCAGCTCCCAGAACTTGCGCTCGGCGCCCCAGAAGCAGCCCAGGCCGAACATCGCGGTCTCGAGCCCTGCCGGATAGGGTCCCTTGAGCGGACGTCCGTTGATGAAATGGCGGGCCGCGGTCGGAATCGGCTGCGACCGTCCGGGCAGCGCCTGGCCGGGAGCCGGCATTTCCAGCGACTTCTTGAACATGAACATCGCGCGCTCCTTGGCTTTGGTTGCCGCAATATAGGCGCGCTGCGGCGATCGTGCACCGCCGGGACTTCGGTCCCGGCGGTATTTCGTCAGCGTTTCACGCTCATTTGAGCGCTGCGACGCCGGCCTGGGAGATCGTGTCGTCCTGCGAGCCGGTGCCGCCGCTCACGCCGATCGCGCCGACGATCTTGCCGTCGACGATCAGCGGGTTGCCGCCGCGCGAGGCGACGACGTCATCGAGCGTCGGCAGGTAGGCGAAGAACGGTCCCTTGCCGAGCAGCCGCTCGAACACGACGGTTGGACGGCGATAGCGGGCGGCCGTTCGCGCCTTGTGCTGCGAAATCGAGACCGACGCGTATTGGCAATTGTCGTCGCGCTCGAAATAAACGAGATCGCCGTGCGTATCGACGATCGCTATGCACATGCCGCGCCAATTGCGCTTCTTCAGCTCGGTGACCGCCCCGGCGGCGACCTTCTTGGCGGTCTCGTTGTTGATCGACTCGCCGTAGGGCGTCGGATTCATCGTCTCGGGCACAGCCTCGTTCGGATTGTTCGGATCGGGCGGCACCTGCGCAAACGCAACGGTGCCGCTCAGCAGGGCGGCGCACAGGGTGGCCGCCGTCATGGTCAACGGACGCATTCACTCCTCCCTCAATGTGTGTCGGCCGGTCTCGCGCGGACGGCGTTCCGGCACTCGTCTTCAGACCAGGGAAGCTTATCGGATGGGCCGGGTCGCGCCTACCGGGGCGCGGAGGGTGCAGCCTCAGCGAGCGTAGCCGATCAGCGGCTTCTTCTTGCGGCCGAGCAGCATGAGGATTGCGCCCAGAATGGCGAACACCAACGCGGCCGGCGCGGTGAGGACGGTGAGAAGAACCGGATTCCACAACCAGACGGCGACATGCCGCTCGATGGCGGGCTGCAGCAGCAGAAGGCTGTTCGCGTTGATGTCGTTCCAGATCTCGCCGACCGGCGTGACAAGGACCTGGCTGCCCGCTATCGAGCGGGTGCCGTCATAGATGAGGACGATGAACGCGGCCGCGAGGATCCACAGTCCGAGGACGCGGAGAATGAAGCGGATCATGCGGCCGTCCTCAGCGAAACGATCATCCGACTCGTCGTGGGGCACGGATTACTACCGCGGGCGATCCGGTTCAACCGCTGTCGCTGCGACACGCATGCAGGAAAGGCTGCCGGCGCCGACCTCCAGTAAACCTTGAGGAAGCCCCTGCCCTTCCTGTAATTTCCGCCGTCCACCCGTCCGGTGGACAAGTCAGGAGCCGTGATGTCCAGTTCGTCCAAAGGCCGCGGAAAGCGTCCGACCTTCACCGACCAAGAAGCCCTGCTGTTCCACAGCCAAGGCCGGCCCGGCAAGCTCGAGGTGGTTGCGACCAAACCGATGGCGACGCAGCGGGATCTCTCGCTCGCCTACTCGCCGGGGGTCGCCGTGCCGGTGCTCGCCATCGCCGAGGACGCGACGCGCGCCTACGACTACACGACCAAGGGAAACTTCGTCGCCGTCATCACCAACGGCACCGCCATTCTGGGCCTCGGCAATCGCGGCGCGCTCGCCGCCAAGCCGGTGATGGAAGGCAAGGCGGTGCTGTTCAAGCGCTTCGCCGACATCGATTCGATCGACCTCGAGGTCTCGTCCGAAGATCCCGATGAGATCATCAACTGCGTGAAGCTTCTCGGGCGCAGCTGGGGCGGCATCAATCTGGAGGACATCAAGGCGCCGGAGTGCTTCATCATCGAGCAGAGGCTGCGCGAGCTGCTCGACGTGCCGGTGTTTCACGACGATCAGCACGGGACCGCGATCATCGCGGCCGCCGGCCTCATCAACGCGCTCGACCTCACCGGCCGCGACATCGCCTCGACCAAGCTGGTGTGCAACGGCGCCGGGGCGGCGGGCATCGCCTGCCTCGAGCTCCTGCGCGCGATCGGCTTCCGGCCCGAGAACCTCATCCTCGCCGACACCAAGGGCGTGATCTACGAGGGCCGCAGGGACGGCATGAACCAGTGGAAGTCGGCCTTCGCGGTCAAGACCAAGGCGCGCTCGCTCGCCGACGCGCTCGAAGGCGCCGACGTGTTCTTCGGCCTCTCCGTCAAAGGTGCGATGAGCCCGGAGATGGTGAAGTCGATGGCGGACAAGCCCATCATCTTCGCCATGGCCAATCCGGATCCGGAAATCTCGGTCGAAGAGGTCGCGGCGGTGCGCGGCGACGCCATCATGGCGACCGGCCGCTCAGACTATCCGAACCAGATCAACAACGTGCTCGGCTTCCCCTACATCTTCCGCGGCGCGCTCGATGTGCGC
>Ga0075436_100003491_pt1 | contig 10781 bp, 9 predicted proteins | sample RhiMethybrSRZTD5_FD_75303 | JGI IMG/M metagenome (GOLD analysis project Ga0075436, IMG submission 75303) | Populus rhizosphere microbial communities from Tennessee, USA - Rhizosphere MetaG P. TD hybrid SRZTD5 | ecosystem: Host-associated > Plants > Roots > Rhizosphere > Soil | place: USA... | reverse complement strand
AGGCCGAGGACTCCGAAGATGGCGAAAGGAAGATTGGAAGCGACGTTGGCGAAATTTGGGATTCCGAGCCATGCCCGATGGTCTGCGAAATTGTGGTAGCGGGGCGGTTGTGGAATGCGTGGAATGAAAAAAAAGGAGACGAGGAGGAGGACGACAACGGCAAGTAATACAGTCAGGCCGGTGCGGCGAGGAAGCATTTAAGCTTTGGCAGCGGCGGACTTGGCGCATTCAGCGCAGGGGCAGATGGAGCGGAGATGGTCGTAGGAATAGATGCCGGTGGAGTGGCCGTCGGAGAAAGAGATTTGGATGGCGTAGTTCCCTACTTGCGTGGCGGCGGTCGCTCGCGGTTTTGGTTTGAACATTGGCAGGGCCGGAGATGATGCGAAGGCGGGCGAAGCCTCCGCGAGCGAGCTCTTTTTGTCGCGCTCGTCATTGCAAGTGGCGCAGGGGCAGTTGTCGCGGAGATAGGGAAAATCGAAATGAGAGACGTGTCCGTCGGCCCAGGTGATGTCGACTCCGGCGTTGGTGGAGACATGGACTTTGACGCTGGTGGGCTTGCGGCCTGCGTGGAGTGGGATGGGCATGAGGAATCGAGAAACCTGCAGTTGTCAGTTTACAGGTGAATCCTGGAACGCGAAAGCGAGAGGAGCTTCAGGGAAATTGCTCAATTCGACGCCGATTGCGATTGTACCGGGGAGATTTTTGTAAAGCGTAGGAGCCAGCCGTTCGCGGCGCGGGTGAACATGTCTGTGTCATCTTCATTGAAGAACTTTGTGGTATCCGGAGTTTGACGATATTCCTTGACGTAGGTCACGACGGCCGTATCGCCGAAAATGTGGACTTGTATGTTCAACTTTTCGATGGTGTAGGGGCTTACGCCATTTTCATGTGTTGCGGAACTGCGTTTCACGTTTTCGATGAATTCCTTTTTTGATAAGGCTCTCGAACCCGTGCAGACCCAATCGTCCGAGAAGAATTTCTCCAGGGCAGGATTGTTTTGCTGCTCCAGCCTTGCAGTCTCAGCTTCGATCTTGCGTAAGGCTTGCTCGTCAGGGGACGTGGTGACGACTTGGCTCTGGATTGCCGTGGCGGCCAGCAAGAGCCCTGAAACCAATAAGGCGGCGGAAAGGCGCATGATTCACCTCCAAGGTCAGAAAGGGCGGCGAAGAACAATATAACTCAGAGACGTAAGAGCACAGAGAAGAAAATGACTCGAACGGCTCGGCGAAGTTGGCTAAGGAGTGCAGGATTTGGAATCGAGAGTGGAGCAACAGCCGCTGGAAGGAAATGGCTTGCCGTGGGGGCAAAGTTTGGGCTGCTCGAGGAAGTTGCAGGTGGTGTCGAGCGTGAGGTGGCCGTGGGTCAGTTCGATGCGGCGGCTGGCGTTGCGGGCAATGTCCACGTCGTGCGTGACCATGAGGATGGTGTGGCCGGCCTGGTGGAGTTCGCGAAAAATGTTGATGACGATTTCTTCGTTAACTTCGTCGAGATTCCCAGTGGGCTCATCGGCGAGGATGAGCTTCGGTTGATTGATGAGAGCGCGAGCGATGGCGACGCGCTGCTGTTCACCGCCGGAAAGTTTTGACGGGAGATGCTCGAGGCGGTCGCCCAAGCCGACGCGCTTGAGCGATTCGACGGCTTGCGATTCGTCGGTGACGGAGTGGAAATACTGGGCGAGCATTACGTTTTCAAGCGCCGTGAGATACGGCACGAGATGGAATTGCTGGAAGACGAAACCGATTTTTTCGGCGCGGTAGCGGACAAGATCGGATTCATTGAGGCGCGTGACGTCTTCGCCGTTTACGGTGACGCTGCCGGACGTGGCGGTGTCGAGGCCGCCCAGAATATTGATGAGTGTTGTTTTGCCCGAGCCGGACGGGCCCATGAGGGCGATCCATTCGCCGGGCTGAATGTTGAAGCTGACGCCGCCCAGCGCGCGGAGCGTGCCGTATTCCTTGACGAGATTTTCGAGGACGACCTGCGGAGGAACTTGCAGCGCCGGTGCAAGTGACGTTGACGGATTGACGAGCGGCTGAGTCGTCATGCCTCACCTCGGAAGATGGTGGCGGGGCGGACGTTCACCAATCGACGAAGAGGATACGCGCCGAGGATGGCGACGATGACAGTGAGGCTCACAGAAATAGGATACACGATGAGGCGCGGGGCAGCAGCGACGCCGAAGACGGCTTTGCCTAACGCTATGGAAAGGGCGATCCCGGCGGCTGCGCCGATGAGGCCACCCGCGAGACCAAGAATAACGGCTTCCGTTAGGAAGAGATTGAGCACGCGGCGGGCGGAGCCGCCGATGGCTTTCATCATACCGACGTCGTTGCGGCGCTCGGCGGCAATATTGGTCATGGCGGCCATGACGCAGAGCGCGGTGAGAGCGAGGATGAGCGTGGTGGCGGCGGTTAAGAGGCCAGAGATGCGGGAGTAGATTTTGGCCTGGGCTTCCGAGAATTGGCGGAGGGGACGGACGTCAAGCTCTGGGAATCTCTGTTGCAGAGTTTGGGCGTACTCTTCGATTTGTGCAGGAGTTCCTGAAGCATTTATTTGGATAACGCTGATTTTGCCGATCGCGTTCGCGAGTTCCTGCACCCTTAACAGCGGAAGAAAAATCTGGCTGTCCTCACTGCCACCCGTTTTTAGTATCGCGGTCAGCACACACGCCAAAGTCAGATTACCGTTACGAAACGACAATCGATCTCCCGGGCTTGCGTCTAACCGGGCAGCAACCTGTTGGCCGGCGATGCAAGATTTAGTTTGGGAGGCAACCGAACTTTGTGGCACTTCTTGCGACAAAGAATCGAGAGGCGCAGATCCAGGCAGAACTCCCGCGTAACCGACGACAACAACCGGTAAGAAATTCGTCGATGAATTAGGAGCCACCTCGGCAATCGTATACAAGAGCGATGCGGCGTGAATGGAGATCTTGGTGTCGAATGGCAATCCGGGTCGTGAAAGCTGAGGCTCGGTCATCATGCCGCCGGGCGATGTAGCAGAGGATTTTGGCAAAACGAGAATGTTCGCTCCAAAAGACCGAAATTCGGAATTGATGCGGTGCTTGGCGTCGACTTGGAGATTGAGTAGGGCGGCAGAGACAGCGGCACCGGCCGAGAGAGCGAGGAGAATGACAAACAGGCGGCCGCGGTTGGCGAAGAGGAGGCGGCGAAGAAGACGGCGGAACATCGAGCGGTTGGCGGAAGTTGCGCTCATCATTCGCCTCGCAGGATGGGAGCAGGCTCGCAACGTGTTGCGCGGCGAAGGGGGAGCGCGCTGCCGAGAAGCGTGACGAGGACGGCGAGGGTTAGCACGACAGCGAGCACGAGGAACGACGGCAGCGGCGGGATGCCAAAGATTTTGATGCCGACAATGCGGGCGAGCATGTAACCAATTGCGTAGCCGATCGTACCGCCAACGAAAGCCAGCAAGAGTTGTTCTGCTGCAAGAAGGAAACCGACCATACCGGAGCCGGCGCCAAGCGCTTTCATAAGTGCCAGTTCGGAGCGGCGCTCGATAACGCTGGCGGCAGAAGAAGCGCCAACGGCAAGAGCGGCGGCGAGCAAAGCGGCAAGCGTGACGAGCCAAAGCAACGAACGAACGCGAGTAAGGATTTGGCCTTCGCTATCGGCGACGCGATGAATGACGCGAACGTCCGAACCAGGCAACACTTCCTGAATGGAATACGCAATGGAAGAAACGTAAGGAGTGCACGACCAACGTTCAAAATCTTTTTGGTTCATCGTTTTGGGATCGCGATGCGCAAACGCGTCTTCGGGCTTGGTGAGAGCAAGCACGTAAAGTTTGCGATACATGCCTGGCTTGCCGGCAAATACTTGTGCGTCATTGAGCGAAACGAAGATTGACTCATCTTCAGAACCACTCGAAGAAAGAATACCTGTGACCCTATGAGGCGACGGAATTTTGGTCACGCCTCCGGTTGCAAGGGAAATTTCATCCCCAATGGTAATGTGATTTTTCTTTGCGAATGCCACACCAACCACACATTCCTTCGCGCCCTCCGCAAACCATCTGCCCTCTATCTGCCACCAAGGATTTGTCGCGGAGATTCCCGTTTGAAACTCCTTTCCGTCGGCAAGTGAAACCCCATGGTTCACCCAAACGCCGATCAGCGGAACATTCTCAATCCACGGCTGGCCGTCGCTCTGTAGAGCCGCGCCCTGAACCTCTAACATTGGAGCGAAGGCGATGATGTTGTTGTGCCAGAAGACGGATTTGATTTTGGGAAGGTCGGATTCCGGGAGGTACGCGCCGGAATTGACTGGACGATAGTCGACGCCGCCGATTTCGAGCGGCAACGAGTCTGCCCGCGGCGTAACAACCAGATTCGCGCCAAGCGAGGTGAATTCGGCGGCGAGACGATCGCCAACGTCGAGCGCAACGCTGAGCGCAGCCGTGACCACGGCCATACCGAGAGCGAGGGCCGCGACCGTTAGCATCTTGCGGCGCGGCCGGCGCGTGAAGGAATCGGTAATGAGGCGGGCGAACATGGAAGAAGTTTTCGGTCGTCAGTCTTCAGTTGTCAGCAAAAACAAAAAGAAAGAGAGTTTGGACACGAGTAGTTGAGCCCCGCCCAGCAGACGGATCACTTGGGCACCTCGGTGAAGGCGCGAGTGAGGGAAGAAACGTTTACAACGATATCGGAGCCTTCGACTTGAAAAGGAAGCCCGACCGGGTTGCACCCGCCAGCGTCACCGATCGTGGGAATGTAAATGGCGGAAGCGCAATGGCGGCAAACGACGTTCTGGCCGTCCTGGCGATAGCCTTCCGCGCCGCAGATGCGGCAAGCATCGAGCGCAACGCCCCAGCCTTGCGGCTTCTTGATGATCAGGAAGCGAAAATCCTGAGTACCCGAGTTCACGGTGAAAATATGCAAGTTACCGTCCTGCACTTCGGCAATCGGCACGCGGATAATATCGGCAGCAGGCGCCACTTTGCGGGAGGAAGGCGGAGCGGAGCTCGCGCGGGCGTAGATAAAGTCCGCAGTCAGGACAAGGATAACGGCGAGGCACGCTGTGGAAGCGGCGATCATCCATCGGCGCTGGCGCCGGCGCTGCGACTCAAAGAGACGCCGTTCGGCGTCGTTGGACGCGGCGTCTTTGGGCGCGGAGGGTGTGAGCCACTCGCGAAGAATCAGCAACATGGCGGCACCGAAAATGAACACGAAGAAAAAGAGCTCGTTGCGAATGATGGGGCCGATGACGGCCATTTCTGCTTTGCTCGAACGGATCCATTGCGCTTCGCTGAGTTCATGCAGCCCGGTGATAGCAAGCTGCGCGGCAACGAGCCAGAGGATGACGGTGGTCGCAGCAAAAAAGCGGTGCAATGGAATCTTAACCGTGCCCTTGAAAAAGAAAACTCCGACGGCGATGGCAGCCGCAAGACCGAGGATGGTGCCAATCCACGTTTGCAGGCCGTCGCTGGAAAGTTCGACGGCGCGAAGGATCAGTGCCAGTTCAACCCCCTCGCGGAGGACCATGAGAAACACGAAAAGGAAAATGCCCCAGCCGGCAGCGGCGCCGATGCGTTCCGCATACGCGTCGATTTTTTGCTCGATATCCTTGCGAAGATGGCGCGCAACGCGATTCATCCAGATGATCATCGAAACAACGAAGATGGCGGCAACCAGCAGGAGCAGTCCCTCGAAGCCGTCTTCGCTGATGCGCCAGTGTTCTAGCGCAATCGCGACGGCCAGGCTGAGCGCAGTGGCTAGACCGACGCCAAACCAGACGAATCGCGCGAGATGGGACCTCGCAGTCCGGGAGAGATAAACAAGGATGATGCCGACGACGAGAGAGGCCTCGACGCCTTCACGAAGGGCGACTAAAAGAGCAGAAAGCACGGCGGTTCCAGTTGAAAATGATTTGCAACAACACCTTCAGTGTAGCGCGCGGATAGGGTGCAGGTCAATCGGACTGAATTAGTCCTATTTCTTCAGGATAGAATAGCGCAGTGCTTTGGAATGGCAAATTCTATATGGGACGAAGAGACTGGAACTGATGCAACGCAAAGCGCTTGGGGCAAAACGTTGGAGTGAGCTTGCGCCGGTCTGGGGAGCGACAACGGCGTTGTCCTGCGTGCTCGCGGTCGCCACTTCCCTATTTGGCCAGGCGCAGAACAAGGCGCAGGACCTAAAGAAAGCGCAGCGCGAGGTGCAGCAGGGCGAGAAAGCCGAGGCGGCCGGACATTGGGACGATGCGTTGACGCTCTATGACGCGGCCGCGAAAGACGCGCCGGGCGACCTCGGAATCGTGGGGCATGCCGCGGCCCTGCGAGCGAAATTGGTGCGAATGCATACAGACGCCGCGGAGAATGCAGCGATCAACGGCGACTTGCGGCGAGCTACGGAAGAATTGCGCACGGCGCTGAAGATCGATCCGGGAAACACGTTTCTGGCAGAGCGTGAAATCGAGATGCGGGCCATGAACGAAGAGGACGTGCTGCCGCCCGGGCCAGCGGAACAATACAAACTAAAGGGGCCACCGTTGCTGGCGGCACAACGAGGGGTAAAGAGTTTCAGTTTGCGAGGAGACACGCGCAGCGCGTACGAGCAGGTGGCGCGAGCTTTTGGAATTACGGCTGCGTTCGATCCGGATCTGGTTCCGCGAAATGTAAAGCTACGTGTGGACGCCGTGGATTTTGAAACCGCGATGCGCATTATCGGGCAACAGACGACAACATTCTTCCGGCCACTGACGTCCAACATGATTTTTGTGGCGGCGGACACGATCGAAAAGCGCAAGCAGTACGGAATCGAAGTCGAGGAAACATTTGTGCTGAGCGCGGGTGTGGATTCGCAGGATCTTACGGAGATGCTGCGCGCGCTGCGGGAAATCACGAGCGCAAACCACATTGAATTGGATTTGAAGAGCAAGAGCGTGACGATTCGCGACTCAGCGGAAAAAGTTAAATTGGCAGGGGCGTTGATCAAGCAGGTGGAACAAGCGCGAAGCGAGCTGATGCTGGAGATCGAGCTGCTCGAAGTGGACAAGAATCGAGCACTGGATCTGGGCATCGTGCCACCGACGACGGCGAGAGCCATTCCGCTAAGCAGCAGCGACGTAAAATCGCTGCTGCAAGCGACGGACCTGGCAAATCTGCTGACACTCGTGCAACAAGTATTCGCGGCGCACGGTATTTCACCTGTACCACCGGTGATTCCGGTCGGCGGCGGACGGAGCACCTTTCTGTTGAACTTGCCGGGTACCAGCGCGAATTTTTCCGATGCGCTTTCACTGGTGAAAAACGGCCGAAAGGCGCTGATGCGGGTGCAGGACACGAAGCCGGCTACATTTTTTATCGGTGAGCGGTTCCCCGTCACGCTGTCCCTCCTATCTACGAGCCTCGGCAGTACCGCCGTCGCAGGCGCAATCCCGTCAACGGTGTTTCCGCGAACGGATTTCACCGTAGGGCAAGTGCCGGTTGCGGTCGCGGTGCAGGATTTTAACGGCGATAACCAAAAAGATCTCGCCGTCGCAAATCAACAGGACAACTCAATCAGTATCCTTCTCAACCAGGGCAGCGGAAATTTTTCGCAACCGAACGCAGCCATAAAGTTGGGTGCCAATGAAACAGGGCCTGCGGCAATTGCTTCCGGCGTGTTTCGTTTGACTGACACGACTCACCTCACTCAACCGGCGGATCTGGTAATCGCAAATTCAACTTCGAACACGGTGACCGTGCTACTCGGCAACGGCGATGGGACGTTTGCCGAGGCGCCCGGATCTCCTTTCGCCGTAGGGGTACAGCCGCGCGCGGTTGTGATCGCGGATTTCAATGGCGACGGAAACCTGGATTTCGCAGTGGCGGACAGTAACGACAATACGATTGCGACTTTCCAGGGAAATGGTGACGGAACCTTTACGCCATTCCCGAAGTCGCCTTTCGCTTTACCGGCGTCAATTCAAGGGCCTGTGGCAATGGTGAGCGGGAACTTCCAAAATCTGAGCACAAGCGGCCCGGACCTGGCAGTCATTGGTGAGCTGACGAACAATGTGGCCATCCTCGAATCGCCGGGACAAGGTTTCGATGGCACATTTACACTGGCGACCGGATCGCCTTTCGCGACCGGCAAGGGTCCAATTGCGATTGCGACTGGCGATTTGAATTCCGACGGCGTGCCAGACCTGGCGATAGTGAACTCCACGGACAGCACGATCAGCGTTTTTCTCAATAATGGCGATGCGACATTCGCCGAGTCGGCCGGTTCGCCGTTGACAACATCGGCCGGCGCAAATCCATCGGGCGTGGCGATTGCGGACTTCACGAATGATGGGATCGGCGACATTGCTGTAACGAACCAAGGTCTTTCGACCCTGGGCGTGTACGTCGGACTCGGCTTCGGAACCTATTCGCCGCAGCTTGAACTTTCAACGCCGACTGGGCCGCAGGCAATCACGACGGCCGATTTTGACGGAAATGGATTACCGGACGCAGCGATCACGGCACACTCCGGTGCCAGTAACGTCGTCAGCGTGTTTCTCGATCCTTCGACATTTTCCAGCACCGGCAGCGCCGTGCAAACTCCCTACCCCGGCTCCGACTACATCGACCTCGGACTGAAGATAAAAGCCACGCCGTACGTGCACGGGGGGAATGAAGTGACGCTGCAGATGGAATTTGAGATCCGGTCACTCGCCGGTACGGCGCTGAACGGGATTCCGGTCATCAACAATCAAACGTTGAGTCAGACCATTCGCTTGAAGCAGGACGAAACAACTCTCGTGGGCGGATTGACAGATAGAGAAGCGGCGAAATCGCTTGCATCATTGCCGGGCTTGGGAGAAGTGCCGGGACTGGCCTACGCACTGCAGAATCGGAACAACACATCGCAGGACACGGAACTTTTAATTTTGATTACGCCAAGGAAATTGAGAATCCCTGCGCGACTATCCAAATCTATTTACGCTGGGCCGAATCCGGGCGCAGGCACGAGCGGGCCCGGATTGGCGCCGCAACAGCCCCAGCCGGTTCCGCAACCACAACCGCAGCAGCCACAGCCTCAGCCTCAGCAACAGCCACAACCGCAACCGGAACCGCCGCCACAACCGCAACCGACGCCGAATCCACCTCAGCGGTAACGAGTACGAATCAGGGCAGCGGTTCAAACACAACAATGGGCTGATAGGTACGCGGAACGACTGCTTCGGCGATAGCAATCAGTTTTTTTTGCTGGTCGAAGACGCGCAGACGCGGTGGGCGAGGTTCGCCCGCATCCAGTTCCATCGTCGAACCCGGCGGATTTTCCCCGCGGCCGGGCTGAATCTGCGAGACGACGATGTTAAAACGCGCGCCGTGACGGACGCGCTTCTCAATAACCGGCAATACGTTTGCGCTCGGGAAGTTTGGCAGAAGATTTTCGAGCGGGATCAGGCACCCCTTAAATTTGCCGGCTCGCGCAGCTTCCGCCAGATCATCGAGCTTCCAGGCCTGCTGGAGGGAAAATTCACCGACGGCAGTGCGGCAGATCTCGGAAAGGTGCGCGCCAGACCCGATCTTTTCGCCCATTTCTTGAGCGAGCGACCGGACGTAGGTGCCGGAAGAACATTCGATAACGAACCGCGCGACGGAGCCGGCGATTTCCGTCAGCCTGAATTCGAAAAGCTCGACTTCGACCGGCTTCAACTCAACTTCCTTCTTCTTTCGCGCGAGTTCGTATGCGGGACGGCCGTTCACTTTTTTCGCGGAGAAAATAGGCGGCGTTTGCGCGAAGCGGCCGATGCGTTCGGCGGCAAAGCGTTCCAGCGTCGCGACGTCAAGGGTAGGCGCGGTGTCGGGACCCGTTGCCTCACCATCCGAATCGTAGGAATCCGTGGCAAAGCCAAAACGAAATCCGGCAGTGTAGCGTTTGCGGCGGCCAGAATAAAACTGAACCAATCGCGTGGCGCGACCGAGCAGAACTACGAGAACGCCTGTGGCCAGGGGATCGAGCGTGCCGAGGTGGCCAACTTGACGAAAGCCGGCCATGTGGCGGACGGCGTCCACGACGTCGTGAGATGTTTTGCCTTGTGGCTTGTCAATGACAAGGGCGCCATCAAAGGGAGCGGGTTGTGGTTTGCGAGGCATGAAAAACCAGTGGTCAGTCCTCAGTTTTCAGTTATCAGTTTAAAACGGCTACAACTCTCAAGATTGTTTTCACCAAATCCAGGCAGTGTTGAAACTGTGTGTGTGACAAATCTTTGCAAAAAATATCGATCAAGGAGCGGACGTTTTGTCCTTCTTTACTTCCTTGAGAAGTTGCTCAATGCGAAGCGCACTTTCTTCGGAAACGTCGAGCGTGAAATGAAGTTCGGGCAAACGCCGGACTTGTAAACGCTCGATGAGTTCATGACGAATGTAGCCGGAAGCGTGCTCGAGCGCCTTGATGGCTCCGTTTTGCTCTTTGGAATCGTTTGAACGGACAACGATGAAGATTCGCGCGTGCTTCATGTCCGGCTGAACGCGGACTTCGCTGACACTGACGTGGCCCTCGAGCCGGGGATCTTTTAACTCGCCGGCAAGCATGGCGTTGATTTCGTGGGCGATCTCCTCGCCGATTCGTTCGTGACGATGACTTGTGGCGCTCATTTCGATCTCACTTCGCCTGGTCAAACAATTTCGATGGCCTGGTTGATCAGCATGGAGCCCAGAATTTCGTCGGCTTCATCCAGAGCCTTCTGCAAGACCTCGCGTACGTGCTTCTCTTCGGTCGAGAGGGTAACAACGCCCACCACCGAACGCTGCCAGAGATCCTGATGATCCAGTTCCGCAACGGCGACATT
>Ga0075436_100003490_pt1 | contig 10786 bp, 9 predicted proteins | sample RhiMethybrSRZTD5_FD_75303 | JGI IMG/M metagenome (GOLD analysis project Ga0075436, IMG submission 75303) | Populus rhizosphere microbial communities from Tennessee, USA - Rhizosphere MetaG P. TD hybrid SRZTD5 | ecosystem: Host-associated > Plants > Roots > Rhizosphere > Soil | place: USA... | reverse complement strand
TTGACCCAACACGAAGCTGTCATTCTCGGACAATTTCCATGGATCCGACTTGATCTTCGCACTGCCATCGGGGATCAACGTCTCAGGCAGCCACGACGCGAGATCCAGTGAGTCGCCTGAATCTGTAAAGGCAGGAACATCGCTTCCGACCCAGTTGCCTTGAGTGACAATCGGCAAACCGGAGGGGCTCGTTCCCAACTCGATTCGAAATGAACCGTTCGTCAACTCGGCGCCATTCGCTGACGTGATAAAGAGGATCGACCATGCCGCGAAGAAGCCGAAGAGCGTAAACAAACTGTGCTTGAGGCAAGCGTTACGCTTTTCAATCCGCGAAAAAGACGAGGGACACGCGAGCTCGTGAGAGCTATTCATGGCGGGACTCCAATGTGCTGGTGAATATCCACTGGTGGGCTAACCATTGCGCTCGCGTTAGGACTGGGAAGCGACTTGGACAAACGAGCGCCGCTCGAGAAGGAAGCTTGCTGGGTTCGACTAAAGTTGGAATGCCTGAGTTTGGAAAAGTTGCAATGGCGATTCGATCAACGACGAATCAACAGTGACAACGCCATCAAAAGACCGATGCCAATCACGGCTCGCTTAACGAACGTACGTCCAAGCCTGCGAGCGAGCCCCGCGCCGCCGTAACCTCCGGCGATCGCTCCCGCTGCCATCACTATCGCGTGAGGCCATTCGACTCTGCCGAATGCGACAAAGTAGCCGGCGGCGACTAAATTGATGCAAACGGCGAAGAAATTTTTCAGCCCGTTCATTCGGTGAATGTCCGCTAAACCCATCAACGCCAGCGCTGCGAGCATCAGGATTCCGATGCCGGCCCCGAAATATCCGCCGTAGATGGACACGAAGAATTGAAAGACGATGGCTCCAATCCACCAATGACGTGACCGCGCTCTCTCGTCGACGACGTTCATTCTGAAGCGATTCATCAGCGGATCGCTGATCGCGAATAGAATCGTCGCAAACAAAATCAGATATGGAACGATTGAAGCAAAAAGCGACGACGGAGTGAGAAGCAGCAATCGCGCGCCAATCAAGCCTCCGATGATAGACGGCGCTCCGAGCAACAACATAATGCGTCTGCTGTCGCCCAGTTCCTTGCGAAAGCCTACCATCGCACCGAGAGAACCAGGCCACAGCGCAACCGTGCTGGTTACGTTCGCGCGAATCGGATCGACGCCAATCCAAACTAAGGTAGGAAATGTCACCAGCGTTCCGCCGCCCGCAACAGAGTTCATCATGCCGGCGATAAATGCAGAAAAGAACACCAGGGCTTCATGCCAGATTGTCATTCGGGGCAGACTAACACGAACCAAACGCAGAGGGCACTAACCCTGGGACGCGCCATCTTATTGCAGGTATCGTCTTATTACTCGAGTCATGATTTCGACGCCCAGCGGCAGCGCCGTCTCATCGATGTCAAAGCGCGGCGAGTGATGAGGGTGAACGAAACCGCGCTCTTCGTTGCGAGTCCCGAGGAAGAAATAGCAACCCGGCACGCGGTCCAGAAAGTAGGCCATGTCCTCGCCGCCCATCGTTCGAACCGACTCGTCGCGAATCACGTTTTCCGCGCCGACAACTTCCGCGGCGCATTCAGCGACAAGTTCGCAGACTTCATTGTTGTTCACAAGCGGAGTTGTTTGTCTTACGTAATCGAGCTTGTAGGTTGCGCCCATCGCTTCGCACACGCCTCGAATCACGCGTTCGATCATCTGCGGAATGCTCTGATGAGTTTCTTTATTGAAGGTTCGAACCGTGCCTCGAAGCTGCGCGCTGCCCGCGATGATGTTGAAGGCAGTGCCCGCGTTGAAACTTCCGACGGTAACAACTGCCGAATCAAGTGGCGACACGTTTCGGCTGACGACCGTCTGAAGCGCGGTGACTATTTGAGAAGCGACGACGACAGCGTCGACCGTTTGTTGAGGCAACGCGCCGTGCCCGCCTACGCCGTTAACCGTCAAAGCGAATTCATCAACCGCGGCCATCATCGCTCCCGAATAAATCCCGACGGTTCCAACAGGAAAATTGTTCCAGACGTGAAGGCCGACGGCGGCATCGACGCGCGGAGCTTCGAGCGCTCCATCTTCGATCATCGCCAGGGCTCCGTTGCCGCCTTCTTCGGCGGGCTGAAATGCGAGCTTCAGATTCCCTCGCAGCTCATCTCGTTCGGTTGCAATTCTGCTAGCTACCGCAAGCGCAATCGCAACATGAGCGTCGTGTCCACACGCGTGCATAATGCCATCGGTTTCTGAGCGGTATTCGACGTCGTTTGCTTCCACGATGGGCAGCGCATCCATGTCCGCGCGATAGAGCAGCGTTCGAGTTACTGGGTTTTCATCGCCAAGCTCCGACATAGACTTGGCTCTGGGAGCCGCTTTCGTGGCAGACAGCAATCCGAGAACGCCGGTCCGCCCTACGGCCGATTTGACTTCGCAGCCGTTTGAGCGGAGCCGCTCGGCAACTACCTGCGCGGTGAGCGCTTCCTTGTAAGCAAGCTCGGGGTGCTGATGGAAGTGACGCCTGTCGGCCACGAGCTGAGTGATTTCAGGTTGGCTGAGCGTTGTTGGAAATTGGCTGATGTTTGACACTGATCTCTCCGGGCTCTCTTCGATTCACCTGATCCGATCGAGCGAATGAGCATCTTCCGCGAGACACGGCTCATTGCCCGCCGCGCGTTGATGTTCTTCGATAAGGGTCTTCATCATTTCTTCGCGGCGCTCGTAAAGCCTTTTGAGTTTTCTCGGCTCGTGACGTGCGAGCGCGTACGAAGCCATGATCGGCAAAGCAATTGTCGAATCGAGATAACAAACAACGGCATCAGGCAAGCGGTCGGGATCGATCTTTCCCCAGCTTACTGCTTCACTTGGAGTCGCGCCCGATAAGCCGCCGGTGTCGGGGCGCGCGTCGGTCACCTGCAGAAAGTAGTCGTGGCCTTTCTCTTCGATCTTCAGCACCTCTTGAATCTGCGGCTCAGTCTGAAGCAGGAAATTTTTCGGGCTGCCGCCGCCGAAGATCAACACCCCGGATTTTCCGCCGCTGCGTTTTGCATCGAGCACGATCGCAGCGGTCTCATTCACATCAGCGTTCACGTCGTAACGCAGCTTGTTGCCCGTGAGAGCCTTCGCGGCGACGTTCATTCCGATCGAGCTGTCGCCCGGCGAAGAAGTGTAAATCGGAACCGCTGCGTCGTAAGCGGCGGCGAGCAGACTCTTGCGGCCGAGACCAAGCACTCGCTCGCGTTCGGCGACGTACCGTCCGGCTAGATAATGAAACTCGGCCGTGCTCATCGCCCGTTGAAACTCCGACGCTTCGATCATCTTGCGATAGAACTCATCGGTCGAGAGCAGCACATCGTATTCGAAAAAAATGTCGTAGATGCGAACGACTCCTTCATCGCGGAGGACGACATCCGAGATCTGGGAGTTGCCGCGATGCATCTTCAAGCCGATGCCGAAGTGAGTGTCGTGATAAAGATTCGCGCCGGTCGAAACAATCCAATCGATGAAGCCATTTTCAATGAGTGGAATGATCGCCGACATCCCCAACCCCGCAGGCGTAAGCGCTCCGGTCAGACTCATTCCAATCGTGACGTCGTCTTCAAGCATTGTTTCGACGAATAGCTGGCAAGCTTCGCGCAAGCGCGCGGCGTTGTAAGCTAGAAAAGCTCCGTCAACAAGATCGGCTACGGTCATTGAACCGGTGACTGGTTTGGGATCAATCGCAGCGCCGCTCAGAAAGTTTGTTCCTCTCTTCATAGTCATCGGTAGTCATAGTTCATTGGGGAGAAGAAGGTCAAGGACACGCTGTAAGACTTTATTGTGGCTCGCAAACTCTAATATGATGGCTCAGACGAGAGCTTCGTTGAGCACGGAGAAGAAAACAATGAGACGATTTGCATTAGTGTTTGCGGTTATGGGTTTGACGTTGTCGGCTCTTGCGGTGAGGGCCTTTCGCCCTGGCGCGATTGAGGCCGCGCAGCAATCAACAAGTCATCCGAGCGCTCGAACATTCTTAGTGGATGGCGTCGAGCGACACGCACTGCTCTATCAGAACTCATCACCGGCGCCTCGTACAGGAGCACCGCTGGTGTTCGTTTTTCATGGACATGGCGGAACCGCTCAACTGATGGCAAACAGGCTTCCGATTCAAGAACTGTGGCCTGAAGCCGTCGTCGTTTACATGCAAGGCATCCCCGGAGTCGTCGGGATTACCGACGCCGCAGGCACTCAAAACGGCTGGCAAAAGAACCCCGGACAAGTCGGCGATCGGGATGTGAAATTCGTCGATGTCGTTCTCGCCCAAGTCGAAAGGGAATTCAAGATTGATGCGAGCCGCGTGTATGCACTGGGACATTCAAACGGCGCGCGCTTCGTTAATGTGCTTTGGAACATGCGTGGCGAGAAGTTCGCAGCGTTCTGTTCGGCGTGCGCACCCGGCGGCGTTTTGATTCAGACTGCGATCCCGAAGCCGGTCTTCGTCATCGCCGGGGAAAAAGATCAACTGGTGCCGTTCGAGGTGCAGAAGAAAAGCATTGAGTTGATTCGCAAGCGGCTTGAGACTGACCCGTCGAAGTCTGTAGTGAAAGGCTACTTAAGCGTCGAGCCCGGAAAGAATGGAACCGAGTTGGCGACTTATTTACATCCGGGTGGGCATCCCTTCCCCGAAGAAGCACTGCCGCTTGCAATCAGCTTTTTCAAACGACATCCGGCCGGTTGATCCGCTCAAACTCAACGTGACAAATAAGGCTTGAGAGCGTTCGTTATTTCTGAAGGCACCGAGACTGATTTGAAAGACGACCGGCTTACACACGCCAACACGACGTGACCTTCTGCTACCAAATCGGTTTCGCCTTTCTTGTTCACCTCAAAGCGCAGGGTCAGCGATTTGTTCCCGAAGCGACCGACGTACGCAGAAACTTCGATGAGATCATCGAGCACCAGAGGCTTGCGAAAGTCGAAATGAATCTGCACGCGCGGCAGCCAGATGTCGAATCGATCAAACACCTCCGCGTAAGGCAGACCTACAGCCCGAAATAGTTCGGTCTCCGCGATCTCAAAGAACCTAAGGAACTGACCATAGTAAATGATTCCCGCGCGATCGGTATCCGACCAGCGAACGTGCTCTTCGATTGTGAATCGTTTAGTCAAGTGGTTGCGTTAGGATCACGCCTTCTTTAGCAGTGCGATTTGTCCCGCATGGTAGAGGTCGTGTTGAATCACGCCGTGCAACAGAAAATACACCGAGTAAATCGTGCCTGGGATTATGTCACCCAATCGTGCTTCAGTAAGTCCGGCGATAGCTTCGCGCAACGATAAGTGGTTGCCGCGAACTTCATCGAGCGTTCGCTTCCACGCCTCTTCGCTCGTGTCTTCGACTTGCGGCCAGTCTTCATCGTCGGAAACGTCGATCGGCGCCGGCTCTTGAATTCGCCTGCGGCCGACTCGCTCCCACGTCGCGATGTGAAGCGTGATTTCCCAGATGCTATGAGCGTCAGAAATCGGACGAGCGGCAGCTTGTTCGGCCGTCACTCCTGCAAGCACCTCCGACACAGAAGGCCCGTGCCAGGCTTTTCCTTCGAAGGCTCGCTTTAGTTGGTCGTTGATTCGTTCGATCTCGTTCATGATTTAACCTACGTCCGTTTCAGCGCCTGATCCTCTGCCGCGTAATCGAAGCCGGCGGCATCAATTTGATCGGGCGGATTCGCGCGTTCCCAATCGACGGTTCGCCGCATAGCTTCGACGCGCGACACTCGCTCTACATATTGGAGCTCGCTTCGTATGCGAGCAGTGTCGCTTTCGAGTTGATACTCCCAATTGAAATGAAAGTCGAGATGCGCGGGCATCTTGTCTCGCGGAAGAGCAACGACTTCGCCTCGCCAGCCCGCAGCTTGACCGATGCTTCGAACCCATTCGGCTTCACTGAGCGCGTCCGGCTCGCCAACATTGTAGATTCGACCGGCGCTTCGTTCATCAGTGACGGCAATCGCGATTGCGTCCGCTACATTCTCAACGTAACCACGAGTCCAGCGCCATTGCGATCGTTTCTCTTCTAAAATAATTTTCTCACGACGGTCGTCCATTCGTTTCAGATAATCAAACGTGCGATGGTACTTGTCGCCGGGACCGTAAACCGCCGGAAGCCGCAAGATCGTCGTGTTCAGATAGGCTGCGGAGCTCACCACTTGCTCGACGTGGCGCTTCTCATAATACTTCGCGAAATCAGCCGGGCTCTTCGGATTTCCCCGATGCGGATACTCGCTCTCTCTAAGCGGCGAATCTTCTTTCAAAGGCCCGGCGCCCGGCGCGCCTTGTTCCAGACCCAACAGCAAGCCGTAGCTTCGATAAACATCCATGCTGCTTGCAACAACCAGGCGCTCGCACGCCGAAACGAGCGCAGTGATAAGTTCCGTCGCTTCTTGCTTGTTGTAGCAAATCATATCGAGGGTCACGTCGGGCACAAGGCGTTTGAAGTCAGACGCAAAAGCTTTGATGTCACTGCGGTCGCCGTAAAGATAGCGGACCCCTGCCGGAAGATCGGGATTAGCTTGCCCGCGGTGAAGTACTGTCACCGTATTGGCGGTCTCGATCAATCGGCGAACCACGTGGCGGCCAATGAAGCCAGTTCCGCCTATCACCAGAACGCGCATCAGCTTCAAAACTCCAGAAAGGAATACATTCAAACAGGGATAGACAGGATGAACAGGATAGAAAAATAGGCAAGAATCTTGTTCATCCTGTCTATCCCTGTTTCAATGTCTCTTCGAGATCGCTTTTTTCGCCGCGAATGAATCTGCCGAACACGCCGTTCCACGGCGGTATTACGATCGAAACGTTGCCGAAAGCTTGCGCCTGACACGCTAGTCTTATCAACGGTCGCGGCTCGTCGGTGTCGATGTAGCCGAACTCTTTGATGCGGCGTGATTCGAGGCCGGCAACCTCCGAAAGCTTGTCCGCACCTGCAAGCACGCCGACCCAACAAGTCCCGCATGAAGCCGAGCGGCACTGAACGGGTATGGGTCCTTCACCGACCACGCAGCGATGGTCGCGCGAAAAGTATTCGCGCTTGTCGTTTGCGGCGGCGGTCGTAAGATGTTGAGTGTTGATTAGCGGGAACTTCGCGGCCAGGTCGGCCTCATTAAAAGTAATAGTGAATACTTTATCCGGACGCATGAAGCTGAGTAGCCCCTGTTTATCATCGCGCGCCCGCCGGCGCAGGATTTGTTCGGGCGATTTCGAAGGTTGCTCGCGCGTAACACTGGGCGATTGCCTGAATGCCTCTGCTCCAGTCTGTTGAAGAGTCATAAAAGCGATCGCTGTTATGCCGACCACAAGCGACGGTTCGACTCCCGCTTTTGAGGCCACGCTTGAAGCGGTGTGCCGTATCTGAGTGGCGAGATCAAGACTCTCTTGCGGCACAGTTGAAGCAGCAAGCTCGCTGACCGCAGCTTTGACAAGCGGCCAATAGCGGTGTCCGTAAAGAAAATCGTGAGAGGCATCGATCTGGTCCTTCAGCAAATACTTCCCGTCAAGAGACAATTTGCGCGCCAGCCGTTCGGGATCTTCGGCTTGTTGCAGCGCTCTCGGTAATGGAAGCGGAAAGAAATAGAACCAGATTCGAATGGCCGTTCGGTCAACCTCGTGTATGAACGGAAGCAACTCGTTTATGATCGAGCGCCACGACTGATCATCGTGCTGATTCAAAAAGGCTTCGAACAAGGGCTCCGCGTTGCTGCCCATTACAGCTCTCGATTCATTCATCTTGTTCTCCAAATCGAAAAGGGGGATTGTAACAGCGGCGAGGTACCGCTCAAAGTGCGATTGCCTGCGCGTTAGATGACTTGATCCTGCGCCACACGCTGGGTTCGCCTTCGGCGCGAATCAGCAAGCGCACCTCTGAATAAGCCGCTGCATAAAGCGTGCGCATGTCTGAAGCGGAGACGGGACGAGCGAGCCTTCTTTCTAGTTCATCGAGGGACAGTCGTCGCTTTGGCATGAACCGTTCGAGAGAAGGACCTTCACCGGCGAACAGTATCGCAAGTCCTTCCGCGAGCCATCGAGGCGTGCGTCCTGCTGCCACAACCTCGATCACTGCGTGAGCGTACTCGTGGCGCAACGTTGAATTGAGAATGCGTCGCCGCCTGAGAATCGCAAACGGCTGAAGGTCGATTCGACGCCCGCGCGTAACTCCTGCGACCCACCAGGACTGTCCGGTAGCGTCAATGAACTCCTGCGTCGTTGTGTGAACGATGACTTCAACAGAGCCAAGTAACGAAACCGACGCGAGACCGGTGTGAGCCATCATATCCAGCCGCGCGGCCTCCAAGGTTCGAAGCGCGGCTTCAGCCTCGATGCGAGGCAATCCTGCCGGAAAGCTTATGTGAAAGTGCTCGCTTGAGAATGACGATCGACCGCCGGCCGCCGACTGCGGACGATCGATTGTCGGCGACTGACGCTCGTTTCGGGTCACATCTGAGGAGAGCTCTAAGAAAGCAGCGGCCGTTGGTCCGCGCTCACCGCTCACCGGTCGTCGGTTGCCAATCGTCGGTCCCAGCCTGAACACACGAGTGTCGGGAAAGTAATGATCGAGGATTTGATTACTTGTTGCTCCGCGACGCGCCATAACGTGAGCGCCGCTCTGACACAATCCCAGCCCGTGACCGAAACCGCTTCCTTGAAAAACAAAAGCCGCGCCGTGCCTGCTCACGCTGAAGCGCGAACTCTTCAAGACGTTCCAGCCGAGCGCTCTTCCGACGGCCAACTTGAACTCCCATCCGCGAACCTGACGACGGCGCTCGCCTTCGATTGAAATAATTTGCGCGCGGCCGGTTGCGTCCCTCTTCGTGACCACGATGTTGTCGATGCTTCTTCCCGCATCGGTGAGCGGATCGCTTGCAAGCGCTTTCGCGAGTTGATCGACGCGGATCTCGTCGGTCCACTCGTGATTTGGCATCGAAGCGCAATAATCGTCACGCACGCCGCGCAGATAAGTTGGCGCAGGCTCGCCCCACAACGTTTCAATGTTTGCCGTCACTCCACCGCAAGCGGCATGAAAATAAGCATCGACGAGTTGTCCGTTCGAATCCTGCAAGACCTGCCCTGCGGTTTCTGCAACGGCTCGGCGCAGCTTTCCCGAAGCTCGCCCGGCTTTGAATTGCTGACAGTGAGTGTTCGAGCACACATCAAAACCTTCGTCTGAATGACGTCCGATATTCTTGAGCGCGAATGTTCGACTGACGATGGCCTGAGCTTTCAGCGCTTCGAGCTCGTCTTCAACAGCCGCCTCAACGGAAAGAACACCAACGACATAGTCTTCAAGCGGCACCGTAACTATGTGGCCTTCCCCCAGGATCTTCACTCGAATATTCGGACTCGCCGTCTCGACTCGCGCAGTCGCTTCGTTGCCGGTTCGCGTCTTCGCGTATTCTTCGAAGATTCGCTTCGATACGACGGCTGCTTCCGAACCGTGCGATCGTTTGATGAACACAAGCACCGCGAGCTCGAGCGAGTCCGGAACGGCATCGGCGGCAGACTGCGCATCGGCAGCAAAGCTTACAAACCAACCTTGACGTCTGAAGCCGTTGCTTGCGGTCGAGGTCCCTGTCTTTCCAAACACAAAGAGCGGGAGCGAGGCGAGTCCGGCCTTCTCGGCGGTTCCATAAACGACCGCGTCTCGCATACCTTCGATCAAAGCTTGCCGATGACGATCGTCAACGCGAATCGTCGCTCGCTTGTCAGCCGTAAATTTCCCGGCCGTAGCGATCTGTGGCCGATAAACCTCACCACCGTTCATCAGCGCGCAATAGGCCGTGAGCAACTGAATCGGCGTGACCAGAAGGTTGTCGCCTTCACCGAGCAAGTCGCGAACTCGCCAATCTCCATCACGAAGCATTCCTGCCGACTCGCCGCTTGTGTTGACTCCGGTCCTCGCTCCGAATCCTACGGAAGCCAGCGTTGATTTGAACGCATCGAAGCTCAAGCGACCGCTCATCGTGGCGAAGAAATAATTGCAGGAGTAGGCAAGAGCTTGCTTCAGAGTGAATGGCGTCTTGCTTTTCGGATGAGAGCAGACAATGTCGAGTCCGTCGCCGACGAACCGCTCGCGGCAAAGCGTGCGCGATTCGTTGTCTATCAACCCGGCCCGCATCGCGGTGAGAGCGGTGAATGATTTTATTGTAGAGCCCGGCGGGAAGGCTTGCTCGAATGCGAGCCGAGGATTGACGACTGCCCGCAAGCGGCCCGTGTGCGGGTCCATCACCAGCACGGCGCCTTCCAAATCGCCGAGAGCTTCGGTAGCCGCTTTCGTCAAAGCTCGGTCTATTGCGTCCTCGTCGGAAGGTTGCGCGTCACGCTTGTCAGTTTTTTGAGGGCTCTCTGCAGTCGCACTTGGTCGCCCGCACGACGAACACAATGCAACAATCAAAGTGAGCGTAATGACTAGTAAGAGGGTCTTGGAGTTACGCTTGAGCAGGGACATGAGCTTCACCTGCTTGCGAAATGCTCTCGGGGTCGTTGCCGGCTTTAAAGCTTCCAAGCGCGCCGACAGTCACCACCCATCCGACGAGCGATAACAAGACCGCAAGAACGAGCCGAGTCACCAACAACCCGAAGTCGAGCCACGCATTCGTCATCGAGGTCTTGGTGACAATCAAAAAGTAGGGGATCACGAGGAAGAAAATAAATCCGATCAAGTAGGTGATCACTGATTGCGGGCCGAGCGCTCGACCGAGCGTTCGTGGCATTTTCTTAAACGCTTTCGATAAGCCCGACTGCGC
>Ga0075436_100003483_pt1 | contig 10792 bp, 10 predicted proteins | sample RhiMethybrSRZTD5_FD_75303 | JGI IMG/M metagenome (GOLD analysis project Ga0075436, IMG submission 75303) | Populus rhizosphere microbial communities from Tennessee, USA - Rhizosphere MetaG P. TD hybrid SRZTD5 | ecosystem: Host-associated > Plants > Roots > Rhizosphere > Soil | place: USA... | reverse complement strand
TCCTGTCGTTTCGCAGCGCGCAGCACACCATCTTCCTGACCGGTGATGTCAACCGCGCCGAACTGAGCTCGCTGGCCGAGGTGCTGGCAGGTCCGCTGACGCGGCGTCTTTCCAGTGATCAGACTCAGCGTTCAACTTTGGGGTTGGCGGCAGCGTCTCCAGGCTTGACGGCAGTGATGCCAGGGGATTGGCGCAGCGGAATTGACTGGACCTTCGCCGGCCTCTCTTGGCGGAAACGGCCGGGGTCGTAGGGAGCAACATGTCCGGAACCGGCGCCGCCGCGGCCTCAGGCAATTGCAACGCTGGAGGGTACCGCAAGAAGAGGATTCACGGCGTGTAAGCGCAGACGAAGAATGACACTATCTCGCGATGAGGTCAGATCGCCCGTCCATCGAACCGTCCGTCGCAAGGCACGAACACTCGACTGCCCTCGGGTGCGAATCAGCAGCCGCAAGGTTTCTCCACCGCAGCGCGCTTCGTTCGAGCACCACTACTGCGCATTGCCTGGCGCATCAGGCCGTCGTCAGTATCGATATTCGTGCGCATAAAGATCCGCGTCGGTGTATTTATCTTGGCTTCTACAATCTTTAGCCGATATAATTACACAACATGTCGGCACCAGCTCAGATCATCCGTACGCTTGCGCGGGAGAAGGGTCTCGTCCGCCTGCGAGATGCCCAAGCGCGTGGCGTCCACCCAGAATACCTCCGCCGTCTCGCCTCGAGAGGGGAACTGATGCACGTGGGTCGAGGTCTGTACGCGCTGCCGCAGGCGGAAGTCACCGAGCATCATTCCCTGGCCGAAGTGGCGGCTCGCGTTCCTCAGGGTGTCGTCTGCCTCCTGACCGCGCTCCGTGTTCACGACCTTGGAACGCAGAATCCGAAGCAGGTCTGGCTCGCCATCGATCGTAAAGCCGCGCTGCCGAGACTCAAGTATCCGCCCATTCGCGTCGTCCGATTTGCGAAGCCAGCGATGACACACGGCGTTCAAGAACGCCGTGTGGAAGGTGTTCTGGTGCGGCTCACCACGCCTTCGCGCACCGTCGTCGACTGTTTCAAGTATCGCAATAAGATCGGCCTCGACATCGCACTCGAGGCGCTCCGCGCGCTTCGCCGGCGGAAGGACTTCAACTTCGATGAACTGTGGAAGTACGCAGCTCTCCAGCGCGTGGCGCGCGTGATGAAGCCCTACCTGGAATCGATCGCGTGAGCAAGCGTACGCCGACGAATGTCGCTGCCTCAGTCCGTCAGCGACTGTTGAATCTCAGCAAGGCGCACGGCGAGGACTTCACGCTGACGCTCGTTCGCTACGCGGCCGAACGGTTCCTCTACCGCTTATCACGTTCCGCACGCTGAGCATTTTGTTCTCAAAGGCGCGCTGCTCCTGGCTACGCGTCTCAATCGACCGTATCGCCCGACACGCGACCTCGATTTTCTGGAGTTCGGCGAAGCCTCGAAGACCGCGCTCGCGAAAGCAATCGGCGAGATCGCTAAGACCGACGTCGAGGACGACGGCCTCATCTTCGATCTCGATACGCTGGAGGTCGACGACATTCGCGAGAATCAAGACTACGGCGGGCTACGCGTTTCGGTGACGGTCACACTGGAACGCTCGCGGATTCCACTGCAAGTCGACGTCGGCTACGGCGACGCGGTTGTGCCGTCGACGATCGACCTGGACTATCCGACTCTGCTCGGTGGCTCCACGCCGCGCATTCGCGCGTATCCGCTCGAAACGGTTGTTGCCGAGAAGGTCGAGGCGATCGTCAAGATCGGGATGGTGAACAGCCGAATGAAGGACTACTACGACCTTTGGTTGATCGCGGGCTCATTCGAGTTCGAGGGGAAGGTACTGACGAGAGCATTCGAGGCGACATTCAAACGTCGTGGAACTGCGCTGCCCACAGATGATCCGATTGGATTGACCCGCGAGTTTTCAGACGCACGGGACAGCGTGACGCGCTGGCGCGCGTTCATCGAGACGAACGGGCTTGGCGACGCCCCCAAGGAGCTTCACGTCGTCGTTCGCTCGATCCGAGACTTCGTACTGTTTCCGCTTCACGCCGCTGCGGCGGCGAAATCATTCGAACAGCGATGGTCGTCCGGCGAAGCGTGGTTTGAACCCATGCGAGCAGCGATCTCGTGCAGATAATGGCGGTTGCGGGGTGCTCGCCGAAGACTCCGCAGAATCCACGCTAAGTCATTGAGCGCGAGTAATTACGAGGATTACTGTTGTGGTTGCGGGGGCGGGATTTGAACCCGCGACCTTTGGGTTATGAGCCCAATTCAACGGGGCAACTGAGGTTCCCTGAGAACCACTCCATGCGATTTTCCTAAGGTTTTCGACCACCCGAGTCTACCCCAACCTACCCCCAGCTTCTACCGATTGTCAGCCAATTGTCAGCCGAAACGCTGAGCTATAGATTCATCGGTAATGCTCTCTGACCGCACCCTGCTCGCATCGACGATCGCACGCCGGTACGACATCTGGCATCTGGAGTTTCTAGACGCCCGCGCGTTTGCGAGCTTTTGTTCTGATCGCGGTGTGCAGGTTCAGGAGCAGATGATTCGTCACCTGTGGTCTGTTGGCATGCTGCGCGCCGACATCGTGCGATCGCCACACCCAGTATCAGCCGCGGGACTCGTGGAGGTTCAGCCGGACACGCCAGATCCAGACGAGCGGCTGTACGCGGACGCGAGGAGCATCCCTGAATTCCCCAGCGGCCTCATGGGAGCGACGTCGGTACTAGGCGAGATCGAGAACACCGTCGAACCTCTGTTTCATCCTTTTCGGCTTCTTGTAGCGTCCCATCTACAACGCGTTCTGCAAATTCCGATCAGTGACTTCCAGGCGATCTATCCGCGTGAAGCGTATCCACGCTTGCTCGGCCGCATTCTCGATATGTTTCAACGCGCGACATCTTCGGACGCCGTCCGTTCCGGAATTGAAGCCGTCAACGCTCGCGCCGCGCTCGCGATTCTGGTAGAGCCTTGTGTCTCGGCCGCCGTTTTCGAACGCACGATCATTCGAGGGTTCTACGACGAAGTCAGTTTTCCAGCTGCCCTTACCGACCACTGGAGAGAAATCGAACCTACATTGCGGCAGATTGCAGTCGCTGATCTCGAGGCCGCGCAGCGCGCCCTTTGCATCGATGCGGATCGGCGCGATTCCAATCACGATATCCACGTCGTGATTCGCCTAATGAAGCCCGAGTCGCGCACGCGGCTAAAAGGAGAGCTCGGCGCCGCCGTCCTTTTCCGAGCGATGGCGGAGACGATTCGACGAGCGACCGAACGCGTCCACGGAATCACGCTGCGGGAAGAAGACGAACTCGGATTTGGAACGATGCTTCCTGGGGTCAAACAGCAGGTTTACGGCAACGAACGCCTCCTCGATACCCAGCGACCACGTCAGGAATTCCTGCGTCAACACGAGCTCGACTATGGCATTCGTCTTCGCGTGTATGTTGAGGGCGAGACCGAGCAAGGCGCGATCGAGAACGTGTTGGACTGGGCACCGAGTGAACAGGTGCAGTTAATCAATCTTCGAGGGCGAGTCGCAGAGCGCGGTGTTCCCGCCTTCATGCGGAGCCTTAGCGACGATCTCCGCGCTGGGCTCTTTAGCATCGTCCTCGTCGATGGAGATCGCTCCGACTACGTCTCAGCCGTGTCCGGCGCAGCAAGACAGGATGCTTTCTGCGGCGAGTTCCTGGTGTCGGTTCCGGATTTCGAGTTTGCCCATCTGTCACGAAATGAACTCGAGGACGTCATTTGGGCGATCATCGTGGATTCGCACCCTCAGGAGCGCAGTGTGTTGCACGATCTTGTGCAGAACGCGAACACTGGCGAGGAGCTACTTCGTGAATCGCGACGAGCATTTCCCGACAGGAGCGATGTGCTTCGTAAAGGGACCGCATGGGGGCGGCGCCTCATGGACTTCATCCTGAACAATCCCAACGACGCGCGGGGCAATGAGCGGCGGATCATTGGTGTCGTACGGAGCGTTGTGAACGCGAACAGCTACAACTTCGCATCCACTCGGCAACGTTACCGGACCGATCCACTGACCGGTCGCCTCGTCGAGCGAAGTACTTCCGTCATTTGAGCACAGCAGCGAATCGGCGCGATTCTCGGATGTGAATATGTCCCAGCCGAACAGTTTGGCAGCACGGCCTGGGTTCATCACGGTTATTTGGGACGTGCCTTTCGGGCTTGCACTCCCGAACGGCTCGTACCGCGTCTTCGATCCTGTAAAGAATCTGGCCGTCGTTCAGTCCACTCTTCGGGAAGGGTCACGCGCGTTTTTTCGGAATGTGCCGATCATCGGGCCGACGTCGTTCGCCGACCTGTCAGCAAAGGCTCGCGAGTACCAGAGGCCGAGAGAGGACTACAGCTACGTCGCCACGTCCGTTCTCCAGAGCGGCCACGAAAAGGCCACGCTCAATGTCCACTGCGGCGTCGATGGCGGCTTCGCTGAATCGAAGTGCTACTCCGAACTTCAAGTTACGTTTCTCGAGGACGATCTCGGCGTTATCGATCACAAGGACAATTGCGTGCTTGGAAGGGCGACCGACATTCTCAACGCCTTCCTCGACAAGTACCGTCTTCTCGCAGAGGACTATCGCGCCGGACGCGTGTCGGCCGATCGGAACTATTACGTCGCCGTTTGCCACACCAGTCCGCTAACGGCGGACGAGCGAGGAATGGACGTCGACGCTCTTTTCGGCACACTCGCGGTTGGCAGGACCTTTCATCAGAAGCTCGGGAATGGCGCGGCCAACATTCTGAGGACGAATAGCCTTGACCATCTGGGGCCGCCTCCCCAGTTAGACAATCGCGTCTTGAACATCTTGATCGATTTCGTTCGGGAGCGGTACGAGATGCCACTGAGCTACGACCTCATCATGCAGGCGCTTCGATCACTGCAGCTTGAGCGGGACACAAAGCTAGCAATCCTTCACGCAGCGACCGCGGTAGAGGTTCACGTCTTGCAGCTGCTTCACAGTGTCCTGGTCGCGACCGGCCGAACTGCAGCCGCGGCGTGGGATCTACTCGAAACCGATCCCGACTATGAAGGCGTCGCTAAGCGAATGAAGAAGTTGGAGTCGCATACGAAGGAGTACTGCGACGCTCACCACATTGCATATTCTCCCTTCGTCGGCGGTGCACTCTACAGTCGTTGGAAGGACGTCCTCACGCGCAAGCGTAACCGCGCCGTTCACGCCGGCGTCGCCTCATTTGGTTGGGCCGAGGCGGCCGAGGCGATCGGCATTGCGAAAGAAGTGATCAACGTGTTGGATCAGCGGATCCCAGAGCTTGCTAATTACGTCCAGCTCAGTCCATCCGTCGGCACTCTTCGCGAGAGCGCCGGCGGCGTTCTCTTCTGAGTCCCTCATCGCTTGGAGAGATGCATCAGAGCCTCGAACTCGCGCTGTTGGCTCGGCGTTAGAGACAACACCCGATGCTCGATCGAATCAACGAATTCCATTCTCGCCCGCAGCGCGGCAAGCTCCGATTTGTAGGGTGCTGTGAACCACGCATAGCCTGCACCCGCCGCCCATGAAGCCAGGAGCGCGAAGGTCAGAGCGATCGCCCAACGGCGCCATACAGACGGCCAGAAGCGTACGATCTCCTGCTCGCGCCAAGCGCGTATCTCCAAGATCACGCGCTCGGCGTCCACAAGGCACCGATGCTCATTCCTGACCAGCTCGCGAAGCTCGTCATTCCGCGCGAGCCCGTCGACCTGCTGGCGCACGGCCGCCAACAGGTCCGAGACCTGCCGGACGCGTTCGTAAACGAGTCCAGCGGCCTTCTGCTGCTCTCGAAAGACGTCCAAGGCATTCGGCATGGCTACCTCTCAGGAAACGTGTTGTGCAGGCGCTCTGGGTCGTTCCAATCGCGATCCCGTGACCGCTTCCGATCTTCATCGCCGTCTGGGCTCATGGCACCGCGGCCGCCGCCGCGGCCGCCGTCCTCGACGGTTTCCAGGTAGCGGGCCGTGGCCAAATCGGCGTCTCGACGTTCTGCGGCGGCAAGCGCGACGGCGAGGCGGTCGTGATCGAGTCCTCTGCTTGCCATGTGCGCAGCCGCCGGACCGTAATGCCGACCGGGCTCGCGATCAATGCCCTGGCGCTCATAGCTGCGATGGTCGACACGCTCAGCTCTGCCGCACTCGCGCAGCTTCTCGTTGACGAGAGAAGCCCAACGCTCGCGCGCCTTCTCCATCCACTCACGGCCGTGAAACGTACGGCTTTTTGGCGCTCCACCACGCGCGGGATCGGCGGAATTCGCGCGGCGAAACCACTGCTCGCGCGGGCGTGCGATCCCGTCGTTCTGCCGCTCCGAGATCATCACGTGCGCGTGCGGATTGTGCTCCTGGCCATCTGTGCCTCGGCCGGCGTGGATCGCGAGCGTGTACGGCAACTGCTCGTCGCCCGTCAGCTCCTGCGCGAACGTGTGCGCCAGCGCAATCTGATCGTCGCTATCCAGCTCTCGGGGCAGCGCAAAATCCGCGCTGATGTATAGCCGGCCGTTCGCTCGTTCGTACAGATCCGCGGCGTCCCAATAGTCCGCCGCATCGTTGTCGGCCCATGCCGGCATGTGGTCCGACTCCGTGTAGACGGCCGCGTCGCGCTCAGGATCGTCGTACTGCTCGCTGCGTGTGATGTAGGCATGAGCGGCTCCGGCGCAGACACCGCCGCCACGGGAGCCAGAGCGAAAAGACAGGTGATAGCAACCACCGCCGCCGCTGCCGCGACCACCGTTCGGAACCCGATCAGATCGTTCGAACCACTCCATCGACGCCTGCTCGCTGTCGGCCAAAGACGCACGACGTTTCGGAGAAACGCCAAAGTGCGCCTTTGGCCGACTCTCGTCGTCCTGCAGGCGTCATGCCGCGCCGGCGCGGGTTCGTAATTCAGCGACGTGCGGATACGCTCGCGCGCTGGTATTCCCTCTGCATTGTCGATCGACATCGTAATGGAGGTGTTCTGTGGCTCAGACAGATCGAGTGCGCTCGCGAATTCAGTCCCTCGACGAACGCTTGGCGCGAATTCGCGCTCAGAAGAGTCGCCTCGTTGCTCGTGCATCGCAGACCGAACGGAAGCGCGACACTCGCCGGAAGATTCTGATCGGCGGCGCAATTCTCGCGGCAATCGAGCGTGAAGGCGTGCCCAGGATGCGAACCAGGGAGGAGTTGCTTCGTTGGCTCGACCGGCATCTGACTCGCCCACACGATCGGGCCGCGTTCGATCTGAAAGCTGACGAAGAAAACGAAGGCGTCGCTCGATTCGGCCTTATAGGCGACCCCGTCCGCAGCGAAGCGGCCGTCAAGGATGGCGACCACCGGGAGCCACCGCACAGCGGCGCAGCGCGTCCTTGACGGCTGCGTGAGCGAAGGACACCGTGTCAAAAGGTCGAATCCGGCCGGCACATCGTGCAATTTTTTCCAGCGTGTGTCGCGATCGCGCTGTCCGCGGGATCGCTGAAGCCGCTGAATTGCCTTGAATAGCCAGAAGTGTTGATGCAGTTCAAGATCGCTTCAATCGGCGCGTCGTAAATCGCATCACAGGCGTGCGTATCTGCGGCGCGGCACGATCACTCGTTGTCGATCGCAGCAGACGATCACCGTCTTACGAAGTCTCACGACGTCTCACGACCGGTCAAGGCTGTTCATCGACGACCATCACAAGTCATCACCGCTCAACGCGATTCATCCTGGTTCTGTCAGCACCAATCGGCAACACGAGCAATAAGCGCGCGACAGTGGCAACTTGAGCGATCCAGAGCACGCATTTTGCTCTCTCCCGGGCGGCCCCGTTGATCGGGCTGAAGTGGAGAACGGCCGTGCGCAGTCAAAACCAACTGCTGAATCTCGCGGAGAACGAGTCATTAACCGAGACGCCATGGAAGCGCGCAGAGCCGCTGCTCAACGTCTGCGAAGCGGCGCGCTATGTCGGGTGTTGCGAGGAAACAATTCGGCGCGCATATTTGTCCCGACAACTCCAGGTGTTGCGATTCGGCGCGCGGAGCGTCAGGATCCGACTTTCGGCGCTCGTCGCATGGCTGGATCACGGCGGCAAAACCGCCGCGTGAGAGGTGGGCAATGGCGGTCATCAAACAGTGCGCGTCGAAGGGGTGCAAAACGTGTCCTCGTTGCGACCACCCGTGGTGGTTCGATGTGATGCACAAACGGCGACGGTACCGGATGCCGGTCGACGCGTTTGCGCTCAAACGCGGAGCCACACAACCGGTGCGCGCCAAGCAGGAAGCCGAGAAGGTTTGGGAGCCGAAGTTCATCGGCGAGATCGTCGCCGGAAAGGATCCGCGAAAGGCACCCGCGCCCCCGGCAGCCGAAGGCATGACGGTCGCGGAGTTTCTCGACTTGTATTTCGATCGCTACGTCGTCGCAGAATCGCTGCGCAGCGTCGCGTCAATCCGGAGCCGGATCGGCGCGCTGAAGTCGGGGCTTGGATCGCTGCCGGTGCTGACGCTGGAGCGGATCGATCCGATCGAGGATTTCAAGCGCGAGTACGGCGCGACCAAATCGACTGCATCTGTGAACCGAACGCTCGCGATTCTGCGTCACGCCATCAACTGGGGACGAGGACGCACGCCGGCGATCTTCACAACGTCGCCGTTCCACCGTTTCGGCGTCAAGATCAAGACCAAAACCGAGGCCAAAAGGGACCGACGAATCGCGGCAGAAGAAGAGCGCAATCTGCTCACGGCCGCGGACAAGATCAACAGCGCCGAACACGCCTACGCCGGTGCGTTGATGCGCGATCGGATCGTCGGTGCGCTCGAGACGGGTTGCCGTCTTGGCGAGATGCTGAAAATTCAGAACCGTCACGTGCTGTGGGACACGCACCAAATCAGCATCCCTGCGGCACACACGAAGGACGCCGAGTCGCGGCGGATTCCCTTCGAGCCAAACGGACGCCTGGCGCGGCTTCTGAAGCGCCGTCGTTTCCTCGGCGCGAAGGCGCACGTTTTCGGCGGCGTGAGCGGCGAATATCAGAGCACGATTCGCACGGCTTGGGAGTCTGTTGTTCTGCTCGCGCACGGCGTTCAGCCGACACGCACGCGCGCGCACGGCCGCGTCAACCGCGAGCAGCTCGCCGAGATCGACCTGCATTGGCACGACCTGCGCCACGAAGCCGCCTGCCGCTGGCTTGCCAAGGGTCTCGACCTGCGCGCCATTCAGCTACTCCTCGGTCATGCCGATCTGAAGACGACGCAGCGATACCTCAACGTCACCGATGAGGAGCTACGGCGGACGATGCACGAGAAGCTGTGGAGCGCCCGAGCTGCAAAGAAGTAGCCCGGTCGAATGTGATCGCTGACGCTTTAACAGGATCACGGGATGACTGGATGATCTAGTTGCAGCTAAGTCGCTTATCTGCAATATCTTAGCGAATTGGATCACTGCTGCATTAACTAGATCATGAACCGATGTTATGATCTAATTTGTGCCGAAGTCCTTTAAAGACAGCGTCCTAGCGCGGCAAGCTCTCAATCAGGGCCTGCTGCAAAGCGTGCGGCTGGTCGGGGAATACCGCGGCAAAGAGGCTCTGTTCAAGCAGCAATCGCCCCAGGTCCTTCAGGCGTTGCGCGAGAACGCGGTGATTCAAAGCACCGAGTCCTCGAACCGAATCGAAGGCGTCGTCGCACCGCCGCAGCGCATCCGCGATCTCGTCGCCAAACGCACCGAGCCCGCGAACCGCTCCGAACAAGAGATCGCCGGCTATCGCGATGTCCTGAACACCATCCACACGAATTCCGCGGACATGCCGCTCACGTCGAATCTCGTGCTGCAGCTGCACCGCGATCTCTTTCAGTTCGTCCCTGGCGGCGGTGGACGATGGAAGGCAACGAACAACGACATCACGGAAACGCGGCCGGACGGAACGAAGGTCGTCCGGTTCAAGCCACTTGCCGCGCATCTGACACCTGATGCGATGACGCACCTGCATGACGCGTATCGGGAACAGCTCGATGCTGGTACGGTCGAACCGCTCTTGCTCCTCTCGGGGTACGTCCTCGATTTTCTCTGCATCCATCCGTTCGCGGATGGAAACGGGCGCATGGCACGACTGCTGTCGCTGCTGCTTCTCTATCAGGCCGGATACGAAGTCGGCCGGTACATCTCACTCGAAGGCGTGATCGAACAGACGAAAGAGGGTTACTACGATTCGTTGTACGCCTCATCGCAGGGCTGGCACGAGGGGCAGCACTCGCTCGTGCCGTGGTGGGAGTACTTCGTCGGCGTGATGCTCGTGAAGGCGTACCGTGACTTTGAGGACCGAGTCGGCGTGACGAGCGCCAGGCGCGGAGCGAAGCGCGACATGATCCGCGATGCAGTCGACCGCCTGTCGAATCGGTTCCGCTACGCTGATCTGGAGCGCGCGCTTCCGGCGATCAGCAGGCCGACGATCGCACGCGCACTCCGAGAGCTCCGCGTCGAGGGCAAGATTCGCTGCCTGAAACCCGGGCGCGATGCGACATGGGAGAAGACGTAGACCAATTCCTACTTAGGCAAATCGCCGCGGCTTCCTTTGAAGGAATCGTGTCAAGCGTCGAACGAGGATCCGCCGACTTCTCGGCCGTGTTTCACACTCCCAGACTATGGCAATCGACCAGCCAAGCCGACGCAACTGACGTACAACGCGACGATCACGGCGCTCGTTCGCCAGGAACTTCTGTTCCCAAAATCGTCGGTTGGAACTGGGAGTTGTCGTACGGGAACAGCCGTGACGATGCCAGAAGCACCCGTGAACGAAAATCGCCTTCCG
>Ga0075436_100003482_pt1 | contig 10794 bp, 10 predicted proteins | sample RhiMethybrSRZTD5_FD_75303 | JGI IMG/M metagenome (GOLD analysis project Ga0075436, IMG submission 75303) | Populus rhizosphere microbial communities from Tennessee, USA - Rhizosphere MetaG P. TD hybrid SRZTD5 | ecosystem: Host-associated > Plants > Roots > Rhizosphere > Soil | place: USA... | reverse complement strand
CGCCCGTCATCGGCGTCCTCGGCATCCTCGACGACGCCTCCCGCGTCCTGAAAATTGCTTTCCGCAACGAAGACGACATTATCCTCCTCCTCGACGGATCGACGTCCGTTGTAGGGGCGCAGCATGTTGCGCCCCAGCTCGGCAACCAATCTTCTATACTCGCCCGCGAATTCTCCTCTTCCGAATACTCCAGAACCGGCGCCGGCATCGTCGCCGGCGAACCTCCTGTCATCGAGCTCGCCGCCGAAAAGCGTCTCCAGGATTGCTTCGTCACCCTCGCCGCGGAAGGCGCCGTCCAATCCGCGCACGACATTTCCGACGGCGGCCTCGCCGTCACCCTCGCCGAATCTTGCTTTGCCTCTGTAGTGGCCGGTCTTCAGACCGGTTCTCTTTCTTTGCGTGTCTCCGTCCAGCTCGACGATCCCGCCCCCGAGGAATCCATTCTCTTCGGCGAACGGGGCGCACGCGCCATCGTTTCCGTCTCGCCCGCAAAACTTGCCCGCGTTCTCGAAATTGCGAGACAATACAAGGTGGCGGCCCGCAAGCTCGGCAAGGTCACCCGCGAAGGTTCTTTCCGCATCGAACACAAAGGGAGCACCGTGATAGACAGCCCCCTCGAGATTCTGCGTGACGCCTGGGCCCATTCGCTCGAACGCACCTTGGCTGGAAAATGAAGCGTATAACAAACATCGGATATTGGTTTCTGCTCACATCTCTATTTGTTGAGTCGATGTCGCTCAGTCATTTGACCTCTGCGGACTATGTCCTGGAACGAGCGTTCGGGTTTAAAAGAGCATATCCCGGGAGCTTCTGGTTTGATGTTTTGAGCGGTTTGTTTGTATGTTTGCTAGGCTTCTTCACTGCATCCACGGTTCTGCTCCATCGCCCTTGGTCAAAGCAACTGGTTGCGGTGTTTTGCTCGGTGGTCATAGCTTTCATCTCAGTTAGAGCGCTTTCGACGCAATCCTCGGATTGGTGGTTCGCGTTGGAGTTTTGCTTCCTGCCCGTTGTAGTGCTGGGCTATTTAGCTTTCAGCTGGTTTGGGTCGAGACTGGATGCGCATAAGGTGGGTCAGTTGTCGTGAATTCAATGGCGCACTTCGACGATCATTTCCACGACGAGTGTGGTGTCTTCGGCGTCTTTGGCCACCCCGAAGCCTCGAACCTCGCCTATCTCGGTCTGTACGCGCTTCAGCATCGCGGCCAGGAATCCGCCGGCATCGTTTCCAGTGACGGCAAAGAGCTGCACGTGCACCGAGCCATGGGGGAAGTCGAAGAGATTTTCCAGCCCAGCGTCCTCGCGCAACTCCCGGGCAGCCTCGCTATCGGCCACACGCGCTACTCCACGGCTGGCGACAAGGCGCTGCTTAACGCGCAGCCCATCATGATCGACTGCAACAAGGGCAAAGTCGCTCTCGGCCACAACGGCAATCTCACCAACGCCGCCGAGTGGCGCCGCAAGCTCGAGCATCGCGGCTCCATCTTCCAGACCAATAGCGACACTGAGGTCATCGTCCACCTGATCGCCCGCTCGCAGGCGCGCAATCTTTCTGGCGCCCTTGGCGATGCGCTCAATCAAGTGGAAGGCGCCTATTCTCTCCTCGTTTTGACGCAAGATGAACTCTACGCCGTGCGCGATCCCCGCGGCTTCCGCCCCCTGGTGCTTGGCAAATTGACTACGCCCGGCGGCTTTGTCTCCTGGTTGGTCGCCTCAGAAACCTGCGCCTTCGATCTTCTCAACGCGCAATACGTCCGCGAAATCGAGCCTGGCGAAATGGTGCGTATCTCCAAATCCGGCATCGAGTCCATTCACTTTGCGCCAGAAAAGCAGCTCCAGCAGTGCATTTTCGAGCATGTCTATTTCTCCCGCCCGGACAGCATCATCTTCGGCCGCTCGGTGAACGAGAGCCGCGAGATGCTTGGCCGCCTCCTGGCGCAGGAGCATCCTGTCGACGCCGACATCGTCGTGCCCGTGCCCGATTCCGGCGTTCCCGCGGCCGTCGGCTACGCGCTCGAATCCAAAATCCCCTTCCGCATGGGCCTGATTCGCAATCACTACATCGGTCGCACCTTTATCGAGCCGTCGCAAGCTATTCGCAATTTCGGCGTGAAGCTCAAGCTCAATCCCATCCGCGGCTTGATCGAAGGGAAGCGCGTGATCCTGGTCGACGACTCCATCGTGCGCGGCACCACCAGCCGCAAAATCGTCCGCATGGTCCGCGAAGTTGGCGCAAAAGAAGTCCACGTACGCATCAGCTGCCCGCCGACGATTTCCCCGTGCTACTACGGCGTAGACACCCCCACGCGCGAAGAGCTGATCGCCTCTTCGAACACGCCCGAAGAAATCTGTAAATTCCTTGGCGCCGATTCGCTGGGCTACGTTTCTCTTCCGGCGCTGCGCCGCGCCGTCGGTGATACCGCGGGCAGGTTCTGTACGTCTTGTTATACGGGCGTTTATCCCACGGATCTGGTGCAGTTGGAAGTGCGCGAAACCGCTGCCAACGGCAAATCCGGCGAACATGCCCCAGGCAATGACATTGAATCCGCGTCCGCAGAGCGGCCGGTGGTGGTGGAACGTGAAAGTTGAAAAAAAGAAAAAGCAGGAAGAAGCAAATTTACCCGTCAAAACTAAGATTCAGCGCGAAATCATCGCCTGGTTCTGGGTCGGCCTCGTCTTTCTGCTCATCAACGGCACGATCGGCCAGGCGCGCGTCATTCCCTCCGGCTCGATGGAGAACACGCTGCTCATCGGCGATCACCTCATCATGAGCCGCATCGGCTACGACGCTGGCGTCCCCTTCACCAACTGGCACGTGCCGCTGTGGCGCTCTCCCAAGCGCCAGCAAGTCATCATCTTCAAGCCGCCGTTCGCTCCGGACACGCCGGACTACGTGAAGCGCGTCATCGGGCTGCCCGGCGAGACCATCGACATTCATGATGGTGGCGTCTGGATCAACGGCCAGCGGCTTAAGGAGGACTACACGCGTGGCCTCTCCGAACGGCCTGACCCTTCATTCCTCATGGGCAATTTCAAGGGGCTCCCTTTCACTGTGCCGAAGGACTGTTATTTCGTGATGGGAGACAATCGGGAGAATTCTCTGGATAGCCGCTTCTGGGGCTGTGTCCCGCGCAACGACATCATCGGCACTCCCGTCATGATTTACATGTCACTCGAAGCGCCTCAAGGCGCCTGGGATTCCGGCCAGATTCGGGAGCGTTTTTTTGCCTATGCAAATGCCCTGCTGCATCCGAGGATTGTGCGCTGGAACCGGATTTTCCGTACCTTCTAGTCTTGTCGAAGAATCGTTGTTCGCAATAGCCGCCGCGATCCCCACGGTGCTTCTATGAATTCCTATCGATGACGGCGCGCGGCAGAGTACGCCTCGATTAAGAAAGCACGGAAACGGAAGCGAGTGAGTCGTTCATGAAATATGCCGATGCCGGAGTGAATATCGCCGTCGCGGATGACGCGAAGCAAAGAATTCGCCATCATGCCAGCCGCACGTTCACTTCCGGAGTGCTCGGCGGCATCGGCAGTTTCGGCGCACTCTTCGCGCTGGACCGGAAAAAATGGAAAGAGCCCGTGCTGGTCTCCAGCGCGGACGGCGTGGGCACCAAGCTCAAAGTCGCCATGGCCATGGGGGTGCACTCTACCGTCGGCGCCGACCTCGTCAATCACTGCATCAACGACATTCTCGTCCAGGGCGCCGAGCCGCTGTTTTTCCTCGACTATCTGGCGATGGGCAAGCTCGAGCCGCAGGTCGTCGAGCAGCTCGTCGAAGGCATGAGCCGTTCCTGCCGCAAAGCCGGCTGCGCCCTCATCGGCGGCGAGACTGCGGAGATGCCGGGATTTTATCCGTCCGGCGAATACGATCTCGCCGGTTTTATCGTCGGCGTCGTCGAGCGCAAAAAACTTCTTACCGGGAAGTGCGTGCAGCCCGGAGACGCTTTGCTCGCCCTTCCGTCAGCCGGGCTGCACACCAACGGCTATTCGCTGGCGCGCAAGCTAGTCTTTGAAGTTGCAAAGCTGAAGCCGGACACCTACGTTGCGGACGTCGGAAACAAGATCGGCGCGGAATTGCTGAAGCCGCATCTATGTTATGCGCCGGCGCTGAAGAACATCGTCGCCCGGGGCTGGGTTTCCGCTCTCGCGCACATCACCGGCGGCGGCATTCCCGGAAATTTGCCTCGCGTGCTGCCCAGCGGCGTGAAAGCGGAAATCGACCTGGCATCCTGGCCCGTGCTGCCGATCTTCAAATACCTGGCCAAACTCGGGAAAATCGGCACCGGCGAATTGCTGCAATCCTTCAACATGGGCGTCGGAATGATTCTCGCGGTCCCCGCAAAAAAAGTGAAATCCGTGGAAGCCGACTTGAAGAAGCACCGCGAAAAATTTTTCCGCATCGGTCGCATCGAGCGCAGCGAATCCGGCAAAGCCCGCGTCAGCTACTCCGGCTCCCTCAACCTTTAGCCCACAGTCTGGGGCTTGAGGCATACAGGGCGATGCGCTTAGCACAGGAATTGTCCGTGCTCTTTGCCGGGCACGTCCTTCTACCCTTGCTCACTGGAGGAGCTGTCCGGACGTCCAATATAGCAAGGTTTTCCCCAGCAAACTTTCAGGAGGTATGCCATGAACTGTTCGCTAACCAACCTTGATCTCTTGGTCGCGCGAGTGCAAAAACTGGAAGCCGCGAATCACCGCTGGAAGTTCGTGAACGCGTTGCTCCTGCTGTCGGGCGTATCCATCCTCTTGATGGGCGCGAAGCCCGCCGATCGCCTTCAGCCTAACGTCGTTCGCGCAGGCTCCGTCGAAGCCCAGGAGTTCATATTGAAGGATGAAACCGGCCACGTTTACGCGCGTCTGAGCTTGAACCCATCAGTCCCAAAACCAACTCAGAAAGGGCGCACTTACTTGGTACCGAGTGATACGATTCCAGGCGGCGAGGCGGCTCTTCAGTTCTACAACGAAAAAGGCGAAGTACTCTGGACCGCTCCTTCGATGGGCGGACCACAATTCCTGCCTGCAAGATAATCCGCTGCGCTTCGGACAGTTCCAACTCAGTGTTGGTCTGGCTGATGGTGCCAGTGGAGAGTTGTTTCACGCTTGGCATGAATGATGCCGCGTGGTGCAACACCTCTAGTGCCGCACGCTTCTTTCCGCTGGGGTCCAGAACGGCTGCTTGGTCGGCACAAACTCGATCGGCACATCTTTCACAAACGTCTTCATCCACCTCACGCACTCTTCCATCCCCGCCTGTTCGGAGGGCACATGCCCGATTACCATCAGCCCTTTTCTCTTTCCTTCGCTGACCGCGTCCGCCGCATATTCCACCGTTTCCCATTCGCGAGTTTCGCCCACTAGCAGCACGTCCACATTTTCCATTTCCAGTGCGTGCGTTTCCCGTTCGAATCCTGCCGATCCCGGGCTCAGCGCCAGTCTCGTCACTTTCATCTCCGGATTTCCCACCACTCGCATCACCGGCGTATTCAGTCTTTTCGACACATCGGTCGCTAGCTTCTCCAGGGTTATTTCCGGCACTGTGAACAGGTGCGGATTTTCCGCGCTTTGGTATTCCTCCCAGCCCAAAGCCTGCACCATGCCCGCGAGAATCCCGTCCGGTTTTCGCAGGTGCCAGTGGTCGTGGAATCTCCAGACGACCAACCCGTTTTTCTCGATGAACTCCCGCTTCTCCTTCCACACGGGGTCGTTCTCTTCCATTCTTTGCGGCCGGTCCAGGTGGTTGTAAAACGTCGGCTCGTGCGTGATGACCAGGTTCTGCCCGTTGGCCGCCGCCCGTTGCAGTACGTCCATTGTCGCCATCAAGGTCACCGCAATCGCTGTCACGCGCGTATCCGGATTCCCTGCCTTAAACGTGTCTACGGTTTCCGTTTTCCACGGCACGCCAACATGCCCTTGAATCGCAGCTATTACTTCCCGTGCCGTCGGCCGTTTTTCTTGGGCCGTCGCGTACGAGCACAGCACAGTCCCAATCAGTACCGCGCCAAGCGCGTAGCCTCGCAATTTCACTTTGGCAATCCTTCCGCGAACTGCGGATAGAGCGCCCGCGCCCTACGCGCCAACTCGCGCTCCAATTGATGCGTCCATCGAACTTCCGCGCGCATCTGGTCGAGCATTAAGCCCACCATCCACACGGCTTCATGATACTTGTGGCCAACCTCCGCGTAAATCGACTGCAGAGTTTTCTTCTCTCTCGCGATTTCTTTTAGCAAAAATTTTCGCCTGCGTTTCAACTGACTCCGGAAGACTCCCGGCCGCGCCTGCCAGGAAAGCGCCATCCAAGTCAAAAAAAGCGGGTGTTCCCTCTGTGTGGTCCAGCCTTGGTGCTCTAAAGCATCCGCGAGGGCCGCACGTCCCTTCTCTGTGGTCTCAAACGTGCTCCGCTCCGGTCCCCCTGCCGGCTCTTCCGTTTCCAAAGATCGAATGAGCCCCCCGCGCGCCAATTTCTCCAGAGAGTAATACACTTGCGGCCGCGACACGTTTGCCCAATCTCGAATCTCGCGTCTCTCCAGCTCCAGATTCGCCTGATACCCGTGCATTGGCCGCTCCGCTAGCAAGCTCAGCAACACGAGATCCGGCGTTGTCAGCTCTACTCTCCTCGCTCGGCGTGCGCGTCTTCCGCGATTCTCCGTGAATCTCTGTGTCCTCGGCGTCTCTGCGTTTTCCTGTGTCTTCATTTTTTCCCCGTCTTACGCTTCCTGCTCCAATACCACCACTCACACCGCTCGGCAGGCAGCCGTGGATTTTTTGCTTGCGCCACTGCCGCACAAAAAGTATCCAGCACGCAAGGATCCTGCCGCCGGCCGGTGAGGCGATTCAGCCTCGTATACATACTTTCCGGATTCTGCTGCGCCAGTTGCGCCACGCTGCGAATTCTTAGCAGCTCAAAGTCGCCTAGCATCGCAGGTCCGATCGAGATCAGGTCCCCCAGTTGCCGCGTGCTTTCTGCCATAAAACCTCCTTGACTTCGGTTCCCGCTGCCGGTACGCTCAACTAGTCTAAATTAGACTAGTTGGCTTGTCAAGGAGACTTTTCGCCATGCGCTCCCTTTCCACGGCCTTCGCTACCCTTGTTCTGGTTTTCGTCTGGTCTTCCGTTCGCGCCAATTCATCTCAGGAGGTCAAATCCATGAACGTCAAACGCATCACCCCAGTCCTGCTCGTCAAAGAGATCGAGCCCATCGTCCCTTTCTGGGTCGATCGTCTCGGTTTCACGAAAACCATCGAAGTCCCGGAAGGGAACAAACTCGGTTTTGTCGCCTTTCAGAAAGACTCCGCCGAAGTGATGTACCAGACTTACGCCAGCGTGGAAAAGGACGCGCCGTCGTCCATGTCCACGGAAGCCAGAAAAGGTCCCACGTATCTGTACATGGAGGTTGATAACCTGGACGCCGTACTCGCTGCGATGAAAGACGTGAGAATTGTCATGCCCGTGCGCACCGCCTTTTACGGCATGCGCGAATTCGGCGTCCAGGACCCCGGAGGCCATTTCATCACTTTCGCCCAACCGGCAGCTGCGCCGCAGCACTAGCGCTTCGCCAACCTGACCCAAAAGGGGGCAAAGGACTCTCTCTGCGTACCAGCACTTGTACTATTCGCAGTACCGGTACAAGTAGGTTTGACAGACCACCTCTACAAATCTACGCTTGTGGACATTGCGCTTCGTTCTCGTCCAGAGCAGCGGTCTCCTGAATCGATTTAAACCTCAAGCCTGCTAGTTCGATAGGCGAAAGGAATTATGTCTCAAGGAAGATCTGCGTTCAGTGATGCTGCGTCCAGAGCGGTGCTCGACTCCGCGCCCGAAGGAATACTCGTCGCGAATCGCGCAGGCCAAATTGTCCACGTGAACGCGCAAACAGAAGATCTTTTCGGTTATGGTCCGGACGAGCTGCTCGGCCTGCATTTCCAGGTTTTACTGCCCCAGTTATTTCGCGAGGAACACGAACGGCAGATCGCCGGTTACACGCGTGCTCCCGGACTGCGTCCGGGAAGGGTTGGACTGGAGCTGCGAGGCATCCGCAAGGGCGGAGCGGAACTCTTTCTAGAAATGAGTTTGTGTTCCGTGGACGTTCAAGAGGGCCCCTTAGTGTGCTGCGTCCTGCGGAAAATCGCCGGTCCCAAGCCATCGGACCATCCGTCAGCCGAAGTCGAGCAGCGCTTCCGCCTCATGGTGGAGAATAGCCACGACATTCTCGCCATTCGCGACGCCGACACGCGCGTTCGTTACGCCAGCCCGTCCATTCATCGTGTGCTGGGTTACCGGCAGGAGGAAATCATCGGCTCCACCGGTTTCGAGTTGATTCACCCCGAGGCCCGTTCCAACGTCGAAACGGCGCTAAACGAATTCTGGAAGAATCCCGGCGCGCGCGATTCCATCCAATACCGCGCCCGCCACGCCAACGGCTCGTGGGTCTCCCTGGAACTCGTCGCCTATAACTTACTGAACCACCCGGATATCCGCGGCGTGGTCATCAACGGCCGCGACATCAGCCAGCGCATGCAGACGGAAGCTGAAAAGGAACGCACCATTGCTGAGTTGCAGGAAGCGATTTCCAAACTCGATACCTTGACGGGCCTCCTGACCATCTGCGCTTCGTGCAAGAAAATCCACGCCGAAAATGGCCGTTGGCAGCAGATCGAGTCCTACATCCGCGGTCGCTCCCAGGTCGAGTTCTCCCATACCATGTGCCCGGAGTGCTCACTGATCTGGTACCCCGACCACTACCAAAAATAGTCGTCGCGGATCATTGTTTAGTAGGCGTTGGCAGCGGCGGCTGCCTGCGCTCGATTTCCGTGGGCACGGCAATCGAACGTGCACCATTTTTACCTACGGAACGCACCGCAAAAAAGTGATTGTCGGTCGAAACGCCTTTCAAGACCGTTTCGCCCGCAGCCGCCGCAAAATCATAAACCTGCCATCGCGGATCGCCGGTCTCTCGCCACAGGATCTCGAATCCCGCGCGCTCGGAATCCTCTTCGGCAGCCCACGACACTTTCGCATCCGGCGTCACCGCCCCCGTTAGCGTTGCCTTGCTGGGTGGCTCCGGAGCCAGCGCTAGTTGCCGCAGCGCTTCCGAATTGTCCCGCGCCACGTCGCCCATAAACGCAAAGTTCAGATATTTCTCGAAATCCCCGTACTCAACTCCGTTTTCTGTGCGCGGCGTCTGGTGCTGGTGATTGTAATCTTCCAGCGGCTCCGTGAATCGCACCGCCGGCAGGCCCGCCTTGTAAAACGGATAGTGATCGCCTCCGCGGCCGTAGCGGTCCACGCGGAAAACTATTCGAATTGCCCCGCGCCCGTCAATCTCTTCAATCGCACGCGCCAATTCCCGCGAAGGCGAATCCGCATCGTCGATCTCGCCATTTCCGGAAAACAGCCGCACCCGATGCGGCGCACCAGCCGCAGGATCGGCGCCCACAATGTCGTCGTCCAGCATTCCGCCCACCGTGTAGCCCTGTTGCTTCACCCAATCCACCAAGTGGGTGCTCCCGAGCAGCCCCTGCTCTTCTCCGGATACCGCGGCGAAAAGTATCGTCGCGCGATATGACGCACCGCCTTTCACCCCCGCTTTGCTCAGCAGCCGGGCGCACTCCACGCTCACCGCTACTCCCGATGCATCGTCGTCCGCGCCGGGAGCATCCGCCTGTGTGTCCATCACGTTCGAGGGCCGTGAATCAAAATGTCCCGACACGATAAGAATCGTCTTCGCCAATTTGGGGTCGCTTCCAGGCAGAATCGCGTAAACATTTTCCAGTGGAATCGGCTTGCCCGAAGTCCGCTCCGAAGTCGATTCGAACTTGTCGACCACCACTTGCAGCTTGCCGCCGGAATCCTTGGCGATCTCATTCAAACGCGCCGCAATCGCATCCCGCCCGCATCCAATCCCGCGCTTTGGGTCATCCCACGAAGAAAGCGTCAGCCGTGTCCCGCACGCCACCAGCTTGCCGATCAACGCCCGCATCGACTTTTCCTCCACCGATGCGCGTGCTACTCGCCCTGCCGGCCGCGCCAAGATCTTCGGTTGCGGCTTTCCCTGAGCAGGCTCTGCTGGGTCTCGCGGAGCCACCTGCTGGGCCACCGCTGGAATCGGCCCAAGAGCCAAAAGCGCCAGCAACGCCGCCTCAACCATTCTCTTGCCAACCGTCTTCTTTTGATTCGCCATCGTTTCCATTCCCAAGTTGGATTTCGTACCAAAGAAGGTTGGCATTCTACCGCGAAAGTCACAATTTCTTGGAGTACCTCACTCCATGCGCCTTTCTTGCGATGGCCGAGAACGTGCGCTCATCCTCGAAATTGACTTCCATCCCGATACTCTGGAATCATTTCGTGCGTACTCAATCCCAGTGGCGGTATCGCCTCAAGACCTTCTGCGCATACGCTTGTCTTGAGTCATCCTGGAAGGAACCCAGCCATGGTAGCCGGCATTCGCACACGCGACCTTCGCAAGGTCTACAACTCGGCTCCTCCCGTGGCCGCAGGCACGGGAGGCTTCTCGTTCGGGGCGCCTAAAGCAAAGGGCAAACAGCCCAAGCCGGAAATCGTTGCCCTCGACGGAATCTCTCTCGATATCCTGCCGGGAGAGATCTTCTGCCTCCTCGGCCCCAACGGTGCCGGCAAGTCCACAACCGTCGGCGTTCTCACCACTCGTGTCCGCCCCACCAGCGGCCAGGCGTTTATCGGCGAACACGACGTCTGGCAGAACCAGGTCGCAGTCAAGCGTGTGATCGGCGTGGTCGCCCAGCGCCCTAATCTGGATTTCTCGCTTACAGCTCGCGA
>Ga0075436_100003481_pt1 | contig 10794 bp, 7 predicted proteins | sample RhiMethybrSRZTD5_FD_75303 | JGI IMG/M metagenome (GOLD analysis project Ga0075436, IMG submission 75303) | Populus rhizosphere microbial communities from Tennessee, USA - Rhizosphere MetaG P. TD hybrid SRZTD5 | ecosystem: Host-associated > Plants > Roots > Rhizosphere > Soil | place: USA... | reverse complement strand
AGTTCTTGTTGTCCTCGATGAACGCGTGGTGGATCTGCCCCGTACGCAGCGCAGCGACGATGTTCGCTTCGTCGGGGATCACGCGCACGATGAGCTCGTCGGCGTGGGGCAGGCCTTTTTTCCAGTAATTCGGGTTGCGCTTGAAGACCATCTGCTGCTCGACCTTCCAGTCCTCGAGGATGAACGGGCCGGTGCCCAGCGCGTTCTTGTTGAGGTCGCCGTACTTCTTCACGCCCGCCTCGCTGACGATGAAGCCCCAGAATCCGCCGAGCGCCGCCACCAGCGCCGCGAACGGCTCTTTGGTGACGAACTTCACCGTGTGCTTGCCGGCCGGCTCGACCTTGTCGACCGCGTTGAAGTCGGATTTGCCGGACTGCGACTTCTCGAGCAGGCGATCGAACGTGAATTTCACGTCGGCGGAGGTGAACTCCTGGCCGTCGTGGAATTTCACGCCCTGCCGCAGCTTGAACGTCCACGTGAGGCCGTCCGGGCTGATCTGCCACGACTCGGCCAGCTCTGGCTGCGGCGTCATGTCGGGGTCGAAGCGGACGAGCTGGTTGTACGTCAGCGGCGAGCGGCGGCTGCGCGACAGCGCGGGCACGAGCTGCGGGTCGAGACCCGTCGCTTCGGTGGTTTGGGCGCTGATCAGCGTGCCGCCGGCCTTCGCCGGAGTCTGCGCGTGCGCGGTGCGGCTGGCAACGCCGAGTGCGCCGACGGCGAGGCCGGTGGTCGTGAGGAACTCGCGACGGTTCAGCTCGCGGGGCATGGCGGTCTCCTTGTCAGTCACTGGCTGGGGTCGAGGACGTCGCGCAGGCCGTCACCGATGAGGTTGAAGGCAAGCACCGTCACCATGATCGCCAGGCCGGGGAACACGGAGATCCACGGCGCGGTCTCGAGGTACGTGCGGCCTTCGTTGAGCATGTTGCCCCAGGACGGCGTTGGCGGCTGCGCGGACAAGCCGAGATAGGACAGCGAAGCTTCGATCAGAATCGCCTGCGACAGCGCGACGGTGCCCTGCACGACGAACGGCGAGATCACGTTCGGCAGGATGTGCTTGAGCGCGACGGCCACACGCGTGGCGCCGAGCGCGCGAACGGCTTCCACATAGTCTTTGGCGCGCTCTGCCAGCACCGGCCCGCGCATGACGCGCGCGAAGATCGGCGTGTAGACGATGGCAATCGCGAGCACCGCGCTGTTGATGCCGGGACCGCGCATGGCGGCGATGCCGACGGCCAGGAGCAGCCCTGGGATGCTGAAGAACACGTCGAGCACGCGGTTGATGGCGTTGTCGGTCGACCCGCCGACGTACCCTGCCGTCAGCCCGAGCGCGCCGCCGACCACCATCGACGCGACGATCGACGTGATCGCGACGTAGAGCGAGATCCGCGCGCCGTAGATCACGCGGCTCAGCACATCACGGCCGAAGCGGTCGGTGCCGAAGACGGCGGCCGTGCTCGGCCGTGACTCGATCAGGTCGAAGTTCTGCTCGTCGGGCGGGTGCGGAGCGAGTCGATCCGCAAAGAGCGCCATGCTCACGACCAGAATCGCGCCGAGGAGGCCGAGCACGACCAGCACGTTCCGGGTCGCGCGCCGCAGCGAGCGGCCCCACCGCGCGCGCGACGACGCCTCGCGCCGCGCGTCGAGCCCGCCGTCGGCGGCGGCGTCGGCGAGCAGCCCGGGCGGCGCCTGTGCGGTCACGGAATATTGGGCGGCCGACGCGCGGCCCACGGTCGGGCCGTCTCGAACGCGGCTGATGCCTGAAGCACGGTGAGATCGTCGAAGCGGCGTCCGACGATCTGCAATCCGACCGGCATGCCGGCGGCGGTGAACCCCGCCGGCACCGTCGCCGCCGGCTGGCCCGTGAAGTTGAACGGATACGAAAACGACGCCCAGGGAAACCAGTCCCACGCGTGCTGGGGAAAGTGCGTCGGGTTCAGCCGGCCGACTTCAAGCGCGGTGACCGACACGCTCGGCGTGAGCAGCAGCGCATATCGCTCGAACAGCGGTCGCACGGAGTCCCAGAACGCGAATTTCCGATCGCGCATCTGGATGTAGTCCACCAGGCTCACGCGCAGGCCGTCCTCGATGCACGCGACGAGGCCGGGATCCATCCGATCGCGCCACTGCTTCAAGAACGGGGCGCGGTTGCCCGCCTCGTGCGCGCTCCACATGACGCGGATCATCTCGTGGGTGTCCGCAAACCCCGGCTTCACCTCTTCGACGACGCAGCCGAGGTCCTCGAACGCATGCACGGCTGCGCGCACGAGGGTCGCGACTTCCGGATCCACGCGCAGGCCTGCACCGAGGTCTGGGCTGTACGCGACGCGCAGGCCCCTGAGGTCGCGCTGCAGCTTGCCGACGTAGTCGTCGGGCGCGGCGTCGAGACAGGTGCGATCGCGATCGTCGGGGCCAGCCATCACCGAGACCATGAGCGCGGCGTCGGCCACGGTGCGCGTCATCGGGCCGTTGTGGGACGAGTAATCGTTGTTGGACGCCGGCCACATCGGCACCCGACCGTACGATGGCTTGAAGCCGTAGATGCCGCAGAAGCTCGACGGGATGCGGATCGAACCCGCGCCGTCCGAGCCCTGGTGCAGCGGGCCGAGCCCAGCCGCAACCGCGGCCCCCGCGCCGGCGCTCGAGCCGCCCGTCGTCGTTGCCGTGTTCCACGGATTGCGCGTGATGCCCGTGAGCGGACTGTCGCCGAGCGCCTTCCAGCCGAACTCTGGGCTCGTGGTCTTGCCGACAAAGACGCCGCCCGCCTTCTGCAGCCGCGGGATGAACGCCGCGTCGGCGTCGGGCACGCGGTGCTCGAAGATGAACGAGCCGCCCATCGTGCGTACGCCCTTCGTAAAATTCAGGTCCTTGATGGAATAGGGCACGCCGTGCAGGGGACCCAGCGGCGCCCCCGAGATGACGGCGCGCTCGGCCTCGCGCGCCTGGGCGAGCGCGATGTCGGGCGTGAGCGTACAGAACGCGTTGACGACCGGGTTCACGCGCTCGATGCGCTCGAGCACGGCCCGCGTCAGCTCGACCGGCGAGAGCGCTTTCGTCCTGATCTGCTTGGCCAGTTCCGTCGCGGGCGTGAAGCCGAGCTCGGTCGAGCTCATCGAGTCCTCCGGATCGAGAGTGGGCGCTCACGTTACCATGGCGGGCACAGAAGGGGGAACTGGACATGATCGGCGAGTCCCCGAAGAGCAAAGATGCGGTCCGATACCTCCGCGGTCAGGGCCGCTATGTCGACGATCTCACGCGGCCGGGCCTCGTCCACCTCGGTGTCGTACGCAGCGCGCACGCGCACGCCGGCATCGCGGCCGTGGATGGGAAAGCCGCGCGCGCGATTCCCGGAGTGCTCGCCGTATGGAGCGCGGCCGACGTCCCGGCGCTCGGCATCGCGAGCGGCGGCGGGAAGGATCGCGCGTTCGTCGTGCCGCTGCTCGCGGGCGAGCGCGCGCGCTACGTGGGCGAGCCGGTGGCCGCTGTTGTGGCCGAGACGCCGGCGCTCGTCGCGGATGCGCTCGCGGCGGTGCGCGTGGAGTACGCACCGCTGCCGCCGCTGGTCGGCGCGGACGCCGCGCGGCGCGCGCCGACGCGCGTGCACACCGAGTGGCCGGACAACGTCGCGGTGCAGGCGCGCGGGGCGATCGGTGAACCCGATCTCGCTCGGCCGGGTGTCACCGTCGTGCGTGAGCGCTTCCGTCATCAGCGTCTGGCGGCGATGCCGATCGAATGCCGCGGGGCGCTCGCGGACTACGATGCGGAGGCCGCCCTCCTCACGGTGTGGGCGTCGATCCAGAGCCCGTACAGTCAGCGCGATGTGATCGCCCGCGTTCTGGAGCTGCCCGCCGAGCGCGTGCGCGTGATCGTTCCCGACGTGGGCGGCGCGTTCGGGCCGAAGGGACAGGTCTACGCCGACGAGGTGCTGGTGGCGCTCGCGGCGTTCCGTCTCGGTCGCCCGGTCAAATGGTCAGAGACGCGCCGCGAGCACGTGCAGAGCGTTGGGCACGATCGCGAGCAACAGCACGAGGCCGCGATCGCTTTCGAAGCGGACGGGACCATCGCCGCGATCGAGGATCGGTTCCTGGCCGACGTCGGCGCCTATCCCGTCATGGGCAATGGGCTCACCGCGAACACGGTGAACCATTTGCCCGGGCCCTATCGCGTCCGTCACTACCGCGGCCACGGGGACAGCATCGTGACGACCACGATGTTCAATGCCGCCTATCGTGCGGCCGGCCGTCCAGAGGCGAACTTCGTCATGGAACGGCTCATGGATCTCGGGGCGCGACGCCTCGGCATGGATCCCGCCGACGTGCGGCGTCGCAATCTCATCCGCGCCGCCGACATGCCGTACCGTCCGGGCCTCACATATAAGGACGGCGTCGCCGTGAGCTACGACCCCGGCGACTATCCCGCGGCGTTCGAGCGGCTGCTCGCCGCGTTCGGATACGACGAGTGGCGCAAGCGGCAGATGGCGACGGTCGGCTCGCCGCATCCCATCGGAATCGGGATCGCCTGCTACGCGCAGGGCACCGGCCTTGGGCCATTCGAGGGCGCCACCGTGCGCGTCGATCCTCGAGGCAAGGTGTATGTGCTCATCGGTGTCGCGGCGCAGGGCCAGGCGCATTCGACCACGCTCGCGCAGATCGCGGCGGGCGAGCTCGGCGCCAGTCTTGACGACGTCATCGTACAAGGCGGCGACACGGCGCTGATGCCATACGGCATGGGGACCGGCGGCAGTCGTGTCATGGCCAACGCCGGGCCCGCAGTCGCGCGGACAGCCGCGCAGGTGCGCGAGCGGGCGGCGATCGTGGCCGCTGAGATCTTCGAGTGCGCGCCGACGGACGTCCGATTTGAAGGAAGCCGCGCGTTCGTAGCGGGCGTGCCCGACCGCACGCTGCCGTTGGGACGGCTCGCGCAGGCTGCCGTGCGATCCAAGACCCTCGCCGCCAAGAGTGGCGAGCCAGGACTGAACGCGTGCACGTGGTTTTATCCCGACACGGTGACGTGGGCGTTTGGTGGTCAGGTCTGCGCGGTGGAGGTCGATGTCGACACGTGCGCCGTGCGGCTACTCCGCCACGTCGTGCTCCACGACCCCGGTCGGGCCATCAATCCCGCGATCGTCGAGGGGCAGCTGCACGGCGGCGCCGCACAGGCGCTCGGCGCGGCGCTCATGGAAGAAGTCGTCTATGACGCGCAAGGCCAGCTGCTGAGCGGCAGCCTGATGGATTACGCGCTCCCCAAGGCCGACGATCTGCCGTGGCTCGACGTCGTACTGGACGAGCACCCCTCGGTCGTGAACCCGCTCGGCGTCAAAGGCGTCGGCGAGAGCGGCTGTATCGCAGGCGCGAGCGCCGTCGCGAACGCGGTCGAAGACGCGCTGGCCGACCGCGGCGTCGTCGTGCGCGAGTTACCGATCACGCCGGCTCGGCTCTTCGCGTTACTCCACCGGCCCGCGTGACGAGCGCTCCGCGAACGTCCCCAACGCGACGCCGCCGAGGATGAGCAGGACCGCGATCAGCAGCGACGCGCCGGGCCGCTCGCCGAGCCAGAGCGTCGCCAGCACGACGCTGACGACGGGCGTCGCCAACAGGCCGAGCGACGTGGTGACGGCAGGGAGCCGACGACCGGCCATCGCGCTCGCCCAGTAGGCCAGCGCTGAGCCCGGCAGTCCGGCGTAGACGAACAGCGCTCCGAGCGTCGGCGTCCACTCGAACGCGAGCGGGCCCGCGACGACCCGGGCGAGCGGTATCAGAATCAAGGTCGCGAGCAGCATTTCCCATGGCAGCAGATCGAACGGCGTCGATTGCCAACGATGCCCGCGGATATGGAGGATGGCGCCGGCCCAGAGCAATGCCGCGGCGAGGATCGCCCCGTTGCCGAGCACGATCGCCGGCTGCGTCCAGTCGAGTGCCGCTGGATTGAAAAGGACGACGAGGCCGGCGAGACCGATGACGACGCCGAGAAGTCGGCGCCGTATGAGGCGCTCGCCGAGGAACAGGCTCGCGCCGGGGACCACCCACAGCGGCGTCGTGTAGGCGAGCACGGCCGAGCGGCCAGCCGGGACCAGGCCGAGCCCGATAGTCGACAGAGTCGTGAAGCCGACCATGTGCAGCAGCGTGATGCTGACGAGCACAGGCCAGTCCCGGCGCGGCGGCCGAGCGAGGCGGCCCGTGGCGAGCGACAGGATGACGAGGGCGAGCGCGCCGATCGCTGTACGAACGGCCACGGCCCACAGCGGCGGCACGGTCGCGACGATCACCTTGTTGACAGGCCAGGTGAGGCCCCATGCGAAGACCACCGTCGCGAGCAACAGGAAGCCGACGCGATGCGACGCCGCAGGCGTCGCGGCGGTCAGGACGCCCAGGGATTCGGTTCCGCCGCGCGCGCGGCGAGCGCTTCGCGCTGCAGCCAGCTCACGGCGAGCGGCAGGATCAGGAGCGCAGCACCGAGCGCGTTCAGCATGCCGAAGCCCCACGCGCCGAGCACCATACCGCCGAGCGTGCTGCCGACCGCGCCCATGAGGCCCATGACGAGATCGGCGAGGCCCTGAATCGAGGCGCGCTCTTGCGGCGACAGCGCGTCGGTGAGCAGCGCGCTCGCGGAGACGAACGCGAGGTTCCAGCCCACGCCGTTGAGAAAGAGTCCCGCGATCACCACGCCGCCGGCCCGTCCCGGCGCCAAACCCGCGATCGCGAGCGCGGCCAGCAGCACCACGCCACCGGCGCCGATCATCGGCAGCCGACCGACGCGATCGGAGAGCCATCCCGACAGCGGCGAGGTGACGTACATGCCGCCGAGGTGCAACGACACGGCGAGCCCGATCGTGCCGACGGCGTGCCCGTGATCGTGCAGGTGGAGCGGCGAGGTCGACGTGGTGCCGATCATCACGAGCTGGCTCACCATCAGCGTGCCGTACGCGACCAGCACGCGCGGCTCACGCAGGATCGCGCCCGTTGCGCGGCTCCGCGCGTCGGTGCCGTGCTGCGTCGGCGGCTCGAGGCGCCGCGCGATCGCGAGCGGATCGGGACGTAGCAGCGCTTGCACGAGCAGCGCGGCGACGGCGTACCCCGTGACGGAGATGAGAAACGCGCTCGCCACCGACGACAGGCCGAGCGTCGCGCCCACGCGGATGGCCGGGTTCATGAGCATGGGGCCGAGGATGGAGCCGGCCGCTGAGCCCCAGACGATCAGTCCCATCGCGCGACCACGCTGCGCGCCCGGGGTGATGTCCGCCGCCGCGTACCGCGCGAGCAGGTTCGACGTCTGCGCGGTGCCGAACAGCACCATGCCGGCGAGGAACAGCGAGAAGCTCTGCTGGATGACGCCAATAATTCCGAGGACGGCACCAGCGACGGCGATGCCGTAGCCGGCCGCGAGCCCCGGCCGGCGGCCGAAGCGCACCATCAGTCGCGACAGCGGCCACGCGGCGAGCGCGGTCCCGAGCGAGCCGACGGCGACAGGTAGACCCGACCAGGTGTTGGTGCCCGTGATGGCGGCGGCCATGATCGCGCCGACCGCCATGCCCATCGAGAAGCCGGTGCTGGCACACACCTGCGCGGCAAAGAGCGTCGTCATCAGCGCGCCGCGCCGGCGCAGCGGTGAGCCGGCGGAGGGGAGCGAAGTCACGCGGTCATCTTACATAAGTGGGTGACGAGGACAGGCCGCTGAGCGGCGTCGTAGATTGCGACCGGGTTCAATGGATCTGACGTTCTGACGACGGCGAATTCTCCGCGAGCATGGCGCGGCGATCCCCAATTCGGAAATATCACTGTCGACAACTCCGACACTATTCGCCGGCGGAATCGCCGCGTAGTTGTTGCGACGCATCACATACTCTCTGCCCTTATCTCCCGACTATGGCTTAGCTGATCGCGTCGATTGACATCTGGATGACGAACATGCTGGGGTGTCGGTACTTCTGAAAGGTGTTTTTCGTAATTCGCACAAGGCTTGGGCGAGAAATCAACTCAAGTCGTGAGGTGCGGCGCATGAATTGCGGCCTTGATTCCGTAAGATTTCTCGACGCTCGGCTCCGATCATCCCCCATTGGATCTACTCACTAAATCACTGAAATAAAAAGCAAGTTGTCGTGCCTGTCGGTTGGTCTTACAGTTTCGAAAGCCAGTCAGAAGTTTACGCTTAGACTGCATGTCAATTCGTCATGAAAATCGCCGCGTTGCCATTTTTTTGACTCGATGCACAAAACTTGGCGGACCAATTGCTCAACCGTCAGAGCGGTCGCGCCTGCGAAGGGTGTTCGAGCGATTAACCGCTGACAAGGGGGCTTCCGATGTACAGAAGTGATGTGACGAGGAGACTCGCGAGACGCTTGGCCGTCGCTGTTCTGACCACCGCCGTCATCGGGATTGGAACGCTCCCGAGGATGGCATCCGCCGACGTAATCGATACCAACACACTACATGGCTTCTGCGGCGCATCCGCTGCCACGTCCACGTGCAGCGACAACGGCACGATCACGCCGACCAACCAGAACCCCTTGCTGCAGTTCGGGTTCAATCGGAGCCCGGATTCCAACAGCGGCTTGATCGCTCCGGTCACCTTTGAGCTGGTCGTGTTGCTGCCCTCCGCTACTCCTGACGGGCAATCAATCACTTACACTGGGTCTGGCGGCGGCATCTCGGGGACCACCACACTTACTCAACATGCTGGGACCTTCAGCAGCAACGACCTCGACACCTATTTAAGCCTGACGAGCGTCGGCGGCCCTGCGAACCCGATTGGCGGCTTCCAGGCCGGGCAAACCAATCAAGGACTGCCTGCGACTAGTTTTGATGTGTATACCGGTACTTTCGGGACTCCGGACTTTACGCTTGCGACAGATCCGACGTTCGTCCCGGGCGGCGGCTTTAGCGGAACCTTGCCCCAGGGCTCGTTAATCTATGCCCTGCTTCTCGGCCCGAACTCTGGGACCTTCGGTCAGACCAACTGCGCAACGACGGCTTGTCGTCAGGACGCAACGGCCCTGTCGGGCACCCTCATCGTACCAGGGACAACGGTTCCGGAGCCGACGACGCTGCTCCTCATCGGTACCGGCCTCCTCGCGGTTGGCGCGGGAGCGTGGAGACGACGTCAGCGGTAGGTCCTTTTCGATCACGAAGCTAGACGAGTAGGTAGGCGCCCCCCTACCGGATCGTCAAGAGCATAGAGGCGGCACAGCGACGGGCCGGTACCGGACGCTGTGCCGTCTCTCGGTCTCGAATCTAAAACGGGTAGTCCCTGCGGTCGAGGTCCCCGCTACGATGATGTGGGCTCGCAACGCTCTGCGGTGCGAGTTTGAACCCGCGTCACGTGCGACAGGCGTTCCAGCGAGCCGACGTGGAGGAGGCCCTTTCCATGATAGCGGGGCCCCTGTAAGGTTCCCCGACGTTGTTGAAGACTTAAGCGTGTTCGAACGCAAGCGTAGACGTTTGAAATTCAAAAGGAAGTCTTACACCGTGTCGGCCGCGATTACGAACCCGAGAGAGCGTAGGGAGATGCCAGGATGTCCCTCCGCAACTCTGACGTGAAATATCCACAGCTTGAGGGTGATCTGACTTGATGAGCGCTACTTTGGCCGAGCAATTGCTGGCTCCGTCATACGCTTGCTCATTCCAATGCGCTTTGAAAGGGGATTTTAGATGCGTCGTGTCGTTCAAACTCTCGTCGTCCTCGTACTTCTGGCCGGAGGTGTCCTAGTCGCGGCGCCGCCAGCGCAGGCACTTCTCTTCGATCTCACCAGTAACCACTGCAGCGATGCGGCGGGCTGCGGGGCGCCCGGGACCATCTTTGGTACCGTGGACGTTGAGCAGAATGGCGCCAACGTCGATGTCACGGTCCACCTCAACTCCCCGTACGCGTTCGCGAAGACGGGATCTGCAGACAATCAGGCGTTCAAGTTCAACGCGACGGGCGTTGTGCTGGGGGACATCACGGTCAATCAAACCGTCCCCGGACAGACCCTGGCGCCGCAGACCGGAGCTTTCAACGGTGACGGCACCGGGACCTTCGTCTTTGGAATCGCGTGCGTGACGTGCGGTGGTGGCCTCAGTAATGGCTTCACCAACGACATCGTCTTCCATGTCGCTAGCGCAACGATCGCCGATATCACTGCTGCGAATGGGAACGGGAACGTCTTCGTCGCCGACATTGGCAATACAACGAACGGTGCCACCGGGCCGATTGACGCCTCGACGCCCCACCAGAACGTGCCGGAGCCGGCGACGATCGCGTTCCTCGGCACGGGCCTCGTGGCGCTTGGTGTCGCGCTTCGTCGTCGGCGTGTTCAGGGGTAGCAACAAAACGAGCTGAGCAAGCCCCCCACATCAAGAGAGCGTGAAGGCGGCACAGTGATGTGCCGCCTTCGCTTTGGGTTTCAGGCGCTCACTTCGGCTCGAGCCTGAACGGATAGTCCTTTCGCTCGATCTCGTCCGCCACGATCACGTCGGCGTGACCGGCGACTCCCTGCGGTGACAGCTCGAACCGCCAGGTGCCGTCCGGCGATTCAGTCACGTTCGGGCTGAACGTCATGACGGGCTGGCCATCGGGATCGCTGACCTTCACGTAGATGACTCGTTCACCGTTCTGATTGGTCTTCAGCGTCAGCGACCGCCGTCCGCGCGCCGTGACGGTGACCGAAATACCGCCGACGTCCGCCTGTTGGCCCGGGAACAGATCGTCGAGATGAACGGTGCGAAGCGTGCGCGGGAAATAGAGCGTCAGGACGCCGGCCACCGCCTTGATCGATTCCGGCGACGGCTTGGCATCGACCAGCACGTAGAGCGACTTGGTCAG
>Ga0075436_100003479_pt1 | contig 10795 bp, 9 predicted proteins | sample RhiMethybrSRZTD5_FD_75303 | JGI IMG/M metagenome (GOLD analysis project Ga0075436, IMG submission 75303) | Populus rhizosphere microbial communities from Tennessee, USA - Rhizosphere MetaG P. TD hybrid SRZTD5 | ecosystem: Host-associated > Plants > Roots > Rhizosphere > Soil | place: USA... | reverse complement strand
ACGGACCGCGTTGTGACGCATCCAGCGGGCTCGCAGGAATGCAACGATCTTTTGGCAACCGCTCAAACATAAAGTCAATCAGTTTTCGATTGTGCTCTTCGACGTGATCCGGTCCCATCCGCGATACCAGCTCCACCGAAGTGTCCATGGCCGCAAGATTGAAATTAAAGTAGCTCGCCCATTCCGGAGCGTCCCAACGCTTCGCGCTCGGCGCGGGCCTGGGATCGTCGAAATTCAGCGCCGAAAAATTGTCCGCTCCCCGAACCGCCATCCAGTAAAACGGTCCAGGTCGAACTGACGCAAGATGCTCGTTTTTAACCCAAAAGAATCCCGTGCCGAACGGGCTGAGCAGCCACTTGTACCCAGCGCACACGAGAAAATCGGCGCCTAACTTGTGCACATCCATCGTCATCGCGCCGCAGCATTGGCTCACATCCAGAAGCAGCAGAGCACCTTGCTTATGGCAAGCCGCCGCCACTCGCGGCGCATCGAGAAGCGAACCATCGTCGTAGCGCACCAAGCTGACGGAAACGATGCGCGTCCTTGGCGTCATTGCCCCGAGCAGATCATCGGCTGAAATAAACCGGCCTTGTGGCGCAACTATCTTTACCTTAATGCCTTCGCGCTCCTCCATCGGCTTCCACGTTGTGTACTGCAGCGGGAATTCGCCTTTGGCGACAATCACCTCATCGCCTGGTTGCCACTTCAAGGCATACGCAACAGCTGCCGCGCCGACGCTCGCGCCGCTCGTCAGAGCAATCTCCCCGGACCTGCCGCCGATGAGTTTCGCAATGTTTTCCCTGATACGGTCGGGCACTTCGAAGTACGTGGCGTCCGTTTTGTGATGCGGGAATTTTTTCGCTTCCAGGGCCGCCTGTACCGCGCGAATCGAAACACGCGGTAGAGGCGACTGGCCCGCCAGGTTCAAATAAGTCGCGTCCTCAAATTCGAACCATTCCTGACGCCAATCCATTTGAGGAGACGTTGTGGTGGTGGCCATGAGCCGCTCCTTTCATGAAGCACAGCCGCGGGCTCGAATGACTAGATTGACAGGGATGAAGAGTACGTTACAACGTCCAAATTGGGCTCGAGGGAGCGAGGGGAAGTTATAGCAAGGTCCGGTGAGGGGCTCAGAGGCAGGCCGTGGAATGAGCCGTCCGCACGGCTGTCTGTTTAGTGAGCTGGAACGCGAACCCTGTTTCCGGCTGTTTGCTGCAAGCTTTCGCTAACTAACCGCTGTGCGCGATTCGGCACCCGCTCGATATCGTGCAAACACCCAGCCGCCCACGACGTACCCCAACGTCCCTGTAATCATCCCTCCCAGCACGTCCGCTACGTAGTGATTCCGCACGTACACCGTCGAGACGCTCATGCATGCTACAAAAGGGAGAAAAATCCAGAAGAGCCAGCGGCGGTGGCGCCATGCACCTAATAGCGCGGCCATCGCGCCTGCAACATGCTGCGAAGGGAATGCGGCTCCATGCACGCGCCCGTACTTCTCGATCAAATTGATCAATGCCGTGAACGGGCCGCCAATAAGTTCTCCGTTCCACTGTCCTGCCAATGTGAACCATGGGCTCTGCACCGGGAAAAGCGTGGCAATCACGTAACCGAACACATAGCCAGCGGCGGAATAGGTCATCACCGCCCAATAGCTTTCGAAATCTCGCTGGTAATAAAGAATGCCACCGAGGATCAGCAAGTAAATGAAATAAGTGAAGTACGCGAACTGCATGAATTCGGTGAGCGCAGGATGCGTGAACTGTTCGAGCCACAGGGAAGGATTCACACGCGTGAGCCAACGATCGAGGGCGATAAGTTTGGCGTCCTCCCAGCCGGGATTAACAAGGTGCACGAGCCGGCCCATTTCTTCGAAGCAGAACAGAAAAAATAGGTGCGGATACCAGTGGCGCCAGAAATGCCAGAACCGGTAAGAAAACGATTCATACAGCCAATGCGTTCGCTCGGCGGCCCCCACTTCTACACGGCACAGAATCAAGATCAGCGTGGCTACGCTCGCCTGCGTTACGATGAGCCTCACAGGATGCGCGAGGTTTTCCGCGAATATCGTAATCAACACACTGGACAACCCAAGATATCCGAGCGCGATCCACTCGAACGCGCCAGACGCGCCCCACATTTCGGCAAATTCTTTGGCGATTAACGCAGTGAATCCCAATCGCTCTGCAGGAGCCGTCCACACAATCGCGCCTTCGCCGGTCTGGTAATCCCGTCTATGAAGTTCGCTCATGCGCATCGCCCCGCGTGCGGTAGTGGCTCGCTTATTTGCTGCGCACGATTTGCCGTTCGCAAGATGGGCCAACCTTGCTTCCACGCAATTCGTGCAAGCTTCGGCGTCGGATTTACCGCCGCTGGATTTCCCACAGATTCGAGCATCCAGCGATCTTGTGCGCTGTCGCCGTACGCCCAGCTTCGCGACAAGTCCAGTCTCATTTGTTCAGCCAGCGTGAGAATGGCGCACGCTTTGGCTTTCCCGAACATTGCTTCGCCCAAAATTCGCCCTGTCCACCTGCCGTCACTTTCTTCTAGCTTCGTTGCGAACACTTGGATTCCTACGGCAATTCCTCGAGCCTTCAGTTCCATTTCCAAGGTTCGCGCTGCCGCGTTGGCTAACGGCTCCAGCGTTCCGCTCACAATCACGATGGCGTGCCCTTGCCCTGCGTGCCAGGCCACGCGATCCACTCCGTCTTCAAAAAAAAGAGGGACAGGCCATCGTGGGTTGCGCCTCGGAGGCAGCGATACCTGTCCCTCGCCCTGGCTTTCCATACGTCGCCAAGAATGACCGTGCCCGTAAGAATCGGTGCGATTCTCAACGCCCCGCTGATCGAAGCGGTGCACGCCACGGAGATACATCTTGTTCGCGTGCATCACGCAGCCGATTCCGCGCGGAACCAATTTCAGCGCTTCGCGCAGCCACAGGAAATAGTTCTTCATCGGAATTTCTCGGTGATAGCGCAGCACTCGAAAGAGGTTCCTTTCGATTGACGGCAACGGCAGCAGTGTTCCATCCAAATCGAAAAAGGCAGCTACTCGCGCGCTCATGCTGCCTCCTGGGCTGCGGCTTTCACGCCGCGGCTCCGCCGGACGCCGTTTGCGAAGTATTTCCAACCTTCCAGAAGCACGGGCAAGCCGCGCACCAGACAAAATACAGCGGTCGCCGTGGTGAGCACTTGCGCTCCCATTCGAATGGTTGCGCTCACGTCTCCGCCGAGTCCACTCACGAGCGCCACACGCCCGCGCGTCAGCGCTAGTTCCAGGCCGAGGTAGCAGAAGCACAAGCACTTCATCGCCGCGTAGAGCCCGCGGCTCCATCGGGACGCCACCAGCGCGCGCCCCCACCAGGTCTGCACCATAGCGTTTGCGCCCCAGCCGGAATGACCCGCTTTCATCGCCAGGCCGCGAAGAAAGTCCGTCGCCGCGCCCCGGGCGAAAAACAAAATCGGCAGCCACAGTGAAACCATTCCCACCACTGCGAAATAAGTGAAATAGACGTTTTCGATCATGCGGTCTCCGAGAATGTCCAGTTGTGCGCCCACCGGGGTGGCCATTTGTTTCTTCCGCGCAATGTGTCCATCCAGGGCATCAAGAGCGATCGAGGTCACAGTAAGCGCCACCGCAAGCAAATTAGGCCAGGCGCCGCGCCCAAACAGGCAGACGGCTGCGAATCCCACCACTACGCGCAGGAGTGTCACTTTGTTGGGCGTCCATTGAAATTGCATGGCTAAGCGCTCCTCCACAAGCGCTCGCCAATCGAAATGGCAACTCTTGTGCCATTCGGCAGCTTTCGCAATTCCTTTGGAATCAAGCCATTACAGGAATGCAAGGAAGTGACATGCCACCGCCACGCCAGCCAATCGCTTCATCTGTCGCCCATTCGCTTGAGGTTCTTGCATGTTCCCTTTTCGTGTCTAGCGCGTCTAATTCTTGGACTGGCTTGAATGGTCTATTGCCCTCGCCCAATACAAGCCCCGCGAGAACGCAAACGGGCGCGGGAATATTCCCGGGGACTACGCGATTCCTTCCATTGCAGGTATGATGCGAAGTTGAAGGTATGAAGCAAACATGACTCCAACCGATGTCTCTCTTGCAGGCGCGTTTCTGGCCGGACTGGTTTCGTTTCTCTCTCCCTGCGTGCTGCCGCTGGTGCCGGGCTATATTTCCATGCTATCCGGCATCGGCATGGAGCAGCTCCGTCAGGGCGAGGTTCCGCGCTCGGGACTTTTTTCTTCGGCGCTGGCTTTTGTTGCGGGCTTCTCTGTGGTGTTCATCGCGTTTGGCGCTTCCGCAAGCGCGGTCGGAGCATTTCTCAAGCAGAATCGCAACCTGCTCGCGCCTGTCGCTGGCGCGTTGATTCTCCTCTTTGGCTTGCACCTCATCGGCGCGCTCACCAAACTCAAAGTGCGTGTCGGCGTAATTCTCGGCGTTATTCTTGCGGCGCTCGGAGTCGCCGCCTTCTTCCGCCCGTATCCGCTCTTCGCAGGACTCCGCGCGATGCACTTTTTCTCGCTGTCTCTGATCGGCTTTTTCGGTCCTGCGATGGCGCGCTGGCTCAACCGCGATGTGCATCTTCGCAGCGGCATCGGCCAGCCTGGCATTGGCCGCGGCTTTCTGCTTGGTTTTGCTTTTGCCTTCGGCTGGTCACCGTGCCTCGGACCAATCCTCGGAAGCATTCTCGCGCTGGCCGCAGCGACAGGCACGATCGCGCGCGGCGTTCTTCTCCTAGCTGTCTATTGTGCCGGGCTGGCCATTCCGTTTTTGCTCACGGCTCTGGGCATCAGCCGGTTCATGGTGTTCTACAAAAGCTTTCGTCAGTACTTGCACGCGGTGGAGCTTTTCAGCGGCGCATTGCTCCTGTTTGTCGGCGGATTGGTTTTCTTCAACCGGCTAACCTGGCTCGCAGGTAGACTAGCTTTCTTGAACGCCATGGTTGTGTGGCTGGAAAATGCGTTGACTGCTGGGACCCGGGGTGGGGGCTTCTGGCTGGTGAGCGGTTTGGCGGGGCTCGCGGTTGTAGCGCTGTTGGCGATCTGGTTTCGGAAGGGACTTCTCACTGTGAATAGCAAAAAGACAGTTTTGGTGGTAATGACCGTGGTCGCGCTGATCGTGGCGACTTACATCGCGAATCGAGAGATCGGCGTGAAAGCCAGCGTTCCTGCTAAGGACACTGCGCAGGAGGAAACCATTGTCAACGCTCCAAACGTTACGTTCAAAGATTTAGATAACAAGGATGTGCCGCTCAGCCAGTACAAGGGCAAAGTGGTGATGGTGAATTTCTGGGCCACATGGTGCGAACCCTGTCAGGTGGAAATCCCCTGGTTCATTGAAATGCAGCAGAAGTACTCGTCGAAGGGATTCACGATTCTGGGTGTGGACGTGGATGACGAAGGCAATAACGTGGTCTCCGCTTACACCGCCAAGGAACGCTTTAACGTGAACGGCGAGAAACTCCCGATGAATTACCCGATCCTGCGAGGCAACGATGCCGTAGCGGATAAATTTGGCGGCCTGCTCGGTTATCCCACAAGCTTTCTGATCTCGCGCGATGGCAAAATTGTGAAAAAGTTTCAGGGGCTCCACGATTACGGTGAGATAAAGAACGCGATCGAAGGCCAGTTGTAAGAACAGAAGACTGCAGCATCTCCGTCTCACTCGCCCTCTGACAAAACTATCCGGCCTGACCGAGCTCTCAGTTCAGCGTGCGCGTTTGACCACCGTGAACACAATTTGCGACGGATATTGCTTGGAATGATGCACGGAGTTGTGCGCGACCACGGCCTTGTCCTCATCGTAGTTGTTCCCGCCGGTATTCAGGTTGCGATCGAAACGCGGAAAATTGCTGCTCGAGACCTCGATGCGTAGCTGATGACCCGCCTCAAAGTAGTTGCTGGTGTTCAACGGCTGCAAGGTGACCTTGTAGACTTTTCCCGCTTCCATCCAGGCAAGCGGCTTGTCGTAGCCGTCGCGGTAGCGCAGGCGCTGGATCGATTCATCGAGGTTGTAAGCGCGTCCATCCGGATACACGTCGAGCACTTTGACAGTGAAATCCGTGTCCTTCGCGTCGGAGGAGACGTACAACGTCGGGACAATTGGCCCGCTCAGTTCCGTCCCCTCCTTGAAAGGCTCCGAGGTGTAGACCAGCACATCCTCGCGCGCTTCCATTTTTCGCTGGTCGAAGGCGCCTGGCTGAACGGCCGTCCCTGTGCAACAAACATTCCCGCCGTAAGAAAGAACCGGATTCATCGGGTCGTAGGTAAACGAGTCAGGCTTGTCCGTTGCAGGCGCCGCCGCCAGCAGGGCACCGTCGCCCGCCAACGAATTTGCCCGGCCCGCGCTCGACAAATACATTGTCATTGGTTGAGCTCCCGCGGGCGGCCAAGTGTCCGAGGTCTGCCATTTGTTCATCCCCATGGTGAAATACGTGACCTTAGGCAGTGAATCCAGCCGCGCGTTCTTCTCTCCTTTCAGGAAGCGATCGAAGAAGCTGTACACAATTTCCTGATAATCAAGCCGCGCATCGCCCATGCTGCGCTCGCCGACGATGGTGTCTTCCGTAGCGCGCGTGTACGCGCAGTGTGTCACGGGCGCAATCACGGCCCACTGCTGGTCGGCAATCTCCGCCTTCGCCGCTTTGCGAACGTGATTGTAGAGCGCGAGGTTCGGCCCGATCGAAACGTCGTACCAGGACATGAACCACAGTCCCGGAATGTTAAGCGGCATATTGTCGTGATACAGCCCGCCTTTGTACCAGGCAGGGTCGTTGGGAGTGCGCTGAATCATCCTTCCGCCGGTGTCCGCGGGCATCGCGTCTGCGTAGATGCCGCGCGGCGCGTCCACCGCTTTCAGGATGTCTTGCGCGGGCAGATGCCAGAGCGCTTTGGACCAATCCACCGGAGGAAGCTGCTGCGCAAGATCGAAAGCCTTCGAGGCGCGAATCAGATCCTCTTGCGAAGTGTTTGGCGGAAACATGGGACGCACCTGGTTCTGCTCGCCATAGAGCCAGGCGATGAATAGCATTTGGACCGCTCCGCCGCGGTACCAGTTGCCCTGCTCATAGTAAGGAGCGACGCGACCCACGCCAGCGCCGAATCCCTGAACGTTCATCGCCGCGTATGCAGGATGACCCATTGCGGCGATCCCCATTTGATATTCTGCGGTCGAAGAGCAGCCCGTCGTTCCCACTTTGCCGTTCGCCCAGGGTTGCGAAGAAAGCCAAGCCAGCGCATCAGCTCCATCAGTGCGGGGAGCGCCTAGGATGTCGTAATTCCCTTCAGAAAAAAAGTGGCCGCGTTCATTCTGGACTACGTAGGCATAGCCGTGCTGAACGGCTGTTAGCACGGTCTTCATATCGGCGGGAACACCGTTCCGCACGTCCCAAAAATTGAAATTGTAGGGCGTGCGCACCCAAATGATGGGCACCTTGCAGGTGGCGTTCTTCGGCCGGTAGATGTCGGTAGCCAAGCGAACTCCGTCGCGCATCGGCATCATGACCTTGCGCTCGATAACGGCAATGGATTCCAGCTCCTTTTCCGTTTGCCAGCGCTGATCGCGCTGCTCTTGAGTAAGGGGTGTGCCCTGTTGCGCCTGCATTCCTTCAATTGGAAGCACACAAGCAACTGCAACCACCAAAAGCGTTCGAGCAATGTAGTTTTTCATCGAAGCCCCCGAGCAACATCATCAATTCGGTCTTTGCCGCGAAGATTCTACAGGATTCCGTGCACGCAGGGGGAATAGAGCAAACCATTGAAACTTCATTGTTAGAAACGGGACGAGGAAGGTACCGAAGTCTACGCGAGCTGCTTGCTCCGCGTCTGAGAAGCGAATGCAATTTCGCAGGATCTGCGCAGAAGTTGAACAGCGCGCTTTACGTCGGCCGGGTTGCGAAGAAAGATGCTTACCCATCCTGATTTTGGAAGGATATGGTGAGGTTCGGCCATTCCGCTTTCGACCAATTCTTTGCGCACGCTCAGCGGGAACGGTATGTCTACGAGGTGGTCGCCGTGGATGTGGCCAACTTCACGGTGACCGACGCGGTACTCTGTGCCGCCAAAACGATGTGGCGCATTTTCGACTTCTTCCCAGCTTGTAACCTCGGCATGGATTTGCTGCCCAGCGCCCTGCACCGTCATGGTTCGCTCGCCCCCAAACAACCTTGTCCGCAAGCCGTACCATTGGATGCGCGGCAGTCTGATCAAGCTACTTGTGAATTTTCTAGAGGACGGGCGCTGCCGGATCGTTACTTTGTGTTCAGGAATCGAAGGATCTCGCGCATTACGCGCTCACTCTGATCCGTTTGGAAGAGGTACTGCGCATGGGCTGACCCTTCAAGGATAATCAGCTGTTTCGGTTCCGGAGCTTTCTCATAATCCGCGCGAATCCTGGGGAGCCGTGGTCCATCGCCGCTGGTATCGTCGCGCGCCACAATGAACAGCGAAGGGCACTTGAGTTTTTCTGCCGGACTGTTCGGGTGGGCCCCCAGCAGTACCACGCGATCGATCTCACCGGGCTTGGAAGAGATGCATGCGTCTGCGGCAGCTTCTCCTCCCATGCTGCCGCCAACGATCGAAACCGTCTTCGCGCCGTTTGTTCGCAGATAGTGGACAGCAGCGAGTACATCCAAATGAAGCGGCGCATCCATGGGTTGCGAGTCCCCCGGGCCCTTCGACTTGCCGTATCCGCGAAAGTCCAGCGCGAGCACGCGAAAGCCAGCCCCTGCCAGCGTCTGAGCTTGCTTTGCCCAACTCTCTTTGTTGAAGGGGCCGCCGTGGGCCAGCACCACAGTTCGGTCGCCTTCTCCGTAAACGTCAGCGAAGATGACGCCATTGTCCTCGGTAGGAAAGGAAACGGTTTTTTGCGCAACGGAAACGGTCGCGAGAAATAGTCCCAACATAGCGGCGAGGAGTGTACGCACGCTTCAAATGTGTCATTCCGTTTGCGAGGCTTGGTCTAAATTTGTAGTGTCAAGCGGATACGATGGAAACCAAGCGCAGCACCGGAAGAGCGAGAGCGGCATCGCCAGTAATTTTGCATTGGGACTTTGCTGTTGCGGGATCGATGCCTTTGGTGAAAATCCGCCAGGCAATTTCCTGCGGGATGATGGTTTCCGCCGCAGGTTGATCCTGTCCGTGTTCCGTGAGCACCCAGGCCGTATCGCCACTACGTAGATTCCAGCCGCCCCCGCACTCGCCGGAGACCGTGATCCGAATTGTGGTTCCCGCCTCAGCGGAAACGTTGCGATAGGTAAACGGGAGGCCACGCAGAAAACAATCGAGCACGGGGAAGTAAAGTTCGCGCGTAAGGATGCCCGGTCCCGGACGTTCGTTGGCCAGGCGAATCTGCTGCTGATGGTGCCACCGTTCGGTGTATTCGCGAGCTGTGTCAAACCAGTTCGCAGATTTTTCTTCGCCGGCCCAGCTCACCCCGTAAGGCGCTTGCGCGAAAGGATCGCGCTGCGCGTGGTACTCCGAAAGCTGCTGACAGGCCATTCCCATTAACAAAAGCAGCACTTCGGGGCTCAAGCGACGATAGACCCTGGTGCCTTCATCGTTCAGACGATTGATGTAAGCGCCCAAGGCGGCAGGCGAATCAAGCGTAGGAGCTGGCGGCAAGTAGCCGTCGCGGCCGAAGGAAACTCCTCGCAGAGCCGTGTCCAGAAGATGCGCGGCGACGTCCTTGACTTTCCACTTTGGCGAGACGGTTTGCTTCTCCCAATCCTCCGGTGAGAGCGAGCGCAGCAATTCAAGCAGCATCCCATCCACCTTAGGAAATAGATGGGCGGTGAAAATGGGCTTTAGCGGAGAGATTCGGTCCGTCGCCGGGCGCGGGGTCATGTAAGGAATCTACCTATGGAGAGAGTTGAATTGCAATCGGCGAAGTCAAAACGTGCGTCCTGCAACCTTTTGGCTGAGTGGGGGTTTAATTACATGAACGAACTCTCGAACCGAATGACTAACCGAGGACTGAAGGACGTCGGAAGAGAGCGAGCTGCGGAAGGGACCAGGAACATGCGATATCTAAGGTTTGCGGGAGTACTCGGCATTTGCCTCTTTTGCGCTTCCTTTGCGAGCGCCCAGAGAGTGATTGTGGGCGTCGGAGTGGGGCCAGCTTACTACGGACCGGCTTATGTTGGTCCGCCGCCGGTTTGCTCCTACGGCTACTATGATTATTACCCCTACGCGTGTGCGCCGTACGGCTTTTACGGGCCGGATTGGTTTGTGGACGGCGTGTTCATCGGCGCTGGCCCCTGGTACCACGGATATTGGGGCCGCGGCAACTGGGGTCGTGGTTACTACGGCCGTGGGTACTATGGCCGAGGCTTCGGCGGGCGCGGCTGGGACCGTGATGATTGGCGTGGACGTGGATTTCGCCGAGACTGGGATCGTGACGGCTGGCGCGGTCGCGAGTTCCATGGCGATCGCGGGTTTCGCGTTGAACATGGATTTCGCGACGGCCATGAGTTCCACGGCGATCGAGGGTTCCACGGGGATGGCGGTTTCCACGGAGATCGAGGGGGCTTTCAAGGCGGTCATGGCGGGCGCCACTAACTTTTCTGCATTCCAAATCTCGAGCTCCGGAAACGGCTGGCGAGTAAGATTGCCAGCCGTTCTTCTTGAATGAGAACCCAACCCCGAGCTTAAACGTAAGGGCAGACGACTTCGTCGGCAGGTTAAGGAAAGTGCTGCGCCAGACCGCTGGCAATCTTGTTTCCTGAAGGATCGTTCGTTGTGATTACAGAACCGCTCGCCGCGTCTGCATAGGTCTCACCTCGACTGCAAAT
>Ga0075436_100003475_pt1 | contig 10800 bp, 9 predicted proteins | sample RhiMethybrSRZTD5_FD_75303 | JGI IMG/M metagenome (GOLD analysis project Ga0075436, IMG submission 75303) | Populus rhizosphere microbial communities from Tennessee, USA - Rhizosphere MetaG P. TD hybrid SRZTD5 | ecosystem: Host-associated > Plants > Roots > Rhizosphere > Soil | place: USA... | reverse complement strand
CGGGAGTTGGGAGCCGACAGTCGAGGCGATGCTGCGTCGCGGCCGCCGCCGGACAGCCGGCCGGACGGCCGCCGTCGCCGTGGACTACGCCGCAGCAGGATGGCCGGTGTGCCTGGGCACCCACCCGGGTGAGGGGCTGGCCCGCCACCCGCTGCACGGCGCGGTGGCGCGCGGGCGGGTGCTTGACCCGGGCCGCGCCTGCTCCTGCGACCGGATCGGGTGCCCGGCGCCGGGCGCGCATCCCATCTCGCCCGCATGGCAGATCGAGGCGTCCAGCGATCCCGGGGAGGCCAGCCGGTGGTGGCGGGAGCAGCCGGCGGCGAACATCATTCTGGTGACCGGGCGCGTCTTCGACGTGCTCGATGTGCCGGCCGTGGCCGGAACCGCCGCGCTCGGCCGGATGCAGCGAGCCGGGTTGCGGGCCGGGCCCGTGGCGGTGTCCGCGGAAGCGCTGCCCGCGGACGACCGGGCCCTGTTCTTCGTCGCCACCAGGGGTGCGCCCGCCGACGAGGACGAATGGTGGTCGTGTCACCTGGACTGTGAGCCAGACGACTTCGCGCCGGTCACGGGCCTGCGCTGGCACACCAGAGGCAGCTTCGTGGTGGCCCCCCCGTCCCGCTACGGCCGGGGGGCCGCACACTGGATCCGTGAACCGGGGGAGGACCAGCTGCCGGACGCGCTGCGGTTGCTCGAGTTTCTCGCGGACGCGTGCGACGAGTTGACGGTGTGAGACACCCGCTGCCGGGCCCGGGTCGGCCCGTGACGCCGCGGGCGCCCACGAGGGAGGCAATCGGATGAGCGAGGGGCTGGAATCCGGCGGGCTCTTCCGCCGCGCCTGTGCCGTCATCCCGGGCGGGGTGAACTCCCCCGTCCGTGCGTTCGGCGCGGTCGGTGGGGTGCCGGTGTTCATGGCCTCCGGCCGCGGCCCCTATCTCACCGACGCCGACGGCCGGGAACTGGTCGACCTGGTCTGCTCGTGGGGGCCGATGATCCTCGGCCACGCGTACCCGGCGGTTGTCGAGGCGGTGACGGCGGCGGCCGCGCGCGGCACCTCGTTCGGCGCCGCCACCGCGGGTGAGGTCGAACTCGCCGAGGAGATCGTCGCGCGCACCCCGGTGGAGAAGGTGCGGCTGGTCAACTCCGGCACCGAGGCCACCATGTCGGCGGTGCGGCTGGCGCGGGGATTCACCGGCCGGCCGCTGGTGGTGAAGTTCGCCGGCTGCTACCACGGCCACGTGGACGCCCTGCTGGCCGCCGCCGGGTCCGGGGTCGCCACCTTCGGCCTGCCCGACACGCCGGGGGTGACCGGCGCCGCGGCGGGGGACACGCTGGTGCTCCCGTACAACGACGAGCTCGCGGTCCGGCAGGCGTTCGCCGAGCACGGCCCGCGGATCGCGGCGCTGATCACCGAGGCGTGCCCGGCGAACATGGGGGTGGTCCCGCCCGCCCAGGGCTTCAACGAGCTGCTGGCCGCGCTCTGCGGCGAGTACGGGTCACTGCTGATCATGGACGAGGTGCTGACCGGATTCCGGGTTACCAGCTCCGGCTGGTACGGCCGGGAAGGCGTGGCCGGCGACCTGATGACCTTCGGCAAGGTGATGGGCGGCGGGCTGCCGGCCGCGGCCTTCGGCGGGCGCGCGGAGATCATGGACCGGCTGGCACCGTCCGGGCCGGTCTACCAGGCCGGGACCCTGTCCGGGAACCCGCTGGCAACCGCGGCCGGGCTGGCCACCCTGCGGGCCTGCACGCCCGAGGTGTACCGCCGGGTGGACGAGGTGGCCGCGACCGTGGCCAAACTGGCCGCCGCCGCGCTGGCCGCGGCCGGGGTGCCGTTCCGGTTGCAGGAGGCGGGCAACCTGTTCTCGTTCTTCCTCGGCAGCGACGCGCCGGTGCGCGACTTCGACGAGGCACGCGCTCAGTCCGGCGCGGCGTACGCGGCGTTCTTCCACGGCATGCTCGACGGCGGTGTCTACCTGCCGCCGTCCCCCTACGAGGCCTGGTTCACCTCCGCCGCGCACGACGACGAGGCGGTCGCCAGGATCGCCAACGCCCTCCCGGCGGCCGCCTCGGCCGCCGCGGGCGCCGTCGGCTGATGCGGGCCGCCGCGGGCGCCGTCGGCTGACGCGGGGTCAGCTGATGGTCACCGCGATGATCCCGGCCACGATCGCCGCCGCGCCGGTGAGCCGGCGGGCCAGCCCGCCCTCGCCGAGCAGCCGGCGGCCCAGCACGACCCCGAACAGGACGCTGACCTCCCTCGCCGGGGCGACGGCGGCCACCGAGGTGAAAGTCATCGCCACCAGCACGAGGATGTAGGCGAGCGGGGAGAGCAGCGCCGCGCCGAGCGCCTGGCGCCGGTAGCGGCGCCACAGCAGCCGGGTCCGCCCGGCGTCGGCCAGCGCGAAGGGCGCCAGCGCCAGCGCCATCCCCACCAGCGAGGCATAGCCCTGCAGCAGCGGCGGGTTGCCCACCGAGGTGACCGCGACCTTGTCCCAGAGGGTGTAGCAGGCGATGAAGATGCCTGTCGCCAGGGCAAGCAGGATCGCGGCGGGAGCCAGCGCCTGCCCGGTGCGGGCGGGCATGCCGAGGACGACCACCCCGGCGACGAGCAGGCCGATGCCCGCCAGCGCGGCGGGACCGGGTCGCTCGCCGAGTATGACGATGCCCGCGAGCGCGGCCAGCAACGCGCCCGAGCCCCGGCCGATGGGATAGACAGCCGACAAGTCGCCGACCCGGTAGGCCCGCAGCAGGAACAGGAAATACCCGGTCTGCAGCGCCGCGGTGCCGACCAGGAACACCCACGACCGGATGGTCAGGTGCGGAGGGCTGGCGATCAGGCTGACCGCCACCACCGGGGCGTAGATCAAGGTCGCCGCCGCCGACATGAGCCATACGAAACGGATGGCTCCGGCCTCTGCCGCCTGCTTGCTGAACAAGTTCCAGCAGGCATGAGCGACTGCAGCAACGAGGATGAGGACGAGGGCGGTGGCGTTCAGTTAACGGCTCCTCGGTGCATTCTCCCGGCGCTGCGAGCTCGCGCGCCCTTCCGGCCTTTCCATCCTGTCCGGGACGAGGCCGTTCACCTGCAGTTCATCATGCCTCAGCGCGGCCGGGGCTCTGGTCCGCCCCCGGTAGGCTGGGCGGGCCATGTCTGACACCACCGTGGTCCACCTGCTGCGCCATGCGGAGGTGAGCAACCCACGCGGCGTGCTCTACGGCCGGCTACCCGGCTTCCATCTGTCCGAGGAAGGCCGGCTCATGGCGAAGTCGGCTGCCGGGTTCCTGGCCGGCCGGGACGTGACCGTGGTGTGGTCCTCCCCGCTGGAGCGCGCGCTGGAGACCGCCGCGCCGGTCGCGGCCCAGTTCGGCCTCGACGTCGAGATCGATGAGCGGCTGATCGAGCCGTGGAACCACTTCGAAGGGACCACGTTCGGCGTCGGGTCCGGCGCCCTGCAGCGGCCATCGCACTGGCGGCATCTTCGCAACCCGTTCCAGCCGTCCTGGGGTGAGCCCTACGACAGCATCGCGGCCCGGATGCACGCCGCGATGACCGACGCGGTCAGGGCCGCCCGCGGGCACGAGGCGGTCTGCGTCAGCCACCAGCTGCCCATCTGGGTTGCCCGGCGGGCAGCCGAGGGCCGCCGCCTGTGGCACCACCCCGGCCGCCGCCGGTGTGCGCTGGGAAGCGTGACCAGCTTCACGTACCACGGGGACACGATCGCCGGGATCAGCTACGCCGAGCCTGCCGGGGCCGGGCGGCCGCAGGTCCCCGGCGCGTGAGCCGGGCCGGGGGGCCGCCCGGCGGGCCACAGGGGCCGGCCCGCCGTCACCGCGGCGGGCCCGGTCCGGCACAATGGGGCGCGGCACTACTGCCTGTAGGAGATCGCCCTGTGTCCCGTCCGCCGCGATGTCCGCGCCGTCACCCACGCCACGCGGCCATCGGCCCCAGGCTCAAGCGCGCACGCCGCGGCGCCGCAGCCGTGGCGGCGGCAGCGGGCACCCTCACGCTGGCGGCCTGCGCGGGCGGCGGCATCGCGCAGAGCACACCGGCCAGCAACGGCCAGAGCTTCGTCTCGGGGGACAGCGGCACCACGGTCTTCGGGAGCAGCAACCGCCCGCTCGCGCCCCCGGTCACCGGCACCACGCTCGACGGCGCCCGGCTCAGCCTGTCCCGGTTCCGCGGTCATGTGCTGGTGATGAACTTCTGGGGTTCATGGTGCACACCCTGCCGTGCCGAGGCGCCGACGCTCGCGTCGCTGGCCCGAACCTTGCGCCCCGCGGGCGTCGCCTTCCTCGGCGTGGACATCAGGGATACCCCGGCCAGCGCCCAGGCGTTCCAGCGCAACTTCAACGTCACCTACCCGAGCCTGAACGACCCGGGTGACGCGATCGCGCTCGCCTTCCGCAGCACCGTGCCGCCCGCGGGTATCCCGACCACCCTTGTCATCTCGCGCAGCGGCCGGATCGCGGCCCGCGTCATCGGCCAGGTCTCCTACCAGGGGCTGCGGGGACTGATCTCCAAGACGCTGGCGCAGCCGTCATGAGCACGGCACGTCTCGGAGATCTCCGGCCCGCTGCGACGGCGGGGATCCACGGGACACGCCCTCGGCGGGGACGGGCGGTCTCCCGGTGACCGGCGTGCGCATCCCGCCCGGCCAGCGGGGCCAGCGGGCGCAGCGGGGCCAGCCCGGCCGGGGAGCCCTGCGGCGCGCGGCCGGTACGCCGGCGCCGTCGCCCGGCCCTGTGGCCTGGCTACGGTGGGCCTGGTATCACCTGACCTCCATGCGCACCGCGCTGGTGCTGCTTTTCCTGCTCGCGGTCGCGAGCGTGCCCGGGTCGGTGCTGCCACAGCAGGGGATCGACCCGCAGGCGGTGCAGCAGTACTACGCCGCCCACCCCGCCCTGGCGCCGCTGCTGGACAGGCTGTCGCTGTTCAACGTCTTCGCGTCGCCGTGGTTCGCCGCCATCTACCTGCTGCTGTTCGCCTCGCTCGCGGGGTGCGTGATCCCGCGCGCCTTCCGCCTGGCCGGCTCGGCGCGGCAGCAGCCGCCCCGGGCGCCTGCCAACCTGTCCCGCCTGCCGCTCGCGGCCCGCCACGAGACCCAGCTCACCCCGGACGAGGCGCTCGCGGCCGCGGCGGCGGTGCTGACGGGCCGGCGGTTCCGGCTCCGGACGGGCGACGGCTGGGTTGCCGCGGAAAAGGGCTACCTGCGCGAGGCGGGAAACCTGCTCTTCCATCTCGCGCTGCTGGTGCTGCTCGGCGCGGTCTGCGTGGGCGGGATGTTCGGCTACAAGGCGAACCGGCTGCTCGTCGTGGGTGACTCGTTCGCGAACACCGCCACCGCCCTGGACGCGTTCCACCCAGGGCGGGCCGTCTCCGCGGCCGACCTCCAGCCGTTCACGATCGCCCTCGACAAGTTCGAGGCGTCGTACATCACCTCGGGTGCCCTCCGCGGGCAGCCGTCACGGTTCGATGCGCTCATCCGTTACGCACCGCAGCCTGGGGCCGCGATGCGCGGCTACAGCCTGCGGGTGAACCATCCGCTGACCGTGGACGGGGCGCGGGTGTTCCTCATCGGCCACGGCTACGCGCCGGTCTTCCGGGTCACCGACGGGACCGGACGGGTCGTCTTCAACGGCCCGGTGCCGTTCATCGCCGCGGAGCAGGCGGGCCTCACCTCCGAAGGCGTGATCAAGGTGCCCGACGCCCGCCCGCGGCAGCTGGGTTTCGCGGGGGTCTTCCTTCCCACCGCCGTGGACGCGGGCGGCAAGCTCGGCTCCGCCTTCCCGGCGCCGCTCAACCCGGCGGTGAGCCTGGTCTCCTACGCCGGCAACCTGGGCATGAACAGCGGCCCGGCGCAGTCGGTGTACCAGCTGGACACCTCGGGCCTGCGCCAGCTGCCGGTCGCGCCGCGACCGCTCGCACCGGGCCAGTCGATAAAGCTGCCGGACGGGTACGGGACCCTCACCTTCACCGGCTACCGGCAGTGGATCAGCCTGGCGATCACCTACGACCCGGGCACGCTCCCGGCCCTGATCGCGGGGATGACGGCCCTGGCGGGCCTGCTGCTGTCGTTCTTCATCCGGCGGCGCAGGATGTTCGTGCGGGCCTACCCGGGACCGGGCGGCCGGACAGTGGTCGACGTCGGTGGCCTCGCGCGCTCCGACGCCGCCGGAGCCTTCGAGACCGAGTTCACCACCCTGGCCGGTGAGATCTCATCGGCGCACCGGGGCAGCGAGCCCGCCGTGCCCGCCCGGAGCCCGGGGCGGGGTTCCGGCGCGGGCGGCCCGCCAGCCCTGGCCGACCAGACCGAGGGGGAGTGAGAGCCGTGCCCATCAACGACGGGCTGGCCAACCTCAGCCACTACTCATTCGTGGCCACCGTCGTGGCCTACGCCCTTGCGGTGCTGGCCTTCGCGTGCGACTTCGCCTTCGGGCGGGACACGCTGGGCCCGCTGCGGTCGGCCCGGAAGCCAGCGGCCGACCTGGTCGCGGTGGGCGCGGCACCGAGCTCCCCGGGCTCGGGCACGTCCGAGCCGGGATCCACCCCGTCGGTTCCAGCCGCTGGACCCGGCACGGGACAGGATGCCCGGGGGATGGGGCGCTGGGTGCGGGTAGCGATCTGGCTGACTGCCCTCGGGCTGGTGGCGCACATCATTGGTGTCGTCAGCCGCGGGCTTGCCGTGCACCGGGTGCCGTGGGGCGATATGTACGAATTCGTCACCACCGTCACCTGCGTAGCGGTCATCTTCTTCTTCGCCCTCATGCTTCGCTACCGCGCCTACCGGCTGGGCCTGTTTGTGATCGGCCCGGTGGTGATCCTCCTTGGTCTCGCGGAAACGGTCATCTACACCCCCGCCGGGCAGCTGCCTCCGGCACTGCAGTCCTACTGGCTCGCGATCCACGTGACGTCGATCACCCTTGCGACCGGCGCGTTCGTGGTGGCGGCCCTGCTAGCGGTCGTCTACCTGCTCGCCGACCGGCACGCCAGCCGGGCCGCCGCGGGCCTGCCCACGCGGGCCGACGCGATCTTCCGCATCCTGCCGCCGCCGAAGGTGATCGACCAGCTTGCCTACCGGACGGTGGTGTTCGGCTTCCCGCTGTGGACCTTCGGCATCATCGCCGGCGCGATCTGGGCGGATATGGCCTGGGGCCGTTACTGGGGCTGGGACCCCACCGAAACCTGGGCCTTCATCACCTGGGTCGTGTACGCGGGCTACCTGCACGCCCGCGCCACCGCGGGCTGGCGGGGGCGCAAATCCGCGTATATCCAGCTAGTCGGCTTCGGGTGCCTGATCTTCAACACCGTCGTGGTCAGCATCATCATCACCGGGCTGCACTCGTATGCCGGCCTCAGCTGAGGTAGCCAGGTTCAGTCCAGCGCGCCGGGATCCTCACCCCGGATAAGCCGCTCCAGCGCGCTGATGAATTCGGGGTCGTCATCAGGCCCGGTCGGCTTCCTGGGGCCTGGCCCGTCCGGCGGGTTCAGCGCAGGCAGTCCGTCCGGCTCCAGCCATCGCTCCCGGCCCGCCGGGTGGCGCCGGAGCGCCGCCTGGGTATCCCGCGGGTGACGGGACGGGTGCCCGGCCCGGGGCAGCGCACGGCCCGCCAGCCACCACATCAACATGCCGCCGACCAGCAGCCCTGCGATGAGCAGGGCGGACAGAACCGCCAGCAGCATCATGGCGGCAGCCTAACCTTTGCGTATCCGGACTGCCCGTAAATCGGGTGAGTCCGCCGTCCTACCGGCGGTCCACAGCACGTGACAGTCAGTCAGGGCAGATGACGTTCCGGGTAAATTCGTCGTACTCTGGCGGCTTGGCACCGATCATGGGGAGAGCGAGTTATGCGGCTGCGGCTCTTTGCCCGCTTCCGCCGGTCCGCCCGGCCACGGCGGGCCCGCGGTGCCGGCTGGGGACCGTGGGCTGAGCCACCCCGCGAACAGCCGGGCCTGGGTCCGCCTGCCACCGGACGCCATCGCCGGGACGGCGGGCGGGAGTTGGCGGCCGACGCGCAGCCGGTGGGCCGCGGGCAGCCGGGGCCGCAGGCAAGTCCGTATGGGTCCCCGGTGAGGGAGGTCCTCCCGCGCCGGGCGAAGCCACGGCGCCCCGATACGGCCAGGGGAACCGCCCACCGGGCGGGGGCTGCCAGGGCAGCCGCAAGAACGGCGCCCCGGGCCGGTGCAGAGGCCCGTTCGGCGGTGGGGCCTGCCCGGCAGCGGCCGGAGACTGCACGCGAAGCCGGGCTGCCGTGGTACGAGGTGGCGCATGCGCGCAGGGCGGCGGAGGGGCGCCGGGACTGCGGCGAGCTGGAACACCTGGTCTGCCGGGAGTGGGAGGAGGGTGCGGTGCCGCCGCCGGAGGCTGTCCGCGCCATCGACCGGCTGGCCGAACTGCCGTCCCGGATCAAGCAGATCCTCGTGTCCGGCCTCGATGCGATCTTCGTCGGGCCCGGCGGCGTGCCCGACCTCGACGATATGGCCAAGCTGCACGGCGTCCCGCTGCCGTCCGGGCGCGCCACCTGGGACGCGTGCGCCGGCGCCTATGGCGAGCGAAAGATCATTGTCGGTTCACGGCCGTCGGCCGCCCCGGACGTGATGTGCCACGAGGTCGGGCACGCAGTGGACGACATCGATGGATCCGGCGAGAGGTGGCAGTCGGATTCGGATGAGTTCCGTAGCCTGTATGACCGCTGCCTGCCGCGTCTTGTGAGCTACTTCCACCGGCAGGAGGGGGCGGTCGGCCGGCGAGAGTTTTTCGCCGATGCCTTCGCCGCGATCGCCTCGCGGCAGCGGCCAGCGCTCGTGGACATGCTGGGCGGCGACACCAGGATCGCTCTCGACGTCATGCTCTTCTTCAACCTGCGATACGGCATTTAGAGTGGTATGCGATGTTTGTCATCAAGCTTCCCAACGGAAATCTCATGGCCCCCGAGTCAGCCGTGGACGCCGATGGCCAGGTGGTGGGGGACGCTTACGTGGAGATCTCGCCGGCCGACCCGGAATATGCGCGCCTGGCCGAGCAGGCGCTCTCTGAGCAGGAGGTCGAGGACCGCAAGCGGCGGTGGCGCGATGGCGACGAGGCGCTGCGCCGGGAGTTCGAGGAGTACCTGGCCAGCCGCGGCCAGGACGACACCGGCCAGGGCTGAGCGGCCGGGCTGACCGAGCAGGCGCTCGAGGGCGGACGCTGAGGGGGCGGACGGTGAGGGGGCGGACGCTGGCGGTCCGTCGCTGAAGGGTCGGCGCTGACCGAGCTGTCGCTGATGGGTCGGCGCTGACCGAGCGGTCGCTGAGCGGGCGGACGCAGAACGGCCGGCGCCGACCGACCGGAACTGACCGGGCCGGAATTGACCGAGCCGGGGCTGACCGAGTCGGCGTTGAGCCGGGCAGGACGGGCCAAGCGATCACTGGGTGGCAGGGTTGTCCTTTGCCGACTGCGAATCCCCGCGGAGCAGGGCGCGAACCTCGGACTCGCGGAACCGCCTGTGGCCCCCGGGCGTCCTGATGCTGCTGATGCGACCCGATGCCGCCCACCGGGTAACCGTCTTCGGGTCGACTCGGAAGAGAGCAGCTACCTCCCCGGGAGTGAGGAGCCGCTCACTGTTCCCGTCCACGCCTTTCCCCCTTCTGACCTCCGTTTGCGGGGCCTGCACTTAGTGTCCCGGACGCGGACCCGTTATCTGCCTCGATTTCCGGAATTCACTCCTCGGCCTGGTAACACTTTGACATGTGCGCTGGATGGGCCGGCCGGCCATATGGTGGGCCAATGGCGTCGCTGGTATCGGTCGACGAAATCCGGGCTGCGGCCGCGCGCCTCGCCGGGGTCGCCGTCCGTACCCCGCTGGTGCCGTTCCCTGGCGCGCATCCCGGCTTGCTGGTGAAGCCGGAGTCTCTGCAGCCAACAGGCTCGTTCAAGCTGCGTGGCGCGTATGCGGCGATCAGCGCCCTTCCCGCCGATCTGCGCGCGCGGGGGGTGGTGGCCCATTCCAGCGGGAATCATGCCCAGGCCGTCGCGTATGCCGCGGCGCTGCTGGATGTGCCGGCCACCGTGGTCGTCCCGGTCAATGCGCCGCCGGTCAAGCTCGGCCCCGTCCGCCGGCTGGGTGCCCGGATTGTCACCACCGAGCCTTCGCTGAACGCACGGATGGCCGCCACCGACGAACTGATCCGCCGTCACGGCTATGCGCTCATCCCGCCCTTCGACGACCGGGCTGTCATAGCGGGCCAGGGCACCATCGGCCTGGAGATCGCGGCGGACTGCCCCGACGCCGACCTGGTCGTCGTGCCGGTCGGCGGCGGTGGCCTCATCTCGGGGATTTCCGCCGCCGTCCGCGCGCTGAGCCCCGCGACGCGGGTGGTCGGGGTCGAGCCGGAACTGGCCGCCGACGCGCGTGAATCGTTCCGCAGCGGCCGGCGGGTGGCATGGCCAGTGCAGGACACGCAGCGGACCATCGCCGACGCGCTCCGGGTGGAGCAGATTGGCTCGCTGACCCTGGATCACATGCTCAGTCACGTGGACGACATCGTGACCGTCACCGAGAACGAGATACGCGAGGCGGTGCGACGGACCGCGGCGCAGGCACATCTGGTTGCCGAACCGGGCGGAGCCGTCGCGGTCGCCGCGTGCCTGCTCCGCGAGCATGACCTGCCATCCGCCCGGATCCGGGTGGCCGTGCTGTCCGGAGGCAACATCGATCCGGCGCTGCTGGCGGGCATCCTGGCGGGCGGCGGCACCGGCCAGGGCAGCGGCACCGGCCAGGGCAGCGGCACCGGCCAAGGCAGCGGCACCGGCCAGGGCAGCGGCA
>Ga0075436_100003471_pt1 | contig 10804 bp, 7 predicted proteins | sample RhiMethybrSRZTD5_FD_75303 | JGI IMG/M metagenome (GOLD analysis project Ga0075436, IMG submission 75303) | Populus rhizosphere microbial communities from Tennessee, USA - Rhizosphere MetaG P. TD hybrid SRZTD5 | ecosystem: Host-associated > Plants > Roots > Rhizosphere > Soil | place: USA... | reverse complement strand
AGGGATACGTTAATTCTTTTCCCCGTTTTCGTAACACGAACCGTTTCAAAATGCTCGATGCGACTCCCCGCTCTCAACGTTTCAAGAATCTTGTTCTCCTCATCCGCTAGCTCGCGTGGGACAAGCATGTTAATCGGCTTACCAACGGCTTCAGCCTCCGTGTACCCGTAAATCTTCTGCGCACCTGTGTTCCAACTTAGGATAATTCCATCCAAAGTCGCCGAAGCAATCGCATCGTCAGATGATTCGATAACTGCGGCATGCCTAAACCGCGCTTCCTCTGCCTTCTTTTTGTCCGTGATGTCCTCCACCATCGCTATTACCAGTGGAGATGGAAGACTGTTCAATAGAGAGATACTCAAGCGACCCCACACCAACGAGCCGTCCCGTCGAAAATAACGCTTCTCCAGTTGGTAGTGATCTATCTCCCCTGCTCGCAATTTGTGAAAAAGAGCCCAGTCCTCCTCCGCGTCTTCGGGAGGAGAAAAATCAACACAGTGTTTGCCCCGCAATTCCTCTTCGCCGAAACCTAGCATTGAACAAAAGGCAGGATTTAAGAAGAGAGGCTGACCCTCTAGGTTCTCCACCGCAATCCCAATGGGACTCGCGTTGAAAATGTCACGGAAGAGCTGAGTTTCGGGCGTCCGGTTTTGTGATGCCGCATCCATAAGACAATGTGTAGCACCGTTGGTATCTAACCACAACAATGAGCATTTGACTAAGCCCCGGTTCAACGCTCGCAATCGTGATCCTCACTGATGCGGTAGTCAAAAGGTATACTAGCTCACCATCGCGAATCGAGAATTTTGGGGTTGAAACGAAGCCAGTTCTCGCGGTTTGGGGAGAACCCTTTTGCATGTCCCAATCAGATACGTAAACATCGATGATTCCGGTAGGTGATTGGTTACGAATGGTCCGGCTGACGTAAATGCGACCTATACTCAATTCGTTGGTTCGCCCAAAGCACTGACAAATCCTTCTGTTGTTCTCCACTCAGGGGCCAACCGCGCTGTCTTTCGATTTCCAAAGCGCTGAGAACTTCCTCATCCCTGGTTAACGCGGAATCTCTAACGAGGTCGGCCTCTGCAAGAGTATTTTTCTTGTGTGTTGGCCTGTTCGGGACACACGCCCGCGTTCGCTCTCAAGCGAGCCTTGTGCTGCGGACGCGGCGTTTTTCGGCGTTCACCCTGTGCTCGGTTCCGTGTCGCTTCATCGCTGCGGTGTTGCCCACCAACCATCTCTTCGGTCACGGCGGACCATGATGACTTATGCGAACTCCCTTTTTGACAAGAGAGGTGGGTAGCTTAACCAACCGGACGGTGACGATTCGCACCAAACCGCGTTACAGGCATCCCCGCACAGGAAGCACCGCTTTGCCGTTTCCGTCGAATTATTGGATTCGCGTGCAGTGTTACGTACGGCGTACTCCGCCACGCGATTGCCCCAGAGCAACGACGGCTCAATCCCGCATATGAAATCATGATCACAATGATGCGATGGTCTGGGCCTATACAGCCCTATCAAAGAAAGAGTACAACGCGCTGTTTAAGCATGTGGTGAGCAAGAGCTGCCTGTTATTAATCGACTTAGAGACGAATATATGCGTGTGCCATTAAAGATTTCAAGGCTTGTGGGCCTTGTGACCGCGATGCTATTCGCGGCTTCGGCGAGCAACCCGTGTGCCCAATTGCACGCTCTGTCCTCCCGGACATCCGCGAACGAGATTCACAGCCATCTCTTGATGCTTTACAACACGCACACCGGCGAGCGGATTAATGTTGTTTACCGTCAGGGTGAACAGTACATTCCAAGAGCGCTCAGCAAGCTCGATTATTTCCTGCGCGACCATCAGACGGGTGAAATCCGCCATTTCGATCCGCGCCTTTACGATATCCTGTCCGACCTCACCGTGTCGGTCGGGCATCCCGGCGCGCAGATCGATATCGTCTGTGGTTATCGCACTCTGTCAACAAACGAGTTTCTTCGCGCTCGTACCACGGGCGTCGCCAAAAATAGCCTTCACATTCAAGGGCAAGCCATTGACCTGCGCATGCCCGGCATTAACACGCTGACGCTGCGCCGTGTAGCTCTCGCCCTTGCTCGCGGCGGCGTCGGCTACTATCCTCACTCAGACTTCATCCACATTGACACCGGACGGGTCCGACAGTGGTGCTTCAACTGTTCGGCCAACCTCGCTGCAGGCGAGCCCAAACCCCGGTCGCAATAACAGTCCATTACCACGCAGTGATAGTCACGTCTGAGGTAGAGGGCGCGGTCGCATTGCAGATAACGTCAGCGATATCGGCCTATGTCCCGATGAACGGGTTGCCGCTCAATTAGGCACTAGTCGGAACTGTCCGGTTTGCCGTCGTACGAGGTAGATAGTCTGGTTTGACTACGTTGTTTGTGACCAATCCGCTAGATGAATAAGTCAAGGGTTACTTTTCCCGTAGAATCCATGGGAATCCGTCGTAATGAAGTTTTGCGCGCTAGGAGTGATGGCCTCTTTTGCTGCAACTCTATGCATCTTGCACGCAAAAAATAAATCCAAAGGAGTACTAGTCATATTGCCAGTTTTGCCGAACCCAATGTTAGGGCTAGAAAATGAACATAATGACTAAAAGCCGTCGTCAAAGCTTCTCGGAGCTCACGAACAGGATTATGACGGGACGCGGCTGCGCGGTTCTCCTGGCGGTTTTCGCCTTTTCGTCCTATGTGTTCGGCCAAGAGATTAAAGCAGAGGTAGTAAGTGCTTTTGTGTGGGGAGAGGATTCCTCCTTCGGTGCAATCTCCTCCATCATTCGAGACCCGCTGACTGGCCATGCTATCCACAAACTAAAGTACGGCCCAATCGAGTTGAGTTCCCAAATCGGATTCGAGCGTATCAGTGCCAGCGAAGTGTGGATTTACCTCAATTACACGACGACTATCGTCAACGGCTCAGACTCAATGCTGTCCGTGCGTTATGGTGGAATCAGTATTGATGGGCGCGCAATCTCCCTCCCATGGTTTATTTTTCCTGGTAAGAAGCTCAGCAAGCGTGAACGCAAGAACAGATCGAATGTGGTTGAGCCCGAGAAAATGCAATGCTTTACAAGCGGTTTTCTTTCTCGCGATCACTTGTTTTCGGCAGACGGCGCGCCGCAAACTCTTAACGTCTCTCCTAAAACTGCGCTGGTCGTTTCATCTGTAATCCGAGATCCTCGTAGCCATCCTCTCCGTTGTTCAGTCGAAGGCTGCCACCCTGTCGGAACGATCCGCTACTACCTCACAGTCAACAGCCAAGATTACGTCTTTGAGTGGCCGGGGCAGTCTGCAATCTACTGCGGCAAGTGACAAGGGCAGGCAAGGATCGTTTCAAATCCTCTCTAGTTCGTGGTGATAGGCAAAAAAAAACGCCATCTTAAAAGCCTGTAGTTCAGTTCATACTATCTGGAGTTAGCGCCGATCTTTCGAAGAAACACGTTTACACTGTTAGCATTTGCGAGCCTGGATCCTCCAGGTGACTTCGGATGACTTGTTAATCTGCCGAGGTGATCTGATTCGTTTCAGTAGTCTTCCGCCAATCCACTAAGTCCATGTCTACAGCGACTTTGGATCCATCGAACTGTTCAAACAGCAAGACATCTCCATCTCTCCGATATTTGCAAAGCGTGAAGGTCTCGTTTGACTTCAGCACCAGAGTCCTGCAACGAATGGGCAGCTTCGAGTTGGCGGTCGCTGTCAAACTCTCTCCGCTGGCAATCTTCTTGTCTAGTGCGGGCTCGACAACGTTCGTACTCCTCCCCGTAAAATTGCTCGGCTGGGCCTGCGATGCGTATGGTGGCCGATCCGGTTTCATTGGCCCATAGGCCAGTGTCGCCGGAAGAGAGATGTCATCCATTAATCGCAGCTCTAGCGATTCTTCGCCCTTCAATGTGGGCCGCGGGCCACGCTTCGGCAGCGAAACGATCTTCCACGGCCATAAGAGCGGGATCATCCACTCAGCTACGTCACGCTTCGCATGTCCCTTCCCGTCAATGTCTCCCTTTTTGTCCACCTTAAATCCCCTTGCTTGAATCACTTTCGCGGGCACAGGCAAATCGCCATAAGGCAGAATCACCCTGTCAAACGTAATCTTCAGATAACCCTTCCCGATAAAAAGCCCTGGCTCTTTGGCCGCTTCGAGGTGCCCACCTAACATGCTGCCTCGGGGAAACAATACCCTGCCAAACTCCTGCTGCGTGCGCAGGTGGCACAGCACTGGGTCCCCCACGGTTGCGGTCGCCGAAGAGAAGTCTGGCTCATTCATGGTACATTCCAAAAGTGTCCCGGCCGGCACCAATAGGTCCTTTTGACCGCAGACCGCACCAGCAAGCACCAGCATTCCCACCGCAATCACCAAGATTCTGATACATGGCTTCATACATCTACCTCCTGAATAGCCTAAGAGTGCGAAATTGTATGGACCAGGACAACCGAATGAAGGTCTGCGCCACTCGACTCACCTATCGCCTCAGCTCTGGTCAACGAAGAAGTGAGAAACGATGAGCGGCAATTGACCTTGCAAAACCTCTCGCCAGAAAATATGGAAGTATTTATGCAATCGCCACTGTCACTTTTGACAGGTGGGTCAAACCGAGAAAAGTAGGCAAGCTGATGATAGGTCTCTTAGATTCTAAGGGTTGCGCTGTTCCAGCGCCGATCCTCCTTCGTCGGCAGGTCTTGGTGCAAACGATCAAAACCTACTTCAAAGGGCGCCCTTTCATAATGCGTCTATAGGGACTTAGCCCTTCGCATTCGTCCTGTCCTGCAAGTTTTAACCAACGATCCAGAATTACTTCATTTACTAAGTCTCGCGTTGGCCAGACAGAGTATGCTATCCGGTACCTGGTGCTTGACTTCCAATCTTGGCATTCGTAACTGGCGAAGGGTGCCAGTCCGCCCAGACATCCCGCCTTCGCGAAACTGCCAGTTCTATCAGCTGTCTAGCCCCGAGCATCCTATCAGGGTCGTCGAGGGCGGCTAGAAGCCAGAATCCCAAAAGAGAGGAACTCTCAGCTAACTTGGATACGGGTATCCTTTGGCCAAAACATTTTCAAGGGCGGCGTCGTGTCCGTATAGATCATCAAAGAAATGCACTACCCCCATCTCATCAACTACGGCGGTGCCATAGAGGATTAGCACGGGGATTGGTTTGGTGAGGTTAACCTGCCAGTTGTCCTGACCTCTTTCCATCGCGCCTTGGACGCGCTCCAGAGTCCATCCTGGATTGTTGCTTAAGGCCCATGCTGTCAATTCGGCGGGCTTCTCAACTCGAATACAACCGTGACTGAAGTCCCTTCTGGATTTCGCAAAGAGTTGCTGAGCAGGAGTACTGTGCAAATAGACGTGATATTCGTTGGGGAACATGAGCTTGACCAAACCGAGTGCGTTCGTGGGCCCCGGTCTTTGTCGAATGATAAGCTTCCCTGCGCGCAGGTCTGCCAGAATTTCATCGGTGATAGCCCCGGAGGTCACAATCTGTCCGCCGTGGGTAATGACTTCGTAGTTGTTTTTGGACAGGTAGTCCCGGTCGCGCTGAACTGCGGGAACGATCTCGGAACGTTGAATGCTGGGCGGCACGGTCCAATAGGGACGAAATACAACGAAGCGCATTTCTTTCTCGAAGACTGGTGTTTCATGGCGCAAAGCTTTGCCAACGATCACATTCATAGCAAGCGCGGTTCTGCCTTTGTCGTCCAAAGTTCGAAGCCGGAATTCCGGGATATTCACCACCACTGGCGGCACGGCAAACTCCTGTGGAACCCAGCGCCAGCGCTCAAGAGTTAAGCGCAACTGTTCGACCCGTCTGGTCAAAGGCGTGTTGAGTTGCTTCAGAGTTTGTTGACCAAGACGCCCATCCGGCGCAAGGCTGTGTCGTTGCTGGAAACTCTTAACGCCTTCCACGAGTGGTCCCTGGTAGATATCGCCGGGCGCAACAGTTGCCCCAGACGGCAGGTCTCCTAGAAGGCGAAGCAAGCGCGTGAGGCGTGCGGTGCCGGGGTATGGGTTCCACGGATCGATACCCTTTGAAGGCATTGGCAACTTCTCCCCATCACCCAGCGACGAAAGCTTTAGATATTGCCGCAGGGCTGCAAGCGTCCTCTTGTAACCTGGGAAAGGCGGCTCGACCTCTTCCAAAGCCATGTGTACATTCTGGCTTTCGACCAGTCGGTCACGAACATATCGGGCGAGGTCGTACGTCTTGCTTTCCACAGTGAGGCCAAATTTGAAGTGGCGGGGATTTACCCTTCCAATGTGTCGATCAGAGATATATCGCATCACGCAAACGGTGAGGGCCACATCAAAACGCGCGGCGTCCTCGGGGCGTTGCGTCCGGATCAGTCTTTCTTTCCAACGGGAACCATCGTAGTCTTCTGCATTTAAGCCCTCGAAGTCGGCCTCCTGCAACGCTTCTATGATCGCCAGCGCTTGCAGCTTAGGCTTGCCGTCACGAATCCAGGCTGGGCTATAAGAAACAGATTCGTAAAACTCCTGCAGTTGAAGGCGATAATTTGAAAAATCCGGCCAGCGTAAATCGGTGAGACGCCCTGTCGAGGTGATTTCCCGGATAAGGCTAGTGACCTCTGGAGCGTAAGCCCCCGGCGCATCACATGCATTGAAATGATAAAGGTCGACGGGCACCGCAGCGTTTGCGACGAGGCCTGCCTTAAGGATCCAGATTAGGGCCGGCTTACTCCTCGAAACAAAATGGATGAACAGAGAAAAAGACACGATGATCCCCTAAATGGTTCGGTCTTCGCTTCGTTGCGTACGCGAGTTACGCATCGAACGGCGACGCGGCGAACCGCGGCGTAGGTCGATAGGTCTTCTTCAGGATTGGGAGAATCCCACTCCTGGTGAACTGTCATTTCTCACAGTCACAGGCCTCAACGGATAGCTTGTAACGTAGACGTGCGCCGGAGGTCCATCGTGCGAATTAATAGATCCACGATCAAAACTACAGGATTGGTCCTTTGGACGCTGGCGTTTGTTGCTTTCCTATTCTTCAGTACCGCCAGCGCGCAGCAGCCGCTGCCGGAGGGTCCCAAACCGAAGAACCAGGCGCAAACGAAGCTGCCCTCCGAGAGCAGTTGGCCACGAACCTTCACCAGCAGTACCAGCACCTTCACCATTTATCAGCCTCAAGTGGACAAGTGGGATGAAAACCTTATTAGCCTTTATTGTGCTGTCGAGCTCAAGGCAGGAAAAGAGACCGCGGCCAAGTACGGAGTGGTTTGGTTCCAGGCGAGGACCGAAGTGGATAAGGTCAACCGCTTGGTAACGCTCGACCAGGCCAAGGTCACCAAGGTGAAATTTCCCGTGGCGCAGGATAAGGAACACGAACTGACCGCGCTTTTGGAGAAGAGGCTGCCCGGCGCGACAAAAACCATTTCGCTCGACCGACTGGAGGCGGCACTGGAAGCAGACGGCGATGCTTTCAAGGGTGTTGATATAAAAAACGACCCACCCAACGTCATCATCGCGAGTAAACCTTCACTGCTGGTGCTGATTGACGGCATGCCACAAATGGGCGACGTGCCTGGCACAAAACTTCGCACCGTGGTCAACACGAGATCAATAATCCTCTACGACAACGACAAGCAGCTCTACTTCCTCCGCGTGCAGGACTGGTGGCTCCAAGCAAAAGACCTAGAAGGACCTTGGGAGTATGCCAAGAAACTATCTGACGAGATGAAGAGAGCTGAGAAAATCATCGTCAGCCAGAACGAGACACAGCATTCCGAGGACGAACATAACAAACAGCAGCCTTCTCTGAAAGGAACCGGGAAGAAAGCAGAGTTCGCAGAGATCCCGGTGGTGCATGTTGTCTTTGGGCCAGCGGAGCTGATCGAGACCCAGGGCGAGCCAAAGTATGATCTCATCACTGGCACTAGCCTCGAGTATGTGAGCAACACTAGTGGCAACATCTTCCGGCTTGGTGGCGAGCACTACATCTTGCTCTCGGGCCGCTGGTTTAAAGATGCTACATTCGACGGACCTTGGAGGTTCGTCACCGTGGCCGACATGCCGCCGGACTTTTCGAAAATTCCAACGGATCATACCAAAGCCGTGGTGCTGGCGTCGGTACCCGGCACGCCCGAGGCAAAAGAAGCGTTGATCGCTAACTCGATTCCGCAAACGGCAACCATCACACGCTCGGAGGCAAAGCTCACAGTGCAGTATGACGGCGAAGTGACGTTTGTGCCGATTGAAGGCACGTCCATGAGCTACGCCAATAACACGAGTGCTGCGGTCATCAAGGTGTCTGACAACGACTACTACTGCGTCGAAGCTGGAGTCTGGTTCAGAGCGTCCTCACCGCAAGGTCCGTGGCTCGTGGCCGACACGGTTCCAGAACAGATCTACGACATTCCTCCCAGTTCTGCGCTGTACAACGTTTCATATGTTAAGGTTTACGGTTCAACACCGGATGTGGTGTACGTCGGTTATACTTCAGGATACTACGGCACCGTGGTCTCGGCAGCAACCATGACCGTGGTTTACGGCACAGGTTGGTATTATTCGCCTCATATTAGTCCTATCGCGTGGTACGGCTGGCCCTATACGTACGGCGTGGGAGCAGGGTTCACTTATAACGAGGATACCGGCTGGAGCTTCGGCTTCGGCTACGGGTATGGCTACTATCCGTGGTATTACCCATGGTGGGGACCAATCGGCTACTACGGATGCTGCTGGTATCCGTATTACGGGTGGGGCGCATGGGGTGGCGCTGCCATCGCCAACGTGTACGGCGTGTGGGGCAACACAGCGTATTCGCGCACAGGCGCGGCCTGGGCGAATCCTTACACTGGGAACTACGGTGCTGCAACGCGCGGGGCCTATCACAATACTCAAACTGGTAGGAGTACGGTCGCGGGGCGGGGCTATAACACCAACATCTACACGGGAAACACTTACGGGTATCGCGGTGGCGCCACGTACAACCCGAACACAGGCATCGTTGCTGGGGGTGGAGCAGGATTTGTGGGCAACATTTACACCGGTCAAGGCACGGCCGGCCGCGGCGGGTTCATTTACAACACCAACACGAACGCAGGCATTGCCGCAGGTAAGGACAACGTTTATGCAGGTAAGGATGGCACCGTATACCGCTACAACAGGGATAGCGGCAATTGGTCGGTGAACAACGGCGGTGGCTGGCAACCCGTCGATAGGCCAGACCCAAAGCTGCAGAATCAACAGCAATTGCGCAACAAAGGCGCGCAGCGAACTCAGAACTTCAACTCGATGCGCGGTTTCGGCGGCGCCCGCATGCGCGGAGGAGCTAGGCGGCGTTAGCCAGGAGAACAAAACCGCGTACGCGTCCGGCGAATACAGATTGTGACTTGATCTTGCTGATGTCCGGCGCCCAGCGATATAGTTACCCCCCATGGAGTTTCACATGGACTTTCACAAGATCTGGCAAGAACAATGCGAAGCCACGCGCGCGATTCGCGAGCGGTTCGGCGTCGAGAACGCCTTGAACTATCTGGTCGGAGAGAAGTTGGTCAACTTTGCGAAGGCAGCAGATCAGGATCCAGATTTTGCTGCCGAGCTCCCGCGCTTTCAAGCGGCAGTGTGGGAGATCTTCAACCCCTATGAACTCCGCGGCTATGTAGCCAGCCTTAAGCCCGCCGCGAGGAAGAAACTCCAGAAGCTACTTTACGTTTCTTCATGAGCGCGTGAGAACTTCCTCTGCGCAACAAGCCACTTGTCGGGAAGCAGTTCATCGAGGTGGCTCTTTGGGTGGGTGCCGATGCGCGCGAATAAATCCCGAAGATAACCAAAAGGCTCGTGAACCGGAACAGCCCGCTAGGGGTGCTGTCATGGACGCGATCGATGCTGCGGTTGTAGCGTTCTTTCAGAAATTCCCTGGAACCTCCCAAGGTCCCCGTCGCTCCACTTGACAACGAACTTAGCAATTTGCTAAGATTCTTACGTGCAGATAATCGGCAAGCATTTGATAGAAGCTGCACAAAAGAAACACTCGACGTGGAAAGGCTCCCTGGGTACATGGGTGAGAATCGTCGAAGGCGTAAACCCACCGTGGAACAACTTTCCCGCGGTCAGGCGAACTCGCAAAGATGCCGATCCGGTTGGGGATTGCGTTGTCTTTAACATAAAGGATAACGACGCCAGGCTGATCACCTACATAAATTATGAGATGGGGACGGTGACCGTATTAGCTGTGTTGACCCACAAAGAATACGACAAAGGAGGGTGGAAAAATGCCTGCAATTGCTGAACGACTGCCAGCAAAATATCTCGTTAAAGATGAAGCTCCAAAGACCATTTCTTCACCCCAGCAACACGAGGCATATATATCCAGGCTTCTGGAGCTGCAACGGAAAGCACACCGAACGGCAGAGGAAATGGAAACCGCTAAGCTGCTGGTCGTTCTAATCGCGGACTACGAAGCGAAACATTTCACCATCGAGAAGGCCTCTGGCGTTGAGGTGCTCAGGGAATTGATGGATGCAAATGGACTTCGACAAAAGGATCTTGCGGAGGATTTGGGGGGTGAAAGTATTGTTTCCCTGATCCTAAAAGAAAAGCGCCAACTGAATAGACAACAGATGGAAAAGCTCAGCCAGCGCTTTCACGTCTCACCGGCAGTTTTCTTCTAGCGCTTTTTCGATAAAGAATCCGGGCAGACTCGAACCGACTTTTCCGGCGACGGGCTACAGACTCTTGATCTCGCGCGTCAAGGGGCCTTCTTTGTATAGTGCCCGGTACACCGGACACCAGCAAGGATCGCCAAGGAAATGTAAGTGCTGAG
>Ga0075436_100003470_pt1 | contig 10805 bp, 15 predicted proteins | sample RhiMethybrSRZTD5_FD_75303 | JGI IMG/M metagenome (GOLD analysis project Ga0075436, IMG submission 75303) | Populus rhizosphere microbial communities from Tennessee, USA - Rhizosphere MetaG P. TD hybrid SRZTD5 | ecosystem: Host-associated > Plants > Roots > Rhizosphere > Soil | place: USA... | reverse complement strand
AGGGCCGCCGCCGGCCGACCTATCGCTTTCGAATGTACTAGCGCGGACGTCCTAACCTGGACAGGTTTGTTCGACAGGTGTTAGTCAGAACCGGACTTGTCTTCCACGGCCTTGAACCCGGTCGCATTGATAACTTCGCGAAGCTTGGCTTCCGTTACCTTTGCGTCGTCATATTCAACCACCGCTTCGTTTCGCTCCAAACTAACCTCAACCTTCTCAACACCCGGCGTTGCCTTCAACGCTTTTTCAACGGAGCCGGTACATTTGCTGCACTTCATCCCTTCGACGCGGATGGTAGAGGTTTTGGTAGTCGCTAACGCGCAGATGGAAGCGAAAGCAATAATTAAAAACACAGCAGTTGCTGAAGCGATTGACTTATTCTTCATTTCAGTTCTCCCTGACTCAATAAATGTCGGGCGTTCATGGCAAATCACTGTTGCGTCGGCGTCGCTCACTTTAGCAGCGGCTTTATCTTTTGTTCAAACTCGTCTGGCAACAGGATGCCCTCGATAATATCCTGAACTCGTCCATCCTTACCAATCACGATCGTCATCGGCAGTGTTTCGCTTTGCGTGAAGAGCAACTTAGTTTCCTTCGTCCCAAGACCGACGGGATAATTTACTTTTACTCCTCGAACGAACCTGCGCACCGTCGCTAGTTTCTGCGGCGGATAGGTAACGCCGATGATTTGCAAATCTCTACTGCGATAATCGCGCTGCATTCGAATTAACTCGGGGATTTCCGCTCGGCAGGGTGGGCACCAGGTAGCCCAAAAGTTAATCAACACGACTTTGCCTCGGTAGTCACTGAGACGAACGTAACGGCCCCGAATATCCTTGAGAGTTAGCTGCGGTGCGCGTGAGTCCTGACCGAAGGCGAAAATCGGCACGAAGAAAAATAGCACCGCAATGCATATCAGTGTCTTCAAGCGTCTCAAAACAGATACCTCACGCCGAGAAGGATGTTTCGGTCTGTACGCAGGATCATCGGTCCAGTGTTGCGCACAACCGGAAACTGAAAACTTCCCTCGACCACAAAGCGCGGACGCGCCGCGTACTGTAATCCAGGGGCCAGATAGTATTCCGTGGCTCGGCTTCCCGGAACCATCAATCCATCGAGACGACCACTGCTGCGATGAACAAACGTAGTTTCGAGAATCAGAAACAACTCGCCGCCAGGCTTATGCGGATCTCGCGGCACGACATACTCCAGATCAGTATTAAGGCGTTGCTCGTGGCCCATCCGAAAACCGTCACGCTCGGTACGGAAGATCGCTTCGGCATTTCCGCCAAATATCAATCGTCCTCCAGCTTGCGAAAATGCAATATCGAAATGGGGACTCAACCCGCCGTTAATCTGAGTAAGCTGCTGTCTCACAAACGCGGGCACATTGATTTGTGCCTGCGCCGGCGCCCCGTTTGCGCCCGTAGGAAGTTCGAACCCGACTCGAAAAGCAGCCTGTCTATCTCCATAGGTTTCCACGGTGCGAAAAAAACGATACTTGGCCCAGGCGGTTATATTTCCCACTCCGGATCGAGATCCCGAAGATATTTCATTGTCATATGAGGTCCTCGACAAAGGCGCTTCAATTTCCAACTGCAACCGTGGCGATGGCGTGTAGGAAAGGCTCAAATCGAGAATTTGCCGGTTGACCTCCAAACTACCGAGATGCTGTTTGATGAAGTAGAAGCGCGGGGTAAGCGCGCCGCCTTTATAAACAGTGAGGCCGGGAGAGGTCACACGGATGGGCGCCAGTGGAGTAGCGGCTGCCGGCGACATGACAGGCATAGTTGCTGGAGGCGACGATTCAGTGAAGCTCACACGCTCAAACATCGGGAACGAAGTCGCATCAGTCTTGGCCGTAGTTTTGCGGGCTGACAGATAAATCGTCTCCTGCGTATTCGCTCCTGTACCGGCTGTCTTCCAGTCACCTGTTAATTCGATTGCATCAGCCGGCTTTGCTCCCGCTAACGCCTGATCGACGTTTGGACCTTCCAGAGCGAAACGTTGCCCAGATTGCCGCACGACAATAGACCAACTCTTTTCGTCTCTTTCAAGCGTTCCGGCAACGGTGGCGTCCGCAGCATCAAGTGTGTATCCGGCCTTCTTAAGAGTTTCTTTCAGTGCTGCAAACGAAACCGGTTTATCGGGCTTGGGCGTAAAAACTCCCAGCCCTTTCTGAAAATCTGTTACCTCAATCTCTTTGAGTTTCGGTGCGAAGTCCAGACGGCTCACGGCCTTCTGAATGTTGTACACTCAATTGCCGCACAAGTAGCCGGCGATATGCATTTGCACTCGCTTTACCTGGGCCATCGAATCGACTGCGCTTCCGAACAATAGGACCACGCCAATTATCGCGATAGAAGTATTGCGTCTCATCTTTCTCTCCTGATGTATTTGCAGTTATGAATCCGCTCGTGTGCGCGTTGGACACACTTCGACCCGGATTCACTAAATCAGGAGTGCGAGATGTTGAATGTATTTAGGATTGGAATCGTGAGAACGTTTTGTTTGCGCAGGTTGATTTCGACTTGCGAAACTTGAGAGGTATGTGGGAGTTGGAATAATGGCGGTAGCTGTGGTCGTCCCCTGGTTCCTCGATAAGTTCGAAGCAGGGTTCGATCCGCCGTTGCCTGGTTCCGAACAATTCAACTTACAGCAAAGGCGCGCGATCGAAACTTCCGGCGCGTTAGAGGTTGCTCTGGCCCGCTTGCAGCAAAGAGGCATGTTACCCTGCGCCGGAGATGCATCGACTGCACTGGCACCAATCGCTGCTCCCAGCAGAACGATAATAATGGTCAAGCTGAACACGCGCTTTAGCATCTCTTTCAAATATATGTAGCTGGAAAAACTGCTGTCAAGAACAGAATCGTGAGGCAATGATGAAAATAGAAACCAAAGCGGTCCACGCCGGACGTCGTAGCGATGATTCTACCGGAGCAGTCACGCCGCCTATTCATCTGTCGTCTACCTTTGAACGCCAACCGGATGGAAGCTATCCGACCGGCTTCGAATACTCACGAGACGGTAATCCTAACCGCAAGGCGTTAGAAGAGTGTGTATGCGCATTAGAAGATGGTCACGAGGCGGCCGCGTTCGCTTCAGGCTCAGTGGCGACAATGACAGTCTTTCAAGCTCTCTCGCCGGGAGACCACGTCATTGCGCCGGAAGATCTGTATTTCGGTATTAGACAGCTACTGCGAGACACATTCATTCCCTGGGGCTTGGAAGTGAGCTTCGTTGATATGACTGATGTCTCTCAGACAAAGATCGCTGTGCGCCGTAACACGAAACTTATTCTGGCAGAGACGCCTTCGAATCCTCAGATAAAGATCACCGATATACGAAAGACAGCAGAAGTCGCCCACGACGCGGAGGCGTACTTCGTGTGTGATAACACGATGGCGACACCGATGCTTCAGCGCCCTCTCAACCTCGGAGCCGATCTCGTAATCCATGCCACGACTAAATACTTAAGCGGACATGACGACGTCACAGGCGGAATAGTAGTCGCGAAACAAGGAAACGAGTTGTTCCAGAAGATCCGAAAGCTTCAGAAGATTGGCGGCGCGATTCCCTCTCCTTTCGACTGTTGGCTAACTCTCAGGGGCATTAATACCCTGCCTTATCGCATGCGGGCACACTCCGAGAGCGCGTTGAAGGTCGCCCAGTTCTTAAGTGATCATCCGGCGGTAGAGAACGTGTTGTATCCGGGTCTGCCAAGTGACGCGGGACACATCATTGCCTCTCAGCAAATGTCACTTTTCGGCGGAATGATTTCCGTGCAAATAAAGGGTGGTAGAAAAAACGCTATGGGTGTCGCAGCTAAGGTAAGGATCTTTACGAGAGCTACCAGTTTCGGCGGCCCGCACAGTTTGATCGAACATCGAGCTTCAGTCGAAGAGCCCGGAACGAAGACGCCTGACAATCTTCTTCGTTTAGCTATAGGCCTTGAGAATGTTGACGACCTGATCGAAGACCTTGGGCAAGCCCTGGGAGAGATAGAATGAATATGAGAGTTCTACGCAGCGCTACTCTTATACATGAACCATACGAGTATGACGGGCAACAACAGTAAGAACCAACCGCATGCCTTTACCAACCAACCCGGAGAGCGTTTCGAGATCGCAGGCCCGGGAAGAAGTCCAACGTAATCGCCAAGCTCATCTCCAAACCATATACACGCGAGTGGAAAACAAAGAACCGCCGCTGTGAACAACATGGCTCCCAACCTCTGTGGGATCGATCTATGCGGATCAGGCAAACCGACGATTACCAAGTAAACCGCCGCGACAACCAACGATAACCCTCGAGATAATCCGATCATCGGGTAACGCACCTTAGTGATTCAAGGCAGCCGACTCAACGCCCTTGCGGCGAGTGATGTGAGAGTGTCGACCGAAACTGGCGGATCCGCAGTACTCACACCAACAGCAATGTAATGCTTACCCTTTAAGACCTGTATCGCTTTCGCGCCCTGGTCTGGCGATTTCTTGCTCGTAAAGAGCACGGCCTTGTCGCCGAGTCCAGAGATCGGCTTCGCCTCAGTACGATCGTCCGAAGATAAACCAAACTTCGCAAACTGAGGCGAGTCGGGAGTGAAAACCACGACGACAATGGTTCCTCGAAGCGTTCCCTTTGGAGCGCTTGTCGGCACTAAATCGTAAGCGCACGCGTTGTGATCAGGGTGTGGTGTGACTGCAACGTTATCGCCCGAGGCTGCTGCCACTTCTTCTTTCGTTATGAGACTACACGGCTCAGTCTTTGCGGTCGAAGAAGTTTGTTCTGTTGAAGAGGCTCGCGGCCGACATCCGCAGAAGGCAAAGAAAGCAATAATCAGCAACATGATTTTGAGCGTCGCATATACTGTCGCGCGTTTATTGTTCATAAAGTGATTCTTAATAGTCGAACGGTGAGTAGTCGAAAAGGTGATGACCGATCTGAGCGCAGATTCTTATACCGGCACCCTTACAGACTGGAAGTCTTGGGGACTGCGCCCGATCGTGCTGTTTGCATCAACGTACATCATCGTGACAATCCTACATGAGTTGACGCACGCGCTCACGGCTTACGCTTTTCGCGTACCCTCCACACTGTTTCATTTCGCCGCCGATATCAACCGGGCGCATGGCAGCATCAATCAACGAGCCATCATTGCTCTAGCCGGTCCGCTGCTGGCCCTCGTCAACGGGATTGTTAGCTTCGTTGCGTACATCCGCACGCGTAACTCGCGCTTAGGTCTTCCGTTGCTGTATCTCATCATGTTCGGTGCTGGCACATTTTTCGGCAATCTCATATCAATCGCGTTTGTTGGCGACTTCAGTCGTGTCGCGTTCGCGCTTCAGTTGCCGATGTTGTTTCGTTACGGAGCGAGCATACTCGGTGTGCTGTTGTTGTGCGGCTTGTCTTTTCTGATTGGAGTCGAGTTGCGCCGGTGGACGCCCATCGGAGTGAGTGCAACCAGAGCAGCGATCGGAATGGTTGCGCTGCCGGCAATTCTCGGCACCGCTATCGCACTTCTGCTCTCGCTACCGTTGCCATCCGCCTTCGTCTACGGCCGCCTAATGGAATCGTCCTTTTGGATCGCCGCTGCTGTTGGGACGTTTGTTAGTCGAAAACAACCGGCGGAAAGCAGACGAACGCTCGACTTGGGTTGGCCGGATATCGCGGTACTGTTGGCAGCGGCTTTAATCGTAAGACTGATGGTCCATGGGATCACTTTCGCTCCCTAAGCTCACACTCGTTCGATAAGATCTCGCGGCGGAGGATAGGCTACTTTCCAACGCCTGCGGGATGTCCCTACGAAACTAATAACCTCAACTTCGGTTTGGATACGCAATCTTTTGCCCAGTTACCACAATGTAGCCGGCCGCGGTTAACTCCTTGACCACTCTTGCGACGCGGTCTCCGGAAAGCGTTTTATTGAAGTGGGAAAGGATTGCACTCTGCAACGACGTGACCGTAGCCGGCCGAGCTTTGCTTGATGCTATACGCTTCTCGTAAAAGTCTTTGGCCTGCTGCTTCGGAGCTGGCCTAAACAGCGGCATCTCCAATATGGATGCCGATCGTGAACAAATTATTTTCTGACTCTTTAAGTGTTTTATTAAAGGATCGAAGCCTTTGTCTTTAGAAATGATATGGAAGTATGCGTTTGGGTGCGATGAAGATAATCTTCCGATGTAATAAGCAATGTGGAAGTCTAACGCATCAGGAGCATTGCTACTGATCTGGACATAGCTGCCATTCGAACCAAGCGATTGGACCGCGTTGGCGATCGGAAAGTCGAGTCGCTTCAGGTTCGCGCCGACAAATATGAACACTCGGAAGTGCTCCTCCTTGAGCTTTTCGATGTATTCAGGCTTGACGTTTTCTGAATCAATCAGAACGAAGTTGGTATGCACGGTGGGTCTCCTGCTGAGGGATTGAGTTAACAACCGAAGAAGCTGAGTCAACTTCTCGTCTAAGTCAAGAAAAATTTTTAGCGGCAATGGAAGAAACAAACTAGCGAGTCACGACCGAATGTTTCAACGATCTTGACATTCGAAATCCCCGCGACTAGATTACGCCCGTCTTATTCACCGGTAACTCTCACGAACCACGGGCATCCAGTTCTAAAAGATCTCTCACGCATCCCTAAGGAGAAAACGATGAGACACCTCAACTCTGCGAGCGACCTCGCAAACACACGTGGCCTCTTCACGTTTCTGATTTCGTCTGTCCTACTGTTCGTGAGTTTCACAATCTCGACACATCCCAGCGCGGCGGTAGCTAACCATTTCAGCGCGGTGGTATCCAACAAAGAGACGAGTTTCATTGATCCCAGCGCGGTTGTTCAATGCGGGCCGCCTAACTTTCGGGCGTGTACGTTTGGCCAGGATGTGTACATCGGCCCGTTCGCCAGGATTAAAGCCGGGCCGAGATCGCCCGACTCAACACCTTCCATCACCATCGGCAATAGCAGCGACGTGCAAGACAGCGCTTTGCTCGACACCACGCCCAACCACGAACCGATCATTCTCGGCGAAAAGGTGATCATCGCTCATGGTGCCCGCGTGCTTGGCGGAGCGAAGATCGGCCTAAGTGGAACGTGCAACGGAGGCGCTTCCGTGTGTCCTTCCTTCGTAGGGTTCAATGCCGAAGTCGCTCAAACTGCCGTTGTCGAACGAGACGCGATGGTCGGGCACCTCGCACGCGTCGGACCCGGCGTGACGATTCATTCCGGACTGGTCGTGCTTCCCGGCAAGAACATAACATCGGAGCGAGAAATTCCGGAGAAAACAAGAGAGATTTGTGAATCGGACCGGAAGTTCATGGACGCTGTGATACATGTGAACGAAGCGCTCGCTGCTGGATACCTTGTGTTGCAGGAGCAAAATCGTTTGAATGTGCGCGGCATAAACTACAACCCAATCACGGATCTCAATCCGGCCAGCGTCCTTCCCTTAATCAATGGGACTCGAACACAGGATCCCAACAGTCGCACCCGAATCATCGGCAACGTGCAACTCGCTGATGTTGACCTGCGCACTGTCGGCATAAACGTCTCGCTTCGCGCCGATGAGGGAACGCCTTTCCTCGTCGGGAAGATCGCCTCGCTCGAAAATTCGACGACCTTTCACGCGCTCGAACACACGAAGTTGACTCTCGGCGACAACGGTAGGTACGGCGCCGGGAGTGTCGTGCATGGCGGTTCTTTTAATAACTTCAACACCAGCACGGGCCGTAACTTCGTCCTCGGAAACGATTCCGTATTCTTCAATTCGACCGCCGGCGATGACTGTAAAGTCGGAGCGATGAGTTTTGTCTCTGACACGACGCTGGCTGCCAACAGGGTCGTCGAGGATAGAGTCGTGATCCTGGCAGGAGTAGAAAGCAGGGTCGAATGGAACCGAGGGACACGCACGCACAAAAGAGGAGGCCGTGGAAAGCGCGGGCATTAACAGTGCACACCTACTCGCGGTTCTCGCCTCTCTGGTATTGACTGCAGCTTGTGGCAAGAAGCCGGAGCGCAAGGAGACCGTCTCTCCGCCGGTTCAGCATCTGGCCGCCAGGCTCGAAGATGAGGTTCACGATCTTCCGTCCGAACGGATCGAGTGGTCCACCTATTGGCGCCTCTGCTGGGACGACTACGAGGGTGCACGCGGTTATGAGCTTCAAGCGCTGACTGCGGAAGGCGCGTCGAGTAAGTTGGAACATCAGAGCGAACACTGTTTTCGTCTTGAAGTCGCCAAAGGTGAGAACTTCAAGACGCAGGGACTCATGAATCGCGATCTACAACTGGCAACGCAGTCGAGCCAACTCGCCTACCGCGTACGCGCTGTTCTCGCCGGCGGTCGTGCGAGCGAATGGTCCAAGCCGTTGCCAGTTGGGAAACCGATGAGCGAAACGAGTCAGTGACTAAAGAGTGCGGCTTCGAGCGTTCGCAACCGCTGCGCGGTCGTACCAGCCAGCTCGAGTATCGAAGGTCGATGGCCTTTGAACATTCGTAACTCGTCGTTTAGGAGAATTTCTTCCAAGCGAGCATCCATCGCATTCCTCAGCTCAGGATCTTCCGACTCGGGTACTTCTCCTGTCGCCGGAAGGTACACGATGAGATCAAGCAGCTTTACCGCACCTCCGGCCACTTCGATTGACTGCCGGGCAAGCGCGGCATTGGCCGAGTCGCGGCCCAGATCATCGAGTGCCAGCATGTATGCGAGGAAATCGGCTGGACTGCGTTCGAAGATCACTCGATCGCCGGCGCTGTATTGGCGCAGCCGTTCGACCTGATACTCGAGTTGTCGAAAGAAGTCTTCCGCCGATGGTTCTGCGCCAAAGTCTTCTCCATGCAACTCCTGAAGCATCTCGTATGGTTCAGGCTCGTGAGCATATTGGCTGTGACCGGCGAGGAACGACTCGATGAGCGTGCTTTTGCCACAGCAATGCGTTCCAGAGATCGCGACTCGCATTGGGAAACCTCGTCGTCCTTCGTCGCAAGTTAAAGAGTTCCGTAGCTTTGCCTCAAAACTCAGACACCGATCTTGCAGGCGGTCAGTACCACCACGCGGTAGCGGGTGGGTTGAACCAATCGCGTTACAAACCTTGGGGGTTCCCATGCTGATCACCGACCCACCCGCTACCGCGAGGTGGTACTGACTTCATGCCAACTGCGACGACCGACTTCGGAGGCAAAGCTGAGTTCCGCAGGTCAGAAGGTATCTCATTAACAGGCTTTTGGGTGAGATATAATCGTGAGCCCTACGAAGGTCTAAAACAGTTTGGCGCGTAGCCGTTTGAACGCTCACGAGAAAGAATGGAGATGACTACAATTGCGATGAAGCCACGCATCACATCCTTCGCTCCACAGTTTCTGGTCGACGATCTCGCGCGCTCGATCGAGTATTACAAGAAGCTCGGCTTCACATTCGGCGAGCCGTGGGATGGCTTCTACGCCATCGGCCATTTAGACGGACTAGAGTTGCATCTGAAGGAAGCGCCGAAGAATGAAGATGAGCGCCGGTACCGCCGCGACAATGAACACCTCGACGCTGCCGCCGGCGTGGATGGCGTCGACGCTTTCTTCGCGCAGTGCGTCGCCAACGGTGCAACGATTCTGAAGCCACTCGCGCCGACCGCTTGGGGTACGAAGGACTTCTATGTCGAGGATCCCGACGGCTACATAATCTGCTTCGGCGGACGTCCGCCCACTGACTAACCAGTCCACCACTCGACCATCTGACGAACCACTAAGAGCGCGCGTTACGAAGCTTCCGCAACAATGCGAAGTCGCGTTTCTTTCCGCCAGAGAGCGTGATAGACTCGCCCGCGTTCCCAATCCCCTACAGTTGAAACCTGCTGACGCTTCTCGTTTCGAGTATGCGCTGACATCCACCAACTTCGGAGCTTTCTCAGGTTCCTTCGTTATTTTACGTTTGGGCCTTACGCACCTTATGCATTGAGAGAACTCAAAAGGAGAGCTTAAATGACAAGCAGAACAAAATTTACTGTGGCGATCCTGGCTCTGATAGTTCTCGCCCTGATCATCTACATGCCGAGCCGGCAACCGTCACACGCGACGGCTTTGTCGAATCCGATGAGCAACACGAGTCCTGGTCCAACTCAGTTTTACGCCCAACACAATCTCATCTCTGATGGCACGATCCCGGCGGACCATACTGATGCAAACCTCGTTAACGCCTGGGGTCTGGTCTCTGGTCCGACAACTCCGTGGTGGATCGCGGACAACGGCACCGGCAAGACCACGCTGTTCAACGTCGCCACCAACGCGATTCAGGCAGAGTTTACGGTTCCGGGCGCTGGTGGCGCGCAGGGCAATCCGACTGGAGTCGTCTTTAACGGCGGCACGGGTTTCGTCGTAAACAATGGCGTCGGCGCACCGAGTGCGGCACGTTTCATCTTCGCGAGCGAGGACGGCACGCTCTCAGCATTCAAGGGAGCGCCGATCGTGACGGTCGTCCCAAACGCGCAGGCTCCGGCACATGCCGCCATCTATAAAGGACTGGCCATCGATAGTGCTACCGCCGGGACGAAGCTCTACGCGACCGATTTTCATAACGGCAAGGTCGATATCTTTGACAGCTCGTTTCACGCGGTCACGATCGCCGGGGCTTTTGCGGATCCGAGTCTGCCCGCGGGATTTGCTCCGTTTGGAATCCAGAACATTGACGGCACGATATATGTGACCTATGCGTTGCAGGATGAGGATAAGAAGGACGACGTGGCTGGACCAGGCAACGGTTACGTCGACGCCTATGACACCTCCGGCAACTTGATCCGTCGCGTTGCCTCAGCTGGTGAACTCAATT
>Ga0075436_100003469_pt1 | contig 10807 bp, 11 predicted proteins | sample RhiMethybrSRZTD5_FD_75303 | JGI IMG/M metagenome (GOLD analysis project Ga0075436, IMG submission 75303) | Populus rhizosphere microbial communities from Tennessee, USA - Rhizosphere MetaG P. TD hybrid SRZTD5 | ecosystem: Host-associated > Plants > Roots > Rhizosphere > Soil | place: USA... | reverse complement strand
ATGAACATTTTCTTTTCATGGCAGATTTGTTTTTACACTTACCGTCCCCTTACAATTAAAGCAATAAGGGTCTTCGTGAATATTGTGAGCCTTTATGCTGTTGCTCAAAGCCTGCTGATATTGCGTTCCGTAGAAGTTAGCCAGTTCTGTTTTGCGCTCGTCAGTCATGGTTGTAAACTGGTTCAGCCTGTTGCCTATCCGGCGCTCCGCTGCAAACTCTTCGCCAATCTTCCACCAAAGTGTTTTACGGAAAAGATTGATATTCTCACAAACAAAATTCTCTGCGGAACATATCACGTTATAAATCACGTTCAGTCCTCCGCCGTTGATCTGTCTTACCGATCCCTGACCGCCGAAACATGGCCAGACACATTCAAACTTATTCCAAAGCGGATATCCTGTGTTGAAAAACTTGTTTTCTGTGCCCCGAAACGCATAAATAGCCGGATCGTAGGCTACAAAGATCTTATCTTCATCGAAATCACGATCCACAAAAAGCGTGTTCTTGCCTTCTGTCACTTGATCCGAAATGGAGTGCAGTAAATCACCGCTTTCGTTGTCTTCGTAAAAGTCTATTGCGACTTCCGGGCTTGGGTAAGCCTGAAAAGACCACAGCCCCACTGAAACAATGTGAATCCGGGCGTACCTGGGCAAGTCAAACTGAATACGCACGCCGGAAAGTCCGGTATTGGCGTTTACCTCCTCAATAAACTCCGATGTCTCTCGACTGACCAACTTCTGATTTACAAAGAACTTTTCTTGCAGCGCGAACTCGACATCCGAAACTAAATTGGTCCAGGCATTACCGTAAATCCTTTCCCAAACATCAGTATCCGTTTCCGAATCTTTTGAAATCAGGGTAACAAGCAAATCTTCGACACCCGGCAGATCAGATGCATAAAGGCCTGATCTGCTTGGGGTATCTCGATTTAAAGTAACGTAGTTATCCTGACAACTCATTTAATTATGTGATGGTCAGCCCGAAAACGCCTGTTAATCCGTCCAGTTCATCAGAACAATCCGGTGAACCAGCGGTTTCGGAGTTCGAGCTGAACGAATCGGCCTGGAATGTATTGAACACGCCCCACTGCAGAGACATTACAGACTTCCACTTTTTAGCGCAGATGTCGTAGTACATATCAAAGTTCCAGGAGAAAGGATATCCTGCGAAATCCCGAATAACGATGCTTTGAGTCGTCGGCGAGTTTGTGCCCATCCGCTCAACCAAAGAGTTTTCGGTGAAGAAAACAGACTTAACGGCCCCTGGGGCGATCATCAAAATGTCGTTTGCTCCAAGCATTTCGTTTGCGGCCTGGTCAATATAGAACCGGGCCTCGCCTTCCATATTGGCGGTACCGTATGGTGTCGCTGAGTTACAGCAGGACATGCCGTGCAGTTTCCAGAACAATTCAAAATTACCCTGGCCAACAAATGAAGGCTGGCCGTTCAGTTGGTTGTTGGAGTAGTCCAGCATCACTTCTGCGAAGTTTCCAGGCAGAGGAAGTTTTTGCGCTCCGGTGCTGTCAATCAGATCAACAACTTTAGAGCTTCCTGCCGCTCCATATGGGGGGCCGTTCCAATACCGGTTGATGCCTTTCATCGCATCCACTTCCGCCAGCATCTTTTTGGAAAGGTGCTCACGGCCGGCGCGCTGATCAGATTCCATGTATTCGGTCATGAAAGTTCTGGTATCCTTACAAAGGACTTCCATATCGTTCAGCGTGTACTCTCGTACGGGCGTGTGGATACAGTTATCCAGGATGAATTCAAAACGCTTCCGCAGGGGTGTAGTTCCATCATCGCAGACAGAAACAAAGCAATCGTCAGTTACCTGACATTCTTTTGTGCGTTGCTGATAGAAAACCTCCAGCTTGTGGAGCTTGCCGTTAGATTCTATATACCGGGCATTCGTTCCTCCGTTTTCGGGAGAGGTAAGCCAATCAAGCATACCTGTTTTTCTTTGGAGGTTAAAGGCATAATTTATGCCGGCCAGTTCTTCAGCTTCTTTGCGTATGAACTGACATGCTCCAACGATGTTATAATTTGGATTCATTTAAGATTTCACATTGCCACAGTCACGCTGGCACCCTGTCTTGGGGCTTGTTGGCCATCTTGAACTGTGAAAGATTTCCTAGCCTGGGGTTGTTGGGCTTGTTGACCATTGCCTTCTTTACCGTCTCCGGCATTGTTGACTTTTAAAAATGGTTTTAGTTTCCCGTCCAGCAGAGATTTGATAGTAACAGGTGTGTTACCATTGTTTTCGAATAACGGAGCACCATGTTCATCTTGAATCTGAATAAGTGACTCCCCATTATTATCGACGAGATCGAGCCGGTTTTTGGCTTTGATATCGTCCAGCATTGCTTTTGTAAGCGTGCTACGGGTTTCCGTGTACGCATCAGCGAAGGTATAAGTATTAGCTAACTTTTCCAACTCGGAATCGAGCCGGTAGCTCTTGATCTTATTGTCATACTCTGACTGAAGCTTTTTGTGATTGGCCTCGGTGGTTTCGTTCAGTTTGTTGAACTTCTCCGTGAGATCTTGGATTACCCGTTGGCTTTCCTCGATCTTTTTCTTTGCCTCCTCATCATTGGGAGCTTTTGAGGCTTTTGCAATAGCTTTCGGAATCGCCTCATTGATCAGGTGCATTTTCTTATAGGTGCTTTCCTCGCGTTCGATCTGCAGTACATCATCCGCGGGGAGATACTTTAAGATGGTTTTCAGGTTGGCATCAACCGGATCCATGATTTCCCGGCGTAGCTTCCCAGCAACTTCTTTGTGTGTTAAGGCGCGTTCCGTGGTTAGGAATGTGCTATCGAGGACGGTGAAGATGGTATCCGGCAATTCGGCATCCGGCACGGTTTCGAGGAATTTATTGTAGTCCTCATTATTGATTTTGCCCTGCTCTTTGAGCTTCAGAAAATAATCTTTGTACTTCATTCGGCTTTGGCTTTAGGTTTCGGACCTGGCTTCTGGCGTTGTCTGGGTTCTTCTGATTCCTGATCAGCATCTTCCGCGTTATTAATTACTGGAGCGTGAGCTACTCCAGACTCGTTTTGAGCTTGTTTTGCTGCTTTTTCAGCCTTCATCCGCTCCATGTGCTGCTCAATCTCCGACATTCCGCCAGTTTCCTGGACAGTTCCAACGATCTTCCAGCCTCGTTTTTTCGCCGCCGCATCATAACTCTTCTGAGTCATGGGCCTCTCTAAGCCAGTTTTAGGGTCTTTTACCATTAGTTTTGCCATAGATAATAATTAATTGTTCAATCGTTTTAACAATTACTTGACGAATATATGAATTAATTGAACTAAGTAATTAGTTATTATAATTATTGGTAGTGTATCAGTTTGGAAACTACTGAATTTTAAAAGAATTCTATATTTTATTAATTTTAGGGCATGGTAAAGCCCAAGCGTCCCAGAGATCCTAATCAAGCGGCAAAGTTCATTGTGGGCCTGGCAACCGGCGAAATCCAGGAGAATCAGCAGAATACACCAAAAAACCAAGCTGCGGTTACTCTTTCCAGCATGGGCGCATCTAAGGGCGGAACGGCCAGGGCAGAGAAACTAACACCTAAAGAGCGCCAAGAAATAGCCCTAAAAGCAGCTAAAACTAGATGGAATAAGAAATAAATAATGACGTAAGATACTTGCGGTAACTATTGTCATTGCTCCTTAAAACGACCAAATTCTTAATCAGTACAACGACAATAAGTGACGCTTACGCCAAAGGCGTGGGCTTGCTTATTTGTACACGGGCCTTGGTCGGCCTTAGGAGCATTTAGGCGATAACCCGCGCCTGATTTTTTCCTAAAAACGACCAAAATGAAAACCATCCAAGCAATTGTATTGCTGTTTCTGGCTCTCCAGGTTAGGGCGCAGATCGAAGTAAAGCTTCCAAGAGAAACCAAGCTTTTAGACTGTCAAGGAATTGAATTTGCCAACGCCGAAACACTCCAGGCTGGGCAGGCAGTAAGGCTAACTGATTATTATGAAGGCTATTTCACGGCATCTATTAATGGCAAGTCAGGCTATATCTATTATCCCTATCTGGATGGTATTGAAGGCTTAGACTCATTCAAAAGTGAGCACCAAAAGGCTAACACTGGATTGAAAATAGAGACATGTAGACTCCAACAAATGAAGAAAAAGTATGGTGAAAAGGCTGGTATATTAGCCTATCAAGGAAAGCCATGGATAGGTATGGGCGCCGGCATCGCCATTGATTTATTCGGTCATCCTAAGAGCAAGAATACTACCCAAACAGCAGGTTATAAAGGAGAGCAATGGGTTTATGCAGATCGAAATCTTTATTTTGATAATGGAGTACTTACAGCTATACAGGAAAGCAAATAGAAAAAATTCCTATATTTGAAAAAGAAATCCTAGGCAGTGACCTATCCCGATTAACGATATCGGAGGTTTACCCAGGGGCACCAACCTACAAATGTTGATACCTAAGACAGCACGGCCATGCTGTCTTTTTCTTTTTTCTTTAAAAAGAGTATATATTCCAGTTATTCACTGGATCTCTCTTGGCTTTTACTTCATGGTTTTTAAACTGAACTATATGCTTGCTCGTTACCGGAGATTTGTTTAGCTTTACTTCATGAATCAGCTGCCCCTCGAAAAGCGCGTCCAAATTCTTACTCTCTTGGTTGAGGGTAATTCCCTCAGATCTACTTCACGTATTACAGGATGCAGCATAAATACAGTTACAAAGCTATTAATTGATGCTGGTAAGGCCTGTCAGAAGTTCCATGACGACACGGTGATAAATCTGAAAACCACAAAAGTTCAATGCGACGAGATATGGTCTTTTGTGTACGCTAAAAACAAGAATGTGCCAGAGGAAATGAGAGATAATGGTAAGTTAGGACATGTGTGGACATGGACAGCAATGGACGCCGATTCAAAGCTTATAATCTCATGGCTGGTCGGGAATCGTGAGAATGAAACTGCTATGGCCTTTATAAAAGATGTGGCGTACAGGCTTTCAAATCGTGTACAGCTTACAACAGACAAGATGCGGAGATATATTCCGCCTGTGAAGGAGTTTTTTAAAGGAAATGTGGACTTTGCTCAGGTCACCAAAATATACGGTTTTAACACGATGCAAGAGATCAGGTATAGCACTCCTAAATGTATTGAGATCCAGAAGAAAATCATCACAGGTCAGCCGGATGAAAAACATATCTCTACCAGCTATATTGAAAGGCAGAATTTAACCATGAGAATGCATATGCGCCGGTTCACCAGGCTAACGAATGCCTTTTCTAAGAAAATTGAGAATCATTGCTATGCTATAGCCATTCATTTCGTTTATTATAATTTCTGTAAAGTACACAAAACCCTAAAGGTTACGCCAGCTATGGAAGCAGGGTTAGCACTGCGACCACTGGCCATAGAAGGAATAGTGGAACTCGTTGAATCAAACTGATACACTACCGATATCCTTTAGAAATAGCACGACTAATGACCTCAGAATCAACAACGCTTTCATGAACCGGAATTATAGAATGACGACACGAAAAACCGCCCGCCAGGACGAAAATCGAAGATTCGGTAGTCAATGGATTTTTGCCGGCCCAACTCTCCGAGGCCCACAGTTCAATTTCATTGTGATGAAAGAATTTGCCAGCCCGTTCGATGCAAAAAGGCCTGGATTTGTCCATTAACCCGCCCGAATAGAGATAGAATTCCAGTTTTAAATCTGCGGTTACCGCCTGTTGGTAGGCGCGAGAGTAATTAAAAATCGCATCAGAAAGGTATGTTCGGGTGTATCTCAACAGTCGCCCCTCAACTTGATCATTCCCCTTTACGAACGCCTCTACCTGCTTCAGCATCCCGGAAAATGACCCTCCGGAGTTAATATTCTGGCTTAAGATCTCATTCAATGGCAGTTTAACCTGGGCTGCGAGTCCATCTTGCAGCACGAATGAATTCACCGTTTCAATGGCTGATGTCTGTAATTGCTTAATGAAAACCCGGTTCGGCAGAAAGGCGGATGAAACACTTTCAAAATAAGCGGCATTCAGTTCGTCAATTTTGGGAATTACCTTCAGGTGCGTTTCGACCGCATCCTGATAACTTGAATTTTGGATTGTCTTGTCGAATTGATTTTGCCCGGCGCGAAGTATGGCCCTGTTTCCGGCATTCTGCAAAATATTCCCATCAGCATCCGTTTCGATGAACTTCAGGATAGTCACCAGGTCGTTATAAAGCTTGCTCTGGACGCCGATAATCTGAGCGGCATATCTTTCGTTAGCTGCTATTACAAGCCCTTCTATTTGATTTGCAAGGCTCTGCGGGGTCATGCTGCTACGTCTACATTCTTGTCGATCTGCAGGATGTTAGGATCTACGGCCGGCTTATTGGCGGCAATCAACTCTTTACCGTATTTCTCGAGGATTACAATCTGATCATTCTTATCCAATTCAAGGAACCCTTTATTTTCCTTTATTGCCATGTCGATGAAAGTTTTGAGGTTTTCATGGATAGTCCAGTCAAGCTTCCGTATCACTCCGTTCGTTACACCCAGGCTCATTTCGTCCTGCGTGAAGCCATAAAGTGGATCAAGGTTGATGAGCGTCACCAGGTATTTACGTGCATCTGGATCTGTCGAAAGGTCATAGTTCGCAATCTCGATAGCTTTTAGGCGCAGATAGTTTTTATCCAGTCCTGATTTTTGAGCAACTGCAAAATTATTGATCCTCTCTGCGGTTGTAAGAATATCAAATTGCGTAGGCTTATTGATTGAAGGAAGGTTTTTGTCCTCCTTTTTGTTCAGGCTTTTTGCCTCGATGCTGAACATGTACTTGTTTATAAAATAGTACTGGTTCGGCAGGTGAACGTCGAACATAACCGTCGCGAATGTTGAAAGCGTATCCCACTGCGCGCTGCGGTCGATTGCCTTAGCCACACCTGAATTACTTTCGCCTACCTTGTCCTCGACGTCCATGTTTATCGCCCACATGGCGGCACGGTTCATGTCCTTGCAATGCTCTTTTAGCATCGCTGTAGCCTCGGTTGGAATAACAACGAACCCTACCGGCAGCATACCTGTAGGCATATTCCCGTCTTCCAACTTTTGTTTGCTGAACTGGTAAGTGCCGTATGGAGACTTTACCGCGTGGTATCCAGTGCCGAAGCAATGCGGACAATCCATATCAATCTTTACTCCGTTATGACCTCCTGGGTAATTTATGTGTCCGCCTCTACAAGGATACTGAATTCCCTCAAACGTAAACTTATAGTTACATTCATCAACCACCTCGTACCGCATGGGGTGCATGTGGTTTATAAATGCTCCAAGCAAATCAGATTCGTGAACAACCGCCAAATTCCAATGCGGAAGCGCAGATGAAAAAAACGATTCATACATAATCGCTCCATTGTCAACAGACTTGGATTTACCACGAAGAAACCACGCTGGAATTTCTTTGAAGTTGTGAATGTAAGGCGCTTCTAACTCTTCAAAATTGATTACTTTTTTAGTTCCATCGTACCAGCAATAGAAGCTTATATACTGCGTTTTGTCGTAGTATTCAAAATAGTAATTGCATTGCTTTTCGATATTCTCCTCACGAATGAAAATCAAAAAACAATCACGATCCCACCACCACACGCAAGACGAACCGTAAATAACAATCTCAGGCTGAATACGCTCGGTATCCAGCGTAGGAATTTCAGTAGGCTTAACGGCCATTACCCCGTTTGGATCTGCTAACATTTTCCTAAGCGTCACCTCCTTGTTGTAGTTGGTGAGCGAGTTGTAATTGGGGTAGTACTCTAACGTGTATTTTTGAAGCAGTTCTGACTCTGAATTTTGCTCTCTGAAGGTGATGCTGTAAAGCGTAGGGTTGAATATCTTACCAACAATATCAATAGCTTTATCGGCTCCTGCTTTTGTTGTTGGCTCGTAGTTTTCCAGCCTGTAAGTTTTTACCTCTTCATCTTCCCGGGGCCTGGTTCGGTCGAGTAGGTAAACTGGCTTATCTCCATAGATATGAACAGACATAGCTTTAGCGTGCTCTACCGATTCGTGATAAAGCGGATGCCTGGCCTCATCTACAATGATGGCCTTCATTTGCTGAGCAAATTCCTGTGTGCCGTAGATCATATAAAATAAAGGAGACTTGCGCCTCCCTTATGCGGCAAGATCAGTTAGTACCTGGGCAGGGAAAGCAAAAGGCAATGCTGGAACCATAGCAGTTGACCATTTAGCAGAACCAGAGAAACGAATGCGGCTCTTAATACTCTGCTCGATCAAAAGATCTGCGTAAACGCTCACGTTCTTCACGTAGAAAGCATTGTAATTTCCGTCATCGTTTGTGCCGGCGGTTACGAAAACCATCTGCCAGTTACGCCGCTGGTTCACTGATGCCCAGAAGCGGCGATTGTCAACTACGCCCAGAGCCTCGAACACAAGTTCATTATCATCACCTGTACGTTCAGTTGGAACCAGGCCATAGCCTTCTTCTTCGACAGGAGTACCAGCAGCTTTAGATCCGCGGGTATTCAATACCACGAATCTGGAAGAGGGGGAAGTATTGACATTTCCAGTCCACCAAGTTGCATTTTCCAGCGTTGCGGTTACATTGTCTTCGTCGATTGCAATCTGTGGCTCAATGAACCCCAAGGCAATAATACCTCCAAGTTCAGCCCCACAGCCCTGCTGCACATAATCCGGAGTGTTATCCAGACAAAACAAATCGGCCATTCTTTGAAGAAAAGCCAAAGGGTTATTAAAATTCATTTCAGTTTCATAGTGAAATTTTTATGTATCCCCTTTCGGGCAAAATATTTTTACAAAAGCTATACGACGTTTCTCTGAACAAAATCTCTTTCTGTGAGCCAGCATTTCGCTTTCTTCAATGGCCATCTCCGGTCACCTTCATCAATTTCGTAGGCATCCTGTTTTGCTATCGCCAGACTATTTACTGTAACAGTTTGGTGCTTCAATATCAGTTTAATTTTACGATGCATGTAATACGGCATGTGCGCAGTGTCGAGTAATCGCTGCGCACGCATTTCGCCATTAAGAGTGATAATACTGGTTGATAGCTCAGCAACTTCATCCTCCTCCGGAAAGCGTTCATGGAAGAATACAGCAGGCACACGGATATTGAAAGTTTGCTCTGGGCTTACATTTTCATAAACCAAGCCAGCAAAGTTCCGATTATTTGAATATTCAATTAAAACAGCGGGGTCGGGTATTGCGTCAGAAATTGTAATGCAGTCAGATTTCGCTACTACTTCATCAGGGCTTTCTGTGGTATTAATGACTTGGAATTTTATTTTTTCTTCACATATCCCATGATCGGAAGGTATCAATGAAGCAAAATTCATCCATTTTGTTGTTGGTACTGCCGGTATCGTTGCTGTGGTCTGCGTAGCGGTTATGTCATCAATATCAACAGTATAATTTCCTCCAACTCCGAATGATTGAACATAAATTCCGTACCTAACAGATCCTGATAGCGCCAAAAACGATACAGGACCAACATACGTTCCAGAACTAGATGCACCAAACACAGAACTACCTATAATTGAAAGAATATTGTTGCCAGAATCTAATACAACAAAATATATCCTGTTATTTGATGTATTTGAATCAAAATTATAGTCGATATCAAAAGTGAATTCGTATGTGTAACCCGGGATAAAAGAATAAAAATTACCCCATGTATCTGATGCGGCAAGGTGAATACCTGGGCCTTGTGTTATGGAAGGATTTGACCCTGGAGTCCAGGCAGTTCCGCCGGTATTAATATTGACACCTGTTGCTAATGATGGTAATGTAATTGGTGATGTAACGCCGGGTATTTCTGCGGATCCATTCAGTGGCGTAGAAACGAAATCAATCAAAGCGACCTCATTATCTTCGGAATCATTAACGACCAAAACATATTCATCGCCTTCTGTTTCGGTGAATTGAATTTTGAGTTCATCATCACATTTCCATAAATGACAAAAACATCTTTCATGTACGCCTTCCGGAACCGTTTCGTTATAGGTTTCGCAGTCGTTAAGCCAAAACTGAATAGGGAGAGCGTCGGAAAATTCCACCCGGAAACATTGTGTAGGGACATCTGTAACTTCGCAGCACGCGAACAAAATGAATAATGCGAATATATAGAATAATTTCATAAAAATCAGTTCAGAACCAAGCAATCACCTGATTCAGTGATATATTCAAAGTTGTCTTCGGTCAGGTAAGCATCTTGACAAGGTACCGCAGGCTCACAAATCAACATCTGTGTTGACGTTTCGATAACGTCAATTGTCATTAATTCCTCTGGCCACGCCAGGATTTTAACAGTCCCTTTTACGATCTCATATTCCAGATCTTTGATGAAGAATTTTACATGGTTCTCGGTAGTTTGGCTTATCCCGATGGCTTTTTTACGGTTGTCACGCATCAGAACGTAGTCGTCCCAATCTAACGGACAACTTATTTCGTAAAGTAACGCCAGGTGGAACGGATCCCCGGAAACCGGTATATCTTCTTTCTCCGATAAGTCCGATCGATCCTGAACGCATCCGTCTGAGGCGTTGGCCATATCGGATGTCATGTCGTAATTACCCTCTCCCGCGGTGAATTTGAAGGCAGTATCAGGGTAAGCCTGAAGGCCACCGGAAAGCCAGTCGATCCATTTCAGTATATTCCTGGCAGGAGTAAGACTGATATTATACCGTGTTTCTGGATTTAGCAGGTTGGTGATGCTGTCGAAATTCTCATCGAGCTCCGGTTCATAGTCTGTTACATCAGGATCAGTTTCGGGTGATATGTCCACCGGGAACGG
>Ga0075436_100003467_pt1 | contig 10812 bp, 11 predicted proteins | sample RhiMethybrSRZTD5_FD_75303 | JGI IMG/M metagenome (GOLD analysis project Ga0075436, IMG submission 75303) | Populus rhizosphere microbial communities from Tennessee, USA - Rhizosphere MetaG P. TD hybrid SRZTD5 | ecosystem: Host-associated > Plants > Roots > Rhizosphere > Soil | place: USA... | reverse complement strand
TTCTCACCCGCCCCGCGCCTCGGATTTCTGGCGCAGGCCGATCAGCTTGAGGCGGCGCTACGTTCGGGCGCCATCAAGGGCGCGCAGGTAGCCTCCACGCAAACGCTCATTTTCAACGCCCGGCTGGATGCCGTGGTGTGCGGAGTCTTCCTGATCCTGGTGGCGGTGATTGTGGCCGACTCGATCCGCGTCTGGACCGGAATCCTGCGTGGGACGCGGGCCGCGCAGGTGTCGGAGTCCCCGTTCGTGCTTTCGCGCCTGAGGGCGGAAGAAGTATGAGGCGGCTCCGCGCGTTCGGCGACCTGATCCTGGCACTGCTGCGCGAACTGTCGGATGAAAGCGCCTACCGGCGGCACCTGGCGGCACACGGGCGCGCACACTCGGCGGAAGAGTGGCGGCGATTCATCGATCAGCGTCTCCACGCGAAATTCGTTCGGCCCAAGTGCTGCTAAGATTCTGTGAGGAGGGAACACCGTGAAACGATCGCTCATTCTGATTGCGCTGCTGGGCGTAGGCCTTCTTGCTTTGCCCCTGCTGGCCCAGGAAGCATCCGGGACGATTGCCGCGAATCCTAATCCCTGCGTCATTGAACGCCACCAGAAAATGTGTACGAGCTCCCTTACCTGGTCGACTCAGAATGTCCGTCACGCCAGGGTCTACGTCGTATCGGAAGGATCCAGGGGCCGGGAGGAAAGCCAATTCTCCGGGAGTAGGTCTTGCGAGAGCTGCAAAGCGCCCTGGATTGAAAGGCGCCCGTATACCTTTACGCTCTACGATTACTCGAGGGGCGACCGGGGCCGAGCGCTGAGCACGGTCACGGTCAGCGGCCGGTGATTGCTGCCGCGCCGCCGGCGAACGGCGGCGCCGGTTACTTCTGAGAAATAATGACTTGGCCCGGCGTCGGCGGCAGCGGGTGTATTTCGCTGCGGCTGAACCCGGCGTTGCGGAACATCCGGTCGAATTCCGAAAAGGTGTAGGCATCGCCGTTTTCCGTGGTACCCAGCATCATCATGCTGAACGCGGCGGCCGTGGGAGGCGACACGCGGTCCTCATTCGGAACAAACTCCAACGTCACAGCGCGGCCTCCGGGCTTGACCGCCGCGCATACTTTGCGTAGCAGCGTCTCACACGTGGATATATCGAAGTGATGCAGAAAGTTAGTGAGCAGCACTAGATCGTAGCCGGCGCCGAAATCCACCGCAAACGCGCTGCCCGGGATGGTTTGATAACGGGCCGAGACTCCAGCGCGGGCGGCGTTCTCCTGTGCTACTTCCAGCACATTCGGCCAGTCAATGGCGGCAACGGTGGCGTTGGGATTGTGCCCGGCAATGGCAATTCCAAAGAGCCCGTGTCCCGCGGCAATGTCGAGCACCTTCCAGGGCGCTCCACCGGCCGCGCCGGTCAATTTCGCCATCAGTTCGGCCGGTAGCGCCATCATAGAAGCCATGGAGCGGGCGAACTCCACCCAGACGGGATGATTCGGATCCATGGTGCCGTGCGCGCTCATGACCTCGCCGCCCTTTCGGACGATGGCGGCTACATCCTTAAAGCCATCGGTGAGCATGGGCGAACTGAGAAAGCGCTCGGCGGTTCCCAGATAGGCGGGTGAGCGCCGGTCCAGAAACATGGCGGTATCGGGCGTGAGCCGGTAGGTCGTGGCTTCTTTCGTAAGAAAGCCGATGATCACGAGGTAGTCGCACAAGATGCGCATACCGCGCTCCGAGGTCTGACACCGCGCCGAGAGGGCCTGGGCGGTGATGTTTCCTTCCCCGATGGCCGTGAAAACGTCCAACTGGATGGCGCCTTTCAGGGCGGCCGTCCGGATGTGGGCGTTCATGGTATCGAAGAACAGCTCCGGGCTGGGAGCGTGGGGTTGCGGGGATGTGCTCATAAGCTCCTAATATACGACGTTACACCCGGAAGATTCTGCGTTCTCCCGCCACCCTCGCGCGTACTATGTCAATGAGAGCGTAAGAAACAGTGGGCAGCGGAGGGTTAGCAGTTCGCGTGCAGGAAGACCGAACGGCGCAGGACGCATTACCGGCTTTCGCCGACATCGTTCGGGAGCACCAGGCGATGATCTACAGCCTGGCCTGGCACTTCCTGCGCGACCGCGCGCTGGCTGAAGAACTGGCACAGGAGGTTTTTCTGGAGTTGCACCGCCATCTCGATACGATCCAGTCGCCCGCGCACCTGGTGTTCTGGTTGCGAAAAGTGGCCGGCCGCCGGTGCATCGACCAGGTCCGGCGCCGCTCATTTTGGCCCAAGTTCCGGCTGGACGAAGTGCCGGAGCCGGCAACACTAACGCGGGAAACCGACCCTATGCTTTCGCGGGCGCTGGCGCGGCTGGTGGCCTCACTGCCGGAGAAGGCTCGGATGGTGGTAATTATGCGCTACCAGGAGGATCTCGACCCGGCAGACATCGCCCAGGTATTGGATATGCCCGTGGCTACGGTGAAGAGTCATCTGCAACGATCGCTCGAGCTGTTGCGTGACAAGCTGGCCCGCACCGTAGGGGAGATTGCGATATGAGCTATCTGGAAGAGGATTTGAAAACAGCGCTGCGGCGCGAAGCGGCGCCGTCGGATTTCGCGGAGCGCGTGCTGTCGCGGTTGAATCAGCCGGCGGGGCCGGAGCCATCCTGGTGGGAACTGCTGGCCGTGCTGTTGCTGCCTCCACGCCTGCAGTGGGTTGCGCTGAGCGTGCTTTTCAGCGTCATGATCCCGGTGGCCGGCGTTCAATACCGCAAACAACAGCGCATGCGTGCCGAGGGCGAACGGGCCAAGGAGCAGCTTGTGTTCGCGGTTCGCGTGGCGGGAGATAAGCTGCATCACGTGCAACAGAGAGTTTTGGAAATCGGCAGAATGGACACCCGTTTATGAAAATCCTATGGAGTCTTACGTTATGCATCGGCGCGGCTGCTTATGGCCAGGCGCTTGATCTGAAGCACCTGGACAGGCTGGCGGATAAGGCCAGCAATGTCGCGGATGTCACGCTGGATGGCTCGCTGCTGAAGATCGGGGCCAAGTTTCTCTCCGCCGATGATCCCGATCAGGCCAAGATCAAGAAGCTGGTAGCCGAGCTGAAGGGCGTCTATGTCAAGACCTTCACGTTCGAGCAGGAAGGCGCGTATTCGGAAGCAGACATTACGTCGATCCGCAAGCAGCTCCAGTCGCCGGGCTGGTCGCGCATCGTGGGCATACAAAGCAAGAAGAATGGCGAAAATGCTGAGGTCTACCTCAAGACTGGCCAACCGGGCGGAGGCCTCGCGATCATCTGCGCCAATCCGAAGGAGCTGACGGTGGTTAACATCGTCGGCAAGATCGACCTGGACGAGTTGAGCGAGCTCGGCGGCAGCCTCGGCGTGCCGAACATCGACTTGGAGAAGGCCAAGCCGGCCAACAAGAAGGACGACCACTGATGGGAACCACGGCCATCGCTCTGGGCGTGCTGGCCTGGTACGCCGCGCAACGGCCCGAACCGCCCGATATCATCATGGCGAAGGTGGCCCTCAACCAGGATCGGGCGCAGGAGATGCGCAAGGCCTTCGTTTATCACCAGAGCATGCTGATCCGCTTCAAGCGTGGCAACGGCAAGCTGGCGCGCGAGGAACAGCGCGAATACACCGTGCTTCCTTCGGAGAAAGGCTTCACAAAGGAGCTGATCCACTTCACCGGCAAATATGAAAAGGGCGGCAAACTCATCGAGTACGATAAGCCCGGCTACCAGTACAAAGATGTCGACATCGACGGCGAATTTGCGGATAGCCTGGCGAACTCGCTGACCAATGATAAGGATACGCGCGACGGGATCGGCAAAGACCCCTTGCCATTGACTACCAGGATGCAGGAGAAATTCGCTTTCCATCTGGAGGGGAAGGAAAACTATCGCGGAACCGAGGTATACCGCGTCACCTTCAAACCCAAAAAGCTGAGCCTGCTGGATTGCGATGACGATGGGAGCAGTTGCTGGGCGGGCGAGATGCTGGTCGACGTGCACGAGTACCAGCCGGTGCTGGTGACGAGCTGGCTGGCCAAGAGCATCCCCAAAGCGGTGCAGATCCTGCTGGGCACCAACCTGAAGCACCTCGGATTCAAGGTGGCGTACCGGAAATTCGACGAGGGTTTGTGGTTTCCGGTCAGCTATGGTAGCGAATTCGAGTTGCGAGGCTTATTCTTTTACCGGCGCAGGATTGCGCTGTCTGCCACCAACAGCGGCTTCCAGAAATCCGACGTAACCAGCACCATCCAGTTCGGGATGCCAGTAATTCCGTAAAAGCCGCCGTACAAACGCACCATCGCGCTCGCTGGGCAGCCTGGAAGGTTTACTTTCGGGCTAGCGGCTCTTCCATAGGCGCCGGGCCGTGTTCCAGGCTCACCAGCGCGTCGGCAATCATGCTGACTACCTGCTCTTCGGCGTTGCGGGACGATTTATTCAAGGGCAATACCGAAAGATGCAGATGGACCAGCTCGTGCACGATGGAAAGTTCCATGTCGGCAGGGATTTTGTCCGCCGGAAGCTCATAGTCCGCCGGGTTCAGGACTTTAATGATGGCCGTCTTGTGAGGAGACGACCAGTCGATATGACCCAGCGTGCCATGTTCTAACTCCCAGATTCGTACGATCTTAACTTCGATCTTCCAGTCTTCCAGGCGCAGTCGTTTCTGCCAGAGCTTCAGCCAGTCGTGCGTTTGTTCCTCGGTTACGACCGGTAGGGGAGTGGTGACGCGGTTCCGGGAAGCCGGCGCGGCGTTTCCCAGGCTAACCGAAAGCAACGCAAATGTGAGTAATCTCACCATTGTTGTTGCCCTCATTTTATCGGAAAGTGTGAGAAAAATCGCTAGGAAAAATTTTCGTAGGGGGCAAACCACTGATTTTTCGACGAGCAGATAACCGAGGTTGCCGTAGGACCTTAACCTATGCCAGCATCGCTCGGGCGCAGGCAGCCGCTACATTCCACGTGTTACTCTGGAAGTTTCACCCATGTTGCGGATATGCCCGCTCGTTTGAGCGAAGCCATCGTTTTGCAAACCTACCCGTTTAAAGAGTCGGATCTGGTGGTCAGTTTCCTGACGCGGGACCAGGGCAAGCTGCGGGGCGTAGCCAAGCGCGCGCGGCGTCCGAAAAGCAGTTTTGGTTCGGGTTTGGAGCGGCTCTCCCAGGTGAAGATGTCTTATTTCCAACGGGAGACGCGCGAGCTGGTGAATCTGGATTCCTGCGAGCTGATCCGCTCGCAGTTTGGGTTGCTGGGAGATTACGGCGCGGCGGTGGCCCTGGATTATCTGGCCGAGATTTCGGAACAGCTGCTGCCGCCCGGCGAGCCCAACGAGCGCTATTTCCGGCTGCTGGTAGCGGTTCTGGACTACTTGCGGTCGGGCACGGCTGGGAACGTGTGGCGCGCCGCGACTTACTTCAGTTTGTGGGCTACGCGGCTGGCGGGTATTTTGCCCGAGCTGCATGTTTGCCTCGAATGCGGGAACTGGCTGGATAATCCGGAGGCGCGCGAGGCGGCGTTTTTCAGCCGCTATCGTACCGGCCTCTACTGCGGCCATTGCCGGAGAGGCACGGATTTGGGGAAGACCTGGGATTTAAGTGTGATATCAAGAGATATTGCCGAAGAGATGTTGCACTCGCCGGTTGCACAACTGACTCACGTGGACTGGCGGCGTGAAACCGCAGCCGACCTGCGCCATTTTCTGGTCCGGCAGATCGAGCATCACATCGAGCGGCGGCTGGTCACCGCGCCCGCCTTGGAAGCTGCTTAGCGAATGGATTCCTATCAAGACATCATTTTCAAGCTGAAGAAGTACTGGTCCGACCGCGGCTGCATCATTCAGGAACCATACGATCTCGAGGTCGGCGCCGGTACCATGTGCCCGGAAACTTTCCTGCGGGTACTCGGCCCCAAGCCCTACCGCGTGGCCTATGTCCAGCCCAGCCGCCGTCCCGCTGACGGCCGGTATGGCGAAAATCCCAACCGGCTCTACAAGCACATGCAGCTTCAGGTCGTCCTTAAGCCTTCGCCGGCGGACGTGATCGACCAATACCTGGGCAGCCTGGGCGCCATCGGCATCGACCTGCGCAAGCACGATATCAAGTTCGAAGAGGATAACTGGGAATCGCCGACGCTGGGCGCGTGGGGCGTGGGCTGGCAGGTGATGCTCGACGGTCTCGAGATCACGCAGTTCACTTATTTCCAGCAGTGCGGCGGTATCGACCTGGACCTGGTGCCGGCGGAGCTGACCTATGGTCTCGAGCGGCTCGCGGCGTTTCTGCAATTCAAAGACAGCGTCTATGACGTTGAGTGGGCGCCCGGTTTCAGCTACCGGGACGTGCGCTTCGATGACGAGGTGCAATTTTCCGTCTACAACTTCGAGATGGCGGACGTGACGACGTTGTGGAAGCTGTTCGATCTGCACGAGGGGGAAGCAGCGCGGCTGCTGGCGGAATACCGGAAGCTGTCGGAAACATTAACTGAGCCGCGAACGTTAGAGAGCGGTTCTCCGAGTGTCGATAAAGCCCGCTTCCCGCTGCTGCCCACTTACGAGCACGTGTTGAAATGCTCTCACCTGTTCAACACCCTCGATTCCCGCGGCGCGATCTCGGTCACCGAGCGCGTGGCAGTCATCGCGCGCGTTCGGAAGCTGGCGGTGGGTGTGGCGGCGGCGTGGATGGATCAGCACAGCGCCGCTGTTGCAGAGCCCCCCGAAGCCCAGGCGGAGGCGGTGCGGTGAGCCTGCCATTTCTGCTGGAGATTGGAACGGAAGAGATTCCGGACTGGATGATCGAGGGAGCGCTGGAAAACCTACGTTCACTGTTTGTCGAAGCGATTGGCGGTGACCTCGGTGCGTCGGTAGATGCGACACCGCGGCGGTTGGTTCTGCGCGCCCAAGGCTTTCCGGAGAAGCAAGCGGATGTCATCAAGAAAATATCCGGCCCGGCTGTAACTGCGCCTGAAGCCGCTGTGGCCGGTTTCGCTCGCAAGCAAGGCGCGACAGTGGCCGATCTGCAGCAGGAGGATGGCCGTTATGTCTTCTCCAAGCTGATGGCGGGCCGCGCAACACGTGACATTCTGGCCGATGCGCTCCCGAATGTCATCCTCAAAATCTACTTTCCCAAGACGATGTACTGGACCGCGAAGAACGGGCCGCACTTCATTCGTCCGATTCGTTGGATTGTCGCGCTACTCGGTCACGAGGTCGTGCCGATCGAGATTGCAGGTGTGAAATCGGGAAACCTGACGTCGGGGCACCGCATCTTGAGCGCGCAGCAAATTCCGGTCGCCATCGATAACTACGAACGAAAACTTCGCGAGAACTTCGTCATCCTTTCGGCCCAAGAGCGAGAAGCGCGCATCCGCGCCGGCATCGGCGGCGTGCAGGATGAGCACCTGCTGCGCACGCTTGTCTATCTCACAGAATATCCAACGGTCATCTCGGGCAGCTTCGATCGCGAGTACTTGAAGCTCCCCGCCGAAGTGCTTGTCACGGTGATGAAGCACCACCAGAAATACTTTGCAGTGTACGAGAACGGGCAACTGACCAACCGCTTTCTCGCCGTGACCAACACCGATGGCGATCCCGACGGCCTGATCCGCCGCGGCAATGAACGCGTGCTGCGCGCGCGCTTCAACGATGCGAAGTTCTTTTGGGAGACGGATCAGCGCAAAAAACTCGCGGACCGCCTGCCGGACCTCGCGCACGTTACATTTCAAGCCAAGCTCGGCTCGTATTTGGAGAAAACCGAACGCATTCAGGGTCTGGTCAAAGAACTCGGCGGAGATCCGGCCGCCGTCCGCGCAGCGCAACTCAGCAAATGCGATCTCACGACCGAACTAGTCAAAGAGTTCACCGAACTTCAAGGCGTGGTGGGCGGGCTCTACGCACGCGTGCAGGGCGAGCCGGAAGAAGTCTGGACCGCTATCTATGACCACTACAAACCTGTCAGCATGGAGGATTCCATCCCGCGCAACCGCGCCGGGCAATTAGTTTCGATTGCCGATAAACTCGATACGCTGCGCGGATGCTTCCGCATTGGCTTGGTTCCCACCGGCTCGCGCGACCCGTTCGCGCTGCGCCGCGCAGCGCAGGGTATCGTCAAGATTTTAGTCGAGGCCAAACTCCGCTTGACCGTACGCCAGCTTCTCGGTGGTGATGCCAAGCTCGAAGACTTCCTCCTCGACCGCGTCCGCTACTACTTCAAAGACATCCGCGGCTTCAAATATGACGAAGTGAACGCCGTTCTCGCCTCTGGCTGGGACGATCTTGTGGATGCCGAAGAGCGCCTGCTGGCGATCCAAGCCGTCCGCCCGACGGAAGACTTCGAGCCGCTTGCCGCCAGCTTCAAGCGTATCCAGAACATTCTCAAACAGGCTCAGTTCGCGGCCGACGGCGGCTCGATCGACGCCGCGCTCCTCGAGCCAGGCCCGGAAACCGATCTCTACACCGAGTTCCAGAACGTGCGCAGCCGCGCGGTGAAACTGCCTTACAGGCCCGCGCTCGAATCGATTGCTTCGCTTCGTCCCAAGGTCGATTTGTTTTTCGATAAAGTGCTGGTCAACGCGCCGGATCCCAAAATCCGGCAGAACCGGCTCGCGCTTTTGCACACGCTGTTGAAAGAGTTTTCCATCATCGCGGATTTTTCTGAAATTGTTACTAACGGATAGGAGACAAAGAATGAAGAAGTACGTATACTCGTTCGGCGGCGGCGAGGCCGACGGCGACGGAAAGATGAAAGACGTGCTCGGCGGCAAGGGCGCCGGGCTGGCGGAGATGTCGCGGGCCAAGCTTCCCGTGCCTCCCGGCTTCACTATTTCTACCGAAGTCTGCAATCTTTATTTCGACAGCGGCAACAAAGTGCCCGCGGAAGTTGACCAGCAAATGAACGACGCGCTGGCCGGGCTCGAAGCCAAGATGGGGCAAAAGCTCGGCGCAAACGACAACCCGCTGCTCGTGAGCGTGCGCTCGGGCGCCAAGTTTTCCATGCCGGGCATGATGGATACGATTCTGAATCTGGGTTTGAACGACCAGACCGTGGCGGCGCTCGAACGCAAGAGCGGTAATCCGCGCTTCGCGCAGGATTGCTACCGCCGCTTCATCCAGATGTTCGGCAACGTGGTGCTAGACATCGAGAAGCACGACTTCGACCAGATCTTCGAAGCCCGCAAGAAGAAGGTGAAAGCGAAGTTCGATACCGATCTCACTGCCGAGGATCTGAAAGCCGTCATCGCCGACTACAAGAAGCTGGTCGAAAAGAAGACCGGCAAGCCATTCCCGCAGGACGCGCGCCAGCAGCTCACGATGGCCCGTGATGCTGTCTTCCGCTCCTGGAATGGAAAGCGCGCTATCACCTATCGCCGCATGAATCAGATCCCGGATAACCTGGGCACAGCCGTCAACGTGCAGACCATGGTGTTCGGCAACCTGGGCGAAACGTCGGCCACCGGCGTGGGCTTCACACGCAATCCGTCCACCGGCGAGAAGGCTTTCTACGGCGAATTTCTGATCAATGCCCAGGGTGAGGATGTTGTCGCCGGTATCCGCACGCCACTGGATATTGCGCAGTTGGAAAAGGTGATGCCGCCGGTCTACAGCCAGCTTCGCGAGATCACCACCAATCTCGAAAAACATTACCGCGACGTGCAGGATTTCGAATTCACGGTGCAGGACGGCAAGCTCTACATGCTGCAGACCCGCAACGGGAAGCGAACCGGACCGGCAGCCGTGCGCATCGCCGTCGATATGGTGAATGAAAAGCTCATCTCGAAGGAAGAAGCCGTGCTGCGCGTCGATCCGCAGCAACTGGATCAGCTTCTGCACCCCGTGCTCGATCCCGCCGCGAAGAAGACGCTTGCGCTGCTGGCCAAGGGTTTGCCGGCATCACCCGGCGCCGCTGTGGGCCGCGTAGTGTTCACCGCCGATGAAGCCGTCATACAGGCTGCGAAACAGCCGGTTATCCTGGTGCGCGCCGAAACCGTGCCCGACGATATTCACGGCATGGAAGTCGCCAAAGGCATTCTCACTTCGCGCGGCGGCATGACCAGCCATGCGGCCGTGGTCGCGCGCGGTATGGGAATCCCGTGCGTTGCCGGCGCGGGCGAGATCGAAGTCAGCGAGCGCAAGAAGGAGATCATTGTTTCCGCCAACGGCAAGAAGCTGGTGCTGCGCGAAGGGGATTGGATTTCGCTCGACGGCTCGACCGGCGAGGTTCTTGCCGGCCAGGCTCGCACCATCGACGCCGATCCGTCATCCGGCGTATTAGCCACCTTCATGCAGTGGGCCGACGAATTCCGCGGCAACTTCGGCGTGCGCGCCAACGCCGACATCCCGCGCGATGCCAAGGTCGCTCGCCGCTTCGGCGCCGAGGGAATCGGGCTGTGCCGCACCGAGCACATGTTCTTCGCCGAAGACCGCATTCCGCACATGCAGGCCATGATTCTGACGCGCGACGAAAAATCGCGCCGCAAAGCGCTAGCCAAGCTGCTGCCCATGCAGCGCGCGGATTTCGCCGGCCTGTTCAAGGAAATGGACGGCTTCCCGGTCGTGATCCGCACGCTCGATCCGCCGCTGCACGAGTTTCTGCCCAAGCGCGAGAACCTGATGGTGGATATCGCGCGGCTGCCGCACGCCGACGCCAAGACGAAGAAGGAAATGTCGCAGCGCTACGGCGTCCCGGTGGGGCAACTGAGGAAAGCGCTGCCGCCACTACTGGCGCGGGTCGAAGAACTGCACGAGTTCAATCCCATGCTGGGCCACCGCGGCTGCCGCCTGGGCGTCACGTATCCGGAGATCACCGAAATGCAGGCGCGCGCCAT
>Ga0075436_100003465_pt1 | contig 10816 bp, 7 predicted proteins | sample RhiMethybrSRZTD5_FD_75303 | JGI IMG/M metagenome (GOLD analysis project Ga0075436, IMG submission 75303) | Populus rhizosphere microbial communities from Tennessee, USA - Rhizosphere MetaG P. TD hybrid SRZTD5 | ecosystem: Host-associated > Plants > Roots > Rhizosphere > Soil | place: USA... | reverse complement strand
CCCCGATGATGGAGTCGACTTGGGGATAATGCTATTCTCGCCACTAACTTGGGCGGTTAGAAAACTTGAGAGAGACACGCTGGTACATCTTTGCGATCCGAATTCTCCTGCTCGCAGCCTTGTCATTCTCCATCTATCTGGCCGTGAGAAGAGCGGTGGCGGCCGCGTATTTTCGAGAAGGGTCGCCGAACGCGGTTCAAACGGCCATAATCTGGGATCCGGCCAATCCGGAATATTGCGATGCCCTGGGAACCCTCCTGCACTTATACGCCGACCGTGCTGATTCCGATGAAATTGTGCAGCTTTACCAGCGTGCGACGCGCTTAAGCCCTCACGATGCGCAATTCTGGGCCGACCTGGGAGCCGCCTACGACTGGGCCGGGCGCTCGAATGATGCACTTGGCGCGTTCGAACACGCTCGACGCCTTTTTCCAAATTCACCGGAGATCAACTGGAGGCTGGCCAATTTTTATGTTCGAACCGGCAAAACTCCCGAGGCGCTTCTCGCCTTAGGAATAGTTCTTCAGAAAGATAGCAGCGCCGGAAGGAAAGTCTTCACACTCGCAACGAACGCGACGCGCGACGAAAACGCACTTCTGAAAATGCTTCCGCCTCAGCCACGCGTTTTCTTTGACTACCTTAATTTTCTAATCGAAAAGGGCGACTTGGCCGGTGCGGAAGAGGTTTGGGACCGCGTCCTGCACCTTGGCTTGCCCTTTGATTTGCCCGAGACGTTCCCCTATCTCGATGCGCTTATTCAACACGCGGAGCTGCGTCAGCTGTCAAAGGTGTGGTCTACCTTGGCGGAGCGATTTCCCGCGCAGATACAACGCCCGGCGTCCAATTCGAATCTGGTTACAAACGGCGGCTTCGAGTCCGACATTCTGAATGGCGGACTGGATTGGCGTGTTCTGCCTGCCGAAGGAGCCGCTGTCAGTGTCGAGTCCAACGGGGCAGTTGAGGGTGCGCGTGCACTTCGAATCACGTTCGACGGGTCGCGCAACATCGACTATGGGCATGTGTTCCAGTTCGTGCTTGTTCAAGCGAAAACGCGATACCGATTTTCTGGCCAGATGCGGGTACAGGGGATCACCACGGACAGCGGGCCACGATTCCAGGTGTCTGATGCTTACAATGCGAGCAGAATTTTTGCGACATCGGAGGACCTCGTCGGCACCTCCGGTTGGACGGAACAGCACGCCGAATTGACGACCTCCGCCGATACTCGACTTCTACTCGTGCGAGTAGTCCGGTCTGTTAGCAATAAGTTGGACAACCAAATCACGGGCACCGTGTGGATCGATGATGTCCGCCTTGTCCCAGAGCAGCCCTAAGTCCGGGGATCGATAAATTCGCGCCAAAATACGCGTCGACGGAAGCGCGTTCCCGATCCTGCGGTACCTTGGATATAGAACCGGATATAGAACCTCATACAGGTCTTTGCCTGATTGTCAGAGGCCTTAGGGCCGTCTTATAATTTAGCTTTAAGGTAATTCTTGTACTTGTTCAGGACAGTTCAATCGCACGCCGGACGCACTTCGAGGCGCGAGGCTCCAGCCGCAAGGAATCAGTTGTTTAAGAGAACCTCGGGATGAGCAAATATCGCCGCAAAAGGGTGTTGTTCGTTTGCATTGGGAACGCCTGCCGCAGCCCGATGGCGGAAGCAATTGCACGCGTTAAAGCTTACGATGTCATCGACGCGTTCAGCGCTGGCCTGGCGCCAACTGGTTTTGTCACTGAGTTGACCAAGCAAACCCTCAAGAAAAACGGATGTTGGGTGGACGATCTGGAGTCCAAAGGCATCTCCCCAAATGTCTATGAACAGGTTGATCTGGTCATCGACATGAGTGGCCGCCCCGAAGACCTGGCATTTCGAGGTCATTCCAATGTGACAGAGTGGAAGATCGAGGATCCTTTTGGCAAGGATCTCGACGCTCATCAGCGGGCCTTCGAGAAAATTCGAATGCGCGTTGAGAAATTGGCTCAGGAATACAGAGAGGAATTGTCTTGGGAAGGCAGCGAGTTCAGCGCGCCGGTTCGATTGAGAGAGCGCCATGCCCGCAGATGGCCGTACCGCACTTCACGGGTGCTTGGTTTGAGGGAAGGCGCTTTTAACTATATTAAGAATATTAAGACTTGGATCGCTGCGCAGATCGCTGGTTTGAAGGGACATGCTCTTAACCATATTAAGAGTTGGATCGCTGCACAGGCCGCTGGTTTGAAGGAAGACGCTTTTGGCTATATTAAGATTAAGACTTGGATCGCTGCACTAAAGTCTTCGAATAATCTTCCAAGATCTTCAGACGGCGTCGGTGAGAAGCAAAACCCGCGATTTGAAGGTCCAAGGTCTCCTCTATCGAAGCCCCAATCAGAAAACGTAATCCCGGTAGCCTCGACTAAGGTCGTCGGTAACCGAAGAGAGGCTCCGGTTATTTCTCCTGCCCCAACTCCGACCTTAAGAAGTAGCGCCGGCCCACGGCCTACCGCGCCGGGAGTTTCCTTGCGAGCCGGAGGAGGCCCAACCAAAAAAGTTCCGCGACCCAGATGGAGGCTATCGGGTGACCGAGGGATTACCGAAGTGCTGGGTCGAAAGTGGGCAACGCTTGCTATTCCGCTTGTTATCGTAGGTTCTCTGGTTGGACTAATCGCATTTACGGTGCAGTCCGTGGCGGTCCAACACAATGCTCGGGGTCAAATGACAGCCAGCATCACGCAGAAGCCCTCGGTATTGGGCCAAGCGGCGAAGCCAGCGGCGCCTCCCTCGGTGACCACAAGCCCGGGCGTTCCGAATTCGCCTGCCAACAAAACGCAGGCGCAACCTTCGTATGTCGAGCCTATCCCACTTGAAGAAGTCGAGAGAATTATCCGGAGCCTTCCGGAGGACTCACCGAAACGTCTCCCAAGAGGGACAAGCGCTGCGAAGAAGGCCTCACCTGGGATCACGATCAAAACATCGAGTCATCCGGTGATGAACGCGGCAGCGGACGGCCACTCGACTAACACGATAACGAATGTTCCGGCCAACACCGGTATTTCCTCAGCCGCGAAAACACCGCAGCAGGTTGCTTTCAATGCCTCTCCGGCACCTCCGCGGTTAGAGTCGAATATCGCGCAGCCAGCGATTCCGGCGCCGCGTCCTTCGACTGATACTCGGGCCATTGATACCCGGGCCACTGATACTCCGGCGAATGATATTCGGACCCCTGAACCCGAAAGTAAAACAAGCCCGGCGTCGGCGGCAAAGGAGCCGGCTACTCCCGCCAATATCACGGGAGCGGTTGCAATCGTTACCGACCCGTATCCATCTCTTCGGATACCCAATGCAAGTTCGAAAAAACAACGCCAGGGAGCGAGTCTCCAACTTGGTCACTTACTCTCCCGCATCGAGCCTGCTTATCCCGAGGATGCAAAACAACGGGGCATCCAAGGAACCGTCAAACTGCATGCCGTGATTGACCGCAATGGGTCCGTGCAGAGCCTGCAGTCTGTCAATGGCCCGCCAGTTCTTGTTGCGGCGGCAATGAGTGCAGTTCGGCAGTGGCGTTTTTCGGAAACATTGTTGGGTGGCCAATCGGTTGAAACCGAAGAGGACATTAACATCGTCTTTCGGCTTTCCAATCCGGGGATTCCGAACAAATGACTTGATCTCCTAAGGACGTTGCGGGATTCGTGTGGCTGGCTCAGAACTGGAAAATGGGCGGCGGGATCCTCCGACTCGTGACTGCGCTGGCCACCACGGACGAGAGAGTTCTCTTTTTTGTCTACAGAATCGGGATGCGACCTGCTCGTCTTAAGGTTGCGACGGACTGATCGATTGCTTTCCGCCGCCGCGAGACAATCCGGCTGCTGCTGCAGCGGCTGCAGCCCCTCCTAAACCGAGGTATAGCCAGCCCGAATGGACAACGTGTACGGCCGGATTAGCGGCAGGGGGTGCCGAAGATATTAGTCGCCCTGCGGAAATACTTAGAGATTGACCTGTCTGGAGAAATTGTCCAGACTTCGCGTCCAAGGTAAGCACTCCCACGCTGCCAGCTAAACACGAAATCAGAACAGAACCGTTGGCCACGGTCTCAACTTTCGTTGTCGCCGATTGTTCTCGAAATGAGGGGACCAGAACAAAATCCTCGACGCGCACGGTCAGGCCGGTCGGTCCGCCAATGGAACTTAGCACCGCCGTTCCGCTCTTCCACTCGGCAGTAAACTGGTAGAGACCAGGAAAGACGACCTCGCTGCGCGGAAGGATTTTCAGGGTGCCCTTCCCGCTGACCGTAAAAGTGGCCGTGCCAGTCTCTCCCGTGCGAAGTCTGTCACCTGTGAAAATCGTGGATTCGACCGGTGCCGGGGAATCGTTTACGAATACTTCCCCAACACTGCTCAGGGAGCCCAGAGATTCCTTCTGTTGTGTTTGCGACTGTGCGCGAGCATGACCTGATGTCGAAAGCAGGATCGAAACCAAAAAGCCGAGCAAACGCAAGAGAACGATAAAGCCCGCACCTCGCCTTTTATGTTTCTCGCGTCGCGTGACCGAACTTGGAAACATCTTCTCCCCGTCGCAGGATCTCAGGAAGGCTGTCATTAGAAACCTATCAAAGGGAGTGCTGGGGGCCGATAGGGTTTTCACCGGTATTTCAAATACGGTGTCCGCCTCATCGACGGGTTCTTTCGCGACTTCTATCCTTTAATTGTCAGAGGAGTATCACACGCTCGCAAATTACTCCGGGTCCCTCTATAGGCGCGACAAGTGGCGGTGTGACGCTTCTTCAGGGTGGAAATAACTGGTTTCTTTTCATGTCATTCGAGCGACGAACCACCGATCCACGTCCCGAAGGGACCCAGCTGGGGTCACTTCGCAAGCCAACCCGTTGCAAAGCCTCAATGGCCGGCCAGCGCTCTCCTCTAACAAAGGCAAGAATACTTGCTGCTGACTTTCCGGGAACGGACCGAGGGGCGCTCATCCGTCGTATCTCGGATCGAGATGTCCCTGAAAGGCGCACGGAGCCTATCACAAGGATGGGGCGGGTTCTGAAGCGGGCCATGGACGTAATCGTGTCCTCGCTTGCTTTGCTTTTTCTATGGCCGCTGCTGCTAGCGATCGGCATTGCCATCAAGCTGGAGTCGCGCGGCCCTGTGATTTATCGCTCGCTGCGCTTGGGCAAATACTTCCGCGCGTTCGATTGTTACAAGTTTCGGACAATGATTGCCGGGTCGGACGGATGGAAGGAAAACCTGCGCCGGCTGAATCAACGCCGCGGTCCATTCTTTAAGATCGCCAATGATCCGCGGGTCACGCGCCTTGGCAGGTTTCTTCGTAAGTACAGTCTCGACGAACTGCCCCAACTTTGGAACGTCCTGAAGGGCGACATGAGCTTGGTTGGGCCACGGCCCCACCCGATAGAGGACTGTGCTCAATATACTTCCGAACATTGCCGCCGCCTCGACGTGAAACCTGGCATCACCGGCCTTTGGCAAGTTATGGCCCGCACGAATCCGTCGTTTGAGATTTGCATGATGCTGGATCTCGCCTACATGAAAAAATGGAGCATCGTGCGAGACTGCAGAATTTTGCTGAAGACAATTCCTGCGGCCCTGGCAGGCGATGGACAGTAGGGCCGGTTCACGGATGTGCCTTGAATTTTGAACACAAACTTGGCCCGCGCGGAAAGCTCTTGTTTCAAGGAGCGCCGCATCGTTTGGGTGCAGGCCAAATGCGGACGCTAAGCAATGGTTGGGCGGCGTTTTCCCCTGGCTCTTCGACTCAGCCGCTCGATTGCGTCTTAATTCGGAAACCAATTCAAGGACGCATTATCAACGCATGGCTGGTGCTTACCGCAGTTCTCGGCACCGTGATTGCAGTCGCCGACGGTTTAACCCGCGCTCCGGTTAGTGAACGAGAAGCGTATTGGAACGGGCCGCTGGAATATCAGCCGTACCTCGGGACCGTATTGCTGGCGGCTCTGACGCTGCCGCTGATGTTTGGATACGTGCGCCGAGCCGGAGTCACAGTTGGCGAGGGGTTTTTGCTGTGGTTCGTGTTTTGTACCGCGGCCTATACGCGGGATTTTTCCTACATTCACTTGCCAGGCACGCCGCTCTTCGTAACCGATTGTGTTCTTGTGATCTTATTTCTTTCGATCTATCTGGCTGCTCGATCGGGGCGCTTGCACGTCCCGTTGCCGGTGAACATATTCGTGGCGATGATCGTGGCAGCAGGCACTCTGGCCGCGCTCCGCGGTATTTTGCAACATCGTGACCTCATTTTTGTTTTGCGCGACTCAGCATTGGTTGCGTACCCGCTCTTTTTGTATATCGCACATCATCTGTTTCGAAGCTGGCTGTCGATCAAGAGAATGGCCGTCTGGTTTCTGCTGGGCACGGCTTTGAGCGTTCTCAATGGTTTTGCCTGGTTCCTGGCCGCGCCGCAGGAAAGACGCTTCATCTACTATGGAACTTACATCCTGATGGCGTTGGTCGGGACGTTCGTGGCGATGGCGAACCAACTCCTGCGGCCGCGTGTGGCGTGGCTGCTCGCAGGCCTGTTTTGTCTTGGCTTGGCGCTTGCAAACGCCCGCACTCTTTTCGTAGCCCTTCCAATTCTGCTCGTCGTGGGACTGGGTGGCGGAGGACTGGCTCGGCGGAAGTCATTGCGGCACGCGAAAGTTCTGACAACGCTTGTGGCTGCCACAGTGCTGATCGGCGCCCTGACCATTCTCTTTCTTCGTACGGATACGGGACGGGACTTTGCCGAACGCTCATCACAAGAACTCGCTTCAGGAGTCTTGCACTCAGAAGAGGATACCAACTGGCAATTTCGTTTGTCCGCCTGGAAGGAAGCTTGGCGACGTTTTGAGGAATATCCTTTGGCCGGCGAGGGATACGGGATTCCTTTCGTCTTTGAAATGTTGCCGATTGACAACGACCCGCGACCGCACAATACCTTTCTAACAGTGCTGTATAAGATGGGACTCATTGGGTTCCTGCCGCTGCTGCTTCTGCTTGTCCATTTTTTTTGGAGCGTCGTCGGCGCCGCCCGCCGGAATCTCGAAAACCCCCGCGTTGCGTGGTTGTGGATCGTCATTTTGGCTATGGCTGCATTCTGTTTTTACGGCTCGGCCAATTTGCTGCTGGAAAGCCCTTTTCTCGCTTCCATGTTTTGGATGTTGGTAGGTCTTGGGCACAGGATGGCGCGCATGGTGGACTTGGAACGGACACTCTCGAGGCCTGCAAATGGTAACTGACGCAAAAACAGTTCGCGCTGACGCTGTTGCGCCTATCGATTCGGCGTCATGTTTGAGTAGTAAAGATTTAACGCACTTGCATGCGCCGCCGAGCCTCCCTCGTGGCTGGGCACAAGAGCTTGGGAGAAAGTGGCAATACCTGAGGAATCAGGAAGGCTTTCTTCACTCGCCTGTGAATACCATCCTTCGGTTGATTTCCTGGCGAGCGAGGTCTCTCTTGCGTTCCCCCACGACCATAAGGCTGGACAAGTGGGACTTGCAGATGTTTCTGCCAGGCGAGTGGAGAGGCTTTTCGAAACTTGTCTTTGCCTTTAGGGAACGCTATGAACCTGAGTTGCCTTATCTTGAGCAGGTTCTTTCGCCGGGGATGACTTTTGTTGATGCGGGAGCCTGTTACGGCCTGTACACGCTGGCCGCGAGCAAGATCGTCGGCGAAACGGGACGTGTGATCGCGTTCGAACCGGCCTCTCGAGCATTTCGTGTGTTGCAGAAAAACATCGTCTTGAATTCCCTAGCAAACGTTCTTGCATATCCTTTGGCGCTCACAGCGAGCAAGGGAAAAGCGATGCTTCACTATCATCCATGCGTGGGTTGCGATTCCCTAGGGAGAGATCATTCCTTTACGGAAACCGCGGAAGAGATTGCATCAGATTGTCTAGACGATGTGCTTCAGAACATTTCCATCAATCACGTGGACGTCATCAAGATGGATGTACAAGGCGCGGAAGAATTGGTTCTGCGGGGAGCGAGCAAAATCCTGCGCGTCAGTCGCCCGACAATCATTTTTGAAGTGTATCCCCCAGCCGCCGTTCTCCTTGGCCTCTCGCCTAATGGCCCGTGGGACTACTTGGATACGCTCGGCTATGAATTCTTCGTGGTCGATCGACACGGAAAGCTCCAAAGGGAATTGTCGCCTCCCATAGACCGCAACGTTGTGGCGATTCCCAAACAATCGTCATTGGCCTTCAAAAAGGCATGATCCAGCCACTCCAAAACAAAGGGAAGCTTTTCGGATTGTCTCGGTCGGCGGCGAGTAATCCGCTTCACGGACTGTACGGCCGGTGGCGATATCTGCTGGAGCATCCAGGGTTTCGTCGCGCTCCAGTGCCTACGTTGTGCCGTTTGATGTGGCGGAGGCTGACGAGTGAATTCGGAATTCCATCCATCGTCAACTTGCCAGCTTGGGATGTTCGCTTTTTCCTGCCATCCAAAAACAGCGGCGCCGGAACGATGATGATCTACGCCGTTCGTGAGCTCTACGAAAAAGAGTTGACCCATTTGCGCAAGTTCATTTCGCCGGGAATGGTTGTCATCGACGGCGGAGCGAACTACGGAATCTATAGCTTGGCGGCGGCCCGATTGGTCGGCCCGACGGGCCGTGTCCTTTCTTTTGAACCAGGTTTGGAATCCTTTTCGGTCCTGCGAAAGAACATCGAGTTGAATTGTCTACAGAACGTTCGCTCGTTTCACGTGGCTCTCGCGGATAAGGAAGGGAGCGCTCCCCTCTATCATTCGGGGCGTGGACCAAATAGCTTCTCCCTTGCTCCGCCTGAACACGGTTCCTGCAGTTCAGAGACTGTAGCCACGCTCCCCCTACACAAAGTCCTGCAACAGGAGAATTTGCAACAAGTGGGGCTGATCAAGCTCGATGTCGAGGGCGCGGAGGAACTGGCGCTCCGAGGCGCGCAGCCGTTCATTGCCTCTTCCCGGCCGTGCGTTATTTTCGAAATTAATCCGCCCGCCTCAGTGGGGCTCGGCCTGCGACCATTTGGAGCCTGGGAACTGTTGGAGAATGCGGGTTACCGTTTCTTTTCTCTCCTTGAAGGAGGAGATCTTCACAAGTTGCATGCGCCGCCAGCGGGCGGAAATGTCATTGCACTTCACGCGGGACGGTTGGCATGAGAGTTTTGCTCATCGGACACGCTTGCAGTCCCCGCGCCGGCTCCGAACCTGGCATGACATGGAATTTTGTATGGCAGCTCTCCCTTTTGCATGAGGTTTGCGTTCTGTCCTATCCGCACGACCGCGATGGTGTGGAGAAGTTCCTCTCCCGGCATCCCAACCAGAATCTCAGTTTTGTCTGGGTAGATCTGCCCGGTTCGCCAGTTGCAGCACCTCATGACTGCGGCCTCCAAAGCCCTTCGTTGTATTTTTTGTGGCAAGCGCTGGCATACAGGAAAGCGATCGAACTCCAGAAACGTATTGCATTCGACCTTGTGCATCACTTGAGCTACGGTTCGGTCAGCGCGCCCCCGCCGGTGCGCAAAATGGGCATCCCATTCGTATGGGGGCCCATCGGAGGCGGTCAGCGAACGCCGGCAGTTTTTTGGCGTTATTTTGGCCGGGGCTGGTCGCGGGAACTCGTTCGAAGCGCGCGTCTACGATTACTGAGGCTCTATCCTTCCGCACGAAGCGCAGCCAAGGCGAGCCTCGTCACGCTCGCCACGAATCAGGAGACTGCTGACCTCCTTCGACAAATGGGCGCGCGCGACGTGAGGCTTTGTCTGGATTCGGGCATCCCTGCGAGTTTCATTTCCGAAGGCCCCGTTCTCCGGCAGAATGAGAAAGTTTTTACGATTCTCTGGGCTGCACGTATGCAGCCGCGAAAAGCGTTACCGTTAGCGCTCGATGCTCTGGCACAGGTCGATGATGTGTCCGTGCGACTCCTGATTGCAGGAGACGGTGAGATGCGCCCCGCTTGGGAAGGCTATGCGCGGCGCTTGCACCTTGAGCATAAAGTGGAATTTTTGGGGAAAGTTCCCTGGGACGAAATGGCCAGTCTCTATCAACGGGCTGACGCTTTTCTTTTTACCAGTTTGCGAGATTCCTTTGGGATGCAAGTTCTGGAAGCCATGGGGCAGGGCTTGCCGATTCTGACCCTGGACCATCAAGGCGCCGGAACGTTTGTGCCAACGACTGCCGGAATTAAAATTCCAGTGACGACACCGCGCGAAACCGTTGCGGGAATCGCTGAGGGGATTCGCTGGCTGGCCCGAAATGCGGACGAACGCCGGAAAATGGGTGAGGCAGGACGCGTTTTTGCGAGGACGCAAACCTGGGAGAAGCGGGTCGAATGGATGTCGAAGTTGTATGAAGAAGCGATAAGCGCGCGAAGTTCAGTGCGATTGGGCACGCCCGCGTCTTACGATTCGTACGGCGTCAAAAAGCGGCTCGAGAAAATCGACGAGATGTTGGATTTAAAGGGCAAATGCGTCCTCGATCTAGGTTGTGGTAATGGATGCTATACGGCTGAACTGGCGCGCCGAGCTGCCTTTGTTTGTGGGGTGGACGTCCAAGGGCACCATTTGAAAGAGTTCCGCCGCCCGATTCAGCGCGTGCAGGCGGCCGGAGAGCGTTTACCCTTCGCTTCCGAAAGTTTCGATGTCGTCACGATGATCGAAGTGCTCGAACACACCCTTTGCGACGAAGAGGTTTTGAAGGAATGTTTTCGTGTTTTGAAGCCGGAAGGTTTCCTGGCACTCTTTGCTCCGAACAAGCTCTACCCATTCGAAAGCCATCCCTGCCACGTTGGCCATTTCTCGATCGGCCCCAATATTCCGTTGATCTCGTGGTTTCCAGAT
>Ga0075436_100003463_pt1 | contig 10822 bp, 6 predicted proteins | sample RhiMethybrSRZTD5_FD_75303 | JGI IMG/M metagenome (GOLD analysis project Ga0075436, IMG submission 75303) | Populus rhizosphere microbial communities from Tennessee, USA - Rhizosphere MetaG P. TD hybrid SRZTD5 | ecosystem: Host-associated > Plants > Roots > Rhizosphere > Soil | place: USA... | reverse complement strand
TTGTCCAGGCACGAGAGATGTACGGGCGCGCCGTGGAAGCTGCCCGGACCGCGCCGCGCTATCGCAGACGGTACACGGCGCGGTGGAGCCGGCTGGCCCAGAAACAGCGGCAAAAGCTCGGCCAGCGTTCCTAGGTACTCAGCTTTCCACGGCGCCAAGCCCGATTTTGTTTAGCTGTGAGGTATCCATTGTTCCGTCCGTGATCTTAAAGACGCCGGGGAACCTGCTCAACCACGCCTTGTTGGCCGCGGGCACGTACTGGCGGGAGTTGCACTCGATGGCTGCCACGCCGGGCACGTGGGCGGCGAGACTGGCCGATTGGATCAAGGATGCCCCGGGGCAGGTGAGGTCCTGCACGCAGAGGAACAATTTGTGTTTCTCGGCGACGGACGCGATCAGCATCATGTGGCTCTGTCCTTTGCAAGCTTTCAACGCCGCGCCGGTATAGCCCATCTTTTGCGACAGCAACAACGCCTCGACGTCAACCAGCGACTCATCGATGACCACGGGACGGAGTTTCGCCGCCTCATGCATCACATTTTCCGGATGCGCCTTCAGGTCCCGCGCCGTGGGCTGCTCCACATACTGGATGCGCTCATAGCCGCCGGGCGTCTTCCGCTTGACCTCATGCAGAAAATCCAGCAGGTATTGCACGTTCGGACACTTTTCGTTGAAGTCCAGGGAGTAAACCCAGTCGCTGACGCCGCGCTGTTTCTGTGTTTCCGTGGTGACGCGGTCCACGCGCAGCACGCGATCCACGTCCCACTTGGGGTCGTCGCCATTCAGTTTGATTTTCAAGTGCGTGAGGCCGTTGTACCGGATCCACTCGGGCAGAGTTTCGGGCAAACCGTCGTTGATGCGCTTGGTGATGTCGGACTCCTCAATCGGATCGATGGCGGAGACCAGGTGGTAGAGCGGCATGCGGCGCTTGGGTTCCTGGCTGACATACTTGACGGGATATTCACCCTTGTACTCGGGGCCCAGGTAGTGCCCCAGATCATACTTCATGAACTCGGGCCCGTACGTGTGATAGCAGTTGACCCCGTGGGCTTTGCCGAAGGCGTCGTGAATGGCGGCGTCAAAGGCGCTTGCCGTGACCAGAGTGCAGAGCGGAGGAATGGGTTCGGCGAGATGCTGCCGCTCGGAAACATCGGCGGCCAATTTGCGGTAAACCGGATCGAGCGCCAGGGTAATGTCGATGGGGTGTCCAAATTCTTTGTAACCGCGGGTGACGCCGGCGATCTGCTCGGCCAGCGCCTGCATCGCCCCCAGCGTCGTGTCGTACGACATCGTTTTCGACGGGAACGCCCAGATATTGCCAAGCGGCATCGAGCCAAATCCCTTGGTGACGCGGCCGTCGCCGGTGCGGACCGAACAATTCACGTTCAGTATCGTCACGCGGTCTACCACGTGACCGCCGAACTTGATCGGGGCCCTGTACTTGTATTCCTCGTAAGCAATCGAGACGTCGTCCACCCGGATATCGGTCTTACGGACCGCGGCAGAGAGGATGTTAAAGCGTCCGGGCGCCCCGGCGCCGACAACACCAGCCGCTACCGCCCCGGCTCGTCTAAACAGACTGCGTCGTGTAGTTCCGTGCATAGGTTCTCCTATTATGACGCTGTTACCAGGCCGTGGGCGTTTTCTTCGAGCACCGCCTGCTTTTCGGCATTCGTGAATCCGGCTTCCCGGACCTTCAACAGAGCCGATTCAAAATAGAACAACGGGTAATGCGAACCGAACAGCACCCGCCGGACGGAGACTTTCTGCGCCAGGCGGGCAACGCCGCCCACGCCTTCCACCATGGAGATATCGAAATAAAGGTCACCCGCGGCCAACAGCTTCTGCAAGAGGTCCTGGTCGTGCGAAGGATCGGTATTCAGAACGACGAGCCGCGTTCCGGGCGCGCTTTTGAGGAGATCCGGCAGCGGCTTAAGGTCAACGGGCGCGACGCGCATGAGAGGGTGCTGCGTCCGCTCGTCCTCCATGGAAACGGCGAGCTGCACGACGAGCTTGCGGGCCGCGGCCAGATGCAGCAGCTCCGCAAAGACAGGATCTTTGAGCGTGTATCCGTGATAGTTCGGGTGGAGGCGAATTCCCGGCATCTTGTGTTCTTCCTGGCAACGCCGCAGATCCTCCTGCCAGTCCGGCAACTTGGGATTGATCGAACCGAACGGGATGAGAAGCCCCGCGCCGTAGCGGCGGCAATCGTTCGCCAGCCGCGCATTGGCGCTCGAAAGGTCCTTGTGGAGCAGCCCGTCGAAGGTGCCGGCCCACGCCCGGGTGATGTTGCGTTTGCGTAGCGCGGCGACCATGTCCGCGGGCTCGTCACCCGCGAGACGCCGGAACGGCCAGCGCGAGAGATTCACATTGACGTCGATCATACGTTTTAGGGCGGAGGCTACCGGGCAACCTATTATCATGTTTTCTACGATGGCGCGCGATTACGAACATTTTCCCGCGCGGTTGTATAGAATCGAATCGGCGATGAGCGCAGACAACATGGTGAAGCAGCTCCTTCTGGCTTTTGCGCTGGGATCGGTGCTGGCAGCGCAGAGCGCCCCGGCGTCCGGAAAGGCAATCTTCGCCGAGCGTTGCGTGGTCTGCCACGGGCCGGAAGCCCAGGGGACCAACCGTGGTCCGGCGCTTGCCGGGAGCCGCTCGCTGCGTGGCCGCTCCACGCAGCAGCTACATCGATTGATCCAGAACGGCATTCCTGCTGCCGGCATGCCCACGTTCGATCTGCCGGCCGCGGAGCTGGATGCGCTGGCGGCGTTCGTTCACTCGCTGAATTCGCCGGCGGCCGAAAGTTCAGCGCCGCGCGATACGGCGGCCGGCGAGCGATTTTTCTTCGGGGCAGGGCAGTGCGCTTCGTGTCACATGGTTGGCGGCCGGGGAACGGCCATCGGCCCGGACCTGTCGAACGCGGGCCGTGAAATGACGGTGGAAGAGATTCGCAAGGCGCTTCGCGATCCCGGCGCATATATCAGCCCGGGCTACGATCTGGTCACGGTCACGCTGCACGATGGCCAAACGATTCGCGGCTTCGCCCGGCAGCGCGGCAATTTCGATTTGCAGCTACAGGATCTCGAAGGGCGCCTCCATCCGCTGCGCGAGGATCAGATTGCCGAGGTCCGGGATGAAAATCACTCGCTTATGCAGCCTGTGAAGGCGAGTACCGATGAGTTGCGAGACCTGATCGCCTACCTGAGTCATCTGGAGGGCGTGAAGCCTGGCGTTCCGGTGGTAGGGGCCGCGCCGTCGGCCAGCGACTTCTCGAGAATCCTGCATCCCAAGGCGGGCGACTGGCCAACCTACGATGGAAAGCTGAGCGGCCATCGCTACAGCGAGCTTACCCAAATCAACAGCGCAAACGTGAAGCAGTTGGTGGTGAAATGGGCGTCTCCCATTCCGCATTTCGGCCTCGAGGTAACGCCGCTGGTCGTGGATGGCATCATGTACGTCGCGGCCGCGAATCAGGCTTTTGCGCTCGACGCCCGCACCGGCCGCCAGATCTGGCACTACTCGCGCCCGCGCACTCCGGGACTTGTCGGAGACGCGTCACTGGGCACCAACCGCGGCATGGCGCTCCTGGGCGACAAAGTCTTCATGGTGACCGACAATGCTCACCTGATCGCTTTGAACCGCACCACCGGCAGCCTGGTTTGGGATGCCGCGATGCCGGATGAGCCGCAACACTACGGCTCGACGGTCGCGCCTCTGATCGTTAAGGATATGGTGATCGCGGGCGTGTCAGGCGCGGACTGGGGCATTCGCGGATTTCTTTCCGCCTACAAAGCCGCCACCGGCGAACGGGCATGGCGATTCTGGACGATCCCGGCCAAAGGTGACTCCGGCTACGACACCTGGCAGGGCATGGACCCGAAATACGGTGGAGGGTCCACGTGGGTGACCGGGAGCTATGATCCCGAGACCGATACACTATTCTGGACAACCGCCACGCCCTTTCCGGTTTCCGACGACCGGTACCGCGGCGGTGACAATCTCTTCACCGACTGCATTCTGGCGCTCGATCCAAATACCGGAAAGCTGAAGTGGCACTATCAAACCACGCCTCACGACACTCATGCCTGGGATACGACCGAGCCGCTGGCGCTGGTCGATGCAAAATATCGGGGCGTCGAGCGGAAACTGCTGCTACATGCGGACCGGAACGGATTTTTCTATGTTCTGGACCGCGCCGAGGGCCAATTGCTTCTAGCGAAACCGTTTGTGCAGTTGACGTGGGCGAGCGGCATCGGCGCCGATGGACGCCCGCAGCTTCGCAAGCCGGATGACGGCATCTTCTGCCCGGTGGATGAGGCCACCAACTACAACGCCACGGCGTTCAGTCCCGCGACCCGTCTCTATTACGTGATGGCTCTCGAGAAGTGCAGCTTTGTCCCGCCGCCCGGCAATTGGAACGCCAAGAAACCGCAAATACCGACCGAAAGAAAATATTTGCGCGCGCTGGATATCGAAACGGGCAAGGTCGTTTGGGAAGTTCCGCAAACCGGCACGACAGACAGCAAACATTGGGCGGGAGTGCTCGCGACAGCGGGCGGGATTTTGTTTTACAGCGATCCCGGAGGCGCGTTCGTTGCGGCTGATGAAAGGGACGGCAAGGCGTTGTGGCATTTCCCCACGAACGAAGTGATCAAAGCTTCCCCCATCACTTATATGATCGATGGCCGGCAGTTCGTCGCGGTGGCGGCCGGGTCAAACATCATCAGCTTCGGGCTGGCTCAATAGTTTCCGCTAAAGCGATTCCAGCATGCTCTCGATGTCCGGCGGCTCCCACCATACGGGCACTTCCAGGTCTGCTGCCACTATTCTGGCGGCATTGTAGCCGCACAGCCCGGTAATGTTTCCGCCCGGGTGTGTGCTGCCGCCGCAAAGGTAAAGTCCGGGCACCGGTGTGCGGTACTGTCCGGCGCCGGTAAAGGGACGGTGAAAACCGACCTGGTCATTGGAGAATGCCCCCACCAGCAAGTCTCCGCGCTGCATGTTCGGAAGGCTGCGTTCCGTATCGAGAGGTGTCCGGGTGAAGGAGTCGATTACGGCGCCGCCGGCGAGATTAGGCGCAAATTGGGACCACAGGTCCAGCATTTGGCGGCCGTGGGAGTCTTTCTCCGAATCCCAATTCGCCGCTGCGCCGCGAAGCGCGTATGGCAGCTTCTCCCACATGAAGGCCGTGTGCTTGCCCGCGGGCGCCTGATCCGGATCGAACAGCGTGGGGCACGCGCCCCACATCACCGTGGGCGGAATTTCTCCTCGCTCGTGCGCGGCTACAATTTCGTGAAACTGCTCCAAGCGCTCGAGGCCCAGAATCACCATCAAGGCGCGGTCGAGCTCCGGCCGGTGTCCGGCGGCCTTATATCGCGGCGCCTCATGCAAAGCCAGGTTGAGAGCGAACAGCGGCGCGAGCAAATTGTATTGAAAATCCGCGGCCTGCTTACGGACTCCTGGCGAAACCTGGTCTTCATCCAGCAAGTCCAGGAAAGTTTGCTGGGGATTCAACCCGGAAGCTACAAACGCTTTGGCCATGATGCGCTCGCCCGTTGCCAACTCGACGCCCGCGGCTCGCCCTTGCCGGATCAGGATGGCCTTCAGCTCGCACCGCGTGCGAATCTCCCCGCCGTACTGGCGAATATCGGCCACCAGCGCCGCCGCCAGCGTCGCCGAGCCGCCCCGGCACATTTGAGCCTTATGCTTTCCGGCGAGGAGCGCTGGAATGCTATGCCCGAATCCTTCGAGCCTCAGGTCAACCTCCCGCAGGCCGTTGAAGAACAGAAGGCCTGCGCGGATAACGTCTGTCTCGAACTCTCTCTGCACAAACTGCAGCGGCGACATTTTAGCCACTTGGAGCAATCGCCGTCCCGGCTTTGATTGAGCCAGCAGCTCCTGGCGACGTTCCGGGGGCAAAGGCGGCGACTGCGCCTCCGGGATCAGGATTCCTTCGACAATGGGTTGGAATTCGTCCATCCATCGTTTGAGGGCTTTTGCATCTTTCTTCGAGAACTGGGCGAAGGAGTCGACAGTTTTGTCCGGATCAGTCCACCACTCGAGCGACCGGCCGTCGCGCAGAATCAAAGCAACATTGAGTTCCGGCTCCACGTAATGCGCACCGTGACGTTCCAGTTCCAGGTCGCGGTACCACGGCATGGCGGTAATCGCGCGGTGAAAAAACGCATGCGTGTTGTGGAAGAACCCGGGGCGGCGCGGGTTCTCCAGTGTGGCGAGACCTCCACCCGGCGAGTCCGCACGGTCGATCGAGACGACCCGTAAACCACACCGGGCGAGATACGCTTGCAAAACTAGCGCGTTGTGCCCCGTGCCCAGAATGATGCCGTCGTATGCGTCGCTCATCGTCGCGTATTTGGAAACGCTGTCAAGCTACTGCAAGAGCTCTTCGAGGAAGCGTTGGTCCTTTTGCGACAAGTACCGGTAGCGGAAGTTGCCTTTGAGGGGCACGACCGTCCGCATCCAGTTTGTCGGATCGGTCCAAAGGACGCGCCGTCCTTGCATGGCCGTGACGAGATCCGCCAGGTCCCACTTCAGGCAGAATCCGGGCATGACGGCCATGTGCAAATTGCGGTTGAGCGGCTCGTCGAGCGCGGCCCGCAGGCTGTAGGGCGTCCGGTCAAGCCAGATGCGCTGGATGCGCGGGTCCGCCGCCGCTGCCATCAGCAGCCACACACCCGCTTCGCCGCGCGCCACGCCGCGAATCGATCCGGCGTCCGCTTCCGGCCTCGACGCTAGAAAATCGACGCCCTTCTTGATGTCGTAAGCGCGCATGCCGGGAAGATTGAGGCCCACGAGAAAGGCGCGCGTGTTCGCGGCGTAGTCTCCGCCGAAAGGCCGGCGATCGTCACTGCGCGGGAGGCCGCGCGGCGCGAGCGCCAGCACCACCGCTCCTTGGCGCACCGCTTCGGTCGCTAGCGTCGAGGGTGTTGTTGCGTCGGTCTCGACTACCAGGACGCCCGGCTTACGGCCTTCGCGGCGTGGGGTGAGGAGTGTTGCGTGAACCTTGATACCCGGCTCGGTCTCGAGGAACATCTTCCTCGTAATCAAATCCGCGGTGCGCGTTTCGTCCGTCACACGGTGCTCGACCGGTCGCTCTTCGGCGGGGCTCATCAGGCGCCGCACCTCTTCGAGCAGTTCCTTGGTGTTTACGGCTCCGCGGTCGCGCCGGTTTTCGAAACGCTCACGGATCACCTCGTAGATCTCCCGGCTGCCGAGCTCCGACGTGACCTGCCCGCTGGTGGTGGCCAGCAGTTCCTGATCGAGTGCCATTTCCACGGGCTCTTCCCGCGCGTCGCCGTGCCCGTCTTTCAGCCAGCGGATCATCCATTCATAAATGCGCTCCCGCACCGGCTGCGGCGTGCCGTGCGGGCCCGGACCGATGGCCCAGTCCACGCGATTCTCCGCTCGATAAAGCCGGTACCAAGCGCGCGCTTCCTGGAAAATGCCGCGCGCTCCTTCAAGCGGAAAGAAATCCCCAATGGTCGAGACGATGAGCCACGGCTTGGGCGCGAACAGTTCGACATAATCGGTTTCGTCGAGGCCGGAGGAAAGGAAGTATTGCGGGCTCTGCTCGGAATCACCCACCGGCCCGGAGAACAGCGTGCGATACGAGTTCATCCAGCAAGCCGGGGCGGCCGCTTTGATCCGCGCGTCGAGCGCCGAGATGTATGTGGTATCGGTGCCGCCGCCAGAACAGCCGGTGCAGCCGATGCGCTCCGTTTCCACCTCGGGCCGGCTCACCAGGTAATCAAGCGCGCGCTTAGCGTCCCAGATCCGGTAGCGCGCGAAGCTTTCCCCAATGAGAAGGCTTTGCGCCCCGGCTTGAAAGTGCTCCTCGACGGACCAACCGCCCAGCGTCCACCCGAGTCTTCGATCGTACGCCGTGATGCGTTCCCCTTGTCCGATAGGATCGAAGGCCAGCGCGACGAATCCCTTCATGGCGAGATTGGCGGCCAGCCGCTGCTCGGCGATCTTGCCCTGGTCCCAGTGTCCTAGCGCGACGAGCACGCCCGGGTAGCGTCGCGGCTTGTTCGGCCGGTAGAGATTGGCGGTCACGTAGAAACGCGGCAGACTCTCGAAGATCACGTTCTCGATGATGTACTTCTGCTTGTCGATGCGGCCCGTCAGTCTGGCGTTCAGCGGACCGGCATAATCCGGCAGGCCGCCGATCAGGTCGAGAATCTTTTTCCGCACCCACTCCTTGCGGCGCTCGGCGGCTTCCACGGTGGTGATTTGCCGGATCTCGGCGTCGCGCTTGTCCAGTTGCCGTTGAGCGATGCGATCCAGCCAGCGCATGAGCTGCTCTTCGGCGTCCGTGGGCTGCGCTTTGAGGGAATGGCCTGCGGCGGCAATGAAGAGGAAGAGCGCAATACGCATGGCTATCTTACGGAAGATAGCGCATACACCTAGCTGCCCGCGGGCGAATCTCGCCTGGGGGAGGGAGTTGCCTTGCGGCCTGGGCGGCGTTCGCTGGCGAGCGGAGCCTTGCCCTGATCCGGCTGTAGCCGGCGAGCCGTTCCGTTGATCGCCAAGCCCGGCGGATTCTGGCCGAAGCTAAGAGTGATCCGCTGGGCATCCGTGATATCGCTCAGGAGCGCTTCCCGAGCCTGCCGCGGATCGCGGCTGCGAAGGGCTTCTACGATGCGGCCGTGCAACACTTCGAACTCGACGTCCCGGAAGCGGGAACACCGCAGCTCGATGTACATCAGCCGCTCGGTCTTCTCGAGGTTGCGAGTCAGTAATTCGACCAGTTCCCGGTTTCGGGTGGTCTTCGCCAGACGGATATGAAAATCGGTATTTGCCTGGATCAGCTTCGCGAAATCGAGTTCTGGATTGCTCGACCGTGGTGGCTTGGCTGCCAGGCGATCCAGATCCTCAAAATCCTGTTCGGTGGCGCGGGCACAGGCGAGTTCCGCGATCGCGCCTTCGAGGATGAGCCGGGTCTCAAAGATGGCGCCGACCGCCTGGTAGCTGACTTCGGGAACCAGATATCCCCGCCGCGGGACCGCTTCGAGCAGCCTTTCATGGTGCAGCCGATTGCAGGCTTCCCGGAAGGGGGTACGCCCGATTCCGTAGCGGCGCATGATGTCTGACTCGGAGAGAAATACGCCCTCTTCTATCTCCCCCCTCAAGATAGCTTTCTTCAACGCCGCATAAGCCTTTTCTGTCTGGGTAGGTCTGCCGGAATCCGAGGAGACATCCATATATAACGAATATACTAGATCACAATTACATTGACACATAGATATATATACCGTATATTCACGTGAAGGGGAAGTCTGATCCACCGTTCAAATGGAGGTCATACGAGTATGGCAAGAAGCTCGACGTTCTGGTTCTGCGTGGCCACGGCAGTCTCGTTCTGCCCGGGGGCGCTGAGGGCGGACGTCACCGGTTCCATCCTGGGCATGGTTACCGATCCATCGTCAGCGGTGATCCAAGGCGTTCGCGTTGCCGCGACGAACATAGACACCAACCTCGTCACGGAAACGACTACTGATGCGGCCGGGCAGTACCGACTCCTGTCACTTCCAATCGGCCACTACAAGGTGCAAGCCACGTTTTCGGGCTTTCAGACCTTTGTGGCGACAGGGATCGTTCTTTCCGTCGACGACCAGCGGCGCGTGGACATCGTTCTTCAGGTCGGCGCCACTCAGCAGGAAGTCAGTGTGAATGCCAATGCACTCCAGGTGGAAACCACGAATACGCAATTAGGTGACGTGATCGACGAAAAGAAGATCACGGAACTGCCGCTCAACGGACGGAGCTTCATCGATCTGTTAGGTTTGCAAACCGGTGTGGCTCCCGCCGGCACGCGCAACGAAGGTCCTGGCACGGTCTCCGTGAACGGCCAACGCGAAAATAGCAATGGCTTCCTTATAAACGGCGGCGATGTGTCCGGCGCCGCCAATTTCGAGGCTGGCGTTCAACCCAATCTGGATTCGATTCAAGAGTTCCGATTGATCACCAACAGCTTCGACGCTGAATATGGACGATTCAGCGGCGCTGTTATGAACACCATTACTAAGAGTGGAAGCAACCGCATCCACGGCACGGCATTCGAATTCCTGCGGAATGATGCCATGGACTCCAGAGGTTTTTTCGACACGGGCAAGGGAGCCCTGAAAAGGAACCAGTATGGATACGCGGTAGGCGGACCCGCCATCAAGGACAAGCTGTTCTGGTTCACGGATTATCAAGGCGACAGGCTAGTGAACGGGGGAACGGCCAGCGCGGTGCAAGTACTTTCCAACGCGGAACGGTCGGGTGACGTCGGGGTCCAAAACCTGACCGGCACAGTCACCGGGTCCTATTGGGCGCAAGTGCTGTCGCAGCGCCTCGGGCGCCCGGTTCAGGTCAACGAACCCTACTCCAGCGTCTTTCCAAACGGGATCATTCCGACCAGTGCTTTCTCCCCAGCCACAAAGGGCACGATCGGGTTCATCCCGGTTCCCAACGTGGGAGATTCGACGTACGCTTCGGCCGCCGTCTCGACCCACTCGACAGATCACAAGGCTGGGCAGCGGGTGGATTTTCTGAACAAGTTGACCGGAAACTGGTCGGGATATTACTACTTCGACGATTTCACCAGACTGAATCCCTATGGAGGCAGCAGCTTTCCGACAGGCTTCGGATCTGACGACCGAAACCGCAACCAGTTGGGCACGCTCAGCAATACCTATATCGTGAGCCCAACAGCGGTGAACGATTTTCGCTTGAACTACACGCGCATCGTGGTGCGATCCGTCCCGGCTGGCAGCACCGCCCCAAGTTTGGAGAGTCTGGGATTCATCAC
>Ga0075436_100003462_pt1 | contig 10825 bp, 14 predicted proteins | sample RhiMethybrSRZTD5_FD_75303 | JGI IMG/M metagenome (GOLD analysis project Ga0075436, IMG submission 75303) | Populus rhizosphere microbial communities from Tennessee, USA - Rhizosphere MetaG P. TD hybrid SRZTD5 | ecosystem: Host-associated > Plants > Roots > Rhizosphere > Soil | place: USA... | reverse complement strand
GCAACACGGCCCAGAGGAGCGAGTAGCCGAACGCCGCGCCGGCCTGAGCCGAGGTGGCGATCGAGCCGACGTCAAGGAAGCCGCCGATGCTCGTCACGACGCCAAGCGCGATGCCGAGGATCTTCTTCACCGCGCCGAGAGCTCCTGCAGGAGCCGCCGCGCCGTGTCGCGGTCGCCGCGCTCTACCGCCGCGCGCAGCTCGTCTACCGGCTCGGCGGCATCGGGCAGCGGGCCCTTGGCGAGCTCCTGCGACGCCTTCTCGAGCGCACGGCGCGCATAGGTGCCCGGCACCTGGCCCTCGGTCCAGTAGCGTGCGACGACGAGCGCGGTCTTGCTCCACGAGGCGGCGCTGCGCAGCTCCTGCTCGTGGCGATCGCCGCACGCGGCAATCGCGGCAAGGATGAGGGCGGCGGCAATGCGCAGCATGGCGCGAGAAGCGAGCAACGCGGATGCCCGCACGGTCGGCGACAGCGCTGTGGGATATCCGGCGACCCCTGCATGCGATGTCGCGTCATAGTCGCTCCTTATCATGCGACCACCCCACAAAGGAGGCGGACATGGCAGGCAAATCGATCAAGAACAAGCGCAAGTACAAGGCGCTCAAGCGCAAGGGCATGTCGAAGTCGCGCGCAGCCGCGATCTCGAACGCCGGCAAGAAGGCGAGCCGCAAGGGTGGCAAGCGCGGCGGCCGCAAGTCGAGCCGCCGGCGCAAGCACGGCTAGGTCACCGCGATCTCGACCTTGTCCGGATAGAACGCGAGCAAGCCCTCGATGACGCGCATCTCATCGTAGGGCTGCTCGTAGCTCCACACCGCGTTCTCCGGCCCACCCGTAATCGAGTAATAGGACGCGTCGCCCTTGAACGGGCAATGCGTGCGATGGCTCGTGCGCACGAGGCGCTCCATCTTTACGTCGGCGCGCGGCAGGTAATAGACGGGTGCGTACGTTCCCTCGTGCATGACGAGCGCATTGCGAGTATCGGCGATCACCTCGCCGTTCAGCTTCACCTGCACGCGGACCCCAGCAGGCCGGTTCTCGATGCGATGGTCCGGCCGTTTCTTAAATCCAGGGGCGGGATTGCTCATAAGTGCCTCGTCTCGGCGGGCGGCGTCTTGATGTCGTCGTGCGCCATGTTGAAGTAGCGTACCGGCGCGGCGATCAGCTCCGCCGAGTCGACGCCGTCCAGGCAGTTCACACGCACCGCCACCATCGGCTCGCCGTTCGGGCCGGCACCCCGCGAAAAGGAGCGCACGCCACACTCGCCGCAGAAAGGATGGTGCAGGCGCTTCTTGCCGAACTGGTACTCGCGCAGCGTGCTTTCCCCGGCGAGCAGGCGGAAATCAGCCGCCGGCACCGGCGCCAGCCAGGCGCGTGTCTTCGTGCAGATCGAGCAATTGCACTTGAAGGTGCCTTGCGCGAGATCCATCGCCGCTTCGAAGCGCACGGCGCCGCAATGGCAGCTTCCGCGGTAAGTCTTTTTCATCGTGCCTTCGCCTTCCAGATGCCCATCATGCGTCCTTCCGGATCGGTGAAGAGGCAAAACTTGCCCATGCCGGGTACTTTCTGCGATTCGACATGGATCTTGCCGCCCGCCGCGACGATCTTTTTGCGGTAGGCGGCCAGGTCGTCGACCAGGATGTAGAAGAGCATGTTGCCCGGCCACGGGCCTTCGCGATCCGGCTTGACGATGCCGCCGTTGATGCCGCGCATTTCGCCTTCGGCGCCGGTCTCGACGATGCGGTAGTTGAGCTCCGGCCGATGCTGGACCTTCCAGCCGAAGATGCGCGCATAGAAGTCCGCGACTTTCGCCGGCTCCTTCGACATCAGCTCCCAGTGCACGACAGGATTGCCCATCTCAGGCCGCCTTCGGCGCCATGACCATCCAGCCGACGCCGTAGCGATCGGCCAGCATGCCGAAGCTCGACGCGAAGAACGTCGCCGTGAGCGGCATGCGCACCTGGCCGCCGTCGGCGAGCGCGTTGAAGAACCGCTTTGCTTCGGCGTCGTCGCGCGCCGTGAGCGCGAGCGAAAAGCCGTCGAACTTCGTCTTGCCCGCGCAGTTTCCGTCGGAAGCCATGATCTGCGTGTCGCCGATGCGCAAGGAGGCGTGCATTACCTTGTCGCCCGGCACGTTCGTTCCGGGCATCGGCGGCTGCGGACTTTCCTTGTAGCGCATCAGCATCTCGACCTTCGCGCCGAGGTGCTTGCTGTAGTACTGCAGGGCTTCCTCGCAGCGGCCCTCGAAGAAAAGATACGGCTGTACTTGCATGATGGTCTCCTTAGCTTGCGGATTTGAGATGGGTTGCTTCCTTCGCGCGCACCGTCTCGCGGATCGGCCGGATCGGCCGCACCTCGATCGAGCCGACTTCGGCGGGCGGGATCTTCGCCGCGATCTGGATCGCCTCGTTCAGGTCGCGTGCCTCGATCATGTAGAAGCCGGCCAGGCATTCCTTGGTTTCGGCAAACGGCCCATCGGTAACCGAGACCTTGCCGTTACGCACGCGCACGGTGGTCGCGCTCGACACCGGCTGCAGCGCCTCCGACGCAATGCAGTGACCGCTCGCGCGCATATCGTTGTCGAAGGCGACGCAGTGGCGGTCGTCCATGGCCTGCAACGCCGGCTCCTCGCCGTACACCAGACAGAGATATTTCATGGTTTAACCAGGCTGATGAATTTCATCGGCTTTCTCCTTTCCTAGCCCATAGTCGAATGGCCGGCCGCCATTTCGACATCACGACAACTCCGCCAGCCGCCGCTCGAGGAAGCGCCGCTCCGGCTCCTGGCGCACCAGGGCGAGCGCACGCTCGTAAGACGCTCGCGCCTGCGCCTTCTCGCCCAGCCGCCGGCAGAGGTCCGCGCGCGTCGCGTGCGCCAGGTGGTACTGGGTAAGATCGCCGCGCGCGAGGATCGCGTCCACCTCGGCAAGCCCGGCCCTCGGCCCGTCGCGCATGGCGAGGGCGACGGCGCGGTTGAGCTCTACCACCGGGGAAGGCTCGACGCGCAGCAGCACCTCGTAGAGCGCGACGATCTGCGCCCAGTCTGTCTCGCGCGCGCCCGGCGCCTCGGCATGCACGGCGGCGATCGCCGCCTGCAGGCAGTACGGACCGAAGCCCCGGCTGGCGAGCGCGCGCTCGACGAGCGCCGTGCCTTCCGCGATCAGCGCGCGGCTCCACAGCCGCCGGTCCTGGTCCTCGAGCAGGATGAGATCGCCGCCAGCGGACGTGCGCGCGGCGCGCCGGGATTCCTGAAGGAGCATGAGCGCGAGCAAGCCCTCCGCTTCCGCCTCCGGCAGCAGCTCGATCAGCAGCCGACCGAGGCGAATCGCTTCCGCGGACAGATCGGCGCGCGTGAGCGCGTCGCCCGCCGAGGCTGAATAACCTTCATTGAAAACCAAGTAGATGACGCGCAGCACAGCATCCAGCCGCTCGGCGAGCTGCGGCCCCGCCGGCACTTCGTATGGGATGCGCGCGTCGCGGATCTTGTTTTTCGCTCGCACGATACGCTGGGCGAGCGTTGGCGCCGGAGTGAGAAAAGCGCGCGCGATCTCCTCGGTCGTGAGACCGCAGACTTCTCGGAGCGTGAGCGCCACCTGAGCGTCCTGCGCGAGCGCCGGGTGACAGCACGTGAAGACGAGGCGCAGGCGGTCGTCCTCGATCGGCTCGCGCTCGGGCGACTCATCCGCCGCGAGCGTTTCGGCATGCTCCTCCTCGAGCGGATCGAAGCGCGCGCGCCGGCGGATCGCGTCGATCGCCTTGAAGCGGCCGGTGGACACCAGCCAGGCGCGTGGATTCGCCGGCAGGCCTTCCTTCGGCCATTGCTCGAGCGCGGCGCGGAACGCATCGTGCAATGCCTCCTCCGCGAGGTCGAAGTCGCCGAGCAGGCGCACGAGCGTCGCGAACACGCGGCGCGATTCAGCGCGGTAGATCGCGTCGATTCTCTGCTGCACGCTATTCGGGCTGGATGCCGGAGTCGCGGATCGCCTTGCCCCAGATATCGAACTGCTCGCGCACGTACGCCGTGAACTCCTCGACCGTCGAGCCCCTGGGCTCGAACGCCTGCTTGAGGAGGCTCTCGCGCACGTCCTGGCGGCGCAGCAGCGCATTGATTTCGCGGTTGAGGCGCTGCGTCACGTCCTTCGGCATGCGCGCCGGGCCGAACATGCCGGCCCAAGGCAGGAAGGGAAACTTGAAGCCGGCCTCGGCGATGCTGGGCACCTCGGGGAGCAGCGGGCTGCGGCCGGGCAGCGTCGTGACGAGCGCGCGCAGCTTGCCTTCGCGCAGGTGCGGCGCCACCGTCGCGTAGGAGCTGATCATGACGTGCACATTGCCGGACAGCAGATCGGTGATCGCCGGCGGCTCGCTCTTGTAGGGAATGTGGACGAGCTGCATTTGGGCCTGCGAGGCGAGCATGCCGGTCATGACGATGCCGCCCGTGTTGCCGGTGGCATAGTTGAGCTTGCCCGGATTGGCGCGCGCGTAAGCGATCAGGTCCGCGAGGGTGCGCGCGGGCACGCCTGGATTGACGACGACGAAGAACGTGTAGTTGCCGACCATGGTGACCGGCGTGAAGTCGGCGATCGCGTCATAAGGCACCTTGCGCAAATGCGGCGCAGCCGAAAACGGGCTGTTCGTGCCGAGAATGAGCGTGTGGCCGTCGGCTGCCGCCTTGGCGACTTCTGTCGCGGCGATGGCGCCGTCGGCACCCGGCTTGTTCTCCACGACCACCGGCTGGCCGAGCGACTGCCCGAGCGGCTGGGCGAGGATGCGCATGACGATATCGGTGGACGAGCCGGCGCCGAACGGCACGAGGACGCGGATCGGCTTGCTCGGAAACTGCGCGAGCGCCGAGCCGGCGGCGAGAAGCGCCATGCCAAATAACAGCGCCCTCATGAGCGCACGACCTTGTCGGGCGACTCGCCGTACGGCGGGCTGTAGATGACGAGGACTTTCACCGGCGTCTCGCTCGTCGCGATGAACGTGTGTGTCATGCCGGGCGGGAAATAACAGCTGTCGCCCGCATGGAGCTCGCAGCTTTGGCCGTCGATCTCCGCGACGGCGGTGCCTTCCAGCAGATAGCAGACCTGCTCCATGCCGGGATGCGCATGCGGCGCAGCGCCCTGGCTCTTCTCGATCACGCCGAGCACGACCTCGACGTTCTTCGCGCCCACGGTCTCCGGGCCGATCAGCCGGCGATTGGTCGTGCCGCTGTGATTCGCCGGGTGGTAAGGCGGCACATCGGCCGCGCGAACGAAATAGTGTTTCGTCATGTCGATCTCAATGGTGGCGCTTGGAGCGGCGCTTCTTAGATTTCTTCTTCTTCTTGCGCACGTGCTCGGGCAGATCGCGGCCGCCAGCGCCCTTGTTCCAGCGCTCGAATGCCTTCTTGTCGATCTTGCCCTCGACGAGCAGCTCGGCAAATTTGCGCCGCTGTGCTTTCGATTTGATTCTCGCCATGATGACTAAGATAGCGCACCGTGACGCTCACCTCCATCACGCGTTTGCGCGCGCGCTCGTGGGCGCGCGTATAGGAGCTACTCCGCTCCCGAGCGGTCGGCATGGATGACCGGATTGAGCGGCCGGTCGCCTTGCAGCACCCGCACGACTTCCTCCGCGGCGCCCCATTCGCCGCGGGTTTGCGCCTCGCGCGTCGAGCCGCCGATATGAGGCGTAAGGAGCACGTTGTCGAGCGCGAGCAGCGGATGATCCTTGCGCGGCGGCTCGCTTTCCATGACGTCGATGGCAGCGCCGGCGATGCGCTTGTCACGCAGGCACTCGAGCAGTGCATCCTCATCGACGACACCGCCGCGCGCCAGGTTCAAGAGGAACGCCGACTTTTTCATGACGGCGAGCTCTTTGCCGCTCACCAGGTGATGCGTTTCCTTGTTGAGCGGACAGTGCAGCGTCACGAAATCGGCTTCCCTGCATAGCTCGGCGAGCGGCACCCAGCGGCCGCCGAGCGCGGTGACATGCGAAGCGGGAATGTACGGATCGCACACGAGGAGCGACATCTCGAACGCGCGTGCCCGCAGCGCGACCCGCGTGCCGATGTTGCCCATGCCGATGATGCCGATCGTCTTGCCCGCGAGCTCCGCGCCCTGGAAACGCGGGCCCGCGGCCCAGCGGTTCGCCTTGACCGCGCTGTCGGCCGTCACGCTGTGGCGCGCGAGCGCGATCATCTGCCCGAACGCGAGCTCCGCGACGGCGGCGGCATTGACGCCCGGCATGTTCGTCACCCACACCTTGTGCTCGCGCGCGGCGTCGAGATCCACGCGCGAAACATCCACGCCGACGCCCGTGCGCGCGACGATCTTCAGCCGGCCGCGGCTTTCCTCGATGTGCCGGCGCGTGATGCGCCCCTTTCGGCTGATGACGGCGTCGACCTGCGGCGCCTCGCGCTCCCAGCGCTCGGGCTCGGCCCACGGATCGACGTCGACGACTTCAGCGCGCGCGCGCAGCCACTCGATCAGCTCGGGGTCGAATTTCTCGACGAGAACGCGGCCTAGAGGCACGCACCCATTTTAGAATCGCCCGCGTGAACCAGCCAGCCGAGCACACGCCCATGATGCAGCAGTACCTGCGCATCAAGGGCGAGCATCCGGACATTCTCGTCTTCTACCGGATGGGCGACTTCTACGAGCTCTTCTATGACGACGCGGACAAGGCCTCCCGCCTTCTCGATATCACGCTCACCTCGCGCGGCCAGTCGGCGGGGGCGCCGGTAAAAATGGCCGGCGTGCCGGTGCATTCCGTCGAGCAGTACCTCGCCAAGCTCGTGAGGCTCGGCGAGTCCGTGGCGATCTGCGAGCAGATCGGCGACCCGGCGCTCGCCAAGGGCCCGGTGGACCGGCAGGTCACGCGCATCGTCACGCCCGGCACGCTCACCGATTCGTCGCTCCTCGACGAGAAGGCGGACAACATCCTGCTCGCGCTCGCGCGCGACAAGTCGGCCGTTGGGCTCGCCTGGCTCTCGCTCGCGAGCGGGACGCTCCGCGTCGCCGAGATCGCGCCGCAGGCGCTCGCGAACGAGCTGCGGCGCATCGCGCCCGCGGAGGTGCTCGTCGCGGAAGGCGTGCATCTCGACGGCTACTTCACGACGCGGCTGCCCGCCTGGCACTTCGACATGGAAAGCGGAAAGCGCCGGCTGCTCAAGCAGCTCGGCGCGGCGACGCTCGCGGGCTTCGGCTGTGAAGACCTGACGCTGGCGATCGGCGCCTGCGGCGCGCTCCTCGATTACGCCGGCAAGACGCAGGGACAGGCGCTCGCGCACGTCACTGGGGTCACCGTCGAGCGGGCCGGCGAATATGTGCGCCTGGACGCCGCGACGCGGCGCAACCTCGAGCTCACCGAGACGCTGCGCGGCGAGCCGGCACCGACACTCTTTTCCCTGCTCGACGGCTGCGCCACCGGCATGGGGAGCCGGCTGCTGCGCCACTGGCTGCATCACCCGCTGCGCGATCGCGACGCACTGAAGCGCCGCCACGAAGTGGTCGCCTGTTTGCTCGACGGCGGCAAAGAGGTGCACAAGGCGCTGCGCGGCTTCTCGGATGTCGAGCGCATCACCGCGCGCATTGCGCTGAAGAGCGCACGACCGCGCGAGCTCGCCGGCCTGCGCGAGAGCCTGGTCCTGCTGCCTTCGCTCCGCGAGGCGCTCGATCGGGGTCAGACCCCTGCACTGCTGCGGCAGCTGGTCGACGACATCGCCCCGCCGCACGATTGCATCGCGCTGCTTCGCAAGGCGCTGAAGGAGGAGCCCGCCGCGCGCATCGTCGATGGCAGCGTGATCGCGGATGGCCATTGCGCGGAGCTCGATGAGCTGCGCGCGCTGCAGACGAACGGCGGCGCGTTTCTCGCCGAGCTGGAGGCGCGTGAGCGGGGCCGCACGGGAATCGCGAACCTGCGTGTCGCCTATAACTCGGTGCACGGCTACTACATCGAGGTGAGCAACGCACAGGCCGCCAAGGTGCCGACCGATTACCGGCGTCGCCAGACGCTCAAGAACGCCGAGCGCTACATCACGCCGGAGCTCAAGGTCTTCGAGGACAAGGCGCTCTCGGCACGCGAGCGCGCGCTCGCGCTCGAGAAATCACTCTATGACGCGCTGCTCGACGACCTGAACGGCCACCTGCCGGTGCTGCAACGCATCGCGCGCGCCATCGCGCAGACCGATGTGCTCGCCGCTTTCGGCGAAGCCGCGGCGGAGCGCAGTTATGTCCGCCCGCAATTCGTCGACGAGCGCGTGATCGAGATCGAGGCCGGGCGCCATCCCGTCGTCGAAGCCGAGATCGAGAACTTCATTCCGAACGATTGCCGGCTCTCGGCGACGCGCACCCTGCTCCTCATCACCGGCCCCAACATGGGCGGCAAGTCCACCTACATGCGCCAGGTCGCGCTCATCACGCTGATGGCGCACATCGGCGCCTTCGTGCCCGCGCGCGCGGCGCGCCTCGGACCGATCGACCAGATCTTCACGCGCATCGGCGCGGCGGACGACCTCGCCGGCGGCCGCTCCACGTTCATGGTGGAGATGACCGAGAGCGCGTCGATCCTGCATAACGCAACGGACAAGAGCCTTGTCCTCATGGACGAAGTCGGGCGCGGTACTTCCACCTTCGATGGCCTCGCACTCGCCTGGGCGATCGCGCGGCACCTCGTCGAGCGCAACCGGGCGCTCAGCCTCTTCGCCACGCACTATTTCGAGATGACGCGCCTTGCGCTCGAGTACAAGGAAGTGAAGAACGTCCATCTCGACGCCGTCGAGCACAAAGACAGCGTTGTCTTTTTGCACGCGGTGGAGGAAGGTCCGGCGAGCCAGAGCTACGGGCTGCAGGTCGCCGCGCTCGCCGGCGTGCCGAAGCCGGTCATCAATCGGGCGCGCAAATACCTCGAGTTGCTGGAAGAGTCGGCGATCACGCGCGGCAACACGGCGGACCTTTTCACCGCCACGAAAACGCCGGAGCCCGAGCCCGCCGCCGACGCGCTTCGCGACGAGCTCGCCAAGGTGAATCCCGACGAGCTCTCGCCGCGCGAGGCGCTCGATCTGCTTTATCAGCTGAAGAAACTGCAGTGAGAACTGCGCTGCTCATCGCGCTCGTTTCACTGAGCGCAGCCGTCTGGGCGCAATACCCATCGCGGTCGATCACTCTGGTAGTGCCGTATTCCGCCGGAAGCGACGCCGATCTCTCGGCGCGCAACCTCGCGCAGCATGCGCCGCGTTACCTCGACGGACACGCGATCGTGGTGATGAACCAGCCGGGAGCGTCGGGCGCCATCGGCACAATGGCGGTGAAGAACGCGGCGCCCGACGGCTATACCCTGCTCCTCGCGCGCATCGCCTCACAGGTCATCCTGCCCGCGACCGACGGCAAGACGCCGTACCGCTGGAACGATTTCACGCTGCTCTCGCTACTCGAAACCAATCCGTATGTCTGCGCGGTACGAGGTGACGTGCCTTACCGCACGATGAAGGATCTCGTGGAAGACATCCGCAAGCGTCCGGGCAAGCTCAATTTCGCCACGGTCGGCCCGGGCACATTGCAGAACTTCGGGCCGCAATATCTCTTCACGCTCGTTGGCCTGCCGAAGGATGCCGCGGTCGGCATTCCGTACAAAGGCTCGGGCGAGCTCACGACCGCGCTGCTAGGCGGCCAAGTGCAGTTCGCGTGCAGCAATCTCGGCGCGCTACTCGGGCAATTCCAGTCGGGCAAGTTGCGCGCGCTGATGACCACGACGCGCGAGCCGCTGAAGGAGCTGCCCGACGTCCCGACCGCACGCAGCCTCGGCTGGCCGCAGATGGAAAGTCTCGCGGCGTGGTCCTTGCTCGCCGGGCCGGCGGGATTGCCCGAAGAGGTCGTCGCGCGCTGGACGCAGGCGCTTGCCAGCCTTGCGCGCGATCCGGCGTGGCTCGAGGGCAACGAGAAGCTCGGCGGGCTGCCGGCGATCCGCTCGCCTGCCGACACCGAGCGCTTCGTGCATGAGCAGTACGAGCTTTACGAGAAGCTCGCCGAGCGCCTCGGGCTGCGGAACTAGCGCAGCCGGCGCTCGATGCCGGCCTGCTTCGCCGCGGCGTCGAGCTGCGCGGCCTGCTCCTTCATCGACGCAGCGAGCTCCGTACCCGTCCCCGGGTTGTTGATCTGCGCGGTTGCCTGCAGCCGCTCAGCGATCTGAGCGTCGGTCGACACCGTCTTCACGTCAGCCGCGATGCGATCGCGCGCCGCCTCCGGGAGACCGCTCGAGCGCGCGGCGATGATCCCCACGAGGCCGTCGAAGTCGAGCTGATCGAAGCCGAGCTCGGACACGGTCGGCACGTCGAGGCCGGGCGCGCGGCGGCGATTGGTAATGGCGAGCAGTTTGACGCGTCCGGCCTGTGCCTGGCTGCGCACGATGGCGTAAGCGGCGCCGTAGATCTGTATGCGGTTCTCCAGGAGGTCGTTGAGCGCGCTGACCGTATCCTTATAGGACACCTTCTGCACGTCGAGCCCGGCGCGCTTGAAGAAGGCGGCGAAGATGACGTCGGTGTTGGTAGTCGCGGTGGCGAAGTTCCAGTTGTCCGGCTGCGCCTTGATGCGAGCGACGAGGTCCTTCAGGGAGTTCACGCCCAATGCGGGCGCCACCGCCACCGTCACCACGGTGTTGGAGATCCGCGCCACGGGCACGAGCTCGTTCGGGTCGTAAGGCAGCTTCTCGAGCGTGTAGGGATGGGCGACGAAGTTCGATGTCGGGCCCCAGAGCAGCACATGGTCGTCTCTGGCACTGATGACGGCATTGATGGCGAGGACGCCGTCGGCGCCCGGGCGGTTCTCAACGACGACCGGCTGGCCCCACATCGG
>Ga0075436_100003458_pt1 | contig 10829 bp, 12 predicted proteins | sample RhiMethybrSRZTD5_FD_75303 | JGI IMG/M metagenome (GOLD analysis project Ga0075436, IMG submission 75303) | Populus rhizosphere microbial communities from Tennessee, USA - Rhizosphere MetaG P. TD hybrid SRZTD5 | ecosystem: Host-associated > Plants > Roots > Rhizosphere > Soil | place: USA... | reverse complement strand
TGCGCGACGATCTACTTGCTCCCGAACGTCGCGGCCGCCATCGGATGGCGTTGGAGCATGAGTGTCCTGGCTATCGGGCCGGCAATCGGCGTCTGGGCAATGCTGGTATTGCGCGGGCGTCCCGAGGCCCGCCAGATGGCGGGTGGCGCCCGTTAAGGAACGACGAAGATCCCGACTTCTCCATCGTAGTCGTCGGCGCTGCGTCTCGTGCCTCCGGGCACCAGCCAGGCTCCTCCGTCACGACGAACGTTGATGCGGTGAACGCCACTCGAGATCCGGAACGTTCCGGCCCAGGATTCTTCATCTGCGTTATTCCTGCCCAGCCGGACGGGCTGCCAATCGGTGAAGTCGCCCGTAATCTCGATCGCGCTCGCCCCGGGGGCGTACACAGAGAGCAGCACGTCATCTCGGCGAATTTGAATCGCCAGGCGAGTCTCCGGAGCGGCCGGCGCCGAATTTGATCCAGCAGGGACCGGCGCTTCGATCGGTTGTCCCTGCGTGGCAGGCTTGCGAACGCGGATCGTGCCGAGGCGCACCGCCGCGGTGACATATCGGCCGGCGATGCTGCCGCTGACCGCATCGGTGGGGTAGCGCCCTGCAGACACGACGAGGGCGGCGTCGGGGCCGAGGGGCACCGTCGCGCTGCCCTCTCCGAACACGCCACGCCCGCCACCGCGGCTCCAGATACGCGCGCCCACGACCCCCTCGAGCACGATGCCAGCCGTCTGCCAGCGGCCCGACGACCGCACATCGGTATACGCGGTCTCGCCGACGAATGAGCGGTCGAACGAGACGAACATGGTCCGGTCACGACGCAGCAACCACACGCCCGCTGCGACCACGATCACGCGTCGTGGTGCGCCACTGAAGATGGCGCGTCCCACCGTCGCCCCGACCCAACCGCCGCGGTCGTCGTCCATCAGGTGGAGACGCGCGGCGGCTTCGCTGTGACTGAAGCTCGCGATGTTGGCGTACTGACTCGAGCCGGCGGAGACGCCGAGCTCGCCGCGCCAATGCCGAGCCAGTGGCCTGAACCAGGAACCGTTCGCCGAGCCGTCGAGACTGTGCCGCCCGCTCTCGAATCGCAGATACGTGCCGCGAGCGCTCAGCAAGCCACGGCCTCCGGGGTGCTCCCACCGTATCGTCGGCGAGACGGACGCCGCTGCCGACGCCAAAAACCCGTCGTAGCGGACTTCTGAAATCCCGGCTTCGATGTTGGCTGCGACCTGCGCGACTAACCGATGGACGCTGGCGGGGGCCCCGCACGCCAATGCGATGAGTGCGAGGGTCCGCACTGGGCGACGGATCTACGGCCGGCGGGGGAGGGCGGGACCGGGAGGAGGACTGGCGGCATTGAGCACGTCGGCGCCGGCGTTCACGCGAACCGAGGTTGCGGCCGCCGGGGGTGCGCCGAGCGCGATGTCGCGCTCCACCGCGCGCCGGAATTCCACCAGATCGGCGTCGCGCGCCTTCGGCGCGAGCGCGAGCACGGCCACGGCGGCACTGTCGGCCGGGACGCCGCTCGCGACCAGGTCGGCGAGCACGGAGAGCGCCATCGTCAGCGGCGGGCGGCGCACGCTGTGGAGCTTGGCGAGGACTTCTGGGGTCGCGCCGGCGCGTAACGCGGCGACCCCCGCCTCGAGCTCAGGCACTGAAGCGCCGTCGCCGAGCGCGGCATGTGCCGTGCCGAGATCCGCCGACAGCCTGCGGACCGCGGTCACGATGCGGGGACCTGGGGCGCCCTTGGTCGCACCTTCCAACGCGCGCTGAATGAGGGGCTCGGCGGGAAGACCTATGCGCCGGGCCGAATCCACGACGACCCTGACCTGCGCGCGCGTGTCCGGATCGAGACGGTCGAGTCGCGGGTCCTGAGCTGCGACCTGCGCGGCGATGAGCAGCACGGCGAGAATCATGATCCCTTTCCTCCCACCGTTACCACGGAGCTCGGCGTTCCGAATTCGTCGTCCCGCGCTGCCGGTGCACCGGGATCGGCGCGCCATTCGACGCCATTCACCAGAAACGCGTAGCGATAGCGACCCGGCGCAAGCTGAACGACGGCGGCCCAAATACCGTTGGCCGTGCGCATCGGAGAGCGCTTCGGGTCCCAATCGTTGAAGTCGCCGACCAGCGACACCGAATTCGCCTGGGGTGCGACCAGCACAAACTGCAGAGTATCGGGTCGATCGGCAGCAGAACCTCGCGACCAGGGCCGCCAAATCGTCAGTGCCCCGAGCAGCGCCGCTGCGGCGAGCCATGGCCAGACGCTTCGTTGCGATGGGCGAGGCGCGGTGATCGCCTGCAGAACGCGCGCATCCAGAGCCGGATCCACGGCCACGGGCCGCCGCAGCTGCTGGATCATCCGTTCGACGATATCGTCTTCTTGCTCAAACATGCTCCGCCTCTCTGAGGTATCGCTGGAGCTGCTCGCGAGCCCGTTTCACGCGCATCTTGAGCGCCGACACACCGGCACCGGTCAACTCCGCGATTTCCTCGTACTCCAGGTCCTCCACGTGCTTCAACAAGAACGCCTCGCGGTGCTGCGGCGCGAGGCGTGCCAGGGCGCGATCCACCGCGTCGGTCCATTCCAGGCGTTCGCTCTGGTCGGCGTGGGCGGCGCCGTGCAGGGCATCGGGGTCCCGGACGAACATCCGGCGGCGGCGTGCGGCGCGCGCGCCTGTCGTCCGGCAGCGGTTGACCAGGATGCCATAGAGCCAGGCGCCAAACCGTGCGGGATCGTCGCAGCGCGCGAGCGAGCGATACGCGCGCACGAAGCTGTCCTGCAGCGCTTCCTCCGCGTCCTCGCGATCACCAATCATGTGGATCGCATAACGTCCCAGGCGATCGCGGTAGCGCGAAACCAGCACGCCGTAGGCGCCGATGTCGCCGGCCCGGACCCGGCGCACCAGCTCTGCGTCGCTTGATTCCACTTTCTCTATACCCATCGAGTAAGTTCTCGCGTCACAAAGGTAACCGCGCCTGCCGCGGTGACGGCGCGCGGGGCCTCATGGGTATTCAATGCAATGGTGCCGTCGGCGCAACTCCCCAGGAGGACTTTGACGATGTCGAGACTCAGCTTCGCTCTGTTCGCCGTCGCCACCGTTGCCGCAGCCTGCTATCAGGACGAAGCGCTCCCAGCCAGCCCCATGGCCGCCGGAGCGAAGGCCAAGGTCTTCCTCACCGACGCCCCGTTCCCGTTCGACTCGGTGCAGAGTGTGCAGGTCTACATCGTGAGCATCGCGGTCTCCACACACCCGGATACCGGCACGTCGGCGGACAGCATGCACTGGGTCACGGTCGCCGCACCGCACCGGCAGATCGACCTGCTGACGCTCCAGCAGGGACTGACCGATTCGCTGGGGATCGGACAGGTGACGGCGGATCAATACAAGGCCGTGCAACTCACGCTCAACGTCGATTCTTCAGCGGGCATTCGGTTCAAGAACGGATCGCAAGCCGTTGTGCACTGGAACGGACCGGGTCTCCAGTCGTATGGGTTGTTCGTCGAAGCCCCGATCAGCATTCCGGACACCGGTGCCGCCATCGTGATCGATTTCGACGTGGCTCGGAGTTTTCCGTTCAACAACCGCGGTGACGGCGCGTTCGATTTCTTTGCGTCGATGCGCGCTGTAAACCGCGCGGCCACGGGGAGCATCGCCGGCACGGTACAGCACGACGCGAGCGCCGGAGGCTCCATCGGTCCCGTGACGGACGCGACGGTCAGCGCCTGGACCGGAGGTCCCGGCAACTGGTTTGTCCTGTCGACTGGCAAGACGGACGCAGCGGGTCGCTATCGGATCGCATATCTGTTGCCCGGCACCTACATGATCAGCGTCGATCCACCGTTTGGGAGCAACAGCTTCGCGTCGGCAGTCGATTCGAGCGTCGCCGTGAACCAGGGCTTCGAGACGACGCACAACGTGACGTTGCATCCTTAGGGCACAACGACGATTCACGGCCGGGCTATATTGCCCGGCCGTGAGCCCCGATCCACTCCCCTCGCATCACCGGCCCGGCGGCGGGTTTCGCAATCCGTGGGTCGACCAGGCGGTCCCAGGTTTCGGCAGTCTCCTGAAATGGGTGCTCGTGCACCGCACGACGCGGCCGCGACCGAAGGATCCCGATCCATCAGTCTTCAAGCGCGTCCCGCCCGACTTTGTCCCGCCGCGGGCACCGCCGTCGCAACTCACGGTGACGTGGGTGGGGCACGCGAGCCTGCTCATCCAGCTCAACGGCCTCAACGTTCTCACCGACCCGATATGGAGCGAGCGGGCATCGCCGGTCGCATTCGCCGGTCCGCGCCGCTGGGTGGCGCCGGGAATCGCGTTCGAGGACGTGCCGCCGCTGGACGTCGTCTTGCTGTCGCACAATCACTACGACCATCTCGACGACACGACGGTGCGACGTCTGGCACGGACGCAGCCGCAAGCAACGTGGATCGTCCCGCTGGGGCTCGGCGCGTTTGTCCAGAAACGCGGTGTTCCCGGCGCGGTCGTCGAGCTTGATTGGTGGCAGGAGTCGAGCATCAAGGCGGTGCGGATCGCGGCGACGCCGGCGCAGCATTTCAGCAGCCGTGGGATCGGCGATCGGGGTGACACGCTCTGGTGCGGCTTTGCACTCACCGGCGCAGACGGCCGGCGCGTGTTTTTCGCGGGGGATACGGGCTATCATCCGGAGTTCGGAGCGATCGGCGAGCGATACGGTCCGTTCGATGTCGCCCTGTTGCCGATCGGGGCGTATGAGCCGCGTTGGTTCATGCGTTACGTGCATATGAATCCGGAAGAAGCCGTCGCCGCGTTCCGCGCGCTGAATGCGCGTCTGCTGGTGCCGATTCACTGGGGGACCTTCAAGCTCACCGACGAAGCGATGGACGAACCGCCGATCCGCGCGCGCGCCGCCTGGGAGGCGGCGGGATTGTCACCCAGCGGGTATCGCCAGCTCGCGCATGGTGAGACGCTCACGCTTTAAACAAGGATGGTGGAGGATGGTGAACGTGCGTGAAGGTTGGTGGAAGATCTCGCTGGTGCTGCTCGTTGGTGCCTGCGCACCCCGTCGTCCAGCGCCACCCCTTGCGGGTCCATCGTCGGCGCCGGTCTACGTGACTCCCGCCGCCGCGGCCCTGCTCGCGGCGCCCACCGAGGCGGACTGGGCGGCCCTCGGCGATGAAGCGACGGCTCTGCTGTCGCAGTACCTCCGCATCAACACCACCAATCCGCCGGGCAACGAAATCGTGGCGGCGCGGTGGCTCGCGCAGGTGCTGCGGCGCGACGGCATCGAAGCGCGAATCTTCGAACCGGCACCCGGGAAAGCGAACCTGTACGCGCGGCTCGCGGGCGACGGCAGCGCCCGTCCGATCATTCTCTTGAACCACATGGACGTCGTGCTGGCCTCGCCAGAGTACTGGAGCGTCGATCCGTTCAGCGGGCTGACGAAGGACGGCTACATCTGGGGCCGCGGCTCCCTCGACATGAAGGGCGAAGCGATCGCGCAGCTCATGACGATGCTGATCCTGAAGCGCGCGCACATTCCGCTGCGGCGCGACATCATCTTCCTCGCGACGTCGGACGAAGAGATCGGCGCCGGCGTCGGCGCCGCTTGGATCGTCGAGCATCAGGCGCCGCTTGTCAACGATGCCGAGTTTCTCCTGAATGAAGGCGGGCTGACACGCGCCAACGGTCAGGGGGGCGGGAGCGGGGGCGGGGGCGGGGGCGTCGACTTCTACGGCATCGGCACGACCGAGAAGTCGCCGTTCTGGCTCGATGTCACAGCGCACGGGACGGCGGGGCATGGCTCGCGCCCCACCCCGGACAATCCCGTGCACCGCCTGGTTCGCGCGCTGAATCGCATCGCCGCGTGGCAGACGCCGCTCACCGTGACGCCCGCGGCGGAGCGTTCCTTTCGCGATCTCGCGACCATCGAGCGCGACACCACGGTGCGCCGCTGGCTCAGCGACGTTCGCGCCGCGCTACGCGATTCAGTCGCGGCCCGCTACATCACCGCCGACCTGACCTACAATGCGCTGCTGCGCAACACCATTTCGATCACCGGCCTGAAGGGCAGCGACAAGACCAACGTCATTCCCCCGGTGGCGACGGCGGCGATCGACGTGAGGTTGTTGCCGGGCCAGGATCCGGCCGCCTTTCTCGCAGACCTGATGCGCGTGATGGGCGACAGCGCCGTGACGATTCGGCCGCAGGGGCCGAACTGGCCGGCGACCGAAAGCTCGACCGAGACCGAGATGTTCCGCGCGATTGCGGCGGTGGCGCACGCGCGACATCCGAATGCGCTCGTCACCACACTGATGCTGGCGGGATTCACCGACAGCCACTACTTCCGGCGCATGGGGATCGCGAGCTACGGCCTGGGGCCGTTCCCGCTGACGCAGGGCGATTCCCGCGGCGTGCATGGCAACGACGAACGGGTCAGCATCCAGGCACTGCGTTTTGGAGTTCGCTTCTACTACGACGTTGTCGCGCGCGTCGCGGCGAAATAGGCGCTACTTGAGTGGAACGACGAACCGCACCGTGAGCTGTTCGGCGGTCTGTGGACTCACGCTGCAAAAGCAGTCCCGCCCGATGATTCGCTTGACGCCGAGGAGCTCGGCGTCGGCGATTCCGGCAACGTCGCGATAGGTGATTTCCAGCATCTGGCCGTCGATCACGCGATAGCTCACGGGCCGGCCCAACAGGCGGTGGTGCGGGTCGATCTTCGCGAGGCCCTCCGTGAGCCGGCGTTGCAGCTCCGTGATGGCCTCGGTGGCGGTCATGCGTCGAGTACCGCGGTGGCATTGCGCCGCATGCCGCGATGCCCCGGCCGCGTGAAGGGCGTCGCCGCGAAGCGGCGCTGGAAGTCGCTCTCGTCCATGTGCGCGAGGGCCTGGAGATCCGGTCGCGCGACTTCGGGGCGCGGCGCGAGCTCCGGATCGTGCGTCGCCCGCGCAAAGCTTACATTCCACGGGCAGACGTCCTGGCAGACGTCACAGCCGAACAGCCAATCGCCAACCTGCTCGCCCTGGGTCTCCGTAAACTCGCCCCGGTGCTCGATCGTGAGATACGAGATGCACGCCCGCGCATCGAGATCGCGCGGCCCCACGAACGCCTGTGTGGGGCACGCATCGAGGCAGCGCCGGCAGGTGCCGCAGCGGTCCGCTTCGAACGGCAAGTCCGGCTCGAGGTCGGCGTCCGTCAGAATGACGCCGATGAACGTGAACGAGCCGATCTCAGGATGGATGAGCATCATGTTCTTGCCGATCCAGCCGAGTCCCGCGAGCTGCGCCAGCTCTCGCTCGGGCACGGGACCCGCGTCGACGTAACAGCGGGTTTTGGAGCCGGGAATCAGGAGTCGGATCGCCGCGGCGAGCTGCTCGAGTCGTTCGCCCAATACGTCATGGTAATCGCTGCTCCATGCGTATTGAGCGACGCGCGGGTAGTGAGACTCGGGGCCATGCCCCGGGTCGCCATGGAAATAGTTGGTGAGCGTAACAACCGCAGTCCGCGCGCCCGGCATGATCGTGCGCGGGTCCTTCCGCTTCTCGGCCTGCCGATGCACGTACGTCATCGTACCGGCGTGCCCGTCCGCGAGCCAGCGATCCAGCTCCGCGGCGTGGGGATTGCGATCGAGCCGCGAGATGCCGGTGGCCGCGAAGCCGAGTGCGGCGGCGCGGCGTTTGATCTCGATCATAGCCCCATCGTCTCGCGCCGCCACCGCGCGAAGTTCGCGACGTCGGCGACGGGCGGGATGGCCTGCTCATCGCCGTACGCGGTGAACATGCGCCATTGCATGTAGTCGCGCGGCGGGAGGGGCAGGAACGGCGGGCGGCGATACCAGTCGCGGGCGCGAAAACTCCACGCGAGGCGCACCAAGTCGACGGCGAGTCGCGGACGCACCAGCGCCCGCAGCGCCAAACGCAGATAGAGTGCCGACCAACTCGCGATACGCTGCATTCCTTCTGTATATTCCCGGCCTATGACGCTCGCAAGCAGCGTACAACCGCGCGCGCTTGGACTCGCCCGATACCGCGGCGAGTTTCCCATCTTTCAGTCGAGCGTCTACCTCAACACCTGCTCGCTGGGAGCGTTGGGCGAGCGGTCTCGCCGCAAAGTAGCGGAATTCCTGGATCTATGGCAGAGCCGCGGCGCTTCCGCGTGGTACGACGTGTGGTGGGAAGCGGTGGGGAATCTGCGCGCGCGCTACGGTCGGATCGTGAACGCGGCGGCGGGCGAGATCGCGCTCGCGCCAAGCATTTCGGTCGCGCTGAGCGCGGTCGCCGAGTCTCTCGATTACACGAAGCGCCCCAGGGTCGTCATCACGTCGCTCGACTTCCCAACGGTCGCGTATCAGTGGCTGGCGAAGGTGCGGAGCGGGGTCGAGCTCGTCGTCGTGGAAAGCCCCGATCGCATCAGCGTGCCGGTCGAGGCGATCGCGCGAGCCGTCGACGATCGAACCGCCCTGGTCGTCACGTCCCACGTCTACTTCACGACCGGCGCGATTCAGGACATCAAACGGATTGCCCAGGTGGCGCACGCGCACGGCGCGCTCTGCCTGATCGATGCCTACCAGTCGGTGGGTCAGATTCCCGTCGACGTGCACGATGCCGGCGTCGATGCCCTCGTCGCCGGCGGCCTCAAGTGGCTGCTCGGCGGGCCCGGCATCGTCTTTCTGTACGTGCGCGCGGACGTGGCGCGCGGGCTCCAGCCAGGCATCTCCGGGTGGTTTGGCCAGCGCGAGCAGTTTGCGTTCGATCCTCGAGCCCTGACGTTGCACGACGATGCGCGCCGCTTCGAGCTGGGCACTCCGGCCCTGGCGGCCGTCTACGCGCAGCTCGGCGGGCTCGAGTACATCGAGGAGATCGGGGTGCCGGCCATTCGGGCAACGACCGCGGCGTTGACCGAGGACCTGATCGCCGCCGTGCGCGCCGCGGGCTTCAAGCCGAAGGTGGCCGCGGAACCCGAGCGGCGCTCCGCCATCGTGATGATTCCCATGCCGGACCCGGCGGCGAGCGTGCGGCATCTGGCGGCTGGCGGCATTATCGCCGACAGCCGGCCCGGACACGTCCGGTTCTCGCCTTTCTTCTATAACGTGCAGGATGACCATGTCCGAGCAACCGAGCGCCTCGCCTCGCAGCCCGCTCACTGAAGACGAACAGCTTCTCACTCCGCCGCAGGTCGTTCCGGTCGAGCGGCGGGCGTCGTTCACGAGCACCGATCCGTGGCGCGTGTTGCGCATCATGGGCGAGTTCGTCGAGGGCTTCGACACGTTGTCCGATGTGCGGAACGCCGTCACGATCTTCGGTTCGGCACGCACCTTGGAGGGTGATCGCTTCTACGCGGCCGCACGCGAGACCTCGCGCCTGCTCGCCAAGGAAGGCTTTGCGATCATCACCGGTGGTGGGCCGGGAATCATGGAAGCGGCGAATCGCGGTGGGAAAGAGGGAGGCGGCCTCTCGATCGGCTGCAACATCGAGCTGCCGTTCGAGCAGGGTACGAACAAGTGGGTCGAGCGCTCCATCAATTTTCGCTACTTCTTCGTTCGCAAGACGATGTTCGTGAAGTATTCGACGGCGTTCATCGCCTTCCCGGGGGGCTACGGCACGATGGACGAGCTGTTCGAGGCGCTGACCCTCGTGCAGACGGGCAAAGTAAAGCAATTCCCGGTGGTCCTGTTCGGGCGGGACTACTGGCGCGGGCTCGCCGATTGGCTCAAGGAGCGCGTCGCGGGAGAAGGAAAGATCTCGCCGGAAGACCTGAATCTCTTTCTGCTCACCGACGAGCCGAAAGAAGCGCTTGGCTGGATCATCGACGCGCGCGAGCGCCGCACCCGGGCGTTCCGCGCCATGCAACCGATCAGCCAGTCCGCCCGATGACGCAAAACGAGTTCCTGCGCGGGCAGCGCATCAATCCCAAGCCGGTCACCGGCAAAGAAACGGTCGCCGATCTCGTCGACAACGCCTTCCTCGCCTACAACGCCGGCCGGCTGGCCGAAGGCTGCCGCCTGTTTGCCGAGCGCATGCTGGAAGACGATGTGACGGTGGGGATGAGTCTCACGGGAGCCATGACGCCGGCCGGGCTCGGCATGTCGACGATCATCCCGCTCATCGAAGCGGGGTTTGTGGACTGGATCGTGTCGACCGGGGCGAATCTGTATCATGACGCGCACTTCGGCCTCGGCATGGCGATGCATCGGGGCACGCCGTTTGCGGACGATGTGGTGCTGCGCGAGGAAGGCGTCGTCCGGATCTACGACATCTTCTTCGACTACGACGTGCTCCTCTCAACCGATCGCTTCGTGCGCGAGGTCTCCGCGCGCGACGAGTTCCAGCGGCCGATGAGCACCGCGGAGTACCACTACTTGCTTGGCGGCTACGTGCTGGAGCGCGAGCGCGCGCTCGGCTTGTCCCGCAAATCGGTGCTCGGCTCCGCCCACGCCAACGCGGTCCCGATTTACACGTCGTCGCCCGGCGACTCTTCGATCGGCATGAACGTCGCCGAGCAGGCGCTGTCGGGGAGCAAGCTGCGCTTCGATGTCAGCGCTGACGTCAACGAGACGTCCGCGATCGTGTTCTCCGCCAAGGTGCACGGCGGCAAGAGCGGCGTTCTGATCATCGGTGGCGGCAGTCCCAAGAACTTCGTGCTGCAGACCGAGCCGCAGATCCAGGAAGTGTTGGGGATCAGCGAGAAGGGTCACGACTACTACCTGCAGCTCACGGACGCGCGTCCCGACACGGGCGGACTGTCGGGCGCGACGCCGTCGGAAGCCGTGAGCTGGGGCAAGGTGGATCCCGACAAGTTGCCGGGGACCGTCGTGGCGTATCTCGACAACACCGTGGCCTTCCC
>Ga0075436_100003457_pt1 | contig 10829 bp, 8 predicted proteins | sample RhiMethybrSRZTD5_FD_75303 | JGI IMG/M metagenome (GOLD analysis project Ga0075436, IMG submission 75303) | Populus rhizosphere microbial communities from Tennessee, USA - Rhizosphere MetaG P. TD hybrid SRZTD5 | ecosystem: Host-associated > Plants > Roots > Rhizosphere > Soil | place: USA... | reverse complement strand
GGTCAAGGTGCTCGACTTCGGTCTGGCGAAGCTGCACGAGCCGGACCCCGTTCCCCTCGGCGTCACGTCGTTTCCGACGGCCGAGCACATGACCGGCGACGGTCGAATCGTCGGAACCGCCGCGTACATGTCGCCGGAGCAAGCCGAGGGCAAATCGCTCGATCATCGAACCGACATCTTTTCCTTCGGCGTGATCCTGTACGAGATGGCCACCGGCGAGCGCCCGTTCCAGGGCGATACGACGATCTCCGTGATCTCGTCGATCGTCAAGGACACGCCTCGATCGGTCACCGACATCAACCCGGCGCTGCCGCGCGACATCGGCCGGATCGTCCGGCGCGCACTCGTCAAGGATCCGGAGCATCGCTACCAGACGGCGAAAGATCTCGGCAACGACCTGGAAGACTTGAAGCGCGATCTCGAATCGGGCGAGGTCCTGGCTTCCGGCGTCAGCCGCGAGATGGTGCCGATCGCGGGGCGGTCGGCGAGACCGTGGATCATCGCCGGAGGTGTGATCGTCGCATCTCTTGCGGTGGCGGCCGGCCTTGGTGTCTTCTCGCGGTTCCGAGCGCCGTCCGCTTCGGTCGGCGGCGGCCGTTTGGCCTTGCTCCTGTCCTCGGAAGGTGAAGCGCGCTCGCCCGCGCTCTCTGCCGACGGGAAAATGATCGCGTACATCGCCAGCGACGCCGGCAAGGTGAATCTCTACGTCAGCCGCGTCGCGGGAGGCGAGCGGATTCGACTCACGGATGACGCCGCCCTGAAAGACGATCCCGCGTTCTCGCCCGACGGCGATCGGATCGCCTTCAGCCGCCGGCGTCCCGACGCGACGAGGCCGGAGATCTGCCTGATCCCCGCGCTCGGCGGCCGAGCGGTTCCGGTGATTCCCGACGCGCGCACCCCGGTGTGGTCTCCCGACGGTACGCGTCTCGCGTTCATCCAGGTTCGAGCGGGCGAACCTGAGACGCTGGCCACGGCAGCCGCGGACGGATCGGATCTGCGGATCGTCCTTCAAGCCGACGCCGTCTATCCATTTTTCTATCGCCCGGCATGGTCGCCTGATGGCACGCGCCTGGCTGTCTCTCGGACCGGCGGCGGAATCTTGCAGGAGATCTGGCTGCTGCCAGCGTCGGGCGGTGCACCCCGACAACTGTGGCGCGATCCGCCCGGCGTCTTCAGCGCCGACCCGGTCTTCACGCCAGAAGGCAGCGGCATCGTCCATACGTCGAACCGCGGAGGGGCCAAAAACCTGTGGCTCATGCCGATCGACGGCAAAGAGCCTGTCCGCCTGACGTCGGGCACCGGTCCGGACGAATCGCCGAGCGTTGCGCGAACCGGCGCGATCGCGTTCGTCAACAGTCGATCGCGCGCGACGCTGCTCGTTCACCGATTCGACACGGGCGCGACGCAGACACTGACGACGCATCATTCCGTGCTGTGGGCGCCGGCGTTTTCTCCCGACGGCCGCGAGATCGCGTTCGCGCGCAACGAAACCGGCGGCTCCTGGCACATCTGGACGGTGCCGGCCGATGGCGGCACGCCGCGGCAGATCACGTCGAGTCGCCTTCCCGAGATCTATCCTCGCTACACGCCGGACGGAACAGCCATCGTGTTCCAGACCTGGGGCTCGGAGCCGCGCCGGATCTGGCGCGTGCCGCGAGAGGGCGGTCAGGCGATTCCGATCACGCCCGCACGCACCGAGCACGACGAGTACGCCGACGTGTCACCCGACGGACGATCGCTCGCCTTTGCGCGAACCGAGTCGGGGAAGGTGCGGGTCTACGTCGCGCCGATGGCCGGCGGCGAGGCGCGGCGATTGATCGATGCGGCGTCCACCACTCCGAGATGGTCGCCCGATGGACAATGGATCGCCTTCGGATCGGATCGATCGTTTGCGAGCGGAATCTGGTTGATTCGTGCCGACGGCACCGGCCAGCGCCGCCTGACGCAAACGGGAGGCTGGCCGGTGTGGTGGCCGAATGGGAAAGAGATCGGCTATCAGACGGTGACGCCCGAAGGCAACGCGCAGATCACCATCTCGCCGCTCAACGGGGGCCCGGCGCGCGCGATCAAGCAAGTGACGTTCTACGGGACGAACTATCCGTTTGACGTGTCGTCGGATGGCAGCCGGCTGGTCACGACCAACAGCCAGCATCTGAGCGATGAGATCTGGGTGCTCGAATCTGCACAGAAGAAATAGTGATCGACTGACGACACTGTAATCGTCTCTGCCTCGCGGGGGTTCTCCTCTCAACGCAACTGCACGGCCGTTCACCATTACGGCTGAAGAACTCATTTCTTACCGGCGGCAACATCTTTGCTCGTGCTGGGGGAAATGTAGTGCGGACCTTCAGGTCCGCCCCGTCCGGCAGGCCGAAAGGCCCGCACTACATGCGGTTTCCAACCACAAGGAGCTATTAAAGATGATGCGAAGAATCACGTCGGCGTGCGCCGTGGCCGCGTGCCTGGCCATCGTTGTGACGCTGCAATCGAGCGTTGCGGCGCTCGAACAGAAGGCTGACCAGAAAGTCACGAACAAAACCGCGACGAAATCGATTCCTCCAGCCACGCTCACAGGCTGTCTGCAAGCCCACGGCAGCAAGTACGTCCTGACCGATCTGCAAGGGTATGTCGGGCCGACCAGCCGCAGCTGGAAGACCGGATTCATCAAGAAGAGCCAGAAGGATATCGAGGTGGTCAGCGACTCATCCACGGTGAAGCTGAAAGATCACGTCGGCCATCAGATTACGGTGACCGGCGTCCAGGATCACCCGGTCCGCGTGAAGGCGCGTTCGATCAAGCAGCTCGCTGCATCCTGTTCGTAGCCGTCGAAGTCGGCGCCCGATCGGCATAGAATGTCGCATGGGCATCGGCGGCTCCCGGGCGGTTGCCATAGCCTCCTGCGTTGGCATCGCCATCGCCGCAGCCACGACCATCGCCGCGCGGACGGACGTAGGGGCCGAGCTTGCCTCGGCCCAAGCGACCGCCCCGCCGCTGAGCTTCAACCGCGACATCCTGCCCATCCTCAGCAACAACTGCTTTGCCTGCCACGGCCCGGACGAGAAGCAGCGTAAAACCAGATTTCACTTCGACACGCGGGAAGGCGCCTTCGCCAAGGCCGGCGTGATCGTGCCCGGCAATGCGGCCGGAAGTATTCTGATCGAACGCATCACGCACCAGGATCCGCTGCGGCGGATGCCGCCGCCCGAGTCCGGGCACACGCTCAGCAGCCCGCAGATCGAACTGGTGCGCCGGTGGATCGACGAGGGCGCGAAGTGGGATGCGCACTGGGCCTACGTGCCGCCAAAGCGGCCCGAGCTGCCCGCGGTGAGCGACGCCCAGTGGGTGCGCAACCCGATCGATCGGTTCATCCTCGCGCGTCTCGAGCGTGAAAAGCTGACGCCGTCGCCTGAGGCCGACAGGACCACCTTGCTGCGTCGCGTGACGTACGACCTCACGGGATTGCCGCCGACACCGGCCGAGATCGACGCCTTCCTCGCCGACCGATCGCCCGACGCGTACGAGAAGCGAGTCGATGCGCTGCTGCAATCGCCTCACTACGGCGAGCGCCTGGCGATGCCGTGGCTCGACGCCGCACGCTACGCCGATACGCACGGCTACCACATCGACAGCCTCCGCGGCATGTGGCCGTGGCGCGACTGGGTGATCGACGCCTTCAACCGGAACCTGCCGTTCGACCAGTTCGCGATCGAGCAACTGGCCGGCGACTTGCTCCCGAACGCCACGCGCGAGCAGAAGATTGCGTCCGGCTTCAACCGCAACCACATGATCAACTTCGAAGGCGGGGCGATCGCCGACGAGTATCAGGTCGAGTACGTCATCGATCGAGTCGAGGCCACTTCGTCGGCATTCATGGGATTGACGATGGGATGCGCGCGGTGCCACTCGCACAAGTTCGATCCGATCACGCACAAGGAGTTCTACCAGTTCTTCGCGTTCTTCAACACTGTGCCGGAACAGGGTCTCGATGGCAGGACCGGCAACGCCGCGCCGGTGCTGCAACTGACGTCACCGGATCAACAAGCGCGCCTCGACGAGCTCCGTGCGGCCATCAAGGCGGCGGAGTCGGCGCTTGAAGACGAAGTCGTGGCGCCGCTGCAGAGCGAGTGGGAAAAAACGTTCGCGGACACCGTCGCGCCGGCCAACACCGACGGGCTGACGGCGCACTACGAGCTCGATGGCAACTTCTCGGACATCTCGGGCCGGTACCAACACGGGCGCACCGTCACCGGCGATCCGACGTTCGGCGCCGGCCAGGTCGGCAATGCGGTTTCCTTCGACGGCGACACGGAAGTCAGCTTCGGCAACGTCGGCGGCTTCGACCGCGCCGACAGCTTCAGCCTCGCGGTGTGGCTCAGGGGACGCGGCAACCTGCCGATCGACATCTTCCAAAAGCTGGACGATCCCCAACACCGCCGCGGGTACGAATGGCTGTTCGACGACATCGCGCTCGTGGGGATTCAGCGATGGGCCGCGCGCTTGACGGTGACGCTGACAGCGGATTCCGCCAACGCGATTCAAATTCGCACGCGCGAGCGGCTGAAGCTCGGCGACTGGTATCACGTGACGCTGACCTACGACGGATCGGGCAAAGCCGCCGGCCTCCGGCTCTACGTGAACGGCAAGCCGAGCGAGGTCGACGTCGTGCGAGACACGCTGGCCGGTTCGATTCGGAACGATGGCGCGCTCCGCGTCGGGAGCAAGGATCTGGGGAAGCCGTTCGTCGGGCAGATCGATGACCTGCGTCTGTACAACCGCGCGCTGACGCCCGAACAGATCGAAGATCTGGCAATCCATTACCCGATTCGCGCCATCCTCTCAGGCGTGACCGGCAAGCCCTCGAAGGACGAGAATCGGCGGACGCGCGAGTATTTCCTCACGTATGCGGCGCCAGAAGCGCTGCGCGCGCGGCACGCCGAGCTGAAGACGCTTCGCCTCCAGAAGGAAGAGCTCGACAAGGCGATCCCGACCGCCATGGTGATGGCGGAGATGAAGAAGCCGCGCGACACCTTCGTGCTCGCGCGCGGCGACTATCGCAACCAGACCGAGAAAGTGCAGCCGGGCGTACCGGCCATGCTGCCGCCGCTGCCGGACGGCCCGCTCAATCGACTGACCCTGGCGAAATGGCTCGTCCAGCCCGAGCATCCGCTGACCGCGCGCGTCGCCGTCAACCGCTATTGGCAGATGTATTTCGGCGTCGGCATCGTCAAGACGCAGGAAGATTTCGGCGTCCAGGGAGAATCGCCGGTCCATCCCGAGCTGCTCGACTGGCTGGCCACCGAGTTCGTGCGCAGCGGTTGGGACGTTCGCGCGATGCAGCGGCTGATCGTCACGTCGGCGACCTACCGGCAGTCGTCGAAGGTGACGCGCGCGCTGATCGAGAAAGATCCGGAGAACCGGCTGCTGGCGCGCGGCCCACGCGGCCGCCTGCCGGCGGAAATGATCCGCGACACGGCGCTTGCGGCGAGCGGTCTGCTCAACGACGAGATCGGTGGGCCGAGCGTGTTCCCGTATCAACCGAGCGGCCTGTGGGAGGAGATGGCGTTCGGCGAAGGCTTTTCGGTTCAGTCGTACGAGCAGAGCCACGGCAAAGATCTCTACCGGCGCGGCATGTATACGTTCTGGAAGCGCACCGTTCCACCAGCGTCGCTTGCGACGTTCGATGCGCCGGATCGGGAGAAGTGCACGGCGCGCCGCGCGCAGACCAATACGCCGCTCCAGGCGCTCGCGCTCCTCAACGACCCGACGTATGTGGAAGCGTCGCGCGCGCTCGCGCAACGCGTGTTGCTCGAAGGCGGGAAAGATCAGAACGCCAGGGTGGCGTACGCGTTCCGTCTCGCGACGGCGCGCAAGCCCGTGGACAAAGAGACGAAGGTGTTGCGAGCGTTTCTCGACGCGCGGCTGGCCTCGTTCCGTCGCGACAGAAAGGCCGCGGTCAAGTTGATCAGCGTCGGAGAGTCTCCACGCGATGTCAGGCTCGACGTCGCCGAGCTCGCGGCATGGACGACGGTCGCCAGCGTGATCTTCAATCTCGATGAAACTCTGACGAAACAATGAATCGAACGAAACACGATCTCGAACTTCAACTGACCCGGCGCCAGTTGTTCGGTGTGACCGCCCAGGGCATCGGCGTCGCGGCGCTCGCGACGCTGCTCGGCCCCGAGCTGCTTGCGGCCGAGTCCGACGTGCCGCCGGCACGCGATCTCAAGACGGGAGGACTCGTCGGGCTTCCTCATTTCGCGCCGAAAGCGAAGCGCGTGATCTTCCTGCATCAGTCGGGTGGGCCGTCGCAGCTCGAGACCTTCGACTACAAGCCGAAGCTCGCGGAGTATCAGGGCACGCAGATTCCCGACTCGGTCCGCATGGGACAACGCGTCGCTCAGACGATGGGGCAGTCGTTGCTGCCGGTGGCGAAGTCCACGTTCGCGTTCGCTCGTCACGGCCAGTCGGGCACGTGGGTGAGCGAGCTGCTGCCGCACACGGCGAAGATCGTCGACGACATCACCGTCATCAAGACGATGAACACGGAGGCGATCAACCACGATCCGGCCATCACGTTCATTCAAACCGGCTTTCAGCAGCCGGGCCGTCCGAGCATGGGCGCGTGGCTCAGCTACGGGCTTGGGAGCGTCAATCAGAATCTCCCGGCGTTCGTGGTCCTGCTGTCTCAGGCTCACGCCATCAATGCCGATCAACCGCTGTTCTCACGTCTATGGGCCAGCGGATTCCTGCCCTCGAGTTATCAGGGCGTCCGGTTTCGCGCCGGGAGCGCACCGGTGCTGTATCTCGGCGATCCGCCGGGGATCACCAAGACCACGCGGCGCCAGATGCTGGATGCCGTCGCGAAGCTCGACACGATCAATCACGATGCGTACGGCGATCCGGAGATCGAGACGCGCATCGCGCAGTACGAGATGGCGTATCGCATGCAGACGTCGGTGCCGGACCTGATGGATCTCTCGAAGGAGCCCGATTCGGTCTTCGAGATGTACGGTCCGGAATCGCGGAAGCCGGGCACCTACGCGGCCAACTGTCTGCTGGCGCGGCGGCTCGCGGAGCGCAACGTCCGATTCATCCAGCTCTATCACCGCGGCTGGGATCAGCACAAGGATCTGCCGCGCGATCTGGCGTTGCAGTGCAAGGGCACGGATCAACCGACCGCGGCGCTCATCACGGACCTGAAGCAACGCGGCCTGCTCGACGACACGCTGGTCGTCTGGGGTGGAGAGTTCGGGCGGACGGTCTTCAGCCAGGGCAAGCTGACCGACGTGAACTACGGGCGCGATCATCATCCGCGAAACTTCTGCATGTGGGTGGCGGGCGGCGGCATGAAGCGCGGCTTCGTGCTGGGCGAGACCGACGACTTCAGCTACAACATCGTGTCCGATCCGGTCTCCGTCTACGATTTGCAGGCGACGATCCTGCACGCGCTCGGCATCGACCACAAGAAACTGACCTACCGCTTTCAAGGGCGCGACTTCCGCTTGACCGACGTCCACGGGGAGGTGGCCACGAAGATCCTCATGTAACGCGGCCTTCGCCTCTCTTTCTCTCCAGCCTCCCCCGCGACAACGCGGTCTGACCAGTCCGCACTCCAGCCTCCAGGACTGTCCGTAAGCACGTGTGCCTCAGCAATCCGGTCTGACCAGTTCGGTTTGAACCGCTGCTACGTATATGAGGGGTATACGAAGAGGTGGAATATGATGACTGGCCCGAAACGTCCTCTCGTCGCACTCATCGGCTTCGCCATCGCCGCAGCGGTTCTGACCGCCCCTGGCGTCGTGCAGGCTTCCGACCCGGTCTCGCAGAAAGTCTGGGAGGACCGCGGACCGATTCCCGATCTCGATCTCTATTGGGGCAACGCGAGCGCCGAGCGTGCGCCCGTGGGACCGTTCACGTTCCTTGGCGAAGACCTCGCGGCCACGAATCCCAAGGCGCATCTCCGAGATGCCAGGGGCGTGCACTGGGGCGCGAAGTGGGATGAGGAAGTGCGGGCGGAAGTCGCCGCCACGCGGCTCGCGTGGGCCATGGGTCTAGGCGTGGAGGAAACCTATTACGTCGAAACCGGCACGATCATCTTTCCAAATGGAAAACCGTCGTTTCAACGGCTCGGGCCCTTCATCGATAGCAGCGGCAGATTCAGATCTCCGGCCCGCTTCGAGCGGCGCGGCGGGGAATACTCGTCGAAGGGTCCCTGGCCGTTTGGCAAGAACCCATTGATGCATGAAAACGGGTATTCCGTTCTTGTGTTGATGAACGTCGTCATGGGCAACTGGGACGCGAAAGACGACAACAACAAGATCCTGGAAGTGAAAACTCTCACCGGGACAACCGACTGGTACCTGATCGGAGATTACGGCGCGTGCTTCGGCAAGATGGGCGGACATTTTTCTCATTCAAAGTACAAGCTGGCGGATTTCGCCAAGAATCCTCCGGTGATTACGACGGTGAGCGGCGGCATGGTGCACCTGGGGTACAAAGGACAAAACGAACATTTCAATACGTCAGTGCCGCTTGAAGGCGCGCAATTTTTCGCGGACAGGGCGGCTCAGCTCAGTCTGAAGCAGGTGGAAGACGCGTTTCGCGCGGCCCACGCGACCGAATCCGATGTGCATGGGTTCGCCCGCGCGGTCTACGACAGACTCCAGCAGGTGGTGACGGCGGTGCACCATGGCTCCTAGAACCTGGCGGCTCACACGCGGCCTGCTCGCGATCGTCCTGATGCTCGGCTTCTACGCCTTGGCGATCAGCGTCGCGTTGGGTCTGCTCGCGGTCGCGTACGTCCAGGTTGTCTACCTGCAGGCACGCATGTTCAACCTGATTGTGTTCTGCGTCGTGGCGGCGTTGGCGATCCGGTGGTCGCGAGCGTCATTCGCACAACCATGACCGGGGGGATGTCGGGCATGTCGTGCCAGCGGACGCCGGCTTTGCGTTCATCCGCTGGAAGCGAGGGCTCTTCGATCCCGTCAACAACGAAGCCGGCCTCGAACCCGAATTGGAAGAGCGTGCTAATGGGGCGATGGAAGAACCACTGAGGCTCGGGTTGTCCGATGATGCCCTCGGTCTTTCGGGCGGACGGCGAGAGATAGGATGACACCTTGACGCCGGAGAGCATGACGTGCCGGCCTGCCTGCTCTTCGTAGGTCTCAGCAAAGCGCTGGATTGCCGCGGAATGGAAGCATGGATGGGTGACTGAGAACACGAAGGCTCCGCCCGGCTTGAGCAATCGCGAGAGGCTCGCGAACAGCGGGCCGATTTCGGGCATGTCCATGAGGGCCATCGTGCAAACGGCCTTGTTGAATTTGCTCGATCCAAGAGACATGAGGGCTTCAGCGTTCCCGGCGTCGACGACGTGGTAGTCGATCGCCGCATTGCTGGACGTGCGCTCGCGAGCGCGCGCGATGAATTCCGCGCTGTAGTCGAACGCGACCACACGCGCCCCGAGCTCCGCCATCCGCCTGGCGAATCGTCCTGCGCCGCAAGCGGCGTCGAGGATCGTGTCGCCGGCCACGACGTCCAGGAGCCGTTCCGTGGCAGGCTCGATCAACACCGTCTGGAACACGTTGCCGTCACCGATCCGGTCGTCCCACCAGCGGGCGTTCGCGTCCCATATCCGGCGATTCTCGTCAGCCTGTTCGGGGAACTCGGCATTCCGGCGCTTGATGGTCATGTCTTGATCCTACGGCGTATTCCGCAGCGCGCAATGCTCAGCGGCCGAAGCGCGCTCGAAACGCGAGGTAGGCGAAGATGATGAGGAGGATGAGGAGCGCGATCCGCGCAACGCCCATCAAGCGCGTATGAGCGACGTGCCGCGTCCCTGTCGGCTTAATGCCGGTGACGGCGGCAAACCCGGCGACCAGAACTGCGAGAGTGAGCCAGACGAGCCAGGTCATGCGGCAATGATCTCACCGTTTCAAGCCGAGCACCTGAATTCGTCCGTACTGTGCCTACAGACACTTCACCACGCGCCCCTGCGTCCCGCGCACGAGCGCGAAGGTCCCGATCGTCTGATTGGTGTCCGTCTGTTGAATCGTCAGCGTCATCGAATTGGAGCTGACCGAACCTGTGTACAGAGCGGGATGGGGATCGATCGTCTCGTCCACGCGAATGGGTCCACCGTGCTCGCGCACGAACGTGCCGGCGACGCTGAACTGATCGTGCGCATCAATCATGATCGGATTCGGCACGTCACCATGGGCGCAATCGAGCTCCAGATGCACTGACGATTCCGTGATCGTCATTGCGATGTGGTCACCGCCCCACACGCCCGCCGTCAGCGGCGATGGGCCGAGACTTCCGCAAGCGATGGCGAGCGTGGCGACGAGCATCGGGGCCAGAACACGCATCTGTATTAGTGTGCCAGATTCACGCTGGGTACTCACCTTGCACAGTTTCACAGGCGCTGCACGATTTGACAGCCTCTTCGCCTTGTGCGTTTGCTGGCTTGTCACTACAGTGCGGAGACGAACTTTATGAAATTCAAACGCCTGCGTTTTCGCGCTGCAGTCATGTTCGTGCTCACGGCCGCGACCGCATTGGTGGCAGTCGGCCTGACAGCCGTTCCGTTCCAAGGCCCGCCTGACCAGACTCCTTCCGCGACCGAACGCTTTCATGGCCGCGACGTCGTTGCGAGCGAAGTGCTCGTCGCGTTTCGGCAGTCTCCCAACTTTGCCTCGCTCCGCGCCGACATCGACGCCGACGGCGACGGGTTCGTCGGGTCCGGTCGCGTGTGGCGCGCCAGATCCCGTAGCAAGAATGTCGCCGCGCTCATCGCGCTCCTTTCGGCGCGCCGCGAGGTCCAGTACGTCGAG
>Ga0075436_100003456_pt1 | contig 10830 bp, 10 predicted proteins | sample RhiMethybrSRZTD5_FD_75303 | JGI IMG/M metagenome (GOLD analysis project Ga0075436, IMG submission 75303) | Populus rhizosphere microbial communities from Tennessee, USA - Rhizosphere MetaG P. TD hybrid SRZTD5 | ecosystem: Host-associated > Plants > Roots > Rhizosphere > Soil | place: USA... | reverse complement strand
CGCTCGATTCGACCATCGCCCGGCAACTTTCCCTGTGCCAATCAGCCCGCCCGCGTGCGCTCAGCTCGCCGTGCATTCGGTCGGCGAGCTGAGCGAGAAAGCGCGTGTCGTTGACCGCGTAACGCAATTGGTTTTCGCTGAGCGGCCGGCGCGACCAATCGGATTTCTGGCCTGCTTTGCCGATCGTGATGTCAAAATATCGCTCGATCAACGCGGTCAGCCCGATCTTTTCGAACCCGAGCAGTTGCGCCGCAATCATCGTATCGAAAACTTCACGGCGCGGTCTAAAGCCCATCGACGATCGCATCATGCGCAGATCGTAGTCGCCGCCGTGGAGAATCAACGGCTTGTCGGCCAAGGCTTCCAATAGTCCGTTCAGGTCCAACCCGCAAAGCGGGTCGACGAGATAGTGCGCGCCAGCCAACGAGAGCTGGACCAAACAAACCTTTTCGAAGTAGTTGTGCAGACTATCCGCCTCGGTGTCCACCGCGACCCTTTCGGCAGCGCCGATGCGCTGGATCAGCCTTTCCGTTGCGGTGCGCTCTCGAACATAAACGTACTCCTCGGGCTCCGGCGTATTCAAATATTCGATCTCCTTCATTAGAGCTCAGTTATTACATTGAACCCTTGGACCACAGGATCAAGAGCTGACCATTGATCTAAACGGATCCAGACGCAGTTGAATGGTACGGTGAAAACAGAGTTAAAGAATCGAACCTGAAGATCACGTACCAACGGCGACGGCTGAGGGGGGGGACGGCCGGCTTGGACGTGGACTTTTCAAAGGATAAGCGAGAAAGATGAAAGCAATAGTCAGCAGTCTTTAGTCTTGCCGCTAAGAAATCTTTCAAAATTGTCCAATAGTAGACAGCCAGACCTTCTGAGTCGGCCTATAGTTTTCTACTGGTCCTAAAAATGGTGGGCTCAACAATAAGGAGGTCTTCGATGGCGGCCATTGCTCCCCCTTTGGCAATCATTCTTGCTCTGGCTATTGTTTTCTATCTTGCAAAGTGGAGCGTGTACAGACACAAGTAAAATTGGTTCGTTCCGATGGCGCTGTTCCTTAACACCTAAGGAGATTCGAAGTTCAAAATCAGGGAAGCTTTGATAGCCTTTCCTGTTTCTAACATATATAAGAGATGCATATAGAATAGGCTGTCAAAACAAAGGTTCAGGAGGGAACTATGACGAAGAGAATTTTAGGCCGTGGTCTCATGATCATCATGATTTTTGGAGTGTTTGCGCTGGGTTTTCTTGTTGGAACGGTGAATCAGCGCTACGCTGATGCGCAAAAAATCCCCGGTGTGGGAGACGTTTTGGACAAGGCCGGTAAGTCGGGAGGCTCTCTGGGTTCGGTGGCGCAGCTCGGCTCGTCGATCTCGGAGATGCAGACCCATGTCAACGGGCTGCAGAAAAATCTTGAGACGCTGAAAACAGTGCAATCGGCGTTGGGCGGCGGAAAATAGTCGCAGTTTCCAGCGAACCAGCAAACTGCAGATCTGCATCGCAGACCCTACTGTTTTCGGATTAAAAAATGAAGCAGAGGTATGCCTTGTGATCCACACTGGTAAAAACAACGCGCGGACTTTCATGGGGCTGCGCCTAACCGTGCGGCTAAATGCGGACCGATTTGTGAATCTTACTATCCCGGGCGTTTGAGTAGTTGATTACGGCCAGGATAAAAAAGTCCGGTCAGCGCCAGGTTGAGTGCTAAACTGAGCGCTGCCAGGGCCATGGACTCTTGTACCCCAGGGGCGTTTAGCACTCCCTGCTGGCGAAAAACTTCGAGGGAAACGAGGAGCACGCCGATGCCGACTTCACCATGATGACGCGTTTCATCGGGTCCCATTGTCGCTACCTCTGAATGTGAATCAAACGACTATATTTGCTGGTGCAATCGCGTGGCAAGAAGTTGGGGAGATAAAACATTAAAGCTCGGGCTTGGCCGAGCTGGGCGACATAGGTAACTTCGAAATTGCTTTAGAAAGGATTGAATGGTACATTCGGGCTAATTTTAAAACTTTGTCGAGGCACAGGCCGAAATTTCCTTTTGATACCGGTGAAATCCGGTCCGACTATCCTCTCCTTAAAACTTCACGAAGTGAAATCTTCCGATTCGATCCCGCAAGATTATCTGCGCGCCAGAGAGAAAATGGTTGAAGAGCAGATTGCTGCTCGTGGGGTTACAAACCCTCGTCTACTGGCGGCGATGCGCAAGATTCCGCGACATCTATTTGTGGATCCGGGGTTGCTGCAGCGCGCCTACGACGACAGTTCATTGCCGATTGGTCAAAAGCAAACTCTCTCCCAGCCCTATATGGCTGCGCGGATGACGGAAGCGCTGGAGCTCTCCGGTGAAGAAAGGGTTTTGGAAATCGGCACCGGTTCCGGTTACCAGACCGCGCTGCTCGCCGAGCTCAGCTTTAATGTCTTTTCCGTAGAAAAGATTCGGACGCTGGCTACGAAGGCGCGTGAGCTTTTGGATCGGCTTCAGTATCACAATGTTGCTATTCAGGTGGGCGACGGCACCATTGGCTGGCCCGAGCACTCACCCTTTGATGCAATAATGGTCACGGCGGGGGCGCCGGATCTGCCGCGTCCGCTACTTAAGCAACTCGCCCTCGATGGCCGGTTGGTCATACCGGTGGGCGACGAACAGGCGCAGGTGCTCGTCCGGGTCACGCGTCGCGCTTCGAAGTTCGAAGAGGAGCAACTCGGGGATTGTCGGTTCGTCAAATTGTGGGGGAAATTCGGTTGGCAAGAATAGGCGACAAGCGCTGCGTCCGACCCCTGCTTGTTTTTGTTTTCTTTTCTGTGGCGGGTTGCGCTTCGCAGACAACGATTTCCAAACCAACACCTCAGGGAACCTATCATGTAGTTACACCGGGGGAGACTTTGTTTCGGATCGGCAAAGCCTACGGTCTTACCTACCAGGAACTGGCTCGTGTTAACGGAATCAAAGACGCCGGGCAGATCCGCGTCGGCCAACGGATTTTTATACCGGGGGCGACCCATCCACTCCCCGTGGAAACGATCACGCCCGCGGAGCCGGCGCCGGTAGCGCCAGTTTCACCTGAGCCGGGGTTCGAGACATTTCTCTGGCCGGTAAACGGGACGATCAACTCGGGATTTGGACCTCGAGGCTCGACTTTCCACGACGGCATAGACATCGCCGCCCCGGAAGGCACACCCATCCTGGCGATTGAGGCCGGCGAGGTTATCTACAGCGATCAATTGCGCGGATATGGAAATATGGTGATCGTGCGCCATGCGGGGGGAATCGTCTCGGTCTATGCCCATAACGAAGCCAACTTGGTGCGCGAAGGACAGGCGGTGGCTCGAGGGGAAGTTGTGGCCAGAGTGGGGAGCACGGGAAGGGTCAGCGGGCCTCATCTCCATTTCGAGATTCGTAGAAACAATGCCGCGCAGGATCCGTTGCGTTACTTACCTCAATTGTGTTGTGTAACAGCATCGGATAACGTGTCACCGAAAAATTAAAGCCAAGGGATTGCGCGATGAAGGAATTAGCCAAAATCAGAAACGACGTGGTCGGAAGTTTGTTGCGGCCGCCGTCCCTCAAAGAGGCGCGCATGCGTTACGATGAGGGAAAAATGACTATCGAAGAGCTGCGCGAGGCGGAAGATCGAGAAATCCGCGTTGCCGTTCGCTTTCAAGAGGACTTGGGGCTGGCCGTGATCACGGACGGCGAGTATCGCCGGCTCAACTTTCAGGATAGCTTCGGCGAATCGGTTTTGGGATATGACGCCGGGAAAGCGAGTCTGAAATTCTACGAGCAGCGCGTTGAAGGCTCGAACCCTCTGCAGCGCTGGGAAATTCCGATTCGTGGCGAGGAAAAAGGTACGGCGGTTTCACAAAGACGACCGGTCGTCGAACGATTGCGTTTAGTTCGAAATATGCCGTTGGACGAGTACCGCTTTGTCAGCCGGGCGGCAGAGCAACCGGCGAAGGTGACGCTCATCGGTCCGGATCGAATTTCTCAAAGATTCGACTGGCAGAATTCGAAAACGGTATATCCAAACATGGACGATTTCGTGGCCGATGTCGTCAAGATCCAGAGAGAGATGATTCGTGGACTCGTCGAAGCGGGCTGTCGTTACGTTCAAATCGATGCGCCGGGTTACACGGCTTACGTTGACCCGCCTTCCCTGCAAGCGATGCGAGACCGGGGGGAAGATCCCAAAGAGAACTTCAACCGATCCCTAGAGGCGGACAACCAAGTTCTGGAAGGATTCGACAATACTACTTTCGGCATCCATCTCTGTCGCGGCAATCAGCGCAGCATGTGGCACCGGGAAGGAAGCTATGACGACATTGCCGAGCGGCTGCTCAACGAGCTCAATCACGACCGTTTTCTGTTCGAGTACGACACCCCGAGGGCCGGCGGTTTCGAACCCCTGCGATTTCTCCCCAAAGGTAAAGTCGTGGTGTTGGGCCTGGTCAGCACGAAGGTGCCGCAGTTGGAAAAGATCGACGACTTAAAGCGCCGCATCGACGATGCCAGTAAATATGCGCCGCTGGAGCAGTTGGCCATCAGCCCGCAGTGTGGCTTTTCATCGGACGTGGTCGGCAATCTGATCAGCGACGACGACCAAAAGAGAAAATTAGAAATCGTCGTCGAGACCGCACGGCAAGTCTGGGGCTGATCCTCGCTTTGCTCGGAATTGCAGATGTCTAATTTCAGATCTCAGATTGACATCGGACGTTTCAGATTTTGGAATTTGCGATCGGCAAATAAGCCAGCTTATTCTTGCCGGTTTGTGGCGGTTGTGATAGCTGACAGCCATGGAACAAGACATCGCGAGCATTCGTCAAGCCATTCGAGACATCCCCGATTTTCCCAAGCCCGGCATTGTTTTCAGGGATATCACGCCGTTGTTGAGCAACGGCCCGCTGTTCAGAAAGACCATTGACATTTTTGCCGCGCGCTATCGATCCCAGAAGGTTGATACGGTTCTGGGCATCGAGTCGCGCGGTTTTATCATCGGCTCGGCGCTGGCCTATGCACTCGGCGCCGGATTCTCCATCGTGCGCAAGCCGGGGAAACTACCCTATGAAACGCACAAAGCGAGCTATGCGCTCGAATACGGCACCGATACCCTCGAGATTCATAGCGATGGATTGCCCAATCATGCCCGTGTGGTTATTGCCGATGATTTGATCGCCACCGGGGGCACAGCGGCGGCCACGGCGGAATTGGTTTCCCAGCTCGGAGGGACGGTTGTGGAATGTGCTTTTGTGATCGAGCTGGCCTTTTTAAAGGGCAGAGAAAAACTTAAACCTTATGGAGTCTTTTCACTGGTCCGCTACGACTCTGAATAATCGCCGAAAAGGATAGCTCTAACGCCAAGTTACTTCCTTGACATCCCCTGGTAATGGTCTATATGTTAGGTAGATTTTAAGTTGCATCAATTCCGCGCATGGCGCTACCCCGGCGCAGTCTCGGACGAAAAGAATGAAACGAATCGAAGAAATGTCGCTTTGGGAGCGGCTATACTTTCCCGAGGTCATCCGCGGCCTCACGGTTACGGGATATCGCTTCTGGCGTAACCTCATTGTGCACACGCTCCACAAGCTCGGCCTAGCCCGCAAGCTTCAAGCGGCGATTACCGTCCAGTATCCCGATGAAAGAGCGCCGTATCCTGATACTTTCCGGGGCCGACACCGCTTGACCTTGAAAGATGACGGCTTGGTTCAATGCACGGCTTGCTTTTTGTGCGCGACTGCCTGTCCTGCCGAGTGCATTTACATCGAGGCGGGTGAGTATCCGGACAATCCCGTCGAAAAATATCCGATACGCTACGAGATCGATACCTTGCGATGTATCTACTGCGGATTTTGTGTGGAAGCTTGCCCTTGCGATGCGATTCGTATGGATACGGGAACACACCCAGGTAATCTAGGCTTTAGTCGCAAAGATTTCGTCGAGAACAAGGAAGTCCTGATGCAACGATCGCGTGAATTAGCGGAAAAGGGAAAAGAAGGACTGTACGAAGAATACGTCAAACCTTACCGTCATGTTTAACGGCTTTCGGGACTACTGAAAGTCCGCATCCAAGGGGGATAAAAATGTCGAACTCCGATAGTCAAAACGGATCGAAGCCTAACGGAATAACCACTCAGCCGCTTCCAGCTTCACAAAAGGCCTACGTCCACAGTCATGAGCATCCTGACATCGGCGTCCCGATGCGTGCCATTACGTTGTCCGGCGATCGCGCGGGCAACGGTCATGCGAATGTTCCTGTCATGGTTTACGACACTTCCGGGCCATACACCGACCCGAGCGTAGAAACCGATATCCGCTTGGGACTCAGGCCGCTGCGCTTGGAGTGGATCAAAGCTCGCGGCGATGTGGAGGAAATCCCGGGTCGCGGCTACGCCGACGGCAATGGGAAGAACGGTTCGCACACCGAACGATTCCCTGAAACCTCCCGGCGTCCGGTGCTGCGCGCCAAGGTTGGTTGTAACGTTTCCCAGATGCACTACGCGAAAAAAGGGATCATCACCCCGGAGATGGAGTACATCGCTATTCGCGAGAACATCGGCCGCCAGAAGGCTCTTGAAAATGGCGCCAATGGCAACCCGCGAACGACCACCGGAAACAGTTTCGGCGCAGCGATTCCTAAATTCGTCACAGCGGAATTCGTCCGCGATGAAGTGGCGCGGGGCCGGGCGATTATACCCGCCAATGTTAACCATCCGGAAAGCGAGCCGATGATCATCGGCCGCAACTTCCTGGTGAAGATCAACGCCAATATCGGCAACTCCGCCGTCGCTTCGTCGGTGGAAGAAGAGGTCGAGAAGATGATCTGGGCCACCCGTTGGGGCTCGGATACCGTCATGGATCTTTCAACGGGCGATGATATTCACGAGACGCGCGAATGGATCCTGCGCAATTCGCCGGTGCCCATCGGAACCGTGCCGATTTATCAAGCCCTGGAAAAGGTCAGCGGCAAAGCCGAAGAGCTTACCTGGGAGATATATCGTGATACGCTTCTCGAGCAGGCCGAGCAGGGAGTCTCTTACTTTACCATTCACGCCGGCGTGTTGCTGCGCTATGTGCCGCTGACGGCGAAAAGGATTACCGGCATCGTTTCCCGCGGCGGCTCGATCTTGGCAAAGTGGTGCCTTGCCCACCACAAAGAGAATTTCCTCTACACCCATTTCGAAGACATCTGCGAGATCATGAAGGCGTACGATGTTTCATTCTCACTGGGTGACGGTCTGCGGCCGGGATGCATCGCCGACGCCAACGATGAAGCGCAATTTGGCGAGCTGGAGACACTCGGTGAGTTGACCAAGATCGCCTGGAAGCACGATGTGCAGGTAATGATCGAGGGGCCGGGACACGTACCGATGCACTTGATTCATGAGAACATGACTAAACAGTTGGAAGCGTGCCATGAGGCGCCGTTCTATACCTTGGGGCCCCTGACCACCGATATCGCGCCCGGTTATGATCACATCACCAGCGCCATCGGCGCGGCGATGATCGGCTGGTACGGCACGGCGATGCTTTGTTACGTAACGCCCAAGGAGCACCTTGGACTGCCGGACAAGAAAGATGTGAAGGACGGTGTCATCGCCTACAAGATCGCCGCCCATGCGGCGGATTTGGCGAAGGGTCACCCGGGCGCGCAACTGCGCGACGACGCTCTAAGCCGCGCGCGTTTCGAATTTCGTTGGGAGGATCAGTTCAACCTGAGCTTGGATCCCGACACGGCGCGCGAATTTCACGACGAGACGTTGCCGGCGCAGGGGGCCAAAGTGGCTCATTTCTGCTCCATGTGCGGCCCGCATTTTTGCTCCATGAAAATCACTCAGGACGTGCGCGAGTACGCGGCGCAAAAAGGCATCGAGGAGCAGGCGGCGTTGGCAATCGGCATGGAGGAAAAAGCCGAGGAGTTCAAAAAGAGCGGCGCAAAGATTTATCAGGAGGTGACTTCTCCGAGTGCCGGCGGGACCGAACAGCCAGCCTATCGAGCCGCGCCGAAAGAGTAATAGCAGAACGGTTAACGTTCACGGGCAGCAACGGCCTTACTTCGGTAGAATCGAAGTAAGGCCTTTTTTTTCGGCCATGCTTTTTAATCCCGCTTAGGAAAAAACGGGCAAGAAAGGGTTTCGCTCCAGATGACGTTAGGAGTTCTACAACGCATTTCTAAACCACCACACTAACGGAACTCTGCGCCCCATATTTCTTTGAGAAAACCGCTCTTCTGCAACTGTTCGGCAAAGCTGTTGTCAAAAAGCTCCGCCGGTTTCTTGCGTACGTTCGTGCCGCTCTCACGCGCTACTTCCATGGCTTCCGCCAGCGCATTGGCCGGGACGAGCATCGATCGGTTGATCAACGATATCGCATAGGCGTCGTAGGCCGATTGCAGAATATCCGATTCAGAGATCTTCAGCACTTTGCTGAGCGCGGCCTTCGCCTTGTCCGGATTCTTCTCTACGAAATAGACCGACTCCGCCATCGCCGCCACGAAACGCTGCACCAGTTGCGGTCGTTCCTTCAGGGTTTTGGAGTTCGTATGCACAGAGCTATATATGAAAGGTAGATTGAGATCCTTAAGATTGTAAATATTGTTGAGGCCGTCCTTCCTTCCGCGCGCGTCCAACGGGGGTGTGACCGGCGCTGCTTCAATAATGCCTCCCATCATCGCATTGTATCGTTCCGATTGGCTGCCACCAATGGGCCGGATGGTGACTTCAGCCGGACTGAGGTTGTGTCTCTTCAGCAGAGCCTTCATCAGGCGGTCATCCAAATCCCCTGCTTTAGAGACCCCGATGTTCTTTCCCTTGAGATCCTCCAGCCGCTTGATGTCTTTATGAGCCAAGAGCACGTAGGGCAATCCCACAAGGGGTGATGCCACCAACTTGCCATCGACGCCGCTGGCTAATCCGGGAATCGTGCCGTCGGCCGCGCAATAGAGAAATTGGACCTCATCAGCCGCCAAAGCAGCGAGGTTCATAGCGCTGCCGCTAATAAATTTGTTATCGACCTTGAGGCCGTATTTGTCAAAAAGGCCGTTGTCCATGGCGGTATAGAGGTGAATGAATCCGCCGGAGACCGCGCATGTCGCAACATGCACAGTCGTCGGCGCTTCGCCGACCTTGGCCAGATAAGGATTGGCGCTTGCCGCCTCAGCCACAATCAACGCCCACAGCGCCAGTAACCAAGATGAAACAGTTGGGCATTTACTCGCGCTAATTTTTTTCATTTTTGTCTCCTCCAAATTTTCGCTTCAGTGGGTCGGCCAAATAGAGTCGGCGGGCAAGCTAAATTATGCACCAACCAGCGCCGGTATAACGGCTTTGAGGCCACACTGTCAATTTGAAAGCACACTTGGGCTTTGAGTCTTGAAACCGTGGGAGGAGCAAGCCCGCTCCGGTGGCGGGCAATGGGGCCCCTGCTTGATGGCTTTGCCCCGGTTAGTTTTTGGTATGGGAGTATTGACGCCTCTCGCCCTCGGTTGGTTATCCAGGCGCGTCCTGACGGACAATCAGCGTCGAAAGCAATCCTCTCGATCGTGAAAGATTGAGAAGCTTATCGATTCGGTAACGAAGATTATCGAGGTTTTGGGTGGAGGATTACTCGCGCGGCAGGGCAATCATGGCGGGGCCGGGTAGGCCAAATCCGCAGCGTGATAACAGGTACCGATCAAATTCCTGGTCCGTGGAAAACTTGAAGCGAACCGCGCCATTTTGATGCCAGAGTTCTTTGGACGGAACTTGGCATTGGCTGCAAGCGATCCCTTTTTCGCAATCGGTGGCCGGCGTTCCGGTAGTGATCGTCGCGGTGTTGCCCATTCTCGGGTCAGTGCCCCGAGCATTGGCGCGTACGACTACGCCTTTACCGACGTAATTGACGCCGGGGAACTTGCGCGCCGCTCGATCGGGATTGAGGTCCACCGCGGTTTCGGAGAATACGCCGCCGAGGATCTCACGAGTTTTGGCGTCAAATTCGACTTGTTCGCCGGTTGGGAGCGTGACAACGTAGCGCGCGCCCGAGCCAACAATCGCTGGCAAATAGTTTCTCGGAAAAAAATGGAAGATGCTGTTCATGAGCCCGCTGAGTCTAAACTGTTTGTCCCGGGACGGTGCCCAATCCGAGATAAATAGCTGAATATCCTGTCGCGCCCGGTCGTCAAAGCGAAATTGGAAATCCCTGGTGAAAAGCAAATTCTTTCCGATGTCATAACGGGGAGGAAGGATCCCGTTGCCGCCGCGGTTTGAAAATTCAAAGCCGACGATTTGGCCTTGCCGATCTTTTCGGTATTGCCATCCGGCGTGGATCGATGCGTAGGGCGACCTTTCCATCAGCACCGTATCGTAAGCGATTTTGGAAGAAGCCAATTCTTTTCCCGGCGCGCCGACAATGGATTCTGGTAAGCGTTCGATCCGCTTTGATTCGATTGAAAGCTTTGGGTCTTTACTGCGTTGCTGGTCAATTTGGGTTGATTCCGACTTGGTCTGCGCATCACTCTTGCCGGTGGACTCCGCTTTTTCGGCTTCAGACGCACGCTGAGGTGCCGGCCCAACCGGACCTGTCCTGCAGCTCTGTTGAAAAGCCACTAGTACTAAGAACAAAAATGTATAGTGTCGAGTCAGTCGGGCAACCATTTTGTGCTTCCCAGACAATAGAAGAGAGGTCAAGGGTTTGAAATCGCCATGTTGCAGGCCATCCTGTATCTCCGCTTTACCGGGCTTGATCATCAAAGGCAACGTCCATGCCAAGCCCAAGGGTAGATTTTTGAGCCTTGGTGCTCGGCACAAGTATGAAGTTTTCCTGAAGAACTTTCTAGGGCTGCCAAA
>Ga0075436_100003454_pt1 | contig 10832 bp, 9 predicted proteins | sample RhiMethybrSRZTD5_FD_75303 | JGI IMG/M metagenome (GOLD analysis project Ga0075436, IMG submission 75303) | Populus rhizosphere microbial communities from Tennessee, USA - Rhizosphere MetaG P. TD hybrid SRZTD5 | ecosystem: Host-associated > Plants > Roots > Rhizosphere > Soil | place: USA... | reverse complement strand
GTGGAGCAGCGCGCTCTTGCGGTGCACGAGGATCTCCGCGATCTGCCCGGCGGCGCTGGCGACGATCGGAACGCGGGCGGCCGCATATTCGAAGATCTTGAGCGGCGAGAAGTAGAACGTCGGTAAGTCCGGGTAGGGCGCGACCCCCACGTCCATCTCGGCCAGATAGCGCGGCACCTCCTCGTGGGCCACCGCCCCCGTGATGGTCACGCGGTCGGGTTGAGGACATTCGCGTGCGAACCGTTCCAGCACGCCGCGCAGCGGTCCGTCGCCCACGACGAGGAGCCGATACCCGGGATGGAGCGCGAGCAGGCAGCCGAGTGCGGCGACGAGGGCCTCGACGCCGTGCCATGGCTTCAGGCTCCCGAGGAAACCGATCACGAAATCACCGTCGGTCGGACCGTCGTCCGGGCGCACGTTGCAGTCGAAGAACTCCCGCCCGACACCGCACGGGATCACCCGCACGCGACGGGCCGGGCATCCCCGGTCCCGGACGTAGGCGGCCAGGGCGTTAGACGGGACGATCACCCGATCGGGTTGGCGGAGCAGGATGCGCTCGAGGGCGTGGGCGGTCGCCGCATTCGAGAGACGGCGGTACGCCTCCTGCTGCGTGGCGAGTGGCGCATTCACCTCGAGGAGGAATGGGATGCGGTGGCGGCGCGCGAAGCGGAGACCGGCGTGCGACCAGAGAGAATACCGCTCGTAGACCAGCTCGATGGGCCACCGGGCATGCAGCCGCTCGAGGTGCTCGAGCAGGCACCCGTTCAGGAGGAGCGCATGCACCTCCGAGGCCTGGGTGGCCGCAACAGCACCTCCACCGTCGATCCGGGCCGTCAGACGGCGGAGCCTGGGGAGGAGGTCGTCGGTGTCGATGTCGACCGACTCGCAGTGGAGCCCGGGACCGTCCGCTGGTCGCGGGCTGAACAGCTTGACCTCCGCGGCCCGCGCGACGAGCGCATTCACGAGCTCCCGGACGTGGGTCGCTGCGCCGTTCGCTCCGGTGGGGGCGACGCCACGGTCGGCCGAGACGTAGGCGATGCGCACCTATCCCTGCTCCGCGATGCCGAGGAGGCGCTGCGCGCGCCGCGTGATCCGACGAAGGCCGCCGAAATCGATCGAGCCAGGCGATGGTGCGCCGCTCATGAGGCCAGCGCTCATCGCTTCGATCAGCCTCTCCGGATTGAGATCAGCCATATCGATCGTGCGCACTAGGCCACGTTCCTCCAGGGCATGCGCCCGCAACCACTGCTCCCGCCGGGGGAACACCCGAGGGACCACCACCGCGGCCTTCTGGTGAGCGAGGACCTCGGCGACGGTGTTGTAGCCAGCCATCGACACCGTCACGGATGCGAGCGGGAGGAAGCTCACTAGGTCGGGTCGGAAGTCGTAGAGCACGACGTCACCGCACGGCAGTAACCGCTGCTTCAGGTCGTTGCGCTGCGCGGGTGGCATGTCGGGGCCGAGGCAAACGACGCTCTTCAGACCCTGGTGCGGCAGCTTCCCCACGGCGTCCGCATAGGTCCTGAGAAGCGGGTATCCGTCTTCGCCGCCGCCCGCGCTCGCGATGCTGAGCGGGGCGCCGGAGAGTCGGAGCTCCTGCGCGATCGCGGCGGCCGCTTCGTCTGACGCGTGCTGCACGATGTAGCCGCAGAAGCGTGTCTTCTGTACAACCGCGGGAGGGAACTCGTAGAGGCGGGTGGGGTCGAAGAGCTCCTGCCAGCCCACCACCCAGATCTCGTCGTAGGAGCGCTCGAGGAGCTCGTAGACGCCCCATTCCCGCCACCGCGGCACGATCTCCTCGGGCGTGTCGAGCACGTCGCGCAGCGTGAGCACGATGCGCGTCTGCGGGCGATGCGCGCGCAGGAAGTCGAGGGTGGGGAGGAGCTCACCGTCGACCCCCCGAGGCACGTTGTCGACGACGAGCAGGTGGGGATCGAAGCTCTTGGCGATCGCCTTGATGAGATTTTCGCGCAGACGGCGTACCCGGTTGAAGCTGATGCGAAGATGACGTGACCGGTACGCGTCGGGGCCGATCTTCTTCACCGCCGGCAGCTTGACGAAATCGATGCCGGCCGGCGTCTCGAACGCATAGGCGGCCTCGAGGCCGGTCATGATGAGGACCGACGTCTCGGGCAGATGGTGGCGCAGGTGGGACGCGATCGTCAGGCTCCGGCGGAAGTGCCCGAGGCCGAAGGTATCGTGCGAGTAGAAGAGCAGTCGGATGGCGCCCATCTGCTCTCAGCTCCTCCCCGATGTGGTGACGGCGCAGACGTTGTCTCTGCAGACGGGCGTGAGATCGTTCCGGCAGGCCGACACGTCGATGCAAGGGACGCGCCTGCGACATCCCCCCTCGAGGAACGCCTTCAGCTGCTGACGCATCCGCTTGTTCACCGCCGCCTGTCCGCCGCCGGCCTCGCAGGGACAGCAGCCGACCTGATTGGAGAGTCCGCAGTCCTCGTCCTTGTCACAGGACGTGACGTCGGGCGGGATGACGAGGGTCTTCACGCGCGCCGTCGTTTTGTAGAAATTGGAGAGGGTGACGGTGATCGCAAAGAGCGCGACGAAGAGCACCGCCATGAGGGCGAAACGGATGCTCAGCGACCTATCCATCGCTGACACTGGCGACGCATCGGCCGGCGCTGCAGGCCGGCACGAGGTCGCGCTGGCAGGTGTCGATGCGGACGCAGACGGCGCGGTGGCGACAGGAGAGCTTGAGGAAGCGACGTAACGCGTCCCGCTGGGTAGTGTTGATCGCACCCCGGGCACCCCCCGACTGGCAGTCACAGCAGCCGATCTTGTCGACCAGGGTACAGTCCGCGTCGGCGGTACAGCGTTGGATCTCCTCGGGCATGGCCTTCCGCTCGAGGCGTACCTTACCGTCGTCCTGGGAGATGACCGCGAGACCCAGCAGACCAGCCGAGAGCAGAAGCGCCACGATCGTCGCGCCGCGCCAGCTCCGCTTCCTCGTGACCTTCGCCCCGCCCCGGGAGACCGCGGTCGCCATTGCCTATGCCTCCCGCGCCTTGCGGCCCTCGTCGATCAGGGTGGGTACGAGCTCGTGCCACCAGGGACGGAGGGCGTAGACGCAGGCGAGACGGAGCAATGCCGAGGCGCGATACCAGGCAATCCGCCGCGGGTCGGCCGCCGGCCGTGCGACGCGGTAGCTCGTCACCAGTATCTCTCCGAGCCGCTCGGCCGACTCGATGCTGGTCCCTGCCTGCAGCGCGCGGAGCACGAGATGCGCACAGAAATTGCCGACGTCGATCTCCCCGTCACCTTGGCACGCGGTGTCGAGGTCGAGGAACCCGAGCGTCGATGTGCCGACGAGGACCTGCTTGTCGTAGAAGTCCCGATGCACGAGGGCGGGGACAGCCACCGCGTCGGGTGGGACAGTTCGCTCGAGCTCGGCGAGCGCCGAGCCGAGGGGCGACGCGAGGCGGGGAAAGATCCCGCCAATGAGGGGGACCCAGCCCCGGACGATGGCAAGATCGTCGGCCGGGCCGAAGCGGCGGTCGGCCTCGGGAACGCGGAGCGCGTGAAAGGCGGCCAGCGCGTTCGCGACGCGTCCCATGAGCTCCGAAGTCGGGGCGGCGCGCAGCAGGTCGAGCAGAAGCTCCCCCTCGACCGGTTCGGTCAGCAGGAGATTCAGCTCGGGAAGGTAGGCGCGTGGCCGTGGCGTCCGGAAAGCCGCGGACTCGCTGCATCGCGCGATCGCCTGCTGGACGCGCCCGGCCGCGCCCCCGGCACCGTCCGGAAACACCTTGCCGTAGAGCACGCCCGGCTCGTCGGCCCGCTCGTAGCGGAGCTGGCACCGAATGCCCGGCCAGTAGCCGACGACCGTACAGCTCCGGAGTCGCTCGGGGGCGAGCGCCTCTCCCACGCGCCGCGGATCGAGGGCGATGGGAAGGGTCGGCAGCCGGAGATCCCAGGGGAAGAGCTGGAGCAACAGCGGCGGTGATTCGACGACCACGGTGGAGCGCTCAAAGTCCCAGCGCGTCGCAGCCACGAGCCGGGACCCCCGGGGCGCCCAGTGTACGGGGGTGGTCGCCTCGCCGGTGCTGCGCCGGAGGCTGGCGGTAGCTTTCGTCTCGAGCGGTCCCGTCTCGGTGGCGAGAGTCACCCGATACGAGGCGTGGAAGTGCCGCCCTGGCTTCACCCAGAGGCGATCGAGCGACAGGGCGCTCACGCCCGCGGTGCCGTCGGCGAAGAGCGGTATCGCCCCGATGAGGCGCCGCATGGCGTCCGCGTCGAGCAGGACGCGAATGTGCTCGGGGTTCACGAGAGGGATCTCCCGGCCACCCGAATCGGGTCCGTGGGGGGCGCCAGGGTGCGCTCCCGCTGGAGGGTCGAGATCCACTGGTACCAGCCTCCGGCCCGCAGGAGCTCCGCGTGCGTTCCCTGCTCGAGGAGCTCGCCTTCGCGCAGCACGAGGATGACGTCCGCATCGGACACGTCCTCGAGCCGGTGGGCGACCCGGAACACCGTCTTGCCCTGGCCGAGGCGGTGGAGGGTCGCGTTCACCTCGGCGGCCGCGGCCGCGTCGAGCGCGGTCGTCGGCTCGTCGAGGATGAGGATAGGGGGTTGCTTGATGATCGCGCGGGCGATGGCGATCTTCTGCCGCTGCCCGCCCGAGAGGCTGACGCCCCCCTCGGCGATGACCGTGTCGTAGCCGTGCGGGAGGCTCAGAATGAACTCGTGGATGTCGGCGGCGCGGGCCGCGGCCTCCACGTCGTCGACCGTCGCGACGGGCTTCCCGTACGCGATGTTCTCGCGAATGGTGGTACCGAAGAGAATCGGCTGCTGGAGGACGATCCCGATCTGCTCCCGCAGCGACTCGAGGGTGAAGCGCTTGACGTTCACACCGTCGATCTCCACCCCGCCCCCGACCGGGTCGTAGAGGCGCGGGATGAGCCCGAGGAGCGTCGACTTGCCGGCGCCGTTGGCACCGACCAGCCCGACGAGCTGCCCGGGCTCGACCCGGAACGTCACGCGCTGGAGCACCGGACTGCCCTGCTGGTAGTGGAAGTTCACGTCGTTGAACGAGACGGCGCCGCGGAACGGCGGGGCGGGCTGGGCGTTCTTCCGCTCCTTCACCCGGTCCTGGATCGCCAGGATGTGCGCCACGCGCTCGCCGCTGACGGTCGCCTTCGAGAGACGCGTGGTGAGCCGTGCGATGCGCCGCAGCGGCTTGTAGGTGCTGCCGAGATAGCCGATGAAGACGAGCAGGTCGCCCGGTGTGAGATAGCCCTGCAGGACCCGCCGGACGCCGAACCAGATGACGCCGGCCGTCCCGATCGAGACCAGCACCTCCACCAACCGCTCGAGGGCCGCCTCGAGCCGGACGGCCCGCATGCCCTGCTTCAGGCTCCGCTTGTTGAAGTCGCCGAAGCGCTCGTCCTCGTGGGCCTGGCGCCCGAAGGCCTGCACCACGATGATCGCGTGGAGGACCTCGGAGAGGAGGGCGGCCATCCGCCCGTCCCGCTGGCGCTGGAGGCGGACGGCCTCCCGCAGCTCGTGCGAGAAGCGGAAGGCGGTGAGGGTCATGAGCGGGAGCACGGCGAGGCTCGCCATCGTCAGCTGCCAGTCCATGACGAACATCACGCCCAGCATGCCGAAGACGACCAGCACCTCGCTCAGGATGATGAGCGTGCTGTCGACCAGCATCTCGCGCAGCATGTTCGTGTCGCCCGTCGCCCGCAGCACGAGGTCGCCGGCGCGGTGCGCGTTGTGGACGGAGAGCGAGAGCCGCTGGAGGTGGGCGAAGTAGCGCCGGCGGACTGCGAACGTCAGGCGCTGCCCGGCCGCGGCGATCATGTAGCTCTGGTAGTAGGAGAAGAGACCTCCGACGAGCGCGATCAGGAGGAGAAGGACACAGGAGATGGTGGCGACGCCCATGGCGCCGTAGCCCTTCAGGATGTCGAAGGGCAGCGCCCAGCGCAGATGATGCTTCGGGATCAGGGCGTAGTCGAAGACGATCTTGATCGGCCAGGGGCGGGCGAGTGCGGCGAGGATCGCCCCGAGGGTGCACATGAGGGCGAGGATGAGCTCCCCGCGGACCCGACGGATGTCCGGCCGGAAGTACTGGAAGAGTCGGACCAGACGCTTCCAGCGGACGTCCTTAAAGAGCGGGTTCTTCTGCAGGGGCATAACGACCTGCTCGGATCTGGCGCTGGAGGGTCGCGATCATCGCAAGTACGCGGGCAGCGTTCCGGTCCCAGGTGTACTTCTTGACGGCGAGGTGCCGGGCGGCGCGGGCGAGGCGCGCGGCGAGGCGGGGACGGGCCCGGAGTTCCTCGATGTGCTCGACGATCTTGCGGACGCTGCCCGCGGGATGGAGGAGCGCCGTCCGGCGGTGGGTCAGGATCTCCGTGACCTGGCCGATCGCGCTCGCCACGATCGGCACCCCCGCCGCCATGTACTCGTAAACCTTGAGGGGCGAGAAGTAGAAGGTGGTCATGCGAGGGTAGGGAGCCAGGGCGACGTCCATCTCGGCCATGAGGGCCGGCACGCGGGCGTAGTCGACATCGCCCGTCAACCGGATCGCGTCGGTCAACCTCTCGCGCCGGCAGATCTGCTCGATCGCCGGCCGGAGCGGCCCGTCGCCCACGATGAGGAGGCGATAGGCGGAGCTCCGCCGCCGCAGACGGACGAAGGCGCGGAGCAGATCCTGGATCCCGTGCCAGGGCTTGAGGCTTCCGACGAACCCGATGACGAACGGGGTTCGCGGGCCGCCGTTCCACGTGGGCCGTGGGGCCGACCGGAAGCGGTCCGGATCGGCCGCGTTGCAGACCGTGCGCACGCGCCCGGGCCGCGCGCCCCGGGCGATCACGTACTCTCGCAGCGCGGAGGACGGCACCAGCACGCGGTCGGCGAGCTGGAAGAGGTGGGCTTCGAGCGCTTCGGCGAGCACCGCGTTGTGCAGAGCCCGGTACCGTGCCTGCTCGACGCGGAGCGGGGCATTCACTTCGAGGAGGAAGGGGATGCCGTGCTCACGGGCGAAGCGCAGCGCGGCGTGCCCCCAGAGCGAATAGCGCTCGTAGATGGCGTCGAGGTGCCAGCGCGCGTGGAGCCGCTGGAGCCGCTGATAGACGTCCTGGTTCCCGAGCAGGGCCAGGGTCTCGCTGGCGATCACCTCTCCCGGTGCGCCGGGGGCGATCCGCCGGATGTGGGTGCGGAGAGCGCGCCCGAAGCGATCGGACCCGACGTCGAGGAGATCGGCCCGCAACGCGTTCCGGCTCGCACCGTCGGTCGGCCGGGCGGCCAGGACCCTCAGCTCCGCGCCCCGGGCGCTGAGGGCGTTCACCATCTCCCGGATGTGTGTCGACCCGCCCTTGGTGCCGATGATGGGAATGCCACGATCGGCGCAGACGTAGGCGATGTGCGGTGACCTCATGAGGGTACACCGCTCGCGTCCTCGGCGGTGAGCCAGCCCCGGAGCCGGGCGACATTGGCGCGCAGATCGAAGAGATCCCGCGCGCGCTCACGTCCCGCCCTGCCGAGACGCTCGGCGAGCGCGCGGTCCTCGAGCACCCGCCTCATCGCAGCGGCCAGGGCGGTCGGATCGCCCGGCGGCACCAGGTAGCCGGTCTCACCCTCGGCGACGATCTCCGGAATGCCCGAAAGCGCGGTCGAGACGACCGGGAGGCCACACGCCATCGCCTCCAGGAGCACGGTCGGGAGCGCGTCGACGTTGCCGTCGGCGGCGACGACACACGGCAGGACGACGACCGAAGCGGTCCGCATCTCCGCCGCGACCTGCTCGATCGGAACGGCGCCGCGAAGCCGGACCGCGTGGTCGAGGCCGCGCTCTCGGATGAGAGCGCGCAGCGCGGGCTCCAAGTCTCCCGATCCGATGAGGTCGCAGGTGAACGGGACGCGCTGCCGGGCGAGCTGATCGCAGGCCTGGATCAAGATGGAGAATCCCTTCTTCTCGATCAATCTGCCCACGGCGAGGATGTGCCCCGGAACGCGCTCCTCCGCCCGAGCGGGGTGGAAGAGCGCGAGGTCCACGCCGTTGTAATCCCGGACGATTTTGTCCTCCAGCCCCGGGATACCGTCCCCGATCCGCAGGAGCGTCTGGCGGTTGAAGTCGCTCACCGTGACGACGAGCGTGGCGAGACGCATCTTCACGCGCAGGACCTCCTGATCCACCTCCTGGTGGTAGATGTCCTTGGCGTGCGCGGTGAAGCTGTACGGGATCCCGAGGAGCGTGCTCGCGAGCATCGCCACATGGCCGGCACGGGACGCGAAGTGAGCATGCAAGCGATCGAATCCGGTCTCGATGAAGCGAGCGAGCTGCACAGCTAGCCGCACGTAGATTCTGGGGAAGAGCCGCTCGGAAAGGTGGTGCCCTTCCGCGATGCGCTTCCTCAGTAGCGCCCTCGCCCGCTTGAGCTCCTCATCGGACGGACTCTCTAGCGTATCGACCTGGACGATCGGGGCCTCGAGCGAATGCAGGAGGCGATGAGGAACCGCGGCTGGTTGTGCGTGGAGCGAGAACACGTGGACCGCGACGCCCTGCCGCTCGAGCTCCCGGATCTCGTTGATGACGAACGTCTCCGAGAGCCTTGGAAAGACCTTGAGCACGTAAGCGATTCGGAAAGAGCGGGAAGAGGCGTCGAGCATGGTAGCGAATGCAGATTCTAACGCAGCGCCGTCGCCGGATGCACCCTACCCTTTGACCGCGCACTCGACCCATGAGCCGCTGAGGTAATTGACAGCCGCACCTCCGCGTACGACTCTTCCTCGAATGCCGCATGATGCGGAGCGTAACGATAGCCGGAGGTCAAACGATGGTCTACGCGAGAAAATTGCTGTCGGGAGTCGTTGCCGGGCTCGTCGTAGTCGCCACTGCGTTGCCGGCGGTTGCCGCCGGTAGCGGGCCACTCAACACTCCTCTCGATTCCTTCACGGACGGCACGATCGGGAGGTATCTCTGGACCGTGCCGGGGGTCATAAAGAAGAACGGATTCATCACCGAGTTCATGTGCACGAATCTCGACGCGCCGGGAAGCGTGGCGAACATCGGTGTCGAAATTTTCGACAATACGGGGACTCAGCTGAACAACATCAATAGCCCACCCCCGGCCGGCGGCTGCAACGGTGCCATCCTCAGCGTTCCGGCCGGCAGCACGGTGACGATCTCGAATGGGGCGACGGTGCAGTTCCACGAGGATTGCATCATGGGCATCGCCGCCTTCGACAATGGATCCGCGCGCATCGTGAGCACGTCCTCGAAGATCGTCTGTAACGCACTCGTCGCCGATAGCAAAAACGTCGTGGTCAATTCGAGCGGCGTGACGACGGGCGTCAGCCCCTCAGTGTCGAGCTTGAGGATGATCAAAAGAGGCAAGCAGCTGGGCGACTGAGACCGGCGGGACCCGACGACGCGGGCGGGTCGGGCGCTCCGTCAGCCGGGCTCCCGAGACTACTTGCGCCTGCACTTGAGCTTCAGCGTGTCGGTGTCGCGCAGGCCGACCGGTGAGGTGGCCCGAGCCTTGACGGCGAGCACCCGACGCAGCGGTACCACGAGCGAGAGCGGGGTCGTGCACAGATCGGTCGCGGCGGCAGGAGGGGAGAAGGTCACCTGGCTGAGTCTCTTCCCCCCCCGGGAGGACGGAGCGAGCGCCGCAATCGCCGTCAGGAGGGTCTCCGCGCTCTGGGAACCGGGTGTCGGCTGCCGAAGCTCGTAGGTCCCGACCTGAGAGGGCGTACAGAGTGGAAGGTTGGCGTCAGTGTTGTTGAAGCACACACGAACGTGGAAGCTGCACTGCCCGGTGGCGGAGTCGAAATCGCAGGACGGATCGCCCTGACGGCACACCTGGACGCTACGCGTCCGGCCCTTCGGATTGCCCGGATTCTCGACCACCCACTCGGCGCCGCAGTCCGAGGTCTTCTTCCCCCCACCGGGGATGCAGTACGAGAAGGGCGTGGTCTGTGTGCACTGTCCGCTACCGGGATCGCACGCTGCCACCTGGTGACACGGCGTGTCCGCGCCACAGGTGACGGCCGTCCCGCGGCACACGCCGGCCGCGCAGGTATCGTTCGTCGTGCAGGCATTCCCGTCCTCGCACGTCGTGCCGTCGGGCGCGGGCGTGTGTGTACACTTCCCTGCGTTGTCGCAACCGTCGACTGTGCATGGGTCGCCGTCGTCGCAGGCGGCAGGCGAGCACGGGGTGGAGGTGGCCAAGGGGAAAAGTACCGGCGGAGGCAGGTTCGACGGTGGCGCGTCGATCGTGTGCAGGGCGTCGACGGCGAACGCGACACAGCCGACCCGAGCATCCGTAGCGACCACGCGCGCCGAGCCGTTCCGGAGTTGCGTCACCGGAGCTTCGAGGACGATCACGTGGTCTTCGTGGAGGATCTTCGTCTCGCCGGTACCGATCGTGACGGTCACCCCCGGCGGGACACCGACGGCGGCGCCGTTGCCCGAGCCGATCGAGTTCCCTCGCGTTCCCGTCTGGTCGAATACCTCGAGCCCGACATCCACCGCCTGGGGGGCGAGGTTCGTGCAGATGACGTCGGTGTCGAGGGAGTTGTTCTTGATCGCGGTCGGGATCAGAACGACGAGCTGCGAGGGCTTTCCGTCGCTGAACGTGGGAAGCGGAGCATCCTGCACGCCGCCCAAGGCGGTCGCCCCCGACCCCAGGAGAGCCAGAGCAACGGTCAGGAGGACTGCGGTCATCCCGGCTTTCGGCCTGCGATCAGGGGACGCGGGCGAGCGGCAGGTTGGCGACCGTCGGCGGGGGGTTGTTGCAGGGTGCCGCGGGATCGCAGATCGAGTGGAACTTGTCGACGAGCATCGCCATGCAGGAGACGTTCTTCGAGGTCGC